>CAJHYB010000435.1_pt1 | contig 20234 bp, 14 predicted proteins | sample 9198631 | NCBI WGS metagenome assembly CAJHYB01 (sample SAMEA7708354, study PRJEB35096) | sediment metagenome | biome: marine neritic benthic zone biome [ENVO:01000025]; feature: sediment [ENVO:00002007]; material: shallow marine sediment [ENVO:03000034] sea grass bed [ENVO_01000059] ... | reverse complement strand
GTTTACGCATCCCCAACGTGAACGTGCCCGTCACCGTGCCCGCATCTCAGCCCGGATGATCCGGTATCGTGAGGGCTGCGGGCATTGGCGCTATTGAACCACTCGTGCAGCGCGCCATAAGTTCTGAGCCCCTTTGGCCAGTCAATCGTCGTCGCTGGCGCGGCGGCGAGGAGACAAGTATCCAGCCATATGGCGAGCGAGCGCAACAATGCCAGAGACGACGATGGACCGCTCAGGGGGGCTCAAGACTTCGGACGAGCTGCACCAGGTCACAAAGTGACAAAGGCCGAGGTGTCTCGGTGGTGTCAAGGTTCACTTGACCAGTGATTCAAACGATCGGCGGAGCTTCAGCCGCACCTGCAGTTCCTCTTCTGAGGCCTTGAAGCGGATACCGCTGCTCAGAAAGACTTCCCCCTCCTCGGCAGTGGGGAAGTCCTCAGAGACGCTCTCGACCCTCAGCCGATAGAGGACGTGCGGCTGGCTTTGACGGACACGCGACGCCCTCGCTTTGATGTAGTAGACGAAGTCGCGGTGGGCAAAGATCAGGGTACACACTCTCCTCTTGTCGAGGTTCCTGGCAGTGCGACTGAAGCTGCCGACAAAAAAATGAAGCGAACGCCTCTTTCGAAAGAGTTCGAAGTAGGAGATCAATGCGACGTGCGGGAATCCGATGGAGTCGACCGTGATCAACGGAACCGCATTGTTCCGCGGTTGGTCCTGATCGATCTCCGCGAGGAGCTCTTCGGGCAGATTGTTCCCCAGGTCGGTCGCCATCGCGGAGGGGATTCTAACCACAAAGCATAGAAAACACTATGAGGTCTTCGCGTCTTTTGACGATTCTCCGCAAAAAACCAGTGAGATCGAGTGCCTCACCGCTGAAGAAAAAGCGGTCTAGGCGCGCCGGAATGGCGCTGTGCAGTTTGCAGGCGCACTACGCCACCTCGAAACGAGAAGACTCGGGTTTCGATTCGATAGACCCTACGGTTGCGGTTGAACCTTGCGCCGGTAAGTCCGGTAGGAGTACGAGAACGGCCTGCGATCGTCGCCGGTATGGACCTCCTCGGCCACGACCTCCCACTGAGATCGATCGAAGTCGGGGAAGAACGTGTCGCCCTCAAACTCCGCGTCGATCTCGGTCAGGTAGAGACAATCCGCGACCGGAAGTGCGAGGCGATAGATCTCCTCACCACCGGCAATGAAGACCTCATCATCGTCGACGGCCAGTGCGAGAGCTTCGTTGAGCGAATGCACGACCTGGACTCCCTCCGGCCTGTAGTCTTTCCGCCGGGTGATCACGACATTGGGTCTTCCGGGCAGCGGCTTCCCGACAGAATCGTAGGTCTTCCGGCCCATAATGAGATAGTGGCCCATCGTGATCTGCTTGAAGCGCTTCTGGTCGGCCGGGAGCTTCCAGGGGAGGTCGTTTTCTCGCCCGATCACTCTGTTCCGCGCCATCGCTGCGATCAGAGAGACCCTCATACGGCGATCGGGGCCTTGATCCGTGGATAGGGTGTGTAGTTTTCGAGCGTGAAGTCTTCGTACTGGAAATCGAAGATCGACTTCACATCGGGATTGATAGTCATCACGGGAAGTGGCCTCGGCTCGCGCTCGAGCTGCAGTTCGGCCTGCTCCACGTGATTGCTGTAAAGATGAACATCCCCGAACGTGATCACGAAGTCTCCGAGCGCCAGATCGCACACCTGGGCGACCATCATTGTCAGCAAGGAATAGGAGGCGATGTTGAAGGGAACTCCCAGGAAGACGTCGGCGCTTCTCTGGTACAGCTGACAGGACAGTCGGCCCTCAGCCACGTAGAACTGAAACAGCACATGGCAGGGCGGCAGCGCCATCTCTTCGATCTGAGCGACGTTCCAGGCGCTGACGATGTGGCGACGGGAGTTCGGATCGAAGCGGATCTGGTCGACGACGGCCGCGATCTGATCGTGATGATCTCCGCAGGGTCCGGGCCAGTTTCTCCACTGGTATCCATATACGGGCCCGAGTTCCCCTTCTTCGTCCGCCCACTCGTTCCAGATAGAAATCCCGTTCTCGGTCAGGTAACGGGTGTTGCTGCTGCCCGACAGGAACCAGAGCAACTCGTGGATGATCGACTTGAAATGGAGCCTCTTCGTCGTCAGCGCAGGAAACCCTTCGCTGAGATCGAACCGCATCTGGTGACCAAATATGCTGCGCGTCCCCGTCCCCGTCCGATCTCCCCTTTGGATGCCTTCATCAAGAATGGTCTGCAGAAGATCGAGATACTGACGCATGGCCCTATTTAAGCACAGGGCACCGAAAGGGGATTTCCACAGGAGGAGAGGGCACGGGCACGTTCACGTTCGGGACGGGCAGACGTGCCCGTAAACGTGCCCGTACCCGCTTTCTGTAATACAATCGCCGCTTTAACGAAAGGACAGATCTCAATGGCCAACGTACGCGAATTCGATGTCGTCGTTCTAGGGGGAGGGCCTGCTGGCTACGTCGCCGCCTTCAGAGCTGCTGACCTGGGTCTGAAGACGGCGGTCGTGGAACTCAGAGAACGCCCTGGAGGGGTCTGCGTGTACGAGGGCTGCATCCCGTCCAAAGCGCTCCTCCACGTGGCCGATCTGCTCAATGAGGCCCGAGAGGCCAAGAAGTTCGGTATTTCGTTCGGCAAAGCCAAGATCAACCTCGACCAGCTTCGCGCCTTCAAGGACGACGTCATCAACGCCAATACGAGCGGCGCAGCCGGACTCGCCAAGGCACGCAAGGTTGAGTGGATCGTCGGACGTGGAAGATTCAAGAACAATCGGTCCCTGATCGTCGAGGGCGAGGACGGCACAACCGAGGTTCAGTTCAAACACTCTATCGTGGCCACCGGATCCCGTCCATCGCGGGTCCCCGGAGTCGAGTTGGAGAGCGACCGACTCATGACCTCCAAGGAAGCCCTCGAACTCGAGAGTATTCCGAAATCCCTGCTCGTGATCGGAGGGGGTTACATCGGTCTCGAACTGGGCACCGTCTACGGAACTCTGGGGAGCCGAGTGACCGTGGTCGAGTTCCTCGATACAATACTCGCCGGAATCGACAAAGACCTCGTGCGTCCTCTCAAGAAACGCCTCGACAAGCTCTTCGAAGCGATTATCGTCGGCACTAAAGTGGTGGCCATGACCGAGGTGAAAGACGGCATCGAGGTCGAGATGGAGGCTGCGGGCCAGACCACGAAGCAGACTTTCGAGAAAGTGCTGGTTTCGGTCGGGCGCACTCCCAACTCGGAAGATCTCGGTCTCGAGAACACCGCTGTTCACGTCGAGAACGGGTTCATCAACGTTGACGAGGTGCGGCGGACATCGGAGCCGAACATCTTCGCAATCGGGGACGTTGCCGGTCAGCCGATGCTGGCACACAAGGGCAGCCGTGAGGGAATCGTGGCTGCGGAAGTGATCGCCGGAGAGCCCTCTGCCTTCGACAACGTCGCTATTCCGGCAGTCATCTTCACCGATCCCGAAATCGCCTGGACAGGGATCTCGGAGACCGAGGCCAAGCGTGATGGGGTCGAAGTGAAAGTCATTCGTTTCCCCTGGGCCGCCTCCGGCCGCGCCCGCTCCCTGGGACGTACGGAGGGTCTCACAAAGATGCTCTTCGAGCCCGAGACGGGACGAGTGATGGGTGTGGGGATCTGCGGGCGAAACGCCGGCGAGTTGATCGCTGAGGGGACGCTCGCTATCGAGATGGCCGCGGTCGCCGAAGATATTGCCGCCACGATTCACACCCATCCGACGCTGTCCGAGACGATCATGGAAGCGGCGGAAGCGTTCCTCGGCCACGCGACGCACATTTACAGGAAGTGATCGGGTACGGGTACGTTTACGGGCACGGGCACGTCCGCCATCCCAGGAAACGTCAACGTGCCCGTTACCGTGCCCGAATCTCCATCTCGAGAACGAGCCCGAATCTATACTCCCAGCTGTGAGAGCTTCGTCAACATCGAGACGATTCTGAGCAACAATTCCCGTCCCTGACCGAACTTCGACTCTTCAACGAGCCCGAATCGCCGGCAGATATCCAGGATCGCGGCGCACTCAGTGGCTGACCGTCGGGCGATTCTATAGAATCGGGCCTTCTCCTTTTTGCTATACTCGCCCGCGCCTTCAGCGATGTTCAGCGAAATCGAGGCCGAAGCGCGGCTGAACTGGTCAAACAGGTCCCTTCTCTCCCGAGGGAAGCGGTCGACCACGCCACGAGCCAGCACTGCAAACTCGATCGAAACTTGATAGACATCCAGTTGTTCATGGTCGAAGCTCGACTTCTTCATTCGCCTTGGCCTCATCTTCACCTAGGAGAGAGTCTGACAAGAACTGCTCACCTCTATTAACGCGGGGAATCTGACGATCTACGAATCCGGAGTACGAGTTCCTTCCGGAGACATGCCCGTACCCGTGCCCGTAAACGTGCCCGTAAACGTGCCCGTACCCGTGCCCGATCCAAGATCAAAAGGAATCATCAATGCCTTCACCCAGCCTCGACACCTACGGCGTTCGCTCTCGACTCTCGGTCGACAACGCCGAGTTCGACTATTTCGACATCACGGCCCTGGACGGCCATGATCGCCTTCCGTACTGCCACAAGATCCTGCTCGAAAACCTGCTCCGCTTCGAAGATGGTGTGGCGGTCACGGCCGACGATATCCACGCCCTTCTCAACTGGGACGCGACGGCGCAACCGGACCAGGAGATCGCGTTCACTCCAGCGCGCGTCCTGTTGCAGGACTTTACGGGAGTCCCGGCCGTTGTCGATCTGGCGGTGATGCGCGATGCGATGTCCCATATGGGCGGTGATCCTTCTAAGATCAATCCCCTGGTGCCGGCGGAACTGGTGATCGACCACTCGGTTCAGGTCGACGCCTTTGGGACTGCCCAGGCCTTCCTCCGGAATCTGGAGCGGGAGTTCGAACGTAATCGTGAACGGTACGGCTTCCTGCGCTGGGGGCAGAACGCCTTCGAAAACTTCCGCGTGGTGCCGCCCGGAACCGGTATCGTCCATCAGGTCAACCTGGAATTCCTGGGACGCGTGATTTTCGACGTCGAGCAGGACGGCCGCCGCCTGGCCTACCCCGACACGCTGGTGGGGACTGACAGCCACACGACTATGATCAACGGCCTGGGAATTCTGGGCTGGGGAGTCGGAGGCATTGAAGCGGAAGCGGCGATGCTCGGACAGCCCATCAGCCTGCTCATCCCTCAGGTCGTCGGTTTCAAGCTTCACGGAAAGCTCCGGGAGGGAGCCACCGCTACCGATCTGGTCCTGACCGCCACCGAAATGCTTCGGAAACGAGGGGTGGTCGGCAAGTTCGTCGAGTTCTTCGGCCATGGCCTGTCGACTCTCTCGCTGGCCGACCGGGCGACTCTCAGCAATATGTCGCCTGAGTTCGGATCGACGTGTGCGATTTTCCCGATCGACGACCAGACTCTCCGCTACATCGAGCTGTCCGCCCGGGATTCCCGACATATCGCGCTCATCGAGCGATACGCCAGGGTCCAGGGCCTCTTCCACACCGCGGAGAGTCGCGAGGCCGATTACAGCGATCGTCTCGAACTGGATCTGAATGACGTGGTGCCCAGTCTGGCCGGCCCCAAGCGTCCTCAGGATCGCATCTCGCTCAGCGGCGCCAAGGCGGCTTTCCAGAAGGACCTCGAAACGACATTCAGCAACCTGACACACCTGTCCGGCGATGCCGACTCCGGCGGAGGGGCGGCGACGACTGTGGCGGCTCCGAAGATTCAGGTCCACGTCGAGGCCGAAGACAACGCAGGTGTGGCGGCTGACTTCGAGCTCGGCGACGGGTCCGTCGTGATCGCGGCGATCACGAGCTGCACCAACACATCGAACCCCTCGGTGATGGTCGCTGCCGGTCTTCTGGCTCGGAAGGCAGTGGAGAAGGGCCTGAAGAGGCACCCCTGGGTAAAAACCAGCCTGGCACCGGGCTCGAAGGTCGTCACTGACTATCTGGAGAAGGCCGGACTGATGTCGGACCTCGAACAGTTGGGTTTCGATCTGGTCGGTTATGGCTGCACGACCTGTATCGGTAACAGCGGTCCCCTGCCCCAACCGATCGCCGACGCGATCACTGAGAATGAGCTGGTCGCGTGCTCGGTCCTCTCGGGCAACCGCAATTTCGAAGGCCGGATCAATCCGCACACTCGCGCCAACTACCTGGCCTCCCCTCCTCTGGTCGTCGCCTACGCCCTGGCCGGGAGGATGGACTTCGACCTCTACACCGAACCGCTGGGACAGGATGGGGACGGGCAGGACGTTTACCTGCGCGACATCTGGCCCAGCCATGAAGAGATTCAACGAACCGTCGCATCTTCTCTGGATCGCGAGATGTTCGCCAGCAAGTACGCCGACGTCTATCAAGGGAGCGACGAGTGGAGGGCCTTGCCGATTCCCGACGGCGAACGGTTCGAATGGGAAGACGACTCGACATACATCAGAAAACCGACATTCTTCGAGAACATGGCTCCCGAGCCGGCTTCGATTCAAAACATCCGTGACGCGCGTGTTCTGGCCCTTCTCGGACATTCCGTCACGACCGACCATATCTCCCCGGCCGGCGCGATTCCGAAAGACGGTCCAGCGGGTGCGTACCTCGTCGAACATGGTGTCGCGGTGCGGGATTTCAACTCGTTCGGGTCGCGGCGCGGAAACCACGAGGTGATGGTTCGCGGAACGTTCGGGAATATCCGGCTCAGAAACCTCCTGGTCCCCGGGGTCGAGGGCGGGTACACGAGAATCGGTACTTCGGGCGAAGTCGTTTCGATCTTCGAGGCGGCGCGACAGTACCAGTCAGAAGAGACTCCTCTGATCGTCATCGCCGGCAAGGAATACGGCACGGGGTCGTCCCGGGACTGGGCCGCAAAAGGAACGCGTCTGCTGGGCGTGAAAGCGGTTATCGCTGAGAGCTACGAGAGAATCCATCGCAGCAACCTCATCGGAATGGGAGTCCTACCACTGCAGTTCCTCGCAGGAGAAGGACGCGAATCCCTCAGCCTCACCGGGTTCGAGAGCTACAGCATCGAGGGCTTGAACGACGATCTCGAACCGGGCCAGAGACTGACCGTGACGTCGATCGGCGCGGACGGCCATGAAAAGACCTTCTCGGTGGTGACCCGCATCGACACGCCGAACGAAGTGACCTACTACCGACATGGCGGAATCCTGCACTATGTGTTGCGGAGTCTTGTCGGTTAGGGGAATCGTGGACGGGCACGTTGACGGGCACGTTCGCCCACAAAACGTGAACGTGCCCGTTTCCGTTAACGTGCCCGCTTTTTTGAAAAAGACGGAAAACGACCGTCGAGGGCTCGCGAACCGTCATCTTGCCGGTCCTCTGTGCTATCTTTTGTTCCCGGATGCTCCTCATCGCTGAATCTCCGACGATCAGGGACGTTTCTGTCGAACTTCTTCGGCTGGCTGAAGAAGAAGGGTATCTGACCGCGCGGGTGATCCGCTGTGTCATCTGCGACCTGGACACCTTCCTGGTTCCCGGCGAGATGCAAGGCCGATGTCCCCATTGCGGTACTTCGATGGCCGCGGCGGGGGACCGTCAATTCGTTCGCCCATTCGGTTATATCCCCTTCAAGATCAGCGGGAACGACGCGGTTCGTCGCATTCAGGACTGGCAGAGGAAGTTCCGCTGGGCCGCGGGGGGACTGCGGCGAAAGCTCGTCTCACCGGAGAACATTCAGGCGGTCTATCTTTCCTACTGGATCTTTGACGCCGTTTCCTCGAGCCGCTACCGCGGCGGACGGAGCCTTCTCGACCCTGAAGAAACCGCGTCGCGTTTCCGGAAAGGGAAGAAGGGACAGCCCGCCCTGCGCGAGCCCGTCAGCGGTGTCGTCAAGAGGCACTTTTCCGACATGGTCGTCCCAGGAGGGGGCAGCATTCCACCGAAGATCCTGGGCCAGCTTCAAGACTGGAACCTGAAGGGACTGCGGCCCTTCAAAGACAGCATCGTCAAGACAGCTCAGGTGGAGTGCGATCAGCTCAAGCTCGACGAAGCCTTCAAAGTCGCACGCGCTGAAATGGATGAGCAGATCAAGACCGAGGTGAATTCCTCGATCGGAGGAGACTCTCCTCGCGTCGAACAAGTCAAGACCGAGTTCGAGAAGATCGCCCTCAAGCACCTGCTCATGCCCGTCTGGGTGAGCGCCTGCCGCTACGGTGAAGAGACGATCCGCATCATCGTCGATGCGCAGAACGGAAGAGTCTACGGACAACTCCCCACCAGTCCCACGAAGATCGCCACGGCCATAGCCGGAGGCGTCGTCGGAGCCCTCACCCTGGGCTGGCTCCTCTTTCTCTGATTCCTCCGCGATCTCCGTTCGAATCTTCTTCCGCAAGTGAACTTTCTGCGCCTTCCCGCCTCCAAAGTCTAAGAAAGTCCTCCCTCATTCGTTGAGCCCAGTGGACGGACGGAGAATTTGAACGGACAAGCCCAAGTGAAGAGTTCTGAGCAGGGAGAGTGGATTCGCACCATTCTCCGAGAATACGAACGCCCTCTCATGCGCTACGCCTCCCGGCTGCTGGGAGACCCCGATCGGGGAGGGGACGTCGTTCAGGACACCTTCCTCCGGCTGTGCCGGGAGAAACCGGCCCGCATCCGCGGGCACGTGGCTGAATGGCTGTTCACCGTCTGCCGCAATCGAGCATTCGACATCCTCAAGAAGGAGAAACGCATGCAACCTCTACCAGAAGGTGGGCTCGAGACGCAGGCCGGTTCCCTGCCCAGCCCGGAACGCCTGCTGGCGGCAAAGGAAGGCGTGTCCGAGGTCCTGAAGGTCCTCGACACCCTTTCGGCCAACAAGCAGGAGGTGGTTCGCCTCAAGTTCCAGAACGGGCTCAGCTACCGCGAGATCAGCCGGATCACAGGGCTCACCGAAAGCAACGTCGGATTTCTGCTGCACACAGCGCTCAAGGAAATCCGCACGAAAGTGCATTCAGACACGGCCCCCGGCCGCGAGAGAATACGGAGGATCAAATGAGATTCGATCCCGACAACCCTAAGTGGACCGCCTACGTGCTCGGAGAACTGAGCGAAGACGAGCGGAACGCCATAGAAGAAGAAATCGCCGGCGACGAAAAAGCCCGAAGTTTCGTCGAAGAGCTTCGAGCGACCGCCGGACTCCTGAACGAAGAACTGCAGGCGGAGGCGGCTCCTTTGCTTCCGGCGGATCAGCGCCGAAAGATCGTCGAGCGCACCGACAAACCTCGGTGGTCGTGGGGAGCACTGCTGACTCCGAGTTATGGACTCAGCGCCGCTGCGGGTCTGCTGCTGGTGGTGACCGCCAGCTGGTACTGGACGCAGAGCGTTTCCCCAGAACAGATCGCGCTTTCGGAAGTCGAGATTCCGAAGGTCCCCGACTTCCAGACACCTCCCTTCGTGCCGTCGGACAACCCCACGGTCGCGATCACGCCAGCCGAATCTCCGGGTCCCGAGGTCGACACGACAGCCGTCGAGCCGGCGCTGGCGAAGTTGCTGGGCACGATCCGGGACGAAGCGGGAGCCATCATCCCGGGTGCATTGGTTGAAGTCCTGGAGAAAGAAAGCGGCGAGTCGTTCCAAAGCGCTTCAGACGACTCCGGGCGGTACGAGTTGCCTCCAATGCGACGAGGCCAGTGGGAGCTGACAGCAGAATTGCAGGGCTTCAAAAAATATCGTCAGGCCGTCGAACTGGCCGCTGGTGAAGAGCGCAAGCTTGATGCGACCCTGCAGATCGGAGAAATAACCGACACAATTGAGGTGGTCTCATCTACGCCGACTTTCCATGCTGAAGTCGGTGAAGCGGTGCTCTCCGAAGACGAGGCAGCTCAGCTTCCACTCACTGAGAGAAACGCCTTACAGCTCACTCAATTGCAACCAGTGAAGAAGGGCGAGGCCGATGCAGTCCAGCAGTTCGCGGTGTCTACGAAGTCCGGCACCAACGAGATGCGCGGTCGCGCCAACTCGGGCGGCTATGTCGGCGGCGTCCCTGGTGGCACACCGGGTGCGCCTATCGCGGCTCCGTTAGCCCCTCCCCCGCCGCCACCCGCTCCGGGTCGAGTCTCGACGGTCCGCTCCAAATACGGCGCCGATCGGGACGAGGCTGACAAGCGTCGCCCTGACATCGTCCCCCAGCCGAGGCCCGACTGGAACACCGAGGACTACGCCCACATCCAGGACAATCCATTCCTGGCCGTGAGCGAGAATCCTTATTCGACCTTCTCGATCGATGTCGACACGGCGTCCTACGCCAACATCCGCCGCTTCCTGAACCAGGGACAGCGTCCGCCCAAGGACGCCGTTCGAATCGAGGAGATGGTCAACTACTTCTCGTACGACTACGCGGGACCGACGGACGAGCATCCCTTCGCGGTGCACGTCGAGATGGCTCAAGCGCCGTGGGACACCTCGCATAAGCTGCTCAAGATCGGGCTCAAAGGGAAAGAAATCCCGGCTGCCGATCGCCCGGCCAGCAACCTGGTGTTCCTGATCGACGTCTCCGGATCGATGCAGCCCGCCAACAAGCTTCCTCTGCTCAAACAGGGCATGAAGCTGCTGGTCAACAACCTGACCGGCAAAGACCGGGTGGCGATGGTCGTCTACGCCGGGGCCGCCGGCCTTGTGCTGCCGTCCACGTCCTGTGAAAAGAAGGAAGCTGTGCTCAGTGCGCTCGATCAACTTCGATCCGGTGGATCGACCGCCGGGGCCGCCGGCATCAAGCTCGCTTATCATACCGCCCGCGAGAACTTCATCGAAGGCGGTATCAACCGAGTCATCCTGGCCACGGACGGCGACTTCAACGTCGGAGTCAGCAGCGACAGCGAACTCGTACGGATCATCGAGGAAGAGCGCAAGAGCGGAGTCTTCCTGAGCGTCCTCGGCTTCGGCATGGGGAACTACAAGGACAACAAGCTGGAGATCCTGGCCGACAAGGGCAACGGCAACTACGCCTACATCGATACTCTCAAAGAGGCTCGCAAGGTCCTCGTCGAGCAGATGGGCGGAACGCTGATGACCATCGCCAAGGACGTCAAGCTGCAGATCGAGTTCAATCCTGTCGTTGTGGGCGGCTATCGCCTCATCGGCTACGAGAACCGCATGCTGCGCACCGAGGACTTCAACGACGACAAGAAAGACGCCGGAGAAATCGGAGCCGGCCACACGGTCACGGCTTTGTACGAACTGATCCCCGCAGGGCAGCCGGTCCCGACTCCGGGGGTCGACCCTCTGCGCTACCAGCAGCCGACGGCACCGACAGCAGCCGCCCGAAGCGGTGAAGCGCTCTCCCTCAAGCTGCGCTACAAGCCGCCTGAGTCAGACACCAGCCGGCTGCTCTCCTACGCGGTGCAAGACAGCGACGCCGGCTTCGAGAAGGCCTCGCAGGATTTCCACTTTGCCGCGGCCGTGGCCGCCTACGGAATGCTTCTGCGCGAGTCCCCTCACAAGGGCTCCGCCAGCCTGGAGATGGTTTCCGAGCTGGCCGGCCAGGGGCTTGGAGAGGATCCTTCCGGGCACCGGGCCGAGTTCATCTATCTGGTGAAATCGGCACGGGGGGTCCTGGATTAGTCAAAAGCAGAAAGTCACAAGTTGAAAGTTGGACACTGCCGGTCCAGGGTCTGCGGAATCCTGGACCGGTGACGTTCCGGCGGCCTCTCGAGGCGCCGGAAATTATGGCTTTGCGACGCTCTGGCTTCTCCAACTTTCTTTCTAACTCCCAACTCGGGAAGTCAACCGCCTCCGGATCTGACCCGGAAGCGTTTCGATCACACACCCCTCCGCCCACAACATCTCCAGGAATAGAAACGCTCGTGCCTTCCAGGCGAATCCGATTCCTCGCTTTTTGCGAAAGTAGCGGATCTGGGGATAGGTGACGAACACGAAAGCCAGCAGCAGGGCGAGGGTGACAAACCCCCAGCGAAGATCGAACATCATCAGGGGGGTGCTGAGAAGAGAGGCTCCCGGAAGCAGCACCGCAGCCAGTCGGGTGAACCTGTGGGCCTTGACGGCAAAGGCCCGCTGATCACCCCGCAGACCGAGTCGACTCAGATCATGCAATCGACGGCGATCTTCCTTCAGGATCGCTGCGAGATGGTATTCCTTCAGATGGACTCCTCGGATGCGTCGGTCGATGATGAAGCGGTGCCCCTGGCTTCCCAGAAGGACTCCCAGCCGGAAGTCCTCCGCCGTGGCAAAACGAACGTCGAACCCTCCTGCCGATTCCAGCACCGCCTTCCGCACGCAGAACATCGGCGTGTGCAGATAGGGGCTGATCGTGTCGGTCACGTGATAGAGGTGGCAGGTCACGAGATTCTTGTAATTGCTCCAGAAGTCGCCGCCTGGTATTTCATCCGAGTACAGACCCAGGACACCGGACACGTCCGAACGGTGGCAGTAGAGCTGCAGCGTCTCGCGAATCCAGCCCAGGCCTTGCGCGGGCAGAACCACGTCCGCGTCGAGGAAGAGGATCCAATCATGAGCGGCTGCGGCCAGGCCCGCGTTTCGGGATGCTGCAGGGCCTCTATTCCGGTCCTGTCGAATAACGTGAATGCGTTCGGCATCAGCCAGGGATCGAACCACCTCCGTGGGATCTTCCGGGGATGCGTCGTCGACCAGCAGAATCTCGGTGTTCTCGAGGTCATTCTCGAGAAGGCCCTGCAGACACTTTCGGAGTTGGTCGGCCCGCGCGTAGAAAGGAATGACGACCGATATTGGGTAGAGTTCGGCCAGCCTGGGAGCTTCCGGTTTCTTTGTTCGTCTCATGAAGCCGGGTTGTGTTGCCATGGAAGCTCAGGATTCTACAGTAATCGAGGTTAGAGCGGGCAGGGGCAGGGGCAGGGGCAGGGGGAAGAGTTTAGCCACGGACTTCACTGATTGCCGGATTCCGTTCGACTTCATGACTGAGCTGCCCTCTCTGACGTCCGTCATCCATCATCCGATCCCTTTCCTACTCACCACCCACCTTCCTCCAGAGCTTCGCTCGGCTCCCATCGGGAAGCGGCCACTCCGAAACGACCTCCCATTCTTCCCCGTCGAGGATCCGATAGACGGGTCCGTTGAACTGCGTCAAGACTTCCAGTCCTTGCGGACCTGTCTTTCCGACAACATGAGAAACCGAATCGAGTGCCGCGCCGGAGGGCTCCTCGTTTCCCAGGCGCCTCAACCGCACGGCCCGACCCTCATGTGTCGCGATCAGTGACACGCCGATTGTCTGGAAGCGGGGTAATTCGGGCAGCCATCCGACCGTGGAGTCTCCGGGTAAGGCTTTCACGATCTCGCGGAGTTTCCAGTCCTCTCGTCGAGGGGGGCCGGCGACATCAAAATACTGAGACTGATAGAGGACCCACTCCGAGCTCAGGGTCCGATAATCGGAGGGAGGCTCCCATTCGAAGAGAGCGATCTTGACCGGTCCCACCGGCAGCGCGAAAGAGACGGTGAGGAATTGGATCGCCGCAATCGCACCGATCGCCGTGACCATTCGAGGACGTTCCTGCCACACGTACAGCAGAAGGATGGCCAGCGGTGAGACCATCGGCATGATGTAGCGCGGATCCTTGGCGTCGAGCAGTGTTGCGAGGACAACGCCTCCCGTCAGCCAGACGACAACGAGACGAACGGTGTCCGACTGCCGGCCCGACCTCGTTGTGCGGAACGTCCGCACGAGGCCCCAGATAAGAAGAAAGGTCAGTGGGAGGTAGAGGTAGTAGCTCGAGAGGACCCGCGGGTAGTAGATCCAACCCGCCAGATCCAGGAAGGTCGGATCGTTTTCCCAGACGGCCGCTTCAGCCGTGCTGAGAAACCGTGCGGTCAGCGATTCGATGTTCGGGATGTACCACCAGAGCACCATCGGGAGCGCCGCGAGTCCGCCCAGAGCGCTGTTCAGCAGCGCACGCGGGCGATCCGAAGATGAAAAGAAAGCAGAGGCGACCGGCGGAGCCGCGAAGAGTACGAACGTCCACTTGGTCAACATTCCCGCGGCACTGACCGCCGCCAAAACGACCACCCACCTGCGACGTGTCAGCCCCTCGCTGCCGACCGCCGCCATAACTGCGGCGGTCACCCACCCGGCGAGAGCAACGTCGAGCAGCGTTTCACGGCTCGTCCAGGCCACCATCGGAAGCAGAAGAGGCAGGGCGCCGGCCACGGCGGCCGGGAGAGGGTCCATGCAACGCAGCGCCAGCCGCCAGGTGCAGAATCCGAGCAGGAACAGACCGGGAAGGTTGGCCCAGAAAGCGATGAAGCCGGTATCGCCCAGGACTCCGTAGACGACGGCCTCCTGCAGATAGTAGAGAGGTGGGTAGTAGTCGGAAAGGCCGGGAAAATCCTCAATAATGGTTCCGTTGCGCAGCGAGTCGAGCGTAGCCAGCCCCTGCTTCTGATGATGTGCCATGTCCCAGACCGGCGGGACGTCGTCGAGGAAGGCCCAAATGGCGTTGGTCGCGAGGACGGCAACAAAAAGGAAGGTCCAGAGGACCGCTGAGAGTCGGCTGGATTTCATGTCTTCAGTACGGGCATGGGCATGGGCAGGGGCAGGGGCACGTGCACGTCAAGAGTTTGTCACGGATTCCACGGAATTCACGGATTTCGATCACTCGAACAAACGACAAAGCTCTAGCCTCAGAATCGGCGCAATCCGCGAAATCCGTGGCTATTCTCCGGGACCCTTCCCGATCCCCGTGAACGTGCCCGTGCCCGTGCCCGTGCCCGTGACTTCAATAGTGTTTCTCCGGCTCCGGCACCGGCCCATCGTACTTCTTCTTCACCTCGTAGACGTTGAGCCACTCCCACTCATCTCCAGAAGCCAGGCTGTAGGGCAGCATTCCCCAACCGGTGCTGTAGAAACCGGCTCTGCTGCCGAAATCGAGCAGGCGAAGCCGCCCTGGGACGTCCAATGGGATCCGCTTCAGCAACCGGCTGTAGTCCGTCGAGTCGTAGAGGGTCACCCAGGGGAAGGCGACGAACGGCTTGACGATGATGTCGCCGGCTTGCGGCTCGATGCTGGTTCGGGTCAGCAGACGAGCTCCCTCTCGCTCCAGGTAGTAACGCAGTCCCCATTCGGCAGTGAACCAGACAGTTCGTCCCTCGTGCGAGTACTCGTGGACAACCTCACGCGCCGCGCTCTTGTACATCGATGCGAAACGAAAGTCTCCCATTGCCAGCCAGAAGGACAGGAGAGCCGTCGAAGCCAGGCCCAACACGATCCACGCCTTTTGCCTGGAGGCCTCGTTCTGATATCGCAGCTCGACCGTGCGAAACCAGATCAAGATCATGGGCGGAGCGGCCGGCAGCACATAGCGAATGGATCCGGAATAGTAGAGAAGGAGACAGGATGTGAGAATCCCTAGAACCCAGAGGCCCAGGATCAATTCCGGATGCCCTGGCCGGAAGGCTTCCCAGGACCGTCGAATGGTGAATCCGACCAGACAGATTCCGGCCGACAGGAACAGAACAAAGACGACGAGCAGCCACCCGAAAACACCCGCTGAGACCACCCCGACGAGTCCGAGAATCGAGAGTGTCAACCACATGAACGCCCGGCGCTTCAGACCCAGCCAGACGGAAGGAGGAAAGAGGACCGCCGCGCCGGCAAAGAGAACGAAAGAGAGGGACTTCATGGCGAGAGCACCCCAGTCGAGGACCTGTCTTTTCTCCATATGCAGCGCTGTGTTCACGAGAAGAAACCGATCGTAGTGAGCGAATGCCCGCAGGTACCAGAGCACCCAGATAGCGAACGGTATAAGGAGCAGCAGGACGACCCCCGAAACCGGGGGAGAGCCGGAGTGCTCCCCTTCGCCGTGCCGACTCCAGATCGCATGTGCGGCCATCAGGATCACCAGCCCTGCAGAGAGCAGGGACAGCATGGCTGCGCCAGCCAGTCCCAAGGCACAAAGTAACCAGTCCCGGGGCGTCGCTTCGCCATCCACGATCCGCACGAACTTCGACAAGGACAGCAGCCAGAATGCCATCAGAGGCACCGCGGGCATCAGGGTGTGACCCAGAACGAAGAATCCGGGGGACAGTGCCAGAAGTGCCGCCGCCAGTCCGGGAAAACTCACAAAACGAGAGGCCAGGTCATAGAAAGACAACACCGCCAGCAACGGGAAGACGAGCGAGAACAGATGAAGGACCCACTCGCTCTGACTGCCGGTCACAAGACGAACAGCGGTGAGATAGTAGGAATTCAAGGGAAGGTGGCTGTGGCTGGCCGCATCCGGTGTCACGATTCCTTCGAAGATCACCGGATAGTCGTAGGGGAAGAGCGGCTTGTCGAGAATGTTCTCGGAGACTTCCAGGTAGATCCGGTCGTCGATGTGGAAGGGCTGGGAGACGAAAGGAAGGTTGATCAGGACCGTCAGCAGGACGAGAGCGACACGAACGGAGGAACGGTCGCCGTGAAGACAGGAGGCAACAAAGCTCTGCTTGCCTTCGTGGCTTCGTGGTTCGATACCTCTTACTCCGAGACGCCTCGCTTGGCGAGCTGCGAGCGGTGAAAGAGCTGCAGGTAGACCTTTTCCAGGAACTGGATCAGACGGATTTCCGGCATAAAAGCGAAGAACCGCCAGCGAAGCCGCGTCCTCAGGACGCGATAGTAGACCGAGTAGATCCCCATCATCAGCGGCTTGAACCGGTTGTTGCAGAACCTCTCGAAGGCCTTCCGCTCGAAGAACTTGCTCATGACGTTGACCTTCGTCACGAACCTCTTCTGCCGGTCGGAAAGAAACGGGTTGTTGTTCTCTGCGAAGTGGAACGTGCTCCAGCCTCGCAAGGTGTCCGGGAACTCCATCCCGTAAACCAGCTTGGCCTTGTCGAAGAGCGTGGTTCCGGGATAGGGCGTGTAGATCGCCACGGGCGCCAATCCCGCGTTCGAGTTGTTGGCGTGGAGCTCGAACATGAAATCGACCGTCTCGAGCGTCTCTTTCTGCTCTTCGTTGGGGAATCCCGCCATGAAGCCGTACTTGACGTAGACGTCCGAGCCAGAGAGCAGCTGGTTCACCTCACGAACCTGATCGAGGGTGTTCCGTTTCATGATTTCCTTGAGCCGACCTTCCGATCCGGACTCGATTCCGATCCACAGCTCCTTGAACCCGGCTCTGTAGAGCTTGTCGATCATCTGGGGGGAGCGTTTGTGCAGATAGTCGATTCGGCAGGGAACCTGAATGAGAAGACCCAGGTCGCGTTCCAGCAGCAAGTCGCAGATCTGCTCGACCCGCCCGGGGTGTCCGAAGAAATAATCGTCCTCGATGAAGATCGCTCGGACTCCGTAGCGTGTCACGACGGCTTCGATGTCCGAGAGCACCCTTTCCGCCGAAAAGTACCTGAAACGACGCTCGTTGAACTTGAGGTTGTAGCAGAATTCGCAGTCGTAGGGACAACCCCGGCTCGTCACGATCTGCAGCTGCCGCTGGCCCGTGGACGGCGCCGTCGTGAAGTAGTGCTCCATATCGAGCAGGCCGTAATCCGGCGGGGGAATCACGTCCAGATCCTCGATCATCGGGCGGGATGGCGTGAAGCGAAGTTCGCCTTCTTCCTTGTACCCGATACCTTGAACGTCAGTGACGTCCCTGCCCGACCGAAGTCGATCGGCCAGTTCGATCAGAGTGATCTCACCTTCCCCGAGAACGACGAAATCGCAGAACTCGTCCTTGAGGGTGGAGTCGGGGCAGAGTGTCGGGTGGACGCCCCCCCATACGATGGGCACGCTCGGATCGACCCGACGAACCGCCTCGGCCGCTTCCAGGCCGCCCCTGATCTGCAAGCCGGTCATGCTGGAAACACCGACGAGAACAGGCTTCTCGTCACGGATCGCTTCAGCCACATCGTCGGCGAAAGTCTTCGTAATCCTCTCGTCCAGAATCTCGACGCGGTAGCCGGCCTTTTCGAGAACCGTGCCGAGGTAAACGCACGAGAGAGGGAGCCCGACGTTGACGCCGAACAGGTCCATACCCGTGACCGGGTAGATCAGAAGGATCTTGCCGAGATCCCCGCTTTCCCGGCGTTGCCAGGGCCAGTCCTGCTTTTCGAGTGGGCGGCTGAAGTCCATGGAATCAGATGACGGATGTCAGATGTCAGACAACGGTTATCAGCTCAGTGTGCTCTGACGCCTGTCGTGTTCTCTCCCTTTCGCTGGCTCACGGTGAATCGTCTCGCCTCTCCACCTCGCCAGTACTCTCGATCTGGATCAGTTTTTCAGCGGGCCCTTTCTCGGGCGCCTCCATCTCCACCGGATGAGTCCCGTTGACCGGAACGCCATCGCGTCCTGCACCGTTCGTCGAGGCTCGAAACAGCCACGATTTGTAAATGGACTCGGCCTTCGAGCTGAGCTTCGGGAACGACCGCGACAGGTAGGGCCTCATTCGCACCAGCGGAGTGGCCCATTTCGGGTGATTCAGGTAGTCGCAGCGACCACAGATATCCAGCTGTTTGAAGTCCCTATTGTAGAGTTGCCGGCGCTTGGCGTTAAAGGTTTCGGAGTTCCAGACCTCGTGAATGGACTGCTGACGCACATCGCCGACCGTGTGAGCCGCCTCCGAATCAAAGCAGCACATTGCCACGCGACCGTCGGCCAGAATCGTGATGTAGTGGTAGAGCCGTTCGCAGAAATTCACTTTGTTGGGCGTCCGGCCGCCGTTCTCGAGTTGCCCCGCCCAGTTGAAATAGACCGAGAAGCGGACTTCGTCGGCCTCTGCCCACACACGGCGAAACTGGTCGCGGGAGTCCTTGTTCTCGTCGATCGTCACCATCGCAACTGAAACGGTCGGGCTGGTCTTGCCGAGCTGGTTGCGGCGCCGAATGAAGTGAAGCACGTTGGATCGCACTTCGTCCCAGTCCAGATTGACCCGGATTCTCTCGTAGGTCTCCTTATCTGCTCCGTCGAATGAGACGATGACACTGTCGAGAAGGTTTTCGGTCAGAAAAATCTCAGTGAGTTCCGCCGTCAGTTTCGAGCCGTTGGTGGTCAGATTGACGTGGGTTTCCGGAGCGACTTTCTTGAGGTATCTGAAGTACTCGACGACTCCGGGAACCAGAAGCGACTCGCCATGCAGAAACGGCAGAAACCTTCTCGCCTTGCGCCTCCCGCACTCGTCGGCGATCTTGCGAAAGAGCTCGAACGACATCATCGTGCGTTTCCGCACCATTGTCGGAGTGGCGCAGATCGTACAACGCGCGTTGCAGATGTTCGTCAGTTCCACGTAAACGTGGTCGGGAAAGTCTGGGAATCGATACATTTTCTCAGTTGATGCGCGAGCCCGCCGAATCGCTCTGCATGAACTCCGGCAGAAAGTTCCTTTCGATCGCCTTGAGATACTTCATTCCCGACCGGACGCTGAACAGCCGGGGGAGCATCCGGATGAAGCGAAACCGACTCAGGAAAAACATCGTGTACGCCTTTCGCTGCATTCGGCGCAGGGTACTGAAGTCGAAATCTTCCGTCTGGATCCTGGCCACTTCGTGAAGGTGGTCCATCTGTCGGTTGTGATCGTACATGTTCCACTGCTCGATCTGACGGCTGAGCTCGGTCCCGGCGTAGGGAATCACAATACTGAAAAGCGCCTCGTCGAAGTCGGTCTGGCAGGCATACCGGATGGTCATGTTCATCTCCTCGACCGTTTCACTGGGGAAGCCGATCATGAAGAATCCCATGGTGCGAATCCCGTAGCGCTTCGTCCACTTCAGGACGTCCTTCACCAGGTAGTGCTTCAGATACTTCTTGCTGATGCTCTGCACGCGCGGGCTGGCCGACTCGATGGCAATGGCCATGTAATGCGTCCCGGCGGCCGCGAGTTTCCGGACGAGCTCTTCATCCAGACGTTCGAGCCTGACGCCGTTGCCGAACTGGAGCGAGACGTCCCACTTCTTTTCAGCGATCATGTCGCAGATCTTCTTGGCGCGATCCATGTCGAAGTTGAAAATGTCATCCTCGATCATGAACTCCTGGATCCCGTAGTCCTCATAAAGGAGTTCCATCTCGGCCAGGACGTGTTCAGGACTCCTGGCGCGGAACTTCTTTCCGAAGAGGTCGTGGCAATAGGTGCAGTGCCAGGGGCATCCCCGACTGGTAAAGATCTGAATTGCCCGTTCGTGCCGCGGTGTATAACGCGCCGACTCGGCCGTCGCGTAGGCGTTCAGATCGAGAAGCTCGTAGGCCGGCAGCGGGATCTGGTCGGGATCCGAGACGAGCGTCCGAGGGGCATTCCGGACCGGTCGACCGTCTTGG
>CAJHYB010000394.1_pt1 | contig 20263 bp, 16 predicted proteins | sample 9198631 | NCBI WGS metagenome assembly CAJHYB01 (sample SAMEA7708354, study PRJEB35096) | sediment metagenome | biome: marine neritic benthic zone biome [ENVO:01000025]; feature: sediment [ENVO:00002007]; material: shallow marine sediment [ENVO:03000034] sea grass bed [ENVO_01000059] ... | reverse complement strand
GCCACGCTGCGGGCCTTGGATATTCCAGGGAGAGGCCATTCGTGCCGATGGTTCTCCCGGATCGAGGATAGTCAAGGGCGTTTCAGCAAGTCAACGGATGACCCCCAGGCGTCATTTGCCCCAGTTTCGTGGCAAAGCTCGGGCTTCAACCCTGCGGGCTACCTGAAATGAGCAGGTTCCAGCCGGAACCGGTGTTGCAGGAAGATCGTCGGCTCCCGAACAGGCAGGGGCGCTCATGATCGGTAAGACCGTTTCCCACTACAGGATCTTGAGAAAGATCGGCGGTGGCGGGATGGGTGTTGTCTTCGTCGCGAAAGACATCCGCCTCGGCCGCCAGGTCGCGCTGAAGTTCGTGCGAGAGGGACAGAGTGCGGCGACCGATTCACTCCAGCGGTTTGCTCTCGAAGCCAGGGCCGCCTCTTCCCTCAATCACCCCAACATTTGTGTCATCCATGATATCGATCAGTACCAGGGACGCCCCTTCATCGTTATGGAGTACCTCGAGGGGAGTTCGTTCACGGACTTGATCAGTCAAGCCCTGCCGGAGGCTGAGCTCCGCCGGATCGGAGCCTCTCTGGCCGATGCCCTCGATGCCGCCCACTCCAAGGGAATAGTCCACCGGGACATCAAGCCGAGCAATATTCTGCTGACGGAGCAAGGCCGACCGAAGATTCTCGATTTCGGACTCGCCAAGATCGACTCCGACCCTCTCGGAGACGAGGGCCGGGGCAAAAAGGGCGACGATCTCACGAAGGCGGGACAAGTCCTGGGAACTCTTGCCTACATGTCTCCAGAACAGGCCAACGGTCAGGAGGTGACCGGAGCGTCGGATGTCTTTTCGCTCGGGATCGTTCTCTACCAACTCGCGACCGGCCGCGCTCCCTTTGAAGGCGATTCTCCGATCAGGGTCCTCCAGGCGATTCTCTCAACCTTGCCGCTTCGCCCGTCAACCCTGAATCCCTCTCTTAACGAAAACACGGACGCCATTCTCCTGCAGATGCTCGCAAAAGATCCGCAGCTCAGGCCGAGTGCAGCCGACGTCCGGAAAGAGCTGAATCGCACGTTGAGAGTTCGCAGTGGAGCCGAGATCAGGACAAGGCCCGGTCGAATCCATCGCACGATCGGCCGGACGGACGAACAGGATCAGCTCCGACGAGGTCTCCAGTCTGTGAGATCGGACCGCGGAATGCTCGTCTGCGTTACCGGGGAGGCCGGAATCGGAAAAACGACGTTCGTCGAGACCTGGCTGGAGGAGACGGTCCTGACTCCCGAGCCGGTCCTGGTCGGCCGCGGACGATGTTCCGAAAGACTGGTTGCCAAAGAAGCCTACATCCCCTTCCTGGAGGCGTTGGAAGGCCTGCTGCGGAGCAGCGCTGGAGAGACTGTTTCCAGCCTGATGCACAGACTGGCTCCGACCTGGTACGCCGAGATTCTTCCTCACGAGTCCGGGATCTCTTCGGCCTCGGATGCGCCGAGGGACGGGGCCGCGTCGCAGGAGCGAATGAAGCGCGAGCTGACGTCTTTGCTCCGTGAAATGTCTCGCCTTTTCAGACTCGTGCTGTTTCTGGACGATCTTCATTGGGCCGATTCTTCAACGGTCGAGATGCTGGTCCACCTGGCAGATCGATTCGACTCGATCCGTGGTCTGATCATCGCCGCCTACCGCCCGACGGATCTGATGTTGACGAATCACCCTTTTCAGGACATCAAACTGGGACTCGAGGCGCGGGGGATCTGCTACGAGATCGCCTTGGACTTTCTCAGTGTGGGTGAAGTCGACGAATACCTGTCTTCGGAGTTTCCCAACCACAACCTCCCGAGCGGATTCTGCGAGATGATCTATGCCAGAACTGAAGGCAGCCCGCTGTTCATGGTCGATTTGGTCAACTACATGCGCCTCAAGGGGCTGATCAGTCGGGACCCCGGACGGTGGAGTCTGACGGTTCCGACGGCGGAGCTGGAACAGGGCCTTCCGGTCTCTGTACGCAGCATGGTTCGTCGAAAAGTCGAGCAGATCGACGAGGAACAGAAACGGCTCCTGAGCGTCGCCAGCCTTCAGGGTGTCGACTTCGATTCGGCTTTGTTGTCGCGCGTGCTGGAGATCGACGCCGCCGAGGTGGAAGAGCGTTTGAGAGTCCTGGATCAAGTCCACTCCTTCATCCGGAAAGCGGGCGAAGATGATTTGCCGGACGGCTCGGTGACCGTTCGCTACAGGTTCGTTCATGTCCTCTACCAGGAGGCTCTTTTCTCGGCGTTGCAGCCGACCCGGCGTGCCCGGCTGAGTGCCCTCGTGGCGGAATCACTTCGAGGTTTTTACCGCGACCGCCAACAGGAGATCGCAGCTCAACTGGGATTCCTCCTCGAGATCGCCCGGGATGCCGAAGGTGCTGCAGAAAACTTCAAGCTGGCCGCACAAAAGAACGCCCGGCTTTTCGCCTTCGGAGAAGCCGCCGAACTGGCCGGGCGTGGGTTGAAGCTGCTCGAGAAGCTTCCGGGGTCGCCCCTTCGGGACGGCCTCGAACTCGATCTGCTGCTGATTCTGGGACCCTCTCTGATGGCCCAGCGCGGCTTCGCTGCCCAGGTCGTCCAGAAGACATACGCGCGAGCTCGTGAACTCTGCGAGCAGATCGGCGAGGAGCCACGGACCATTCCAGCTTTGTGGGGGCTCTGGCAGTACTACGTGATGAGGGCCGAGCTGGCTCGAGCCCGGAAGCTTGCGCAGCAGGTCCACAGACTGGCCTGCGCTAGCGAAGAGGCAGACGTGCTGCCCGAGGCCTTTCGGGCTCTCGGGGAGACCGCTCACTGGCGAGGCGATGTTGCGAGAGCGCGAACACTTCTCGAAGAAGGGATCGAGTCATACGACGCAGAAAAGCACCGGCAGCATGCGTTTCACTACGGTCTGGACCCTCGGGTGGCGTCGCTCTCGATCCTCGGATGGTCCCTGTGGACGCTCGGTTATCCCGAGCAAGCTCTGGTGCGGGCGAAGCAGGGCATCTCCGAAGCACGAGATCTGACCCACCCGTTCAGCCTGGCCTATTCCTCATTCGCGCTGGCCGGAGTCCACATGTTTCGTCGGGAGCCCCGGAAGGCACTGGAAATTGCCGACCAGGCGATCGAGCTCTCTTCAGAAGAGGGATATCCATTCTGGCTGGCCACTTCGACCGCGACCAAAGGATGGGCCTTGAATGACATGGGGCACACCGATGAGTCCGTCTCACAGTTGCGAGAGGCGATTGAGATCTACCGAGGTACAGGGGCTGAGATTGCACTGCCATGGTTTCTCTACCTGCTTGCCGACACTCTTGCCCGTCAAGGGGAATATGTGGAGGCACTGGAGTCCATGAGCCGATCTCGCTCCTACCTCGAGAAGAACGGCGATCGATGGTGGGAAGCCGAGGTGCACCGGATCCACGGTGAAGTGTTGCTGGCTCAATCCGAAGGAAACGCGGACGAGGCCGAGGCCCGCTTTCTCCACTCCCTCTCGGTGGCCCGCAAACAACGCGCGCGCTCCTGGGAACTGCGCGCGGCGATTTCTCTCTCGCGCCTACTGCTTGGCCAGGGCCGACTCCGTGAAGCGAGGGACTCTCTGGAGCCGGTTTGTGGGTGGTTCACCGAGGGCCTGGAGACCCGAGACTTCATTCAGGCTCAGCACATTCTTGCGAAATTGGCCGCGCCGTCGGTTTAGCGACTTCCCGTCATCAGTCTTACCCCGCCTGGGCGACCTTTCGATGTAGATTCAGGAACGGACGATCGACACCGTGTGACGACCTACTGTCCTTCCCTGTAGTTCAATTCCAGATGCATCGCCCGACGGATGGAGTCGACGTTTCCTCCGAGAGCCCTTTGAGCGATGTCCAGGGCGACTTCAGGATTGAACAGATCGCTGTTCGTACAGACAACGACGCCGAAGCCATGCTCCGGGTAGATCAGCATCAGGCTCTGGAAGTCGATGTGCTGCCCCCATTGCCACAGCGCATCGCCCTGCGGGCTGTGCAGGATGCCCGGGCCCAGGCCCCACGAGAGGTCTGCGGTGAGGCTCACCTGTGGCTCCTGGAGTTCCGCAGCCAGCTCCGGGCCGAGATGTTGCGGGTCGGAGAGTTCGATGAGAAAGGCGGCCATATCGGCTGCCGTTGCCCGCATGGACCCGGCAGCCTGCGCGCTGGTGGCCGGCCATCGCGGCACAGGAACGTTCGCGATGCTGTTCGCGAAAAAGACCAGCACAACAAGAGTCAGGAAGCACCACACGATGGAGGAGGCAATCTGGAGCCATCGTCGATGGGGAAGGAGGCGACGAATCACCTCGCGTCCGGCACCAAGAGTCAGCGTGAGGAAAACAGCTGCGCCAAGGCCGCACAAAGCGATCAACCAGGCGAATTCCATCAAACCACTCAATCCAAGGAGGACGAAGGCCGGCAAAAGTGACAAAAGGAAGGTCGCCGTGAGCGCGACCATCACTCCCCGCTTCGTAGGTCTCCATTGGCCTGTCCGAAACCGAAGGATCACGAGTCCCAAGGGTGCGACGACGATCAGGAAAACCACGTACAAGATGGCAAAAAGCGCAACGGGGACGACGGCGCGCAGATGCCCGCTGGCCGACCGTGAAGTCAGATCTTTCCGGTTGACAAAGCTGCTCGATGACATCCGGAGTGGGGCGAAAACCATCTCCCCGGCAATCTGTTCCAACGACTGGTCTGTGACCTGTTCGACGACCGCCTGCAGGTATTGAAATCCAACGGCCGAATAGGAGTACCCACGGCCTGGGGCGAAGAGACTCTCCCGACTGGGGGTGCTGTGTCCGAGGCCTGAGCTGTGAGACAGCACGTGTCGCAGAGTGATGGCGTCTCTCGATTCGGAGGAGGGCAGCCAGGGCTCGTGCAGGTAGTTGTTGAGGGGCTGGTCGAGTGAGAGTCTCCCTTGATCGACGAGCCTGAGAGCAACGTAGGCCACGACGACTTTGCTGTTGGATGCGACCTCGAAGAGCGTTTCTGAAGTCACCGGTTCGCCAGTGATCGTGCTCTTGACTCCGAAGCCTTCGGTCCAGACGATTCTACCGTCTCTCACCAGAGCGACCGAGACACCCGGGATCTCCTCCCGTTGCATGAGGCCCGGAATGGAGCTCGTCAGATCTGCGATGATGCTCGAGTCGGGTTCGTTCACACGGAATGCCGGCACCTGCCGGGAAGAGTCGGAAACCTGGCCGTAGATCGCCGCCCCTGCGAAAGTAGCAATCAGACCGATCAGGCCCAGTTCTTTAGAGGTCATCTTTGTCCCACTCCCGACTTGGATCCCTCGGTTCTGTCGGCGCCGGTCCATTCGCGGCGCGCAGTCGCAAGAGGGTCTGATTTCGTGCCGTACCCCGACCAGCGGGGAGAGGGTGCTGCACATCGTCCCCGCGACTGAGAATCCTCGCTCTTCAGAGTCAGTTCCCGACTGGAGAGTATTAAACCATTGATTAAGAAGAGGTCTTGCGAGAATGGGATTCCTGAGTCTATTCCCGAAGTGGAGGCAGAAGACAGCCCGGGCGAATGGAATGCTGCGGAGCGGAACCGTGGGTCAGCCCTCGCGAGACCACGGAAAGCCTGAAGGGACGAGATAAACGCGAGCCTCGCGATGACACCGTGAGCCTTCTATCTGCGCCGATTTATGTCACCCCTGTGGGGTTTTTACCCGCTCACACGAGAGGACCCGGGGTTGCACGTCGCTCCTGCGTCGCGCCGCTACACCCCGGGCTGTCTTATGCCTCCCCTGTGGGGATAGGAGGGACTGAGGCTGAGCGGGCCGACGCGGCAGCGTTGGCCTACGATTCCCGCCAGCTGGTCAGCCCCAGCAGTCGTTCGCTGTACTACCGTCTTCGGCTGTCAGTCACATCGCTCCCGCGTGAGCAAAGACCGGTGATTCTGCCGGGCTGTCCTCAGCGTGGGCAAGCGGCCTTGCTTCCACCCCGAGGTCCCGATTGATCAGGAGAAGGCTGTTCGCTTTCAGGCTGGTCCAGTTCCGGTCCTGGCTGAGAGGCTCGGACGCCACGATCACAGCCCGGGGGACCGGATGCGAAGTCGTTGTCTTATCAGAGTCGTCGCCGAACCGGCAGCGCGGTCCGGTACAGAAGTAGAGTGTATGGGCCTTGGCACGACCGGGGCTGCAATACCTTGCGCAGACGCCCGAGTATCCGTCCGTCACGGCCAGGTTGAGGAAAGAGGGTTCGTCGGTTCCGGTTCTCCTCCGGAGTTCCTCCACCTCCTCAATTGTCGAGGCCAGCGCGCTCGCCATCGCCTGAAGGCGGTCCTCATCCGGTCCGCTGCATCGGTAGTGATCCGAAAAGAGCGCAAAGAAGAACTCGGAATCGGTGGAGCCCGAAATCCGTTGAAAAGCCTTCGTTGAAAGGCGTTCCAGGAAAAGGCGTTTGTTCTTGACGTAGCCTCCGACAACGCCGTTGTGAACGAAGGAGAAGGGACCCCAGGAGAAAGGATGGCAGTTGGACTGGGCGACTCCCAGTCCTGGCGTTGCGGCACGCACGTGCGCGACCACACAGCGACTCCTCGTCACCCGAGCCAGATTGGTGAGATTGAGATTGTTCCAGGCGGGCGTGACGTCTTTGAAGAGAGCGGGCTCGTCACTGAGATCCGGAACATACCAGGCCAGTCCGAAACCGTCGCCGTTCAGGGGACTCTCCTGTTCGTGGCTGCTGAAACTCTGATGAATCATGGAATTGGCGGGGTCGGTGATCAGGGAACTGATGGGGATCTCGCGTCCGAGATAAAGAGCAAAGCGACACATCTCACGCCTCATCCAATAATCGGGTCGAGGGCCCTCGTTTCCGAAGAGGTATAGGACCTCCGACCGGTCTGCTTCTCTTATCGGTACACCCGAACGATGCCATGAGTTTGTGACGATGAACACTTGCCTCTCCGAAGCCTCAAGATTCTGTTCCCAAGGCAGCGAGATCTGGCTTTCCTCAGGGGATACAAAGGTTCGAGCCGGGCGGACGGTCCTGGGCCCTGGACCTTGGTCACGAGATAAGGGATGACCCGATTCTGCCGGCTCAGCAATGCCGTCGTCGCCCCCTCTTCTATGCGAGTGTTGGCGCCAGCCGAAGGGTGTCTGGCGCCGGGCAGGTTCCTTCACGGCTGCGGAAGAAGGACTGGGGCGCTATTGTAAAGACACGACTTCCTGCGCTGAAAAGTCAGAGCCAGTGAGGCGCCCCTGTCAGTGGTTTGAATCCGTGGACCTGATCGAAACTTGCTCGATTCGAGCCAACCGTTCCGTCAGGTCAGCAATGATCTTTTGCTGTTCCCGCAGGTCTGTTGTTGCTTCTCAAACTCGTTCAGAAGCATCGCGGGCAGCTTCTGATACTCCACCGTCTTGGGCCTGCCCTGATCGTCAGAGACGACCAGCTTCGGATATACCTCAGCCACTTCTTCAGCAATCAGGCCGTATTGCGGATGATTCTCAGAGGCCCCGTCCCCTTTTTCGTAATGGAAGGTCACAGGCCGCAGCCTCATCAGATCACCACAAGGGTGCTCTGGGCCTTCGAATCCGGCGTGATCCAGACCCGTCCAGGGCAGTTTGTTGCTACCATGCCAGTGGCCGCAAAGCCGCTCAACTCAATGCCGGCCTGCTGGATTTCGCTGTTGCGATTTGGCAGAGGGGAGGAACACATGGACCTGTCAATCATTGTCGCCATCTTCATCGTGATCGCACTATTAGGGGCCTACATCTGGTCCAGAAAAAAGGAGACGCATCACCTGGACGACTTGCATATCAGCCCCGAAGCTAAGAAGAAGCAGGATCAAGGATAGGGCCTTGTGTCCTCGCGTTGCGGAGTCAGGGCCTCCAAAGGCTGGATCACCTCTCCAAGCACCAGGCTCGCGAGAGTTCAACAATCCCCCGACGGGCGCTTCGGTGTGGGCATGTGGAGATCTTCGGAGGGCAGAATCGAGCAGCTCTCGGGGATGTCCTGTTCGATCTGGCGGTGTCACTCGATAGAAACCAGCACATGGTTCTCCATCGAGTCGTAGAAATCAGCGAGGATTGCGTCTTTGTCGAACTGTTCCCACAACTCGATCTGTCGTGGATTGTCGGGACGGTCGACCCACACGCCGTCGCGCAGGATGGGCGCTGGGAGGCGTCGGGGCGCGGCCCATCTCGGGTTCTTCAATATGGCGACGGCCGCCATATCGAAGAGCGCCCGCGACGGCGGAGAAGTGGAGTACTCGATGTGCTCGAACAGGTTGACTGAATAATCGCCGAAGGTCGAGAATTCAACTCCATGACGGCCCTTCACAGGCCTCTCGCTGCGGGGGCCCAGGCCCGGCATGCGCTTCCGGATGTCGGCGAGTTCAGCGCGGACGGCGTCCGTGCCCGAGGGTTCTCCGTATCGGACCAGGGCTATCGAAAAGGGGAGGTCGCTGTCGAGGAGGACGTTCATCGCCTCGGGGTCGTTGTCCTGGTTGTACTCGCCTGGTTCCGGATAGTTCGAGCCGAGCCATAGAACGGCCACATTGTCGGCGATGGCAGGATTCCTGGCGTACGCCAGTGCGACATTGGTCAGTTTGCCGACGGCCACCAGAATCAACTTTCGATCGGAGAGCGCCAGGGCGCGCTCGATGATGAAGTTCACCGCCTCGGATCCGTCGAAATCGGTCTCGGTTATCTGGTCCTGGATGTCCGAAAAGGACCCGTTGGCGCCTTTCAACAAGGGCATGTCGGGATGCAACGTGGTCAGCTGGAGGATCCGCTCCGCTTCTGCGTAGTGGTCCACGATCGTTCCCCCGCCGGAGGTCGCGTTCACGGTGACGCCCTCGACATCGAACGTCTCTCCGTTGAAGAGCAGGTAGGCCAGGGCGTGCTGGTCGTCTAACTCGGCGTTGGCATCCGTGTCGAAAATGACGCGGATCCGGTTGTCGATGGTCGTTTCGTCAGGGAGTGGGGGAGATGGCTGCTGGCAACCCAACAGCAGAAGAGCCGGCAGGAGAAGGATCGGACGCATCGATTGCATGGCGATAAGGGAAAAACGACCGCTCAGAGTGTAGCCGAGCCAGGCTCCGGAAGCCACCACCGCTGGAATCGCTTGCAAGAGTCGATCAACTATCGTTCGTTCCCGTCGGTGAACGAGCTGACTCTCCATCTATGAGCTCTGCAGGACAAGGGAGCTGGAAGCAATAATGCCAATCGCTAGAAAGACAATCACGAGTCCGAGCTTGAGTCGACTCCTGGCCTGGCTCGGAGCCTCTCTCCATTCCCCTCTCCAGAGACCCCACAAGTTGCCGATCACAATGGACAGGGAGATGAATATCGGCCAACCGATAATCCCAGGTGCGGCACTCTGAAAACGTCCGGCACCACCAAGATAAGTCTTCGCAATACCGAATACGTAGAAGCTTCCAATCCACATCAGAGACATCAGAACAATGAGAACGAGATTGCGGCTCGAGTGAGGACCTTTGAATGCCTCGCCATTCTTATTTCGGTACAGCAGAAACCCGCAGTAAAGGAAATTGACGACAAAACCGGCCGAGAACATCAGGACCCAACAGAGGTTGTTGACCATCAGGGTCGAGACTTCCAGACTCGCTGCAGCTTGTTCGAGCGCCTGCCCGGCGCTGGAGGAGGCGCCGATATTGGGCAGCGCGGAAAACACTCCTGCCAGGACGGCAATGATCAGTCCGGCACCAAGAGACTGGCTCTCTTTTGTCGGTGCCGTTGTGGCGGCTCGACCCTTGAGACTGGCCGCCTGGGCACAGATCACGATTGCCCCGATATTCACTCCCACGCCCGTCACCAGCAAAACTCCTCCCGCGTTTGCGTACGAAGCGTAGTGTTGAAGAGCCGGTATGAGTGCACCGAGACTCAGAATCAAACCCATGATAATCGGGTAACCCAGGGCCATCCCAAGTCGGTCCATCCCCATTCCGAACAGGACGGCTCCCACGCCCCAGAGTGCTCCAAAGCCGAGAAGAACAGAGAGATTGTGCCAGCCAACCTGTTGAAATACGCTCAATACTGCCGGTGCTTGCCAGGCGGCGATGAGCCAGTTGAAGACCAGCATCCCGAGAATCGAGAACACGATCCAATTGTGTTCCCATTTCCACTTCCTGGTGAGCGTCATGGGCAACACGAATGTGCCTTGTAGGAAACCTGCGACAACCAATATGCTGAGGGCGGTCAGGAAGGGACCCATAGTTTTACTCAGTCGACCTTGATCCCATGATAGTCCATTCCCCTCTATCCCAGACAAACAAGGAGTGTCGAACTCTATGAGATCACCAGTGGTCACCGTTGTCGGAAGCTTTGCGGTCGGCATGACGCTGCGGACGACCCGCATGCCGGTTTTTGGGGAAACCCTGTTGGGTTCTGACTTTGATATGGGTCCTGGCGGCAAAGGCTCAAACCAGGCTGTCGCTGCGTCGAGGTTGGGAGCACAGTCGGTCTTCGCCGGCATCATTGGAGACGACAGGCTGGGAGCCGTTGCTACAGATCTCTATGTGCAAGAAGGAGTCAACACAGCCCACCTTGTCCGAACAAAGGAGGCCAGTACGGGAGCGGGATTCATCATCCTGAACGAGACCGGCGACAATGCAATTATTCTCGATATGGCGGCCAACAAGCTGATGGACACCTCGTTTGTGGACGGTCTGGAAGAGCAGTTCGCCCGAAGTGACGTCGTCATGTCCGTTCTGGAGATCCCGGTCGAGGCGGCGGCGCGAACAATGGAACTGGGTCGGCGGCATGGCGTGCCCACGATTCTCAATCCGGCGCCCGCCACGAGACTGGACAAAGACACTCTCCGGAACGTGGACTATCTGACCCCGAATGAAACCGAGTTGCGCATACTACTGGGTCTGGCACCGGACGATCCCAGTTCGACCGAGGAACTGGCCGGGCGGCTGAGAGAACAAGGCGCAGGCAACCTGATCGTCACCCTGGGCGAACGGGGCGCGCTGATCGTCACCGACCAGGGGAGTCAAACGACTGCTGGAGTTCAGGTGGAGGTCGTGGATACGACCGGTGCCGGAGATGCGTTCAATGCCGGGCTGGCGATCGGACTGGCTGAGGGGAGAGCGCTGCCGGATGCCGTGCGATTTGGCTGCTGCGCTGGAGCGCTGGCCTGTACCCGACTGGGAGTCATCCCCGCTCTGGGTAGGCGAGAGAGCGTGGAACGGCTTTACGCAGATCGAAACTGAAAAAATGCCGGCAAAAACCTGGACCATTCGACGGGCTGGTTCTAGACTCGACCGACTATGAAAAGAGCCCTCGTGATCATCGTTGCGGTTTTCCTGGGGACTGTGACCGGCTGGAGCCAGGACAAACGGTACGTGATTATCGATCAGGATACCGCCGCGCCTGCCGGCAGTGACGTGATGTCCATGCTGGTGCTCCTGCAGTCACCCGACGTTGAAGTGCTGGGTATCACGGTGGTCTCGGGAAACAAATGGCGGGACGAGGAGGTGGCACACACCCTCCGCATGTTGGAACTGATCGGCCGGACTGATGTGCCGGTCGTTCCGGGCGCCGTCTTTCCACTCGTGCGGACGCAGGAATCCACGCGGTTGTGGGAACAGACACACGGCAAAATCGTCTACCAGGGGGCCTGGCGGCCGGGCGGACTTGGGCCGTGGGAAGTGCCGCCCTTGAAGCAGGGCAAGCCCACGACAAAACCGCTGGACGAAGATGCGGCACATTTTCTGGTGCGGACGGTCCGCAAGTATCCGAACCAGGTGACAATCTACGCAGCAGGCCCGATGACCAACCTGGCCCTGGCGATCAGCCTGGATCCGGAATTCCCGGAGCTCACAAAAGGCCTGGTGTTTATGGGCGCCAGTTTGAATCCGGTCACCGAGAACCCTGAGTTCGCTACCAACCCAAGGCACGAATTCAATCTCTGGTTCGATCCTGAAGCTTCTCACATCATGCTGAGGGCAAAATGGCCCAGCATCGTCTGCACAACTGTCGATGTGTCCATCCAGACTGAGCTGACCGAGGAGATGATGGCCGAGATCGGCCGGGTCCAAAGGCCTGTCGCGCAGTACCTTGCCAAGTATTGGGTCCGCGAAGGAACCTACAGCATCATGTGGGACGAAATAGCCTCGGCAGCGTGGTTGGAGCCTGACCTGATCACCAACCGGCGTATGGTCTACATGGACGTCAACCTGGACCGTGGCGCGGGCTATGGCGATACCCTCATCTGGTCCGAGAGCGTCAAGCCGGCGCTGGAGGTGCAACTGGTCGAGGCACAGATGGAAGTTGACGTCGAGAGGTTCGAGCGGTTCTTCGTCCAACTCATGACGGCTGCCACGCCCAACTCGAAGAACCCGCTGATGATGAAAGAGATGCGTGGCAACCGCTGAGTCAACGTCCGGACAGCGAGACAGAGGTTTCACGAATGACACCCGCCGAGGTCGCCTCCTGTATTCAACACACCAACGTCAAGCCGGACGCCACGCGAGCAGACATCGAGCGGCTCCTGCAGGAGTGTGTCGACCTCGGTTTCGACGGGGCAATGGTCAACCCCATCTGGGTGCCAACCGCGAGGACCGAATTGACCGGAACGGGTGTCAAGGTGTGTACCGCCCTGGATTTCCCGATGGGCGGCGGAACAACGGACTCCGTCGCATTCGCAGCTGCCGCCTCGGTAGACGCAGGAGCGGACCAGATCGACGTCATGACGAAAGTCGGCTGGCTGAAGTCCGGGTTGGACGTCGAGTACCGCAACCATCTGACCTCTATTGTCGAGGCCGCCGGCGGCGCCCCTGTCAAGGCCATGCTGGAAGTCGCGATCCTTGGCGAGGATCTGCTGGCCCGCGCCGTTGAACTGTGCATTGATGCCGGCATTTCCTATGTCAAGAACTCGAGCGGCTATGGAGGGGGGAGCGCCAGCGTAGAAGTCGTCTCGACTCTGGCCAATCTGGCTGGCGGACGGGTGAAGGTCAAGGCATCGGGTGGCATCAAGACGCTGGCTACAGCGACTGCCTTGCTCGAAGCCGGGGCTGAACTGCTGGGCGCATCGGCGAGTGTGGGCATCGTCAAGAGAGGTTCCGGCGAAGGAACTTACTGACGCCAGGTCGGTTTTCAGCTCTTCTGGCATGTTGAACTACCCGTCTCTGTATGTCAGCGAGTCGGGCTTGGGGCTGGAGAGTGCCCAACCGGATTCTCCCAGCTTGACAGACCAACGATGAGATGGCTCCGTTTTGTGCTTTCGGTGCTCCTGTGGCCCTTCATGCTCGTTGGGCTCAACCTGTACGCCTGGTTGATCGCACCACTGGTTTCGATGTTGGCCCCGGGACTTCGCTCCGCGATTGAAGAGGGCGATTTGTTCGAGGTTTCTGTCCCTCTCGAGGTCACGGTGCTGACTCATTGGCAGGCTCCCCTTACGGGCGGATTCAAGAGCAAGCTTGCGGCCGGCGTCCGTCTCCGGGCCAGCACGGCAGCGCCCGCAGGCTCGCGCTCCTGTACCTTTGTCCCTCACCGGCAGGAGGACTTTCAGAGCCTGCTCGTCCCAGCAGAAGATGTGGCTTCCCCGAAGTTCTCGGGTGTCTCCATTCCGCTCACGTCCCGCAGGATTCAACATTGTCTTGTGGCGCACGAGCCATCAGACACCGAGGAGGCCTTCCCCGGTTTCAGAGGACGACACCTCTGATTCGCCGAGTGAATCGCTCAGGGAGTCTGATGCCTGGCGATCGCTTCTTCGGGGAGGTTCATGCGACGGAGGAGTTGTCCGTAGCGTGGGTCGCCACGGAGCGAGTGCCAGAGTGGGCCGGTGATGTAGGGCAGGAGAGTTGATCTCTCATTGAAGGCTTTTTCGAGCCATTCGAAGGCCCGGTCTCTCTCTCCCAGTCCCGTGTACGCCAAGGCGATGAAGTAGGGTGACACGTAGCTCTCTTTCGAGCGGAGTTCCAGGCCCTCGACGATCTTTATCGCCCTGTCCTTTTGACCGGCTGCTGCGTAAGCGTACGCCAACTCGGCCTGGGGTTCAGGGGATTCCGCGGAAATCTCGGCCTCTGCTCTGAAGGCAAGGATCGCCTTTTCGGGCATTTCTTTCGCCAGGTAGATCCAGCCCAGGATCTCGTGTGACAGGGCAAAGTTCGGGTCCAGTTCCAGCGTTGACTCGATCTCCTCCAGAGCCTGATCGTATTGACCCATCGCGACCAGAGTCTCCGCGACTGAGGTATTGATGACCGAAGAGAGGGGGTCCATCTTCTGGGCCAGCCTGATCTCTGCGATGGCCTCTTCGTCGCGGGCCAGGACTTTCAAGAACATGGAACGCCAGTGGTGGGCTGTCGAATAGTTCGGGGACAACAGGATCGCATGCTCAAAGCCTCGCTCGGCGCCGGCCCAATCCCAATCGAACCCACCCTTGACGAGAGCCAGGGAGGTGTGCGCCTCAGCTGACGAGCGATCGATTTCCAGGGCCTTGAGAAGGAGAGTTCTTGCTTCTTCGAACGCCTCCGTCGAAGAGGACAGGCCCGAACCTCCCCTCAAGATGTGGGCGTCGGCCAATCCCACGTAAGCCAGAGCATAGTCCGGGTCCTTCTCGATTGCCTCCTGGAAGTACTCGACGCTTCTTTGGAAGTCCGCCGCTGTCCTTCGACCCCAGTGGTGACGACCCTTGAGATAAGCCTGGTAGGCATCGGGTTCGACCGGCCGGGCACCGGTCAGACGCTCTTTCTCTTCCGGAGTCAGAGTGACCTGAATCTCCTGTGCTATGTTGCGGGCGATCTCACTCTGAAGCGCCAGAACGTCCCGCAACTGGCGCTCGTAGCTGTTGACCCACAGGTGCCTCTCGGGGTCCAAGCCGATCAGTTGGGCCGTAATGCGGAGTTCGTCTCCCGAGCGCAGAACCGAGCCTTCGATCAAGGCATCAACGTTCAGCTCTTCGGCGATCTCCTCCAGCGGTCTGTCCGTGCCTTTGTAGCGGACTGTCGAGGTCCTCGAAATCACCCTCAATGCGCCAATCCTCGACAACTCGGTGATCAGGGCCTCGTGCATTCCCTGGACGAAGTAGTCCTGTCGCGTGTCCTCCATGAGATTCTCGAGCGGGAGCACGGCAAGCGATGTGATTTTTTCGGGTGCTCGAGAGACGAGACTTTCCCTGAGCAGGTACCAACCCATACCGGCGAGCAGCCCAACGGCCAGGATCCCCCAGGCGACCGTCGGAAGTCTTCTCCGTGCAGGTGGAGACCCCCGGGTCACGGGTGCGATCAGGCGATAGCCTTTCTTGGGAACGGTTTCGATGTAGCGGGGTGCCCTGACGTCGTCCTCGAGGACCCGGCGGAGTTCGGAGATGCAGCGTGTCAGTGCCACTTCTGCAACAAAGGTCTCCGGCCATACCGCTTTGAGGATGTCATCGCGAGCGACCACGTGTCCGGCTTTGTCTGCCAGGACGGTCAGCACCTCCATCACCTTCGGTTCGACTCGCGCCGTCTTGCCACGCCGACGGAGTTTTCCGACGGCGGGATCGACCGACCAGTCTCCGAGCAGAAACCCTTGCGCCGAGGACCCCTGCTTCCGACCTGAATTCACCACCTCACTCCATCAGAGCTTTGAGAAGGCCACCGCGGCCGGATCTGACGAGATGTGAAGCGGATGCTCGTCATTTTGCAATCGCCGATGTTCTGGATGCCTTCTCCGGTTCCGGGGGAGCTATCGAAACCGATGACTGCAGTAGTCTGTCCATACTACTCTCAATTGTGCCCTGAAAGCCGGGCGGAATCGCCGAAAGGACTCGAGGGCGGCCAGAGGAATCAGGTGTTCGCTTCCGGTGCAGGGTCCGGGACGTTGACCCGGCCGGACCTTTTCCTATCAAAAACCGAACCTTTCCATAAGGACTTCCAGGAAGCCCTCTGCCTATCGTTGGCTGGCGGTTCCGACGGAGAGACCGCTCGTTGAGTGTCCGGCGCCCGGGCGCTCGGCTCTGGATGAATGGTTTGTGTTTCAGACTTCTGGAAAAGGAGGTGTTTCATGCGTTTCAGAACTTGTTCAATCTTCTGCGTGACTGCCTTGTTGATCGTAGGTGCGGCCCAGAGTGCTTCGGTCATTCCCCAGGTGGTCCTCGGCGGGGGGTACGAGTTTGTGATTATTCTCTCCAACAAAGCCAGGACGCCCAGGACTTTTGAATTCAGATTGCTGGAGGGCGACGACCGACCCTGGTCGACTCCATTCACGGTCAACGGTGCGCCCCACATCGGGAACATCGTTCGGGTCACGCTCGGTGGGCACTGTGTCGAGAAAATACGACTCGGCGGGGATGCGCTTCGGGTCGGCTATCTTTGGTACCCGGAAGACTTCTGGTACGGGAGCTTTGTAGCAACGGTAACGACGCAGTTTTTCTACGAGTTTCGTCGGGATGGAGATCTGATCGACTCGATTGAGGCCAGAAGGGGGCGGGCGACCTGGGGCTCCAATGGTCTGGCATTCCCGGTCGAGCGTTCCCTGAACCTCAATACAGGACTTGCTCTGGCTCCCTGGAGCCCGCCGGGGGGTGCCGGGAATGCCTTTGCGTACACACTTCGACTCTTCGATGAAGAGGGCGATCAGGTGGGTTTGGAGACTCTGACATTTCGTGGACATACTGCCCTCTTCATCGACGAAGTGTTCCCGGACCTACCGCTAGAGTTCCTGGGTTGGCTTTCGGTGGAAGTCCCTGGCGGGATGTCCTCGATGAATCATCTGTACGTCACGGTGTTGCGGCAGGAACTGACTTCCAATGGTTTTCAGCTGACAGGCGTTGAGCCGGACTTCGGGATCCGCGCGCAGCTGCCCTGACCACCGTAGATTCAGTTTGGGGGCAGTTTGGGGGTCGCTCATCAGGCGGCTCCCTGTCGATGGGCACACTCTCACTCGTGGAGAAGAGGCGTCTCCCAAGTCAAATGAGCGACCCTCTAACCCGACCCTCTAAGCCCCCCGGCGAGACCCTTCGGCCACCCGACGACGAGCGAACTGTCAAGAAAGGATTGCATACAGAGCGGCCTGAGTCTCTAATAGATCGTGGGCTCACGGATGACAGAAAATGCGACTGAAGATCGGCGAGGGTTTTTGAAGTGGATGAGCCGCTTCATGCTTTCCATATGGGGCGTGGGCTTTGTCGGGGTTGTCTACAGCTTCCTGAAGGCCCCCATGGAACCACGTTCCGCTGGGCGCAACATCGTTCGTGCCGGAAGCGCAGATAGTCTGGCAGTCGGAGATGCTCGTCTCGTCCGGCACGGCGCTCAGCCGGTATTCGTCTTACGACTCGCGGACGGAGAGATCGTGGCTCTGTCAGCGTTGTGCACCCACTACAGGTGTGCGCTGACCTGGAAAAATGCCAGCAGGACCTTCGTCTGCCCTTGTCACGACGGTGTTTTCAGTGCGACAGGGGACGTCATTTCGGGCCTGCCTCCGCGCGCTTTGCCGAGTTACTCGACGGAAGTTCGGCTAGGCGAGATTCTGGTGCACATGTAGATCGCTCGCGATTGGGTTGCAGAGGACTCCAATGGCCGGGAAACTTGGCTCTCTTCAGAAATGGTTCGAAGCGCGTATCAATCTGACCGAGGTCTTTTCCCTGCTGAGCATCTTCGGCTTCTTTTACCGTGAGGTGGACACCACCAAGCCGATTTCTGTGGCGATCAGGGAAGCCCTCTCCAAGCCGCTGCCGTCCTACTCCCGTTGGCCACGAGTCCTGGGCCTGCTGGTCTTCCTCCTGTTTGGTTTCGAGGTCGTCACCGGTGGACTGCTCGCCTTCTATTATCGGCCGACACCCGCGGAGGCCTACGATAGCGTTCTCACCATCTCCCGGGATGTGAGTTTCGGCTGGTTCGTCCGACAGACCCACTTCTGGGGAGCGCAAGCGCTACTGGTCATTCTGGTGGCCAGGTTGATTCGCTTCTTCTTCTCTGGCCTCTACCGTGCTCCCCGGGAGTTGATCTGGGTGTCGCTCGCGCTCCTGTTCGTGGTCACGACCCATCTGGACTTCTCGGGACGGCTCCTCGCCTGGAACAATGAGGCGTATTGGGCCAGTACCCGGGCCATCGACCTCCTGAGTTCTATTCCTCTGGTCGGAGGGCTTTTCAACTTCCTGATCGGCGGGCTGGATCTGCAGTCCTATCCGCTGACCCGGTTCTATTTCCTCCATATCGCGGTTCTTCCGATTGTGTTCTGGATACTCTATTACTTCAGTTTTTCAGGGATCCGCCGTGTTGGATTGAGTGAAATCCCGGGAGACGAGAGTCGCCCTGCCGGTGGCCGGACCTATCTCGCCCATCTGATCAGTCTTCTCATGCTGCTGCTCGTCGTCTTCGGCACGCTGGTGACTCTGGCGGTTCTCTTGCCCGTTCCGTTCGGCTATCCTGTTGATCCTTCCGAGACGCCGACGGGAAGTTCGATGGCGTGGTATCTCCTGGCGCCGTACGGTTTCGTGGAATTTCTACCGTCTTGGCTGCCGTTTCCTCTTCGCAGCACACTCTTGTTCCTCATCGTAGTGGCAATAGTTCTTCTTCCCGCCATTGATTCGAGATCCCGCAGACCCCAGTCAGAGCGCCGACTGGCGAGGCTCGGCGGAGCGGTTGTTCTCGTTCTCTGGCTGTTCTTCACCTACTATGGGATGGTGATCGATCTCATGGAGTCCTGAAATCATGCTGTTGGTACTCCTTTTGATGATGCCCCCACAAGCCGACCAGTGTGGAACCTGCCATCCTGAAGTCCGTGTTCAGCACCGGTCCTCAGTGCACAATCAGGAAGCGATCGGCTGCGTCGCCTGTCACGGAGGCGACCCGGATACGGTCTCGGTCGAAAGGGCACACAGAGGCACATTCAGGCGGGGTCTCGGTCGCGGTCAGATCCCGGAATTGTGCGCGGAATGCCACGCCGACCCGAGGCAAATGCGCGTCTACAACCTCCCCACAGATCAGTATGTTCTCTTCCAGACCAGCCCACACGGCCTGGGACTGGCGAAAGGAGACACTCGAGTTGCGGTCTGCACCGACTGTCACGGCACGCATGACATTCTGCGCGCCGAGAATCCGGAGAGCACGACCTACGTCCGCAATGTGCCGGAAACCTGCGGTCGTTGTCACGGTGATGCCGGGTTGATGGCGCGTTACGGAAAGCAAGCCAGGATCCCCGACCTTTATCTGGGTAGCGTCCACGGACGTGAACTCATGGAGAAGGGAAATGTCAATGCTCCGGAGTGCTCTCGATGCCACGGTGTCCATGGTGCCGCGCCACCGGGGATAGGTGACGTCGTCAAGGTTTGTGGAAGCTGCCATACGGCCGCCTTGAGAGCGTTCCGCTCGGGCCCTCATGCCGAAGCGCTCGGTGAGGGTGGAGCCTGTGTCTCTTGTCATGACAGCCACGACGTTCAGCAGGCCGTTCGAGCCAACGTTTCGGCGGTCTGCTCGCAATGCCATGACGGCGACTCCACGGGTCTGGACGTCGGAAGCAAGATAACCGTCCTGATCAGACGCGCGATTGAGGAAACGGAAAAGGCACAACAGCTCATCGAGAGCGCAGCCCAGGTCCCGCTCTATGTTGATGATTATACGGCGCGGCTCGAGGAGGCCCGGACTCATCTCCTCGAGGCTGAACCGGCCACCCATTCCGTGACGCTCGAGACCGTTCAGGGTTTTACGCGACCAGCGCGTTCGATCGGCGAGGAAATCCAGGCTGAAATAACCGGCGAACTCTCTGATCTGAGAATTCGCCGGATCGGTCTCGTCATTTTCTGGTTTTATCTCGTAGTCACCCTCGGGATTCTTCTACGTCAGAGGAGGAAGTTCATGGGTGAAAGCAAGTGAAGCCCGCACCCTCCTCTTCCACAATGCGCTGGGTGTCCTACTCGGCTGCTCTCATCGCGGCGACCGGCTTCATCGTCCTTTTGCTGATGGTCCAGGCGTCCAGCCAGCCCACTTTCTGTGGCACCTGCCACATCATGGCGCCCTACTACGAATCCTGGAGACACTCGTCGCATCAGGACGTCGACTGCGTTGATTGCCACATCCCTCCCGGAGTGACACACGAGCTGCGCAAGAAGTGGGAAGCTCTTTCGATGGTCGCCTCTTACTTCACCGGAACATACGGTACGAATCCCTGGACCGAGATCGACGACTCAGCCTGTCTTCAGTGCCATGAGCGGCGACTTCTGTCTTCTCAGGAACTCTTCGGCGCTGTTCTCTTCGATCACAGACCTCATCTCTCAGAGCTGCGCAAGGGCAAGAAACTGCGGTGTACCTCCTGCCATAGCCAGATCGTGCAGGGCCAACACATCGCAGTAACAGCCTCGACCTGCATCCTGTGT
>CAJHYB010000671.1_pt1 | contig 20515 bp, 11 predicted proteins | sample 9198631 | NCBI WGS metagenome assembly CAJHYB01 (sample SAMEA7708354, study PRJEB35096) | sediment metagenome | biome: marine neritic benthic zone biome [ENVO:01000025]; feature: sediment [ENVO:00002007]; material: shallow marine sediment [ENVO:03000034] sea grass bed [ENVO_01000059] ... | reverse complement strand
GGCGACACAAATCGTTGATCCTGGGGGTTTTGTGCCGCCCTGACAGGGCTCCTCCCAATCCTCCCCAAGACCCAGGGCTGACGCCCTGGGCTATTGCAGTGCCGCCCCCTTCAGGGCTCAGATATGGACTTTCCGGACGGGAAGTAGCTAGCGCGCCAGATCACGACTCCGAGTTTGAAGGGTTTCCGGCAGGTCGACAGCGCCGGTGCGACTGTCCAGTGCCCGTAGACGCCTTGTTTCACTCGCCACGATCTGGTCCAGGACCTTCTGGCGGTTCAGGAGATCCGGCGCGTAGGCGTAGGATGACCTCTTTTTGTCGATAGCCCGCCCTATGAAATAGCCTCCGACGGCACCCGCGGCTGGAGCTACGATGAGAGCCGTCATGAATTCTCCGGTCGTGTTTCGGTCGTCATCGACCAGGGAACCTGCCAGAAGGAGACCACCAACACCTCCGAGTACGGCGCCGAGGATTCGGGCAGTCTTAGTTTCCTCGCGCGGCTGTGGACCTCCTGCTTGAGAGAAGGCGGAGTCCATGCTGAGTGTCAAGAGCAGGAATATCGCTGGAAGGGCTTTGGCTTTGCTCATTTTCATCCTCCGATACGCAAGAACTGAACAACGGCTGGTGCTCGGGTCCTTTTCGTTCAGCTTGCCTCACGGGCGCTGACGCAAAACCGGTGCCATGGCTCTTCATAGGTTTTGGACCGATTTGGCGCGTTGAGAGAGCCGGTCCGCTGGACGCCGCGGCACCGGGACGCAAGAAATACGTGCACCGCTGAGGAATCGTGCCCCAGCAATGCCGGGCTACTTCCCGGACGGAGAGTATCGACTCAATGATTGTCAAGAGGTCCTGCGAGAATGGGACTTCTGCTTCCCCGAAGGGGAGGCACAAGACAGCCGGGGTTTTAGCGCCGCGACGCAGGAGGGACACGCAACCCTGGGGCTTTCTCTCTCGTGTGAGCGGATCAAGACCCCACAGAGGTGACATGGACCGGTCTGCCGAGGCGCTGATCCGGCTGTGGGATCTTGAGACGGGCGAAAGGCAGGTCCTGGATCCGGGGGACGGGACGGTCCCGCAGCGCCTGCAGTTCGGCTTGGACGGGCGGCTCTTCTCCTCAGCGCGATGACTCAGGTCGGATCAGCGATCTGGTTGGCCCGGGTGTATCGGTCGGATTCCCTCCGTTGTCTCCGTCACCCAGGGCGGAATTCAGGCGCCAACCCCCATTGCATTCCTGGTCGAGGAGAACCGGGTCCGGCGCACCTTCTTTCGCAGAGTTGCGTATATTGATCGGGTGAGAGGGTTCGAACAAAGAACTCCGTCGGTCCCGGAGACCTTCGCGTCGTGCTTCCTGCGGCGATTACGCTCGATCCAGTTCGGGCTGCTGGCTGTCGCAACCATCGTCGGTCTGCGGGCACAATCCAACGTGCGATTCGTCGACGTGACGAGTGAAAGCGGAATCACTTTCTCTCACACTTCCACTCCGGAAAAAAAGTACATTGTCGAATCGATGAGCGGCGGAGTCCTCGTCCTCGACTATGATGACGACGGCTGGCCGGATCTCTATTTCGTGAATTCCCTGACCGTCGATACCGCGGCTCGGCCTCGAAGCGCCGAGAGTCATCTGTACAGGAACAAAGGCAATTGGACCTTCGAGGAAGTGGGCCAAAAAGCAGGTGTCGCCTATCCCGGCTGGGGCATGGGAGGCTGCGCGGGTGACTTTAACGGCGACGGCCGCCTCGATATGTATGTCACTTGCCTCGGAGAGAACCGTCTCTACCAAAGCAATTCAGATGGAACCTTTTCGGAAGTCTCTCAAGCCCTGGGAGTGGCCGACCCCCGCTATTCAGCGGGATGTGGTTTCGCCGACTACGACAACGACGGCGATCTGGATCTCTTCGTCTCGAACTACGTGGACTTCAAGATGGACGATCTGCCGGAATTCGGGAAGGGCGCTCTCTGCCAGTACAAGGGAATCCCGGTCCAATGCGGCCCTCGAGGTCTCCCGGGAGCCGGGGACGCGCTGTTCAGGCAGGAGGCGGATGGCCGCTTCACTGATGTGTCGAAGATCGCAGGAACAGATGACCCGGACGGATACTACGGGATGGGAGTGATCTGGACAGATGTCGACGAAGACGGATTCGTCGACCTCTTCGTCGCCAACGATTCTCGGCCGAACTTCCTCTATCGAAATCGCGGAAACGGGACGTTTGAGGAAGTCGGATTCCTCTCGGGAACGGCGGTGGGAGATGACGGAAGCGAACAGGGTTCGATGGGAGTCGCCGCCGGGGACTACGATCGAGATGGCCGGATCGATCTCTTCGTCACGAATTTCTCTGATGAGTACAACACGATCTACAGACTCGAGGGCAACTTTTTCTACACCGATCTGTCCGTCTCCTCGAGGACGACCGAATCGAGCTTCCCCTACGTGGGGTGGGGCACAGGATTCATAGATGCCGACAACGACGGCTGGCTGGATCTCTTTGTGGTCAACGGCCACGTCTATCCGCAGGTCGACGGCGCCGGTCTGGCGGCCGGATATATGCAGAAGAAGCTGTTCTACCGAAACGATGGAAAGGGAACATTCGTGCAGACCGGGGGCGACTGGAGCGACGCGTTCGCGGTTGATCGAGTCGGTCGAGGCTCGGCCCTCGCCGACCTCGACAACGACGGGGATGAGGACATCGTCATTGCCGATCTGGATGGACCTCCGATGATTCTCCGAAACGATGGGGGCAATGCCAAGAACTGGCTGCGTCTCAAACTCGTCGGCAAAGGGCGGAACCGAACGGCCCTCGGGGCCCGAATACGCCTCGTCAGTGGAGACCTGACCCAAGTCGACGAAGTCCGATCCGGAAACAGTTACCTGTCGCAGGACGATTTTCGTCTGCACTTCGGACTCGGAACGGCGACGCAGGCGGACCTGATCGAGGTCAAATGGCCGGGCGGCGGCACAACCATCCTGAAGGATGTCGATGCGAACCGGGAGATTCTCATTCGTCAGGAAGACCTCGTCAGATCGGGACACCAGAGGTGACTGACCCTGGGCGAGGCACCAGTAGACTCTGTGAGATCCCGGACAGAGGCGCGACCTGCAGCGAGCGGGTGCGCAGTAACGCGAGGGTGCCAGTCTACGCGCGTCACGGGTCGCGTTGCCTTCCGAGAATCAATCGAATCGTCTTGAAAACGTAGCCTCCGCCGGGGTCTTCCCGCATTCTCATGGCGATTGAACCTCGGGAGTCCGACAGCACTCCTCCCTGCACGCTGTCGATCGAGTCCCCTCCGAATACCGCAAGTTCATAGGAGCGGCCGGCGATTCCCGAAACGTCGATTTCCATCCAGCCTCCCTCAAGATCGTGCCTTTTCCCGAGGATTCTGATGTTGGAACTCATCGCTCCGAATTGCGGAAGCTCGGCCGGAGCGCTGACATCTGTCACGTTTCGATAGACGATCCCAATCCGGCTTTCTCCAGGAGGAATCGTGTAATCCGTCCGGACCGGCCCTCGGACCCGACCCGCGGCCTTCTGGTTCGATGTGCTTGCCGGCGTCGGCCGAACCTCGACGATTTCGCCGCCGACGGGTACAGGCGGCTCGAACGGGTTCAGAGAAAAACTCTCCTCCGACTCGTTGAGAAGGGAGACGCTCAAACCGTCCGAGGTCCGCGAGAACTCGAGGTTGAGTCGAGCGTCGCCGACGGGAATCCTGCGGATCGCGAATCGGCTCCAGTCGGCCGGAATCTGCGGGCGAAAGATGAGGCGTCTCTCCGTCGCGTCCACCTCGACTCCCAGCAGGCCCCTGAGAAGGGGCGAAACGATCATGGCCGCCGACCAGATCTGATGGGGTGAACTCGTTGAAAGAGGAGAGTAGACGGCTCCGTTGACGACCTCGGTCGTGTGCCCCCCAGACCCGTCCAAGGCCAGCAGAGCATTTGCCATCAAGTTAGCGTAGCCCGGGTCGGGCTGCCGGTAACGGTACTGTCCCATCGAGGCCCAACCGCTGAAGAGCGGCCAGACTGTTCCGAAGTGATAGCCGGCCGGGCCGAAGTTCGGACTCCGGCGGGAAATGATGCGGCTCCCCCAGTCGGACAGGTGCTCTTCACGTGCGAGTTCCCGGTTCATTGTTCGGGCCTTCTCGTCGTCGAGCAGGTCGAACCACATCGGAACTGTCGCCAGGATACTGGGCTCGTCGACGAGACGTCCTTGCAGATCGACCGCAAGTGCGTAACGCTGCTGCTCACCCAGCCAATAACGCTGATTCAGCCGCCCTCGCTTTGCCTCCGACTCGGCATAAAGCGCCGCCGATCGATTCTCGTCGCCCATCAGGCGGGCCAATTTGCCGAGCGACCTGAGCGCCTCGACGGCCAACCCGGCCTGGTAGAATTCCGTCCGGACGGGAAGCAGCGGACCCCCTTCGATCCACCCGTGACCCACGCCCTCATTCTTTGGAAAGCCTTCCCGGTCGTATGTGGATTCCATAAAAGAGTGGGCCTTCTTCAGTCTCTCCCAGTTCTCGGCCAGGAAATTCCGATCGCCGGACGCCTCGATATAGTCACGAACTGCGATGATGAAAAGGGGCGTCGAGTCGGCCGAGGCATAGGTATAAGGGTACTTCTCGAACCAGGGAATGAAACTGGCGCTCTGAGCGATCTCATGGGGGATCTTGCCATCCTCGCGCTGGAACCGGGCGATGAACGAGATCCCTTCTCGGGCCGTCTCGAAATCTCCGGCCGCGGTCAAGGCCAGACAGCTCCAGAACGTGTCCCGGCCGAAGAACCAGGCAAATCCGGGGCGAGGCGCTCCCTTGGAGAGGCCGAATCCGGCCACCAGGCCGCGCCCGCCCAGAAACTCGTTCTCCGTCAAGCCTTTGTACATGCTGATCAGAGACCAGTCATAGGCCTCCTGAAGTCTCGAATCGGGAAGCTCCAGGCGGACCGTCCGCGCCAGGTAGTCGGCGTAGGACCGGCGAGTCCGCTCGATCAGCGCGTCCGGATCGGAGGTCAGCTTCAGGTAGGTCTCAACCAGATTCTCACGGGACTCGAAGGAAGCGGCGATCGCGATCAACCTCTCGCCGGTCCCGCTGAAGTTCCCCAGCATGAGTGAACTCCGCGAGGACGCCGAATAGTTGGTCGAATAGTCCAGGCTCTTGAGGCCGGCGCCTGGAGATCCGACGATTCCATGGAATCGACGACCCTCCTCTCCCATCACGAAGGCCCCCAGTGATTCGTCCCAGGAACCGAAACTGGAATCGAGTCCGGCCGGCCACATGAGGGCGAAGTCCCGTGTAAAGGCAGCGCCGATCTCGAGTTCAGAGGTGGTATCGACCTGCAGTCGAATGAGAATCCCCTTCAACTCACGAGGGGCGACAAAGGTCTGCCGGACCGTAAAGTGTTCAGCGTAGTAGTCTCCGGAATAGACCAGTGTCGTGGATTCGGGGCGATAGATCACGGATCGAACGACAGCCTCGGCAGGAATCTCACGTCCCCGGAGCCTGAACTCGAGTTCAAAGTCGCGCAGCAGCTTGAGCGGATAAACCCAGGCCTCGAAGCGGCCGGTCTCGGTCCCGAGTACCGCCGAATGGGGTCCCGAGGCGCTCATGAATTCCCAGTGCCTGACGGATCGCGATATCTGAAGATCGGCTGCCTGGAGCGCACCGATACAAAGACCCGCGACAAGGAGAATGGACAGTCGTTTCATGATGGGATTCTCAGGCTTTGCTGACATTTTGGACTTCATTGCGGTCCCCTGGTCTGTCTTGGATCTCCACTACCGGTATGTCCAGACCAGCCAGACCGTCAGCAGGATCAGCGCTGCCGATTGCCATCGGTAGTCCTTGTACCAGGGGACCGTGGGCAGGTCGGCCGTTGCCGCGGCGACGACCTCGCTGGAGTAGACGTAGTCGCGCACCTGTTGCTTCGTCGGAGGATCCGTCATCAGGCTGACCAGTGCGACGACTGAGCACGCGACAAAGAACAGGATGCCGGCCAGGACCAGAAAGTGCACCTGGGGGAAAGCATCGACCTGCTGCCCTATAAGGATTCCGGCCGAGCAGGCGTGCCCGACGATCATTCCCGCCAGCGCCCCTGTTCCACTCGCTCTCCTCCAGAAGAGTCCCATAATGAACAGCGCTGCCACCGGAGGCATGAGATAAGCGATAGCGCTCTGCAGGTAGGCAAAAATCGTCGAGGCCTGGGCGACGACCGGAACCCATGCCGCGCTGATAACCATGAAGGCAAGGGTGGCGGACCGTCCGATCCAGGCGAGGCGCTCATCCGAAAGGCCGGGCTTGAATTTGCGGACAAAGTCCATCGTGATCAAGGTCGAGGCGGAATTGAGCGTGGAGTCGATGCTCGACATGATGGCGGCGATAAGTCCCGCGAGCATCAAACCCTTGAGACCCACAGGGAGAACCTCGGATATCAGGGTCGGAAACACCAGATCGGGTCTGGCCAGGTCGGGATAGAGCTGGCGGGCAATGATGCCCGGGAAAACCATGATGAAAAGAACCGGAAGCTTCAGCAGCCCGGCCAGAAGCGCCCCCCAACGCGCCTGCATGATATCGCGAGCTCCCAGCACTCTCTGGACGATGAACTGGTTGGTGCACCAGAAGTAGAAGCCCAGTATCGGGACGCCGAGGATGAGTCCCAGCCAGGGCATCGTCGGATCGTCCAGCGGACGAATCACACTCATCATCTCCGGGGGCGTCGCCGCCATGACCGCCGTCCAGGATCCGGCTTCCTGCAGAGCGAGCACCGTCACTGCGGTTGCGCCGATCAGGATGATCACCGCCTGAATCGTGTCTGTGTAAACGACTGCCGCCAGTCCTCCCGCCGCTGTGTAGAGTCCCGCTATGAGGGCCAGGGTGATGGCCGCCTCGAAGAGCCCGATTCCGGGAAAGAAGAATCCGATAACCAGGGCGCCGGCGTAGAGTGTCGCCGCGGTATCGATAAAGACATTGGCCAGGACCGTGAGCCCCGAAAAGTAGTAGCGACAGGCCGGCCTGAAGCGCCTCTCCAGCAGCTCCGGCATCGTATAAACGCAGGAGTTCAAGTAGTACGGGACGAAGAAAATCGCGAAGAAGACGAGGACGATCGAGGCCATCCACTCGTAGTTCGAAATTGAGATTCCGGTGGCGTAGGCCGAGCCGGACAGGCCCATCAGTGTCGTGCTCGAAATATTCGATGCAAAAAGGGAGAATCCGATCGCCACCCACCCCAGACTGCGTCCTGCCAGAAAGAAATCTTCCGTTCCCGCGTGTCGCCGGGCGAAATGAAGGCCGATTGCGAGAACGACCACGAAATAGACCAGTATCACGCCGATATCGAAGGTGCTGACGTTCAAGCTCCCTCCTCCGGAAGCGCGATGATCAGGCCCTCGTCGCCCTCGATGATGAGTCGACGCAGATCGACCTCGCCCAACCTGTTCAGTCCGGTCGACAGGAGTATCTCCCCGGATAGGGAGGCATCACTCAGATCGAGAGTCTGTGCAGCGGACCAGAAGTTCAGACAAACGAGAATCCGTCGCGATTCGTGGGTCCGCAAATAGGACAGGACTTCGGATTCCTCAGGAGTCTGGACGCTCGCGTAGGCGCCCACGGACAAGGCTCTCTCTTTGCGGCGCAAGCCGGTGAGCGACTTGAAAAGGGACAGTGGAGAGCGGGGAGACCGACTCTGGACTTCGACATTTCTCTCAATGTAGTCCTCACCGACCGGCAGCCAGGGGAGGCAATCCTCAGAAGTGAAACCGCCGTGGGCCAAAGGGGCCCATTGCATGGGGGTCCGAACCTGATCACGTGAGAGATGCTGCGAGTACTGGGGAAGGTTGTGGGCGAGCGGGTCCCTCGCACGATCCGCAGGTATGTGCCCATTCTCCATGCCGAGTTCCTCACCGTAGTAGACCGTGGGAGTTCCCCGGAGCGTCAGCAGCAGCATCATCGCGACACGAGCCTGCGCCCGGCCAACGCGACTGGCCGTGCGGTGCCGATCGTGATTTCCGGTCACCCAGTTCGGCCACGCGCCCTGGGGAAGAGTCGATTCGAAATCCTCGATCGAACGGCGAACGCGCGCGGCGGACCACCCTGCTATCTCGATCAATTCGAAGTTACATGGAAAATGACATTCGTCCAGCTTCTCTCCGTAGTAGCGGGCCAATTCGACGAAGGGAAGGTAGATTTCTCCGACCATGAACCGTTCTGGATACTCGTCGACCACGCTTCTCATTTCGCGGACAATCTCATGGACCCCTTCCACATCTCGGGTGTGGACATGCAACAACCGGTGTTCGGGGGACCGCCCGTCCCAGTCGGGGTTCTCGGGCTCGTCGCGGAGTTGGGCGTCCTTGAGCAGGAATGCCAGAACGTCGACTCGAAATCCGTCGACGCCGCGATCCAACCAGAAACGCATCACGGCCAACATGGCGGGCAGGACTTCGGGGTGCCTGTAGTTCAACTCGGGCTGGTGAGTGTCGAACTGGTGCAGATAGTATTGTCCGGTTTGCTCGTCCAGCGTCCAGGCGGGGCCGCCGAAGTAGCTGTCCCAGTTGTTCGGTGCCCCCCCGTCAGCGGCCGGATCGCTCCAGATGTACCAGTCGCGCTTCGGGTTGTCGCGGCTGCTTCGACTCTCTTGGAACCAGGCGTGCTCATCGGAAGTGTGGTTCGGCACCAGGTCGAGCATGACCCTCAGTCCCCGAGTGTGCGCGGCATCCAACAGGCGATCGAGGTCGTCGAGAGTTCCGAAGACCGCGCCAACGTCAAGATAATCAGCGACGTCGTAGCCGCAGTCGTGTAAGGGCGACGGGAAGATGGGCGAGAGCCAGATCGCGTCGATTCCCAAGCCGGCAAGATAGTCCAGCCTCGAGATGATTCCCTCCAGGTCACCGTAGCCGTCGCCGTTCGTGTCTTGAAACGAGAGCGGATAAATCTGGTAGATGATCCCGGATTGCCACCAATGGACTTCACCGGAAGACGACTCCGGCAAGTTCGACAGGTCTCGACTCATTCTGTGGCGCTCCTCTCCAGAGGTCGAGGAAATGAACACTCTCAAGGCCTGAGGTGCCGACTGCCGAAGGCCTCTTTGAGCCACAAGGGCATCAGGGCCGCGCTTGCGACGATGTAGAGCCAGGGGCTCAGGAGCCACTGATCGGGTGCCGGAACGACCAGCTTTCCGATACCGATCAGCGCCAGAAACAGAGACGCCGAGCAAACCGCCGTGGTCCCCAGGCCACGATACAGCTTGCGACGAGGAATTTGCGGGTCATCACCTGCCTGCAGGGCCGTTCGTCCCCAGAACCCTGCGGGCTTTACCCGCTCGTAAAAGCGCTGAAGGACAGCCTTGTCGGTCCTCGGTGTCCAGATGGCAGCCAGAACCACGGCAACGGTCGAAACGAGGGACATCGTCCCGAGCCGAATCCACTCCTCCTCGATTCCGGAAGACAGGATGAAAACCGCGACGACCAGGGAAACGGCGATTGCCGTGAGTTCGCAGTAGAGGTTGATTCGTTCCCAGAACCACCTGAGCACCAGGACAGAGCCCACCCCGGCTCCGAAAAGAAGCGAGATGAACCAGGCCGTCTGTATCGAGCCCAGGAAAGCCATGACAATCAAGGCTAGTGTCAGGATCAGCAGATTGGAGACCCGAGCCACCAGAACCAACTCACGGTTGTCGGGTTCTCTCTTCATCCATTCCTGACAGATGAGACGTCGATAAATATCGTTGCTCCAGTAACCCGCTCCCCAGTTCAGGTGCGTGTCGATCGTGGACGCGAGCGCTGCCAGCAGGCCCGTGAGCATCAGTCCTCTGATCCCGATAGGGAGGAAGTCGTTGATCCCGGTAATGAACAGGATCTCCCTTCCGGCCGCAAACTGATCCCCAGCTGCCTCTTGGGGAGAGAACGGATACAACACGAGCAGCCCGACCCCGATCACCAACCAGATGACGCTTCGGGCGAGTATCTGGAGCCAGGCGAACACGACGCCGGCGATGCGTGCGTCCCGGTCTGTCTTGCAGGACATGGATCTCTGCGCCAGATAGCCGGTTCCGTCGCTATTGCGTTGAAAGAACCACTGGAGACCGATGAGGACCAGAAAGGGCAGGAGGGCCTCTCCTGTTGTCGGGGCAAACGTCAACATCTGGCCAGCCCGCTCGCTTCCGTACAGTTCCACGACCCGTTGAGTCATGGTTCCCGGACCGCCGACCTTGGACACGATCACCCAGGCGTAGACCAGAGTGCCGATCAGTGCCAGACCGAACTGCATGACATCGGTCGTTATGACGCCTCTGAGTCCGCCCGTGGTCGAGTACAGGGTTGTGAAGGCCAGGATCAGGAGGATACTGATGAAATTGTTGGCCGATGCTGTCGCGGAATCCAGACCCGTGGCGCTTCCACCGAGGTTGAACCCAAGAAGTCCGGTCAGCTTCAGGAAAGGACCAAAGAGCCATTCCGGAAGCCAGGCATGCCAGGGCAGAAAGATCTCGGCGATCCGAACGGCCGCAACCAGCACCATAGCCATCACGACACAATTCATGATCGTGCCGTAGTAAAGGGCCTTCAGGACTCTGAGGCCCAGGACTCCGCGGCCGCTGTAACGGATTTCGGTTAGCTCGGCATCGGTCAGGACTCCCGCTCTCCTCCAACTCACCGCCAGAACGAACGCCAGCATCAGGAAGGCCAGCCCATAGACCCAGAGGCGCCAGAGTTGGAAGATCCCGCCGGTCGCGATGAGTCCCGCGACCAGGAGGGGTGTGTCCGCGCCAAACTGTGTGGCGGCCATGCTGACGCCGGCGCGCCAGCCGGTGATCGTCCGACCGGCCAGAAAATACTCCTGAAGGCTCTCCGAAGCTTTCTTCTTCGCTCGGAATCCGGCGGAGACCGCGTACACGACGAAGGCCAGAACGATGAGCAGATCGAGCATGGGTCAACCAATCGGAGGCGGCGAAAGACGAGGATCCAGCTCCTTCGCCTTTCTGAAGGACTCCACCGCCGCGTGTACTTTTCCGAGACGCTTGAGAGCCAGGCCCATCTGAAAATGAGCTTCAGCCGACTGCGGGGCTAGTTGGATGGCCTTCTGAAACTCGGCGATTGCTTTCTCCAGCTCGCCCCGCTCCATCAGTCTTGTGCCGGTGCTGGTCGCAAATCTGGCCGTTTGGAGATCGGCCTTGATCCGGTTCAATCGAAGCGACTCCCGGATCGCCTCACCAGCGCCAACCGTGTCCCCGGCTTCCCTGAGCGCCAGTCCAAGCGCGTTGTAGGCCTCGGCATAGTGTGGGTCGATTTCCAACGCTCGTCGAAACTCACTCATCGCGTCGGCCAGGTTTCCATGCTGTCTGAGAACGGTTCCCAACATGAAATGGGCTTCGGAGTAGCCCGATCTGACGGCAGTGGCCATGCGGAGCTTCTTGAGCGCCGCCTCCAGATCGCCCTTTTGCCAGAGAGTGATACCGAGCGTGAAATGCGCTTCAGCCAGGGTCGGACGAATCGAAATGGCCTGCTCAAGGGCTTCCTGCGCCCCTTCGTAATCGTCCTGGAGCTTGCGGGCCAGTCCCAGATTGTAGAAAGCCTCAGCGTAGCCCGGAGAGAGGCGAATCGCCTCGTTAAAGGCCTTCTCGGCACCTTTCAGGTCGCTCATCTGCAATCTGGCGAGCCCAATGTTGTGATTGGCTCCAGCGTTGCGTGGATCACGGCCGATCAGAAGTTCGAACTGCCGGATGGCGTCGTCTCCACGGCCCATTTGGATCAATGCGAGACCGTAGTTGTTCCGCGTCTCTGGATCGTCGTGTTGTGTGAGGGCTCTTTCGAAACTCGAGACGGCCGCTTCAGCCTGTCCTTCGCTCTGCTGGGCGAGTCCGAGTGCTTTGAGTGCGGCGGCCGGCGCATCGGCGGATCGAGCGGCATTCTGGAGAAGTGGTATGGCTTCAGCAGTTCTCCGAGAGAGTCTGAGAGCTTCTCCAAGCCTGAAGAGGATTTGTGGATCGTCAGGCCGCAGAAGGCTCGCTTCGCGCAGGAATGAGATCGCTTCCTCGGTTCTCCCCAACAGCCACAGGGCCGCGCCGGCTTGGTAGTGGGACAGGCCGTCATCCGGGTCGATCTCGATTGCGCGTCTGAACGCAGCAAGGCCTTCCTCCAGCTTGCCCAGGCTGGCCAGAGCCAGTCCGAGGTAGTAGAAAGGCTCCGGCTGATCCGGCTGCAGAACAGATGTTCGCCGGAACGCTGAAACAGCCTGATCCGTGCGGCCTTGGGCCTGAAGGGTCAATCCCAGGATGAGGTGTGCAGCGGCAAATTCGGGTTCGACCCGAAGGGCACCGCGCAGAGCCTCTTCGGCTCCCGCCAGATCTCCGGACTCATAGAGATTCCTTCCTTCTTGGTAAAGCCGGCCGGCTTCGGGTGAGAGCTGCACCGCTAAGAGGATGGCCAGGAAACTCTCCCGGAGAGGAAACCCGATCACGAGTGCTCCTCTCGTGCGTCCGCGGTTGCAGGACAGACACCAGTCGACCCGACATCGAACGATCTTTGGTGGAACTGTCCCTTCATGGACCCAGGTGAAAGAGTTCTGGCCGGTCTTGAGATTCTCTGCATCAGTCTGGTTCCTGGGCCCCGAGCTGCCGAGCCAGTTCCAGCTCGCGATTCGCTTCGTCACGCCTTCCGGCCCGCAGCAGAGCGCGACCGAGGACGTAGTGAGTCTTCGAGTTCGTGTAGTCCAATCGGGTCGCCCGCTGCAGGTTGTCGATCGCCTCCTCCAGCCGATTCTTGCGAAGCTGGATCTGGCCGAGCAGAAAGTAGGGCCCTCCGAAGAACTTGTTCAGCCAGGTGGCCCGCTCCAGATGGGGGATCGCGTCGTCATCGCGGCCGAGCGCAATGAGTGCTTCTCCGGTTCGAAAGTATCCCATCCACATTGCCGGATTCGCCTCGATCTCCTTCCGAAACTCGATGATCGCCTCCTCGGCCCTTCGTTCTGCGAGAAGTATCTCACCTAGATAGAGGTGAGCCATCGGGAGCTTCGGCTCGAGTTCGAGAGCACTCACCAGGATTTCTCTCGCAGTCTGGTGCATCTCCTGCTGCCGGAAGAGGCGTCCGGTGATGAGATAAGCGTCCGCCGACTCTCGATCGACATCAAAAATCCGGCTGAAGATCCTCCTCGCCCCGGCCGTCTGTTTCGTCTGGACGTAGCAAAGGCCCAGGATGTTGAGAAAATTGATGTTATCGGGGAACCACTCGAGTGAGCGTTCGAGGTAAGGGATTGCCTCGGACAGCTTCCCTTGAAAGTAGAGTGATGCCCCCAGGAGCTGGGTCGCTCGCCTGTTGTCCGGCTCTTTGTCGAGCACGCTTCGAAGCACACCAAGAGCGGAAAAGTAGTCCTGCTTCTGGAAGTGGATTTCTCCGATTCGGGACTGCACGTCGGGCATTGAACCGGAAGGGTCCAACTCCCGAAGCAGACGCAGAGCCTCATCGAAGGAACCCCCGTCGATCAACTCGTCGATCACGGTCAGAGATCCCTGAGGGCCCCGCTCGGGCGCCTGCGCTTGAAGGTCCGCTTGCAGAAGCACGAGAGATAGAATCACCAGTCCTAGGACTCCCCCCAGACCCAGCGAGCGGGTTCCTCGATCGGGCCAGGTGGTCGCCGTCTGCTGTACGGGGCGTCGTGTCCTGTCCATCACTAATGGCCGGGGGCTTCGCTGCTTTTCAGCCGAGGACCGAGGTCGAGCCTTCGGAGTTTCAGTATCTCGAAGCTCTCGGATCCCTGCCGGACTCGAAGGACCTTGTTCATCGGGACCTCCCGGAAGACCTGTTTCGGCTGTCCCGGTGAGGGCCAGGAGATCTCGAGTTGCTCTATTGCGTCAGCCTGCCCGAGTCCGATCAACTGACGCATCGGGGAAGCCCCAAAACTGCCGCCGCTGGAGACCGTTCGGTGTATTTCGCCAAGACCCTCGACGGACCGAACCACAACCTTGATGCGCGCACCGAGACCAAGTCGATTCGCGACCGATCCCCGCAGTTCGAGAGTCAGCCATCCGTTTTCGTTCCCGGGGTTGAGAAAGAGCGCGTTCTGGTAGATATCGCCTGAATAGGCTCCACCGAATACCGCGTAAACGTCCTGATCGCCATCGTTGTCCAGGTCGCCGAAGGAAATCCCATGGCCTTTTTGAAGGTGTCCGAATCCTCCGGAGGTCGTCACGTCCTCAAACCGACGTCCCGCACTATTGCGGAACATCCGGTTGGGAACAAGAGTGCTGATTCGAGGTTGCCCCGTGCCGAAATAGGCGTCGAGAAAACCGTCGTTGTCGATGTCGCCGAAATTCGCACCCATGGCCATGAGAACTGCGTCCATTCGAGCTTTTCTGGTCACATCCTCGAAAGTCCCGTCCCCTCGATTCCGGTAGAGTCTCGATGTTTCCCCGTCACTCTGACCGAGATAGTCCTCGACGATCGTTCCGAGAGAGTCTTCAGAGTAACTCGAAAACGAGGCCACGAGAATATCCTGCCAGCCGTCATTGTCGTAGTCCCAGAACCAGGTGGGGAAGCTCAGAATGGGTTCGGCCACGCCGGCCTTGTTCGTGACGTCCGTGAAGCGCCAACCCGAGCCATCCCTGCCGTCATTGTGAAAAAGGACGTTCTTCTGTCCGAAGCGCGACAGATAGAGATCGGGGAACCCGTCGTTGTCAAAGTCGCCCCAGGTCACACCTTTGACGAAACCCACATGGTCGAGACCGACCTGCCGGGCGATTTCCCCGAAGGTTCCATCGCCCCGGTTCTCGAAGAGGAGGCAGGGACGTCGGTTCGCCGGGTGCTGCCCATCGGACTCGACCGCCAAGAAAAGATCAAGATCGCCGTCGAGGTCATAGTCGGCCCAGGCGGCGGTCTGAGTCGGATGCCGTGCGAAAAGCCCTGCCTCCCGGGTCACGTCTGTGAAGGTCCCGTCTCCGTTATTGCGCAGCAGAGAGTCGGGGTGGTCGCCGAGAGAGGGTCCCAGGAAACCGAGCCAGCCTCCGCGCAACACGAGGATGTCCACGAACTCGTCGTTATTGTAGTCGCCCTGGAGGATGTTCAAGCCGCCGACCTGGCCAAGAAGCCCGGCCCGGGCTGTCCAGTCGTCGAAGCTTCCGTCGCCGCTGTTGTGGAAATATCGAAGCTGGTCCCGCAGTCCCCAGGAAGACACCACGATATCCAGAAACCCGTCCCCGTCGAAGTCATCCACAATCGAACCACCGGCCAATCCAACTGTGGCCACACCGACCGATGGTGCGACATTCTCAAACCGAGGCAATCGGCGATCCGAGTCGAAGATGGTGGGGGAAAGACGCCATCGACTGGGAACTCCCTCCGGATACTCGCCGAGAGTCATGTAGGCCAGGTTGAGCAGCCAGCGGTGGCCCAGGTCTTCGGGATCTTCTTCGAGGAGCCCGGTCAGATGCTCGATGGCTGTGCGGGATCCTCTCGGCCGCTGGTGCACCGCGTTCTTGCGGAGTGGCATCAGGCATGACTCGGCACTGTGCTGGTTGAGGCAGTTTTCCTGTTCTCCTAACCTGAGAAACGAGACGGCAATAAGGTTCTTCAAATCGCGCATCACCGGCGCATCTTCCGGGGCCTTCAGAGCGCGTGCCTGAGCGAGGACTTCTTCAGCCTCTTGAATGGCGGGCTCGGTCCGGCCCGCGAACACCAGCTCCCAAGCCAGGAAGACTCGAAGGACCATCTGCTGGACAGGATCCTTCTCTGCCGACAGCTTCTTGCGGAAGTCGGCGACCCGGGCGTCATTGAGAAAGATATTGGCCTGTGAGTCGGCGTTCCCGGCGATCTGATCAAGGAGCTCGACGATGGAGCGGTCCCTGTTACCGGAGGTTTCACGGACCGCAGCCTGACCGGGTGGAATCAACAAGGAGAGCAGGAGCCAGAAGATGGCTGGCACGACTTTGACGATCCGAAGCTCATGCATTCATTCGAGTTTGGCCGAGGCGACGATTCCGAACCCGGTTCTGACCATGATCCGGATTCCCCGGTTCCAGAGACTGAAAGAGTAAAGCCCTCTGCCACCGAAGCGGCAGAGGGCAGTTGTTTGTGAGACAAACGACGCGAGGTCTTAGAACTGGAGTCGCAGGGCCCACTGAACACGCCGCTGGGACGCGGCCGCCGCGATACCGAAGATTCTGCCATCGTCGGGACCGCAATTGACGCAGCCGTTGGGCTGGCCGAGGTTGACAGTGTTGAACAGATTGAAAATCTCAGCTCGGAACTGCCAGGTCAGGCGTTCTCCAGTGCGGATGTCCTTGAAAATGGAGAAGTCCATGTTCCAGAAGCCGGGGCCTCGGAGGCTGTGGTGCTCCAGATTCCCGAAAGTCCCGACCGCGGGAATCTGCCAGACGTTCGAGCTGTCGCAATCTCCGTTCGGGCAGAGTGTGAAGTATCCGAACTGATCTCCGCTTGTGTCCACCTCGCCGATGAGATTCGGCCGGCAAGGACCTGTGTCACGGAGCGCGCCGCAATCGGCGTTGCTCGCATCAAACGGAAGGCCGCTGCTGATGTTCAGCGAGAAGTTGGTCTGCCATCCGCCGACGAAGTAGTCCGCAACCGTGCCGACATCCGCCCCGAACTTCTTGCCTCGACCGAACGGCAGCTCGATCAGGCTGTTGAGAACGAACACATGAGTGCGGTCCCAGTTTGGGGCACCATAGTTCAGGCCTGCATCCCAGATGAAGTAGTCGTTCGTGTACTGGCGGGCACGAGCCCAGGTGTAGTGCCCCAGAATCGAATAGCCGTTCGAGAACCTCTTCTCCAGCTTGGTCTGCAGAGAGTGATAGTTGTTCGACGCATCGTTTCCGAAGTACCGGAAGCCTTGCGTCAGACCGAAGGCGCCGCCCAACGTCCCGATGGGCCCATTGAAAAACGGTTTGCGCGAATTCGTGCTGGAGTTATTGGGGCCCAAGGGATCGATAATCGCCTGGTTGAAGTCATGGTCCGGGTTGTCCTCAGTGAAGACATGTGTCCCCTTGTTCCCGACGTAGGCGACTTCCGCTACGAGGTTGGTATTGCCCAGTTCCTGCTGGTAAGTGACGTTCCAGGCATCAAGGGTCGGAAGACGCATCTCTCGCGGCCGCACGAAGCTGTTGACACCATCCGGCAGAGGAAAGGTGCCGTTCGAATCCGGTTGGGGGAACGGCGGGGTTTGCGGTCCCTGTGACAGGTTCCAGACCGAAACGAATGAGTTTGGAGCATTGTCTTCCTGGATCGCCAGAACCGGCAGGTTCTGTGTCACCGCATGCCCGAATGTCGAGCCGAAGACGCCCAGGTCGAAGCTTCGCCCGTACCCCATGCGCAGGACTGACTTGTCCGTGATCTGGTAGGTGAGGCCGAATCGTGGAGCCAGATTCGTAAAGCTGTTGTCGGTGTTTCCACTGAGATCGACACCTCCGACTCCGCCGACGAGGATATTCCCCGAGGCAGGATCAAACCACCCTCCGGCTCCCGGCCTGGTGACCGTTTCGGGAAAGTAGATCTCCCAGCGGAGACCGTAGTTGACGGTCAACTTTTCGTTGATCTTCCATGTGTCCTGGCCGTAGAAGAACCAGCGGTTCTGTCGCTCCTCGGCATCGGTCGTGGGACTGACATAACGGGTGAAGAAGCTGGTTTCGCCCAGCAGGAAGCTGGCAAGGCCAAATCCGCCCGTTCCGCCGTCTGAAGTCACACCGTTGCGGAAACTCAGCTCGCCGGCCCTGTGTCGGTCACTCGGAACACGCCGATTCTGAGCGTAGCGGATGTCTCCGCCAAACTTCAGCGTGTGATCACCGGCTGTGTAGATCCAGTTGGTCACCCACTGCCACTGCTGCTCGGACTGATCGAGAGGGCAGTTGCACTGGTTGGCGCCCAATGAGTATCCGAATTCGAATCCACCGTCCCCTTCGATGTTGAAGTAGGGCATACCCGTGGTGAACAACGGATCCTGGTCGACGCCTGGAACGCTGTTCAGGTTGGGAATTCCAGCGTCCGCGGCAGGCGTCGTACCGACACCACCGGGAAGGACCGCCACGTTGTAGCGGAAGAACCCGAAACGGAAGTCCGTCAGCGTTGTCGGGCTCAAGGTGTAATCGAAGCCGGCCGCAACACTCTGATTCCGAACCTTTGAAGAACCGGCGAAGTTGATATTGTCAAAGGCCGGTCCGCCGACGACTTCGCCGAAAGCACCCGGACCTGTCTTCTCAAAGTTGGCAAAACTGTAGCGTCCGAAGATGTGGAGGTTTTCGGAATAGGACCAGTCACCACGCACGTTGAAGGCATCGTCATCGAACGCCTGAATGCCGCCGGCGCTGAAGTTGTTCGTCAGTCCGGGCTGGTTGGGAAGCGGCAGTTGGTTGATCAGGTTCAGTGCCTGAGGCGACAGTCTGTTGGTGGGGATGATACCCCCGGGGATGATCGAGCGGCCTGTTCCATCAGGGTTTCCGGTCGCCGGATCGTAAATCTGCCTGTTGTCGAAAGTCGAGACGTATTCGCTAAGGTCGCCGGTCCGAGCTGCAGCAGTCGGAACAGTCGTCAGCACCGACCCTCCGTCCTTGCGACGCGTACCCTGATAATCGAAGAAGAAGAACGCGCGATCCTTAACGATCGGACCACCGATCGAACCGCCGAACTGATTCCAGAGTGTGTCCGGAATGAACTTGTCGGGGTCCCCGTCGATGCCACCCATCGACTGACTGAATGGGTTCCGGGCCTGCTGTAAATCGTTACGGCGAAAAAGAAAAGCGCTGCCGTGAAATTCGTTACTCCCCGATTTCGTTTGGGCCGTCACGACTCCGGCAGTCGCCTGGCCGAATTCCGCGTCGTAATTCTGTGAGGTGATCTTAGCCTCGGTGACGCCTTCGAGTGTCGGGTTGATCACGATGATTCCCAGAATCGGATCGCGGTTGCTCGTTCCGTCGAGTTCGAACCCCGTGCCGCTGAAATTCTGGCCGTTCACCATGATCTGCTGGCTTCCTTGAGGGTTCTCACTGGATGCGTGGTTCCAGCCGAGCTTCGACGTTCCTGGAGAGAGCAGAAGGAACCGAGTGAAATTCCGCTCGAAAATCGGAAGTTGCTCGATTTCCCGCGTACTGAAAGTCACAGAAACGTCCGTCTTCTCAGTTTTCAGGGGTGGCGGAATACTCGTGACCGTCACCTGCTCGCTGATCTCGCCAACGGTGAGCGTCACCTTCAGGTCGATGACCTGGTCGAGGTTCACGACCAGATTCTCTTGAACATAGGTCTTGAACCCGTCGAGCGCGACAGTCATCCGGTAACCGGTGCCGGGAACCAGGCGCTCCTTGCGAAAATTGCCCGAGTCATCGCTGATGATGACCCATGTCTGACCCTTTTCGAGGTTGGTGATCGTCACTTCGGCCCCTGGAATCACCGCACCACTCTCGTCGGTCACCGTTCCTGTGACCGTTCCGAACACAGCTTGAGCCACGACCGTCCCGGCCCCGAGGCAGAGCAAGACCAGGACCACACATAGCGCCAGTGTTGAGGAACTGATACGCCTCATTGAAAATCCTCCATTTTAATCGGTTCTCTGAGCAAGCATGAGTGCAGCGGCACAAGTTTCCCACTGCTTCGTCGAGAGCATCGAGCTGACCCGGGATTCTAGCCAGACCCAAAAAACGATGTCAACGGAGAGAAATATCTCAGTCACATCTTCCGACAGATGAGAAACTCTCGGCTTGGCGATTTTCGGTTCCCGGTCCAAGGTCAGCCTGACCTATTCAACTCGTGTTGGAATCGGTGAAGCAATTCCGGGGCCGCACCGCTCGGTAGAATAGAGATCCGGGCCCGGGAGTTCTGAATCGAGGGGTTCTCCGGTCACTACGACTTCAAATACTCCCAGGGTCAACCAGCAGCATCTCCAAGAATTTGGATGTCTAGTCCGGCTGGAGATTCAAAGAATTGGATCTGGCCTGCCGGAACGTGGACGCATTTCGTGCGGGCCGACCGGCACTCGCAGGCTCGGTTCGCATGAGTCAGGAAAGGCGTGTGCTACGATTGAGAACTCTTCGTTTGTAAGAGACTCGATTCCTTGACCGTTCTCGAGGTTGAGAAGGAACCCGCCAATGAGTGACCACCTCGTCAGAGTGACTTTCTTCTTTTGTCTGACCAGTTTGGTTTCCGCCAGCGTCCAGGAGATTCTCGGTTTTCAACAGAGCGAACCGGAGGCGGTGGATCTCCGCCTGGAGGAAAAGAAGGACTACTACAAGAAGTGGCTGCGGCAGGATGTCACCTACATCATCACCGACGAAGAAAGAGAAATCTTCGACCAACTGTCCACCGATGATGAAAAGGAGCAGTTCATCGAGGAATTCTGGCGCCGGCGGGATCCCACCCGAAACACCCTCGTGAACGAGTACAAAGAAGAGCACTACAGGCGAATCGCCTATGCCAACGACCACTTCAGCAGCGGTTTCGACGGATGGAAAACCGATCGGGGACGCATCTATATCATGTACGGTCCGCCGGCCGAGATTCTAAGGAATCCATCCGGAGGCGGGTACGACCGCCCGGTCTACGAAGGCGG
>CAJHYB010000360.1_pt1 | contig 20518 bp, 17 predicted proteins | sample 9198631 | NCBI WGS metagenome assembly CAJHYB01 (sample SAMEA7708354, study PRJEB35096) | sediment metagenome | biome: marine neritic benthic zone biome [ENVO:01000025]; feature: sediment [ENVO:00002007]; material: shallow marine sediment [ENVO:03000034] sea grass bed [ENVO_01000059] ... | reverse complement strand
ATCGGGGTCGCTCGGACCCGAACGATCGCTGCCGCCCGCCGACTCATGAGGGGAACGGTGATCTACCTTCCGCTAGTCCTGATCCTGATGGCACTGGACAAACTGTAGATCGGACACGTCCTCCCGAAGTCCGTCGCGGGCACCCTCAGCGTTTGCCGCGGATCACTTTCCTTCCGACTCCCGCTCCAGCAGGATGAACGTAATGTCGTCCGTCTGGTCCATCCCTTGGGTAAAGCTGTCCAGCGCCTCGAAGATTGCCTCCTCGAGTGCTGCGACTCCTCCTGCGCCACTCTTTCGGATCACTTCGATCAGCCTCTCCTCTCCAAACATGTTTTCCTCGGGATCGCACGCTTCGGTGAGACCGTCCGAATAAACCACGAGAATGTCCCCGGGGGACAATTCCAGGGATTGTGACTGGTAGGTCGCAAAGCTGAAGGCGCCGATGACGAGATCCTTCGAGTCGAGTTGATCGATCCCCCCGCTCGCGGCCCGATACACATAAGCCGGATTGTGTCCCGCGCCGATGAAAACCCCTTGTCCTTCATGGTTGAGAGTCAGAAGAAAGAGCGTTACAAATCGGTTCGCCTGCGATCTCTCGCAAACAAACTTGTTCACCTCCGTGAGAACCGCCTCAGGATCAGCCTTTGACCGGAACTGCATGTGGAGCGCTCCCTGTAGCGATGAACTGAGGAGCGATGCTGAGACTCCTTTACCCGAAACGTCGGCAAGAATGCCTGCCAGGGTGTCCTCGGTCGGTCGAATGAAATCGTAGAAATCGCCGCCGACGTAGCGCGTCGGACGACTGAAGGCGCGAATCAACAATCCTGGAAACTCCGGCACCTCCCCGGGGAGTAGATTCTCTTGAGTCTCGCGGGCTAGATCGAGCTCCTGCTCCATCTTCTTCCGCTCTTCAGATCCCCGGATCATCTGCATCTTCTCGATGACGTTGCCCGCTTCATCGGCCAACTTCGTCAAGATCTTCTGATCCAGTCCAGACAGCGCATGCATCGTCTTTGTACTGTCGAGGTAAAGGATTCCGAGGACCTCGGTCGAGTCCTGCTGAGACAGTCCCCGCAAGGGGAGACAGGCTACGGCCCGGAGATTCATCGCAACGATACTTTCCTGCTGAGCGAATTCGCCGGAGATTCCTTCAGTCATGAAGACGGGTTTCGCCTCCTCTCCCACCTGCTTGACGACCGAGCGGCTGGTCTGGAATTCCCCTTCAGACAGGATGAGGTTGTTCAGGTCCATCCCAAGGGTGTATTCGAAGCTCTTTCCCTTCCGTTGCAGGACGAGGGCACGTTCAGCTCCGCTGATCTGAAGGGCGCTGGTCAGGATCTGATGAAACATGCCCTCTGCCGAAAACTGTTGTCCCCATTGAAACTGAAAATCGAGCAGCAGCGATATCTTCTCGAGTTCTGATTTCTTGTCGTCCACTTCCGCCGGCATCATGGCGGTGAGGTTCAGAAACGCTGTCTGAAGTGCTTCCTGCTGCGACTGGTGTCCGTCACCTGTCGGTGGATCTCCGGTCCAGTAGGTGATCTCGACCTGATCCCGGCCGACCCCGATACGGTCGCCGGAGGTCAGGGCCTCGCGGCGAGCGCGACGGCCGTTCAGATAGGTTCCATGGGTGCTTCCCAAATCGACGATGACGACGCCATCGTTTTCCAGCACCACTTTTGCATGGTGCCTGGAAATATAGGGGTTCGGGAGGACAATGTCTGAGTCCGACTTTCGTCCGATCAGGACCTGCTCTCCCTTGACCTCATAGATCTGCTCGATGCCCGAGGCGTCCTTCCATCTCAATACCGGAGTCGTCATGCCTGCTCCAAAAATGTCCTGCAAGAGCCAGTGGGAAATGTTTAGCGCACTTGGAGAGCCGATTCAAGCGCGCTGCCACGAGGGAACAAGCGCAGTTTGCCGAATCGGAACCCCGGTCCGGCCTCTTTTCTCGTCAGGCATCCACCGTTTCGGGCCATCCCATGCCCAAAGACACCGCCTCTGCGGATCTTGAGCCTTTCCTGGACTTCGGCTAATCTCGGTCTTCCGGAAAATCGCCTCTGGCTCCGGCCAGCGTCCAGGAAACAAGCATGCAGCAACTCACTGTCACTCGGGAACAAGACGTCTGGCATCTCGAAGTCACCACCCCGAATAACACCGTCACCCCTGCCCTTCTCGACTCTCTAACCGAAACTCTGGAGGAACACGAACGGCAACCGCTGGCTCGGATTCTGATCCTTCAGGGGACTGGTTCGAGGTTTTTCAGTCCCGGGTTCGACTTGGCGCAGGTGTCGAATTTTGACAGGCCGAGGATGGCCGATCTGATTCGCCGGTTGGAGAGGGTCTGCGTCGCACTCTTGTGCCACCCGAAACCGACCCTCGCAATGGTCAACGGCGACTGCCTCGCAGGCGGATTCATCCTTGCCTCCTGTTGCGATTTTCGAATAGCGAGAAAAGGTGCTCGAGTCGGCATGACTCCGATGAACCTCTCGATCACCATCCCGGCGAGTGCGCATCGAATTGTCGAGAACCGGCTGGGATCTCGGCTCACGCGCAGCCTTGTTCTCACTGGCCGGAGTTTTACAGTGGACGATCCCGAGGTCAGCGATTGGGTTGATGAGATCTTCGAGTCAGAGACTCAGGACAGCTGTCTTGCGCGCTGGACAGCCAACCTTTCAAAGTCGGACGCGGGTGCTTATCGGACTTCGAAACACTTTCTGCTCCAGCCACTGGTCGGGTCTCTCGCACCCTCGGACCCTCGGGATGTCGAGGCCTTTCTCGATTGCTGGTTCTCGCCTGCAGCGCGGCAACGTCTCGAGTCGACGCTTCGTCGCCTGTCCGCGGGGTGACATGGTCGAACCTTCACGAGAGGTTCATCACTTTCAGAAGAGCCTGGAACGCCTCATCAGCACGAATCGGGTCGAGCATGGGATCCACCTTGAGGTATGTGACGTTCGGAGACCTGGCTTCGACTCCGCGTCTGAGCCATTCCATCGCTTTCTCGGGTTCACCAAGCGCCGTATGAACATACGCTATCCAAACGGCTCCATATGCTCGCTCGAAATCGGCAACCTGGGCCTCCTCAATGACGATCGCGGGCCCGGCACCCCGCCTCGGACGCATTCCCCGGGCCGCAGGGGGGGCGGGAGGCGCTCCAGGAGGAGGCGGGACTCTGGCTGTGGCCGTCCTACCCGCCGTCGGTAGGGGGTGTGCTCTCTTTCGGTCAGGTCGCTCCAATATGCGCTCGAGAATACGCCGGGCGTTCTCAATTCGGCCCTGTTTCGCCTCGATCAGCGCCGAGAGCGCATCCCGCTTCTTCTGTCTCGCGCCTCTCGACCGACCCTTCGTGAGCATCGCGGAAGCCTGCGAATACTCACCCTTCTGGATGAGAACCAGGACCGCGTAGAGCCGAATCTGTGGGTCGCGCGGCGCGAGTGATGCCGCACGCCTGAGAGCCTTCTCAGCAGAATCATAGGCCTGAGAAAAGTACTCGACGCGGCCCTTGTCGAACTGCACCTGCGCTTCGTCCGGGGCAAGCTCGACGGCCCGCCGGATCTCTTTCTGCGCGTCTCCGAGTCGGCCGGTCGGCACAAGATAATCCATCGCGTATCTCTGATGAGCACTCGCCGATTCAGGCTCCAGTTGGATGGCCTTGCGCAGCGCTTCGCCCGCTTGTTCCCAGTTCCACTCGTAGCGGGCTCGGACCATTCCAAGAATCGAATGGGCTTCAGCGATGGTCTCATCCAGTTCGAGCGTCCTGGCGGCAGCCTCCATGGCCTGAGGCATCAGAAATTCGGACGAAAAATCCTCTCGGAGGCCGGCCCTGGCAAGAGAGTTCGCCAGTTCCCTTTGGGCCGGAAAGAACTCTTTGTCGAGCTCGAGCGCTCTACTGAATGACTCCACCTCTGAAATCCAGCTCTCCTGATCGGCCTCCTCGTCATCGGCCGGCTGGGGTCGATCATGGCGGCCTTTCAGGTAGTATTCGAACGCCTCAGGGCTCTTGACGTGCCTCAACGCTCGGGCCTTTTCATCCAACTGAGGGAGCCCAAGACCCAGTCGGGCTGCAACTTTCACAGCCACCTCCTCCTGGAAATCGGATGCTCGGACGAAAGGCTGTTCGAATCGTTCCCCCCACAGTTGCCATCCGCGGGCGACTTCGATCAAGCTCGCCTGGACCGTGATGGTTTCCCCAGCGGCAGAGACCCGACCCGTCAGGACGGCGTCCACCCCGAGATCTCGGCCGATGCTCCTCGGGTCGGACCTGGATCCACGAAGATTCTGGACGGAACTCCACGCCATGACCTGGAGCCCCGTCGCCTGGGAAAGCCGATTGATGATGCCTTCCGCGACCTCGTCGGTCAGGTAGGTCAGCCTCGAGAGGGGTGTTTCCGAAACCCCCACCGCTCCGTCAATCTGGAAAGGTAGAACACCGACCGACTCGACCCTGCTCTCTCCACCTTCGAAAAGGGTGCTCCAGAACACGATTGCCAGGGCGACAGCGATCAATGCCGCGACCGGGATCAGAATGCTTCGCGTCTTATTGTTCGTGCGTTCTATCCAGGAAGGAGGTCGGACTCGTTTCCGTCGGCGGGGCACGGCAGTTTCGCCGCTGCCTCTTGCCTCGATCAGATCCTGTCGGGTGTCGCGAAGAGAAGCGTAGCGGTCAGCCGGTTCCTTCTTGAGGCATTTTTCGATGATTCGATCGAGCTGCAACGGAACGAGGTGGCCTGATTCAGAGACAGCTGACGGACTGTCTCTCAGTATCGCCGCCATGATGTCGCTTGCCGTCTCCCCGGCAAATGCTCGGGAACCGGTGACCATCTCGTAAAGAACGCACCCCAGAGAAAACACATCGCTCCGCGGATCGGCCGGTTTTCCACGTACCTGCTCCGGCGACATGTATCCAACGGTTCCCATGACTGTGCCGGGCTCTGTCCGACTGATGGCCGTGGGTGCGGAAGAATGCTCCCCGAATTCACTTGGTGAACCTGTTCGCGCTAATCCGAAGTCGAGGATTTTGACTCGCTCATCCTCGGTCAGGAAGATGTTCTCCGGCTTCAGATCCCGATGAATGATCCCCTTGGAATGGGCGGCTTCAAGACCTTCCGAGAGTTGAATGCCGATGTCCACGGATTGGCGCCAGGAAAGCCTGTCTTCGCCCAGCCGGGTCCTGAGGGTTTTCCCTTCGAGCAACTCGGTCACCGCGTAGGGCAATCCCTCGACGAAGCCAAAGTCAAAGATTGAGAGGATGTTCGGGTGCGACAGCGCCGCGACGGCTTGCGCTTCCCGTTCGAATCGAGCATGGGCGTCGGCGTCCTGCGTCAATCTCTGCGGAAGAATCTTGATCGCAACATCTCGGCCCAGTCGAGAGTCCCGTGCGCGATAGACCTCCCCCATTCCGCCAGCGCCGACGGGCTCTATTATCTCGTAGGGTCCGATCAGTTCACCCGGTTGCATAGACATAGCCTGGATCGCACTTTCATCTTCCCGGACAGACCGGCCGCCCGGCCGACACGTATGGCTTTTTACCTCTCAGGATCTCCATATGCCCCTCGAAAAAAAACCAGAGGGGCGGCTTCGGGCCGCAAGCGCTCCAAAGTTATAACTCGACCGAGCAGGATCCGATGATCTCCGGCCAGGATACTCTCGACCAGTTCACACTGGATCCAGGCGAGGGAATCGGGGATCATCGGCAAGCCGTCTTCTTGGAGTCTATAGGGGAAACTCGCGCGGTCGCTTCCGGTTTGCGAGAAGAAGTCCGAGGTCTCTTCCTGGCCTTTACCCAGGATATTGACCCCGAACCTTCTCGATTCCAGAAAGAAGTCAAGCCCGCTCCGAGTCTCATCTATACAGACGAGCACGAGTTGCGGCTCTGCAGACACCGAAGTAAACGAATTGACTGTGACGCCATAGGGTCGATGCCGGGCGTCCAGCGTCGTGACAACCGTGACGCCGGTTGCAAAGTCCCCCATCGCCTGTCGAAACTCCCTCACGTCAATCATCTGGTCACCATTCACCGCCTCTCCCTCGTCCGAAACACAACGCTACGATGTGAGTCTCAGTAGAACGGGGCCGGATATCTCATTTGCTTTGAGGGCCTGGTGGCTGCGAGGATCTTCTCGATTGAGTCTATAACAGCGGCTTTCGGCCCGCCAATGCACGACGTGTCCGCCGGGAAGAGCGTACGCGCTTGATTGAAGAGCCTCCGCGGCTAGAATAGGACGCTGACAATCTTTAGATCCTGGAGTCATCATGAGCGAAAACATCGAATACACAGTCGAACTCAAAGAAGAACAGTATGCGTTCCTAATGGAGATGGTTAAAAAGTACAGCATCGATGATGAATCCAAGGCTCTCCGGTGTCTGGTCAACTTCGCAATTGAGGAGCCAGATCATCGGAAATCGATCTTCGAAGAGATTCGCTGCCTCCATTGTTAACCGAGCGGTTATCCGAATCCGACTCCACTTATCGAGCTGGTGACGTTGTTAACTTCGAAAAGAATCTGGCTGACGCTCGCGGGCGTTGCAGTCGTCGGCTGCGCAACGGTTTTCGTATTCCGACACGAGATCATCCCGGAGTCTTCTCCCGCTCAACGTGGGGCCGTCGTCTTTCTCGAGTCCGGCTGCGTCGCATGCCACGGGTTCGGACCGACCGACAGAGCTCGAATCCCGACGATAGGGACGAGTCGGCCGGAGTACCCCGGCGTGCCTCTTCTGGCCAATCAACAGAACTCACCCTTGGAACTTCGCGAATGGATAGAGAATGGCATCAGCGATGAAAAGAAGTCATCTCGTGCCCACGCAGCGACTCTCGAGCGCAGGGCGCTGCAGATGCCTGCCTACAAGGACCGCCTGTCACGTGACGAGATCGACGATCTTATAGCGTTCCTTTCCCTGGCTCAGTTCCGCGAGGAGCGCCGAAACTCGGAGGATCTTCCTCACGGTGAGCAGCTCGCCAGGGACTTCGGGTGCTTTCAATGCCATGGTGAACTCGGCCAGGGCGGCGTTCAGAATCCAGGCTCGCTCAAAGGGTCCGTGCCTGGGTTTTTTGGCGATGATTTTGATGTTCTGACCGAAGGCGGCGATCTGCAAAACGTGCGGGAGTGGATCCGGGACGGAGTCTCAACCACGTTCAGAGAGACCGGATTTGCGGGCTTTCGCCCGGGACAGTACTTCTCGGAACGACAATCGCTGAAGATGCCCGCCTACCAGCTCTTTCTCTCTGATGAAGAACTCCTTGTTTTGGCCGAATATGTCGTCCGCCTTCACGGCGTGGGCCCTCTCGGACCCTCTGACCTGCAAAGTTACCGCGAGCTCTTCTCCGCCCGGACTCCCCCCGATCAGGCGGCTGGTCCGCCTGAGGAGGATGCCGGAGGCTCGTTCCCACTCTTTACGCAGGTCAAGCCGCTTTTGCGACGCTGCCTGAACTGCCACGGTCCGAGTGACAGGAAAAGCGAGTTTCGAATGGAAACTCGTGAGGGTCTCCTCAAGGGCGGTGAGATCTCGGACTTTCTGGGCGAGCCGACCGTGGAACCGGGCAACGGTGACAAGGGGCTCTTGATTCGATTCGTTCTCACACCGGAAGACGATCCGGATAACGAGGTGTATCGGATGCCTCCTGAAGGCGAGCGCCTGACGCCTGAACAAATCGTTCTTCTCAGACAATGGATCAATCAGGGACTCGAGTGGCCGCCTGGGGCAACGTTGATCCCTGATCCGGAGGACCGCTGAATGTCCCAGGAACGGCCCGCAAAGAGAGTTAGCGCGAAGAGCGTTAGAATGATCAGAATCGAGAGACGCAAAGCCATGAATACGAAGTTACTCAGACACTGCCGACGAGCTTTTCCCGCTTTCCTGTTGCCGGCCCTGGTCCTGGCTGGTCTCGCAACCGGACCGGGTGCCCGGCAGGATGATGAGCCATCCATCGTCAGTCACATGAAATCGATAAACCGGAATTTGAGGCGGCTCCGGCGCGACCTTCGGGAGCCGGGAGAAGTGAGCGCTCTCCTCAGTATCGTTGCCTCAATGAAGGAGAAGGCTCTCGCCGCAAAAGAAGAGTCCCCCTTGAAAACTCCTGACTTGCCGGAGCCGGACCGCAAGCCATTCCTGGAGGCCTACCGGAAAGCGATGGATGGCCTGATCAGCGACCTGGGTCATCTGGAAACAGCCATCTCTAAGAGGGATTGGGACACAGCCCGTGATCTCGTGAGCAAACTTTACGACCTGAAGCGCGAAAGCCACCAGGAATTCCAGAAGAAGGAAGAGGGTGGATAGTCACCAGGAGAAGAACGGCTCGCTCCCAGAGAATGTCAGGGAACTTCGAGCGCTTCTTCTGAGTTCTATGCGGCGCCCGCGGGATCGTAGTTCAGGACCGGGCCCAGCCATTTCTCGACAGACGCGCGATCTTGTTGCTTTCGGGCGGCATAGTCTTCTACTTGATCCGCTTCGATTTTTCCAAGCGAGAAGTAACGGGCCTCCGGGTGGGCGAGGTAGAGTCCGCAAACGGAAGCCGCCGGCGTCATCGCGTAGCTCTCAGTCAGCTCGATTCCCGTTGCCGCAGGGACATCGAGAAGTCGAAAGATCGTTTCTTTTTCGGTGTGGTCCGGCTGCGCTGGATACCCCGGCGCGGGACGGATTCCGCGGTACTTCTCTTCGACGAGTTCCTGACTCGTGAGTGCTTCTTCTCTGGCGTATCCCCAATACTCAGTGCGGACTGCACGATGTAGAAACTCCGCGAACGCTTCGGCCAGTCGATCGGCCAGAGCTTTCGCCATGATCGCCGAATAGTCGTCGTCTTCATCTTCGAAACGCTCGACGAGTTCCTCGATGCCGACGCCGGCTGTCACGGCGAACGCCCCGATGTAGTCCTCGATTCCGGACTCCAGAGGCGCCACGTAGTCGGCCAGAGCCCGATTGGGGTTTTTCGCGGTTTTTCGGCCCTGCTGTCGCAACGTATGCAGAACCGAGCAATGGTGGGAGTTTCCATCTTCATAGAGATAGATGTCGTCCCCGACAGAGGAGGCGCGGAAGAGTCCCAGGACTCCATGAGCACGGACCAACTGCTCGCGGCCGAATCTCGCGAGCATCTCACGAGCATCCGTCAGCAGCTGGCGCGCTTCCGGACCCATGGTCGGGTGACTCAGGATTGCCGGGTACTTTCCATTAAGCTCCCAGGTTCGGAAGAACGGAGACCAGTCGATCAGTGGGACGAGCGACTCGATCGGAAAGTTCTCGAACAGGACTATCCCGAGCCGCCTCGGCCTCGTGATGCGTCCGCTGTTCCATTGCACGATGTGACGATTCTTGCGAGCTTCTTCGAGAGACAGAGACGTCTTCCTGTTTCGCTTCTGGAAATGCTGCTCCCTGAGCCTCGCGTACTCGTCGCCGATTGCGCTTACGAATCCATCCCGAGTCTCAGGACGCAAGAGGCTGCTCACGGTCGTGACACTCCTCGAGGCGTCCAGCACGTGGATCGTCGGCCCGGAGTACTGAGGAGCGATTTTGACAGCGCTGTGAATCCGCGAAGTCGTCGCCCCTCCTATCAGAAGCGGGCGTGTAAACCCCAGCCTCTTCATCTCACCGGCCACATGAACCATTTCGTCAAGAGATGGAGTGATCAGACCACTCAGGCCAATTATGTCGACTTCTTCCTCCCGGGCCGTCTTGAGGATCTTTTCGCTCGGCACCATGACCCCGAGATCCACCACCTCGAAGTTGTTGCATCCGAGAACCACCCCGACGATGTTCTTGCCGATGTCGTGGACGTCTCCCTTGACTGTAGCCAGCAAGATCTTGCCCCGGGAGCGGCTGAGTCCCGACCGAGCTTTTTCCTCTTCGATGAACGGGACCAGATGATTCACTGCGGTCTTCATCACGCGCGCGCTCTTGACCACCTGAGGAAGGAACATCTTGCCTGATCCAAACAGATCCCCCACGACGTTCATGCCATCCATGAGCGGCCCTTCGATGACAGACAGAGGAGCCTCGTATTTCAGCCGAGCCTCTTCCGTGTCATCGACGATATGATCGACAACTCCCCGGACCAGGGCATGCTTGAGGCGCTCCTCAACCGTCCCGTGACGCCACTCGCTGACCTCTTTTCCGGCCTGCTTCGATTCTTTCAGCGTTTCCGCGAGGTCGACCAGACGCTCGGTTGCATCGGGTCGCCGGTTAGCAGCACGTCTTCGACCGCCTCTTTGAGATCGGGAGCTATTTCTTCATAGACGTCGAGTTGCCCCGCAGCGACGATTGCCATGTCGAGGCCGGCCTTGACGGCATGGTAGAGAAATGCCGAATGCATGGCTCTCCGAACGGTGCCATTCCCACGAAACGAGAACGAGATGTTGCTCACGCCTCCGCTGACTTTGGCCAGCGGAAGGTTCTTCTTGATCCAATGTGTCGCCCTGATGAAATCGACGGCGTACGAGTTATGTTCTTCGATTCCTGTGGCAACGGTCAGAATATTGGGATCGAAAATGATGTCCTGGGCGGGGAATCCCACCTCCCGGGTGAGCAGGCGATAGGCCCTTTCGCAAATCTCGATCTTCCGTTCGAAATTATCCGCCTGGCCTTTCTCGTCAAATGCCATCACCACGGCTGCGGCGCCATTCTCGAGCACTTGTCGAGCCTGCTGGAGGAATACGTCGGGGCCTTCTTTCAAGCTGATCGAGTTGACGATGCATTTGCCTTGAAGGCACTTCAGCCCGGCCTCGATGACCGACCACCGGGAGGAATCGATCATGACCGGCACACGCGCAATCTCGGGTTCAGAGGCCAGTAGAAGCAGGAATCGCGTCATGGCTTCATCAGAGTCGATCATCGCCTCGTCCATGTTCACGTCGATGATCTGGGCGCCGTTCTCGACCTGCTGTCTGGCGACCGCCAGGGCCGCCTCGTACTCGCCGGCCTTGATGAGTCTTCGGAACTTCGGAGATCCCGCGACATTCGTTCTCTCCCCGACGCTGATGAGATTGCTCTCGGGACGGACAACGAGTGCTTCGAGACCACTCAGACGCATGTACGGTTGTTGCTCGCGCGGAACTCGCGGATTCTGTCGAGCCGTCGTTTCGGCCACTGCACGAATGTGCTCAGGGGTCGTGCCGCAGCAACCTCCGGCAATATTGATGAAGCCGTCGGCAGCGTACTCTTCAAGCCTCATCGCCATGTGCTCCGGTGTCTCATCGTACTCACCGAATTCATTGGGTAGGCCGGCGTTGGGGTAGAGGCTGATCGGGACCGGCGCGACACCCGCCAGATCCTCAATGAACGGCCGCATCTCGTCCGAGCCAAGCGAGCAATTGAGGCCGACACTCAGCAGATTGGGTGCATGCGCGACCGAAATCCAGAACGCTTCGGGAGTCTGTCCGGATAGCGTCCGGCCGCTCACGTCGACGATGGATCCGGAAATCATCACCGGGAGGGGCTTCCCGAGTTCGCGCGAGACCTGCTCGATGGCCAGGATGGCGGCTTTCCCGTTAAGCGTGTCGATGATTGTCTCGACGAGGAACAGATCCACGCCACCGTCGGCGAGTCCCCGAACCTGAACACGATAAGACTCAAGGAATTCGTCGAAGGTGGCTCCCCGGAATCCGGGATCGTTCACCTCCGACGATATGGAAAGCGACTTGTTGGTGGGTCCTATCGCCCCGGCCACATAGCGAGGAGGTCCTCCGTTCCGCTCTTCGAACTCCTGAACAGCCTCCCTCGCCAGCTCGGCGGCCTTCCGGTTCAGTTCGAAACACACTTCCTGAGTCTGATAGTCAGCCTGCGAGATCGACGAAGAACAGAAGGTGTTCGTCTCGACGATGTCGGCGCCGGCCTCCAGGTAGGACGTATGGACCGATTTGACGAGCTCAGGCTGCGTCAATACGAGAATGTCGTTGTTTCCCTTCAACGAGCAGGGGTGGTCCTTGAAGCGTCCGCCCCGGAAGTCCTCTTCACCGAGGCGCTGCTCTTGGAAGGCCGTGCCCATAGCACCGTCCAGGATAAGAATCCTCTGACGCAAGGCTGCTTGGAACTCTCTGGTATTCATCGACTTGATCTCGCCTGCTTTCTCTTGCTCAGTGCTTACTCGACCGTGACCGACTTGGCCAGATTCCTGGGCTGATCGATCTCACAGCCTCGCTCGCGGGCGATGTAGTACGCCAACAGCTGAAGGGGAACGATGGTCGCGAAGGGAGTGAAGAGCTCCTGGCAGGGTGGAACCTCTATGACCTCGTCGCAGATCTCTTTCAGTTCCTCGTCGCCGCGTGTGCCGACCGCGATGACCGGACCGCCGCGCGCCTTGATCTCCTGAATATTCGAGAGCATCTTCCTGTAGGAACTGTCCCTGGGTGCGACACAGACCGTCGGGAACTGCTCATCGATCAGCGCAATCGGCCCATGCTTCATCTCTCCGGCCGCATAAGCTTCGGAGTGAAGGTATGAGATCTCCTTCAACTTCAGCGCCCCTTCAAGAGCGATCGGGTAGTTGAGCTTTCGCCCGATAAACAAGAAATTCTGGTACTGACTGAAGCGCCTGGCCACTCTCTCGATCTCGGCGGCCTGGTCGAGGCTCTCCGCCATCATCTCGGGAACCGCCTGGAGGTGCTTTATGAACGACTCGCCTTCCGAATAGGACATGTGGTGGCGGCGGCCGAGCAAGAGAGAGAGGAGGTAGAGAATCGCGACCTGTGATGTGAATGCCTTCGTCGACGCGACGCCGATCTCGGGGCCCGCGTGATTGTAGACTCCCGCAACCGTCTCTCGAGCGACGTTGCTCCCGACAACGTTGACCAGACCGAGTACGGGGACCCCTTTGCGGCGGGCCTCGCGAACGGCACCCAGCGTATCGGCTGTCTCGCCCGACTGGCTGATCGCGATGACGACCGTCCCGGGCTTGAAGTTCAGTTTTCGGTATCGGAACTCGCTCGCCAGATCGACTTCAACTGCGATATCGGTCGAGTCTTCGATCACGTAGCGCCCGAGGAGCGCAGCGTAGTAGGAGGTTCCACAGGACACCATGATCAGCCGATTCATGTTCAGAAACTCGTCCAGGACGGGTTCCAGTCCCCCCAGTTTCGCATTCGCCTCGCTCTCGATCAGCCGTCCTCGCACGGCGTTCCTCACCGTGACCGGCTGCTCGTGGATCTCCTTCAGCATGAAGTGGGAGTATCCCTGCTTCTCCGCCGCGGAGACATCCCAGTCAACGGTCTCTGTCTCGCGATAGATTTCCTGATCATTGACGTTGAATATGCTGTGGCCGCCGGGAGTCAACTCCGAAATGTCGTCGTCCTGCAGAAAAACGACGTTCCGTGTGTGGCTCACCAGTGCCGCCACGTCTGATGCGGCAAAGATCTCGTTCTCACCGATTCCGATAACCAGTGGACTGCCTCGGCGCGCCACGACGATCTTCCCTGGCTCTTGCTGGCACATCACTGCGATCCCGAACGCCCCCCGGACTCTGCGCAGTGCACGTGTGACCGCCTCTGTAATGTCTCCTGTGTAGAGATCGCCGATGATGTGTGCGAGGACCTCGGTGTCCGTCTCGGATTCGAACTCGTGCCCCTTGAGCGAGAGATTCTGTCGCAGGTCGCCGTAATTCTCGATGATTCCGTTGTGTATCAGGAACACGCTGGAATCGGGGTCGGTATGGGGATGCGCATTCTCGACGGAAGGCGCGCCGTGTGTTGCCCATCGAGTGTGAGCGATGCCGCCCTGTGTGCCCAGTTCCTTTTCCGCCAGTTCCTTCTCGAGCGACTGAATCTTGCCGAGAGCACGGACACGGCTCACCGAGCCATTGGAAAAAACCGCGAGTCCACTGGAATCATACCCGCGGTACTCGAGGCGTCTGAGCCCGTCGAGAAGGATCGGCAGCGCCGGCCGATCGCCCATGTAGCAAACAATCCCACACATAAGAAAATGCTATCACGGCGCTACGGGAAAGCCGCTCCTAAAACATGGGGTCGGACCTGGCACACGGAAGCGGCAACGTCTGGAAATCGGAGGGGCAGCCTAGAGCATTCCGAGTTGCAGTTTCGCTGCTTCTGACATCTTTTCCATCGACCAGGGAGGGTCCCAGGTCACTTCGACGGAAGATTCCTGAACGCCGTCGACGGCCGCGACCTTCGCCTCGACTTCGGGCGGCAACGACTCGGCCACGGGGCACATGGGTGACGTCAGCGTCATCTCGATGCGGACGTTTCCGGCCGCATCGACATCCAGTCTGTAAATCAGTCCCAGTTCGAATATATCGACCGGTATCTCCGGATCGTAGATTGACCTCAGAACTTCAACCACGTCGTTCTCGAGCCCTCCCGGATGGGCAGACTGGATCTCACAAGGGGCCTCAGACGACTCGGCTTCCAGGTTTTCCACCATTTCAACTACTCCGTGCGGGCTTGCTCGCCCGTGTTCGCTAGTGCCGCCTTGAGCGTATGCCAGGCCAGAGTGGCGCACTTGACTCGAACGGGATACTTTCGAACGCCCTGGAAAACCATCAGCTTCCCAAGGTCTTCCATCGACTCCCCTTCATCGGCTGATGTCAGCACTTTGTGAAGGGTCTCGAAAACCTCTCTCGCCTCCTCGACCGAGCGTCCTTTCAGAGCCTCCGTCATCAGGGAAGCTGAGGCTGTGGAAATGGCACATCCGGTCCCCTGGAACGCAATGTCCTGGATGATTCCGTCGGAAACATCCAGGTAGACCGAAACCTTGTCACCGCACAGAGGATTGTACCCTTCCGCCTTCCGGTTGGCCTGCTCCATGACTCGGTAGTTTCGAGGGCTCTTGTAGTGATGAAGAATGGTCTCCTGGTAGAGTTCTTCAAGCGACGACATCTGCAAAAACCTCCTGCACTTTGCGGATCGCGGAAACTGTTCGATCGATCTCGTTACGGGTGTTGTACAAGCCAATCGACACCCGTGCGGTCGCTGGAAGCCCGTAGCGCTCCATCAGCGGCTGGGTGCAATGGTGACCAGTGCGGATCGCGATACCCTCCTGATCAAGGATTGTACCGATGTCGTGCGGGTGTATCCCTTCCAGGACAAAAGAGACCACGCTGCACTTTTCGCGGGCTGTCCCGACAATCCGAAGACCCGGGATGCGGCTCAATTGGTCAGTCGCGTATTCGAGGAGTTCGTCCTCATACTCCTCGATCCGCTTGAGCCCGAGGGTCGTCAGGTACTCGATCGCCGCAGCCAGTCCACAGGCCCCCTGGACATTGGGAGTTCCCGCCTCCAACTTGTGAGGAATCTCGTTGAAGGTGGTCTCTTCGAAGCTGACGCTCAGAATCATCTCTCCGCCACCCTGGTACGGTGGCAACTCTTCGAGGAGGGCCGCCTTTCCAAAAAGGACACCGATCCCCATCGGGGCGTACATCTTGTGGCCCGAGAACGCGAAGTAGTCACAATCGAGGTCCTGAACGTCGACCTTGATGTGCTGTACGGCCTGCGCACCGTCGATGAAGACCTCGACACCGTGTTCGTGTGCCTTTTCGATGATTCTCTTGACTGGGTTGATCGTACCCATCGAATTCGAAACGTACACGACCGACACGAATTTCGTCTTGGGGCCGAGAAGTTTCTCGAACTCTTCGAACAGGATCTCCCCTTCGTCGTTGATCGGGATCACACGCAGAACCGCCCCTGTCTTTGCGCAGGCCATCTGCCACGGAACGATGTTGGAGTGATGTTCCATGGTGGAAATGATGATCTCGTCTCCGGGCTTCAAGCGCTGCTGCACTCCGTGTGCGACCACGTTCACGGCTTCGGTCGTTCCGCGTACGAAGATAATTTCCCGATCGCTCGCAGCATTGATGAACCGACGAACCCTTTCTCGAGACCTCTCGTAGAGTTCGGTGGCTTCCTGGCTGAGGAAGTGGACGCCCCGATGAACGTTGGAGTTAATCGTTGTGTAGTAACCCGCAATAGCGTCGATCACGGCCTGCGGTTTTTGAGTCGTGGCCGCGTTATCCAGATAGACGAGGCCCTTGCCATGAACCTGGCGATTGAGGATAGGAAAGTCACGACGGACTGCCTGCACGTCAAACGACTGAGGCAGTCCAGAATCGAGACGTTCGTTCACGCTCGCGGTACTGTTCATGCCGATTCAGCCTCCATGAGCAGCCTCCCCCCCGGCAACCATTCTGAGAGGTAGGACTGCAGTTGCCTCCTCAGCGGTCCGTAGTCGATCGCCTCAGCGACCTCACTCGCGAAGGCATAGATCAGGAGACTCCTGGCCGCGACTTCTGATATCCCTCGGGATCGCATGTAGAACATCTGATCGGGCTCGAGTTGTCCAATCGTCGCCCCATGCGTGCATTTGACATCATCGGCGTAAATCTCGAGCTGGGGCTTCGTGTTGACCAGCGCATTGTCGGTAAGAAGCAGATTGTTGTTCGTCTGAACAGAGTCCGTCTTCTGCGCTCCCTTTCGAACGATGATCCGTCCATGAAAAACTGCTCTCGCCTGACCGTCCAGGACGCCTTTGTAAAGCTCGCGGCTATCGCAATTCGGTTGAGCATGCTCCATCGAGGTGAAGTTGTCGACGTGCTGACGGTCACGGACCGCGTAGAGGCCATTCAGAGTGCTGATGCCACCCTCCCCGTCAAGGACCGTGGAAATCTCGTTCCTTGCCAGGCTCGCTCCAAGAGCGATGTTGTGGCAGGTGTAGGAGCTGTCCCTCTCCTGGGAGGCCCGGATTCTGGAGACATGGAGCGTCTTCCGGCTCTCGAGCTGGATCTTGTAGTGTTTCAGGTGAGCATTTGATTCCAGTCGAATTTCCACAACCGAATTCGTGAAAGCTCGTGTCTCTGGCTCGCCCATATAGGTCTCGACCAGGCGGCATTCGCTATTCGAACCTGCCACGAAAAGGATTCTCGGAGTCGTCATCTGATCCGAGGCTCCGCTCGTGGATACGTAGATCAGCTGAACGGGCTCTTCAGGTGTTGCGCCGACGGCCGTTCGAATACACAACCCGTCAGAGAGGAAGGCAAGGTTCAGCGAGGTCAACGCCTGATCGCGGTGATCGGCAATGCTTCCGAGGTGCTTCTCCAGGAATTCAGGCTCGTCCGCGAGAACATCGCGGAATCGTTGCACTCGAATTCCTTCGTCGATCCCTCCAAGATCTGAAAGACTCTCCGAAAACACGCCATCGACAAAGACGACCCTGGGACAATCGAGCTTCCCAAAAAGGCTGTTCTTGATCGTATCGGAGGCAGTCTGTTCTCCCTGGATGGCATTTCCAACCCGAAAGGGAACCTGGAGTTGCGGCCTGAGGTTCGTGTACTTCCAGTCTTCGTCGCGAGTCGTCGGCAATCCCAGGTCTGAGAAACGGCGAATGGCGTCTTTTCTGAGGCTCGTCAACCAGTTGGGCTCGCCGGCAACACCTTCGAATCGAGCGAAGTCGTCCAGATACGTATCGGTCTCTTTCCTGACTGCTTCTAACATCGATCCTCCTAGGCCGTGACAACGCATTCGTCTTCGAGCCACGAGTACCCGCGGCTCTCCAGTTCTTTCGCCAGGCCCTTGCCGCCGGACTTCACGATCCGCCCGTCGAGGAGGACATGGACGAAGTCCGGAACGATGTAGTCGAGCAATCTCTGGTAATGGGTGATCACGACGAAGGACCGGTCGTCCTGGCGGAGCGAATTCACTCCGTCTGCGACGATCTTGAGGGCGTCGATGTCGAGGCCGGAATCGGTCTCATCGAGGATGGCGAGAGCGGGTTCGAGCATGGCCATCTGAAGGATTTCATTTCGCTTCTTCTCGCCCCCGGAAAACCCGTGGTTCACCGACCGCGACAGCATCTCGTCGCTCATCTTCAGATTGCGCATTCTCTGTCGAACCAGCTTGAGGAAGTCAAGCGCATCGACCTCTTCCTCTCCCCTGTACTTCCGAATCGAGTTCAGAGCCGATCGGATGAAATAGCTGTTGCTGATCCCGGGGATTGCGACGGGGTATTGAAAGGCCATGAAGACACCTTCGCAGGCCCTGTCTTCGGGGGCCATGTCGAGAAGATCTTTTCCTTTGTACTGGACCTCACCCTCGGTCACTTCGTAGCCTTCTCGCCCGGCCAGTACAGCGGCCAGCGTACTCTTCCCCGATCCGTTAGGTCCCATGATCGAGTGCACACCGCCGGTGCCTACAGAGAGGTTGATCCCCTTCAAGATTTCCTTGTCTTCAACCGATACTCGCAGATTCTTTATTTCCAGCATTCTTCTGCTCTCCACTCTTTGCGGGTCACCCACTCGGACACGCCGACGGGTCACTGTTTGCTATCCCACACTTCCTTCAAGACTGACACTCAGGAGCTTCTGGGCCTCGACGGCGAATTCCATCGGCAATTCCTTGAAGACCTCTTTGCAGAACCCATTCACGATCAGAGAAACGGCATCCTCGGCAGACAGTCCTCTTTGTTGGCAGTAGAAGATCTGGTCTTCGCCGATTTTAGAAGTCGTCGCCTCATGTTCCATATGTGCGGTGCTGTTCTTGATCTCGATGTAAGGGAAGGTGTGCGCACCACACTTGTCGCCAAGTAACATCGAATCGCATTGTGTGTAATTCCGGGCGTTCGCCGCGCCCTTGTTGATTTTGACAAGGCCTCGGTAAGTATTCTGGCCGAATCCGGCGGAGATTCCCTTGGAAACGATGTTGCTACGGGTGTTCTTCCCGATGTGGATCATCTTGGTCCCGGTGTCCGCCTGCTGCCTGCCTTTTGTGAGAGCGACGGAGTAGAACTCCCCGATCGAATTCTCTCCCTGGAGAATGCAGCTCGGGTATTTCCATGTGATGGCCGAGCCCGTCTCGACCTGCGTCCACGAGATTTTCGAATTCCGCCCGGCACACTTTCCCCTTTTGGTGACGAAGTTGTAGATCCCTCCAACACCGTTTTCATCACCGGGATACCAGTTCTGAATCGTGGAGTACTTGATCTCGGCATCGTCGAGGGCCACCAATTCGACGACGGCTGCGTGGAGCTGGTTCTCGTCGCGCATGGGAGCCGTGCATCCTTCCAGATAACTGACGTAGGATCCCTTTTCCGCGATGATCAGCGTCCTTTCGAACTGGCCCGTGTTCGCAGCGTTGATTCGAAAGTAGGTCGAAAGCTCCATCGGACACCGGACTCCCTCCGGGATGTACACGAAGGATCCGTCCGAGAAGACCGCCGAATTGAGAGTGGCAAAGTAGTTGTCGGTCACGGGGACAACCGACCCGAGGTATTTCTTGACGAGTTCGGGGTGATTCCTGACGGCTTCGCTGAAAGAGCAGAATATGATTCCCATCTCGGACAGCTTCTCTCGAAACGTTGTGGCAACCGAAACGCTGTCAAAAACGGCGTCAACGGCCACACCGGCGAGGATCTCCTGCTCCTTCAGTGGAATTCCCAGTTTGTTGTATGTCTCGATCAACTCGGGATCGACCTCGTCCAGGCTCTTCGGCCCATCACCGCGCTGCTTCGGAGCTGAGTAGTAGACGATGTTCTGATAATCGATCGGCGGGTAGTCAACGTTGACCCATTCGGGCTCCTGCATTTCGAGCCACCGCCTGTAGGACTTCAAGCGCCACTCCAGCATGAACTCCGGCTCATCTTTCTTCGCGGAGATTGTTCTGATCACGTCCTCGTTCAGTCCTGGTGGAATCTCGTCGGTCTCGACTTCTGTAACGAAGCCGTACTTGTATTCCTGGTCTGCGAGTTCCTGTAGCTCTTCTGTTTCGGTAGGCATTGAACTCTCTCTCCTTTGAAGACGCAGAGGTCTCTACTCGGACAGGCCGAGCATCTCTTCCGATCCGTCCAGGATCGGAACGAGGTCGACTGATCCGGTCATATCCTGAAGGGTGATCCCCTCGAGCGCTCTCTTGATCAGAATGTTGATGTTGAGCCAGTTGACCTGAACGGGGCACGAGTCTTCATGTTCACAATCTCCGGGTGACCCGATGCATTCCGTCATCGCGATCGGCCCTTCTATCGCATCGACGATATTGACGAGGCTGATCTGTCCAGGAGCCCGCGACAACTGGTACCCGCCCTTGATTCCCCGTCGTGATTCGAGGACTCCCGCACGTGTCAACACTTTGAGGATTTTGCCGACCATGGGAGTCGGGAGATGGGTGATGCCGGCGAGTTCGCGGGCGCTGTAGTTCGGCTTGTCGCCACGGACAAGGGCCGTCAACAGAAGAAGGCCATAGTCGGTCTGTTTGCTGACTCTGAGCATCGCTTCGGGAGAACCTCTTTTCTGAAAATAGGACTGATTCAGTCCTTTTTCCAGAATGCCAAGATAGCAACTGCTTCGAAGGCTTGTCAAGATCGAGATGAGCGGATGTCAGGAAGGGTTTCAGCGACTGCCGGAATCTTTTTCCGAGTCACTGTAGTAGCCCGGTCTGGTACTCACTTGGGCATCGAGTCGATCAGCCTCGATCGAGATTGCACGCCAGCGGCCGTCCCGTGTCCCATTGGTGGGAATATAGGACAGATAGTACTGGTTCTTGATCTCCTGGGCGACCTCTTCGTAGATGTCCGACAACTCCGTTGCGGACGCCGCATT
>CAJHYB010000442.1_pt1 | contig 20860 bp, 12 predicted proteins | sample 9198631 | NCBI WGS metagenome assembly CAJHYB01 (sample SAMEA7708354, study PRJEB35096) | sediment metagenome | biome: marine neritic benthic zone biome [ENVO:01000025]; feature: sediment [ENVO:00002007]; material: shallow marine sediment [ENVO:03000034] sea grass bed [ENVO_01000059] ... | reverse complement strand
CCGAAGCGTTCCTTCATCTCGGTCAGATCTACATGCGGACCGGCCGAGTGGAGGAGGGTCGGCGGCTGCTGGCCGAATTTCAAAGGCGCAAGCGTGGGCAGTGAAGAATGACGGCATGGGCAGGGGCAAGGGCAAGGGCAGGCGGACGACGAGGTCAGACAGAAATAGTGCCCGCGCGTCGACGACCTCTTGACGCTTGCTGATCAGCTACTCCTGCCCCTGCCCTGCCCCTGCCCCTGCCCTCCTCTCCCTGAACGCGGGATCGCACTCTCAACGCCTCACCCTCCCCAGAATTCCGACTCAAAACATCCGACATTTCACTGACTGTTCACTTTCTTGAATTGTGTCAACAGCATTTATCCATTTTCTTGAATTCAATCGATCTATCGACGATCCTTCGCCCGACTCCCGGAATTTGTTAAACGCTGTACCGGTGCGGCTTCCCATTCAAGAGTCGAATCTTCTGTTTACATCTGGTACGCAAATTGCTAACCTGCGCCGCAGAGATTTGTATCGCTAGGGTTGGGTGCATCGTAATGGGATGTGCCCAGGGTTGCTCGCTAGGAGAATTCAGAAATCGACTGCTTCGTCTTTCGCGTCGTGGCTCGATCGTCGTGTTGGCTGCGCGCTCATGACCGCGCGTGCCAAAGCGCGTCTGCTCTCCCATCGAGTTGAACAATTTTCCATTCAGGGAGGTTCGATGAGAAAGCTACCTCATTTTATCGTCACGCTCCTCGTCATTTCATTGGCGATGGGCGGCTTTGGGTTGGCCCAGAGGGCGACCGGCGACGTGGAAGGTACCGTGAAGGATTCGTCCGGCGCGGTCATTCCCGGAGCCGAGATCACGCTGACGAACACCGCCACCAATCAAGTTCGCGAAGGCATTTCGGATGATGAAGGCCGTTTCTTCATCCCCCAGCTTCCGAACGGTGACTACACTGCCTCGGCGCAATTGACAGGGTTCAAGACCGCCTCGGTCGACTTTCACATGGACGTTGCAGCGCGGCAGAACCTGAACTTCGTGCTCGAAGTCGGGGACATCACCGAGACCGTCGAGGTTTCGGACGTCGTCCAGAGGGTCAACACGGAAGAGGGAACGCTCTCGAGTGTCGTGACCGGAAAGCAGGTTGAAGATCTGCCGCTGAACGGTCGCAACGTGTTCCAGTTGGCTCTGTTGCAGCCGGGTGTGACCCAAGGTATCAACGATGGTATCGGCGGCGAGTCCAGCATCAACGCCAGCGGAAACAGGGTCCGTGGAAACAACTTCAGTCTGGATGGTGTTTCCAACAACGATCCGATCACGGGCGGTTCCACCAGTATCACTCCGAACCTCGACACAGTTGCCGAGTTCAGGATTGAGAACAACAACTTCTCGGCTGAGTTCGGTCGCAACAACGGCTCAGTTGTGAACGTGGTGACGAAATCAGGGACCAACGACTTTCATGGAAGCGTCTACTGGTACCACAGAAACGACGCCCTGGATGCTCGTGAATTCTTCGATGGTGCCGATCCGGCACCGCTGAGACGTCACCAGGCCGGTTTCACAATCGGCGGACCGATCATCAAGGACAAGACGTTCTGGTACTTCGGCTTCGAAGCCATCCATGAATTCAGTGGAAACTCGTCGGTGTTTAGCTTCGAGACTCCAGAGTTCCGTGAGTACGCACAGTCTGTCACGCCGAACGCGACCGGAACCATGTTGATGAACCAGTTCCCGGGACCCACCCCGACCAGCGACATCGTCGACGTCGGCTCCATCTCCGGACTCTTCGCCAATGCCGGGGCACCCGATGGAATCCCGGACAGGGGAACCGTTGCGGCATTTTCGCCGGACCTGAACAAGGACTATCAGTACAACATTCGCGTTGACCACGAATTGACGGACAGCAACAAGTTGTTTTTCCGTTACATGTGGCAGACTGGGGAATCTCCTCCGTCAAATATCCGGTTCGACGGCTTCGGCAACGAATTCGATGCCGCTTACGCTAACGGAGTGATTTCCGACACACACATCTTCTCACCGACTATCGTCAACGAAGCTCGGTTCGGATACAACCGCAACAGAACCGATTTCGTTGTTGCCCAACCCGAAATCACCGACTTCAACATCTTCAACTGGAACGGCAGCGACTCAATCCAAGGCTTCGGCGCCTACGGCGGAACCCCCCAGTTCTTCACGGCAGAGGAATACCACCTCGTTGACGTCGTCTCGCTCAACTTCGGCGACCACGGAATCAAGGCCGGTTTCGAGTATCGCTGGAACCAGGACGACAGTGACTTCCAGTTCCTCACCCGCGGGTACACTGGCTTTGCAGGTATGTTCGACTTCGCCGCCAACTTGCCCTACGAGCTCTCCGCTCGTATCGATCCCCGGCAGGCCAGTGGGACCCCCGAGCTCGTCGGCACTCCTCACAACTTCCGACAGAGCGAGTTCGCGTTTTTCTTCCAGGACGACTGGAAGTTTAATGACCGTCTGACGCTCAACCTGGGAATCCGTTACGACAACTACGGACAGGTCCAGGAACCTGAGGGTCGGCTCGCCAACATCATCCTCGGTCCGGGCTCGAACATCGACGAGAGAATCACCACGGCGACGGTCGGTGCGGTCGATGCTGACGGCATCTTCAAGAAGGACAACAACAACTTCAGCCCTCGCTTCGGATTCGCCTACGACGTCTTTGGCGACGGCAAGACCTCACTTCGCGGTGGTTTCGGTGTGGCCTACGATCGGCTTTTCCTGAACGTGACAGGGAACATCCGTTTCAACCCGCCGTTCTCTTCAAACCTGGGCCTCTATCCCCTGCGTCTCGCAGGCGATGGAGTCAGCGGGCAGGAGTGGTCTGAGTTCATAAGCACCGGAACGGTTGTGCCCTTCCAGCTTCCGAACGGTGTTACCTCAGCCGGATTCAACGCCGGTGGCGGACCTCTTCTGAACGTCACGTTCCCGGGTGCGACACCGATCCAGCTTGGCGGACGCATCTCCTTGCGTGCCCCGGATCCGCAGCTGAAGACGTCATACTCGATGAACTGGTTCCTCGGCGTCCAGCGAGAACTCCCCTGGGACATGATCTTCGAAGCCAACTACGTCGGAAACGGCGGCCGGAAGCTCGGCTTTATCGAGCAGTACAACCGATTCGACGGCGACCGCTTCGGATATCCGCATCCGATCACGGGGGACCCCAACGCCACCCGCCTGAACGAGTTCTTCACCTCGGAGAACCTCCGTTCCAACAACATCAGTTCGAGCCACCATGGCGGCAACGTCTCGATTCAGAAGAGATTCAGTCGCGGCTTGGCTTTCCAGAGCGCATTTACCTTCGGTAAGACTCTGGACTACGGTTCGGACAACTTCTCCAGCAACGCCGGTTCGATCTTCTCGGTCGACCCACGCCGACAGTTCCTCGAGAAAGGGCTCGCTTCCTTTGACATTCGCGCACGCTCTGTGAGCAACGTCATCTGGGAGATCCCTTACAAGAAGGACCAGGAAGGCGTCCTTGGACAGGCCCTGGGCGGCTGGCAGTTGCAGTCGGTGTTCACGTTTCAGAATGGCAGCCCGTTCACGCCGCAGGCCTTCTCGGGCTCGCGTGACTACAACGGCGACTTTCGGAACAATGATCGTCCCGACGCTCCGGCTGGAGGCAGCGAACCGTACAACGGTTTGAGCACCCATCAATACACTGCCGGTGTCTTTGGTACCTCAGGTTCGGCATCGAGGGAAATCTTCAACCCGAATGGTGTCCCTTGCAACCGTGGAAACACGCCGGCCGGAACCAACTCCAACAGCACCTGTACAGACCCGGCTAGCGGAACCCTGGGACGCTCCAACTTCATCGGCCCCGGATTCAAGAACATCGATTTCTCGCTGTTCAAGAACTTCCGGGTCCCATGGTTCGCCGGCGAAGACGCCAGACTGCAGTTCCGTGCCGAGTTCTTCAACATGACCAATCGTGTGAATCTGACTCAGCCCAACCGCAGTTTCACCAGCGGCACCTTTGGTCGTTCGACCGGAGCCAACGATGCCAGAGAGATTCAGTTAGCGCTGAAATTCATTTTCTAAAGCGCGAGCGAATCGCTCATTCTCAAAGGCCCGCCCCCGGTGGCGGGCCTTTTTTGCTTGTGCAACTTTTACCTCCGCAGAGGTGCACCCGAAATGCCGGTCCCGCCAATCGACAAGACACCGATCTGCAGAGACCGGGGCGATTTCATAGGACTCTTCGACGCGCCTCAGACTGCACGTCGGATCTTGTCTGGATCATATTCGCAGGGGCGTCCCGAAGGGCGCCCGCGATGCCCTCCGGAGCGGGCCGTCATATCCTCAACCGACCGGCGATCTTCCGTAATTGCCAGCAAATACCTGAAAATTGAACGGAAGACGCGATTCCGACTTGACAAATCAACCACAGAAGGCCGATTATTTCGACATGCTCGACGACGTTAGTTTGCAGATACTGAACATCATTCAGAACAACGCACGAACCTCAAATGCCGAGATTGCCCGGAAGGTCGGAATGGCGCCGTCCGCGATCTTCGAACGGATCCGGAAGCTCGAATCGCAGGGTGTGATTCAGGGCTACGCGGCAAGCCTCGACCCCAGCGTGCTCGGGCTCGATCTGGTGGCCTACGTTTTCGTCGGAAGCGACGAACAGGGTGGCGGGTTTGAAATCGGAGTCAAACTCTCCGAGTTCCCGGAGGTCCAGGAGATTCACCTTGTCGATGGCGACGACTGCTACCTGATCAAGGTCCGGGTCGCCGACACCGAGGCTCTGGCCCGACTTCTGCGCGAGAAGATCCGTGCGATCCCATCGGTGAGGTCCACCCGGACGACCGTTGTCCTCAAGTCTCTCAAGGAGACGGGTAACCTCCCTCTGGGTATGCCGGCAGCTCAGGCCGCCAGCTGACCGCCGGAATTCCTGAGCGCGGTGCCGCCGGACGCACTTCCTGGTCGGAATCTCCTCGTCGGCCTCGGAATCCTGAACCTTCCCAGACTCGTTTTGATCGGGATAAGATAGGGGTCGTCGGCGGCCGTTCCGTTCCATTGCGTCTCTTGGTCTGGTGAGGTTCTATGCTCATTGCACTCTTTCTCCTCGCCCTCTCTCCAAATTCCCAGGACTACGAGAAATGGCTCAACGAGGAGGTGCCCTACGTCATCTCCCGTCGGGAAAGAAACGAATTCAAATCCCTTGCGACTGGCCTCGAGCGAGAGCGGTTCGTCGAGAACTTCTGGAAACTCCGGGACCTCGATCCCTCGACGGCCGTCAACGAAGTCAAAGAGGAACACTATCGTCGTATCGAGTACGCAAACAAGCGCTTCAAGTTCGAAGGGAAGCCAGGCTGGAGAACGAATCGCGGCCGCGTCTACATCATTCATGGTCCCCCGGACTCCATCTCTTATGGGTTTGGTGGACAGCAGAAGGTGATCATCCGAAATCCGACCGATCTCATCAATCGGACCCGGACAGCCCAGCCGATCATCGACCTCGCGTTTCCGGCTCCGGAGAGCGAAACCTGGGTCTATCGGAGCCTGCCCTCCGCCACGACCTACAGAGGTTACTTCACGATCATCTTTTCTAAGATGGAACCGGAACCCCTCTACTCCCTTCAGCGGGTCATCGCTTCGGTCGGCAATACGCTGGAACTGGATCAGCGCTATCGGCGTGACCGGGCGATCGTCGACTTTGTCACGAGAAACGCCCATTTTCGAAACGAGTTCAAGATCGTCTATGCCGGTGAACCTCAGTTCAGCGACCTGGAAGATATGGTCAATGCGGTATTCGATCCGAGTCGCACGACTCGCGTCAGCCAATTCGACATTCATCAGGCCATCGGGGACGCCGAGCGTCCCTCGGGCGAGATTCTCGAGGAGCGGTTCGCTCGCCGCAGGCAGGTGGAGGAGATGGTCGAAGGCCGGGTCTTCTATGATCTTCTGCCGATTCAGGTCGGCTACGCTTTCCTGCGGAGTTACTCCGGACACGTCAACATTCCCATGACGGCTCAGGTCTCGCTTGGAAAGGGGGACACACCGGAATATCTCGACGTTTTTGCCGAACTCATCGACCCCGAGTCGAACGAACCGGTGGCTCTCTTCCAGGATCGGATCCGACCGCGAAAGCGACGCTCAGCGCTTTCCGAGGAGGTGACCTATCAAACTCGTCTGGGCGCCGCGCCTGGACGCTACCGCTTTCGAGTCGTCGTATCGGACATCGAGAACAAGAAGGTCGGACTCTGGGACAAAGTTGTCGAGGTCCCGGAACTGACGACGACCGAGTTCGCAGCCAGCGATCTGGTCATCTGCGACGATGTTCTGACGCACGACTCTTTCAAAGACCAGATGCAGACTCGGACGCGGCGAGAATGGATCACCTTCAGCCGTCAGAATCCGCTCCGGCTGGACGAATGGATCTTCGTCCCTAGCGCGGACCGATCCTTCAGGCGGCGAGAAACACTGACGACGGTGGTCGAGGTTTACAATCCGACTCTGGAGTCGGAACAGCCCACGGTCGAGATCCAGGCGCTTTGTCGCCGAGAGGGCTCCACCATTGGCGTCACGAACGTCACACAGCTCGACTACCTCACGGGAAAGGACAAAGACATCATCGTGTATGCCTTCAGCGTTCCTCTGAAGAGTTTCGACCCCGGCAACTACGACTTCATCGTCCGAATCATCGACAAACCCACCGGCCGTGTGATCGAGAAACAGGCACCGTTCGAGATCTTCTGAGACCGTTGTCCGTTTGGCCGTTGACCGAGAAGAATGCCGAGCCCGGCACTGCAAGAATCAAGCGAGACATTCGGACAACGGAACACCGACAACGACCCGCTACTTCTTCACTCGCGCAACAATCTCATCGTACTGTTTCTGATGTCGAGCGGCTTCCTCGGTCATTCCTTTCCGAGTGTAGGAATAGGCGAGCAACTGGTGAGCTTCCGCGGAACGTGGGTAGAGAGTCGCGACGGCGAGGAACTGCTCGATTCCCTGGTCGATGCGACCTTGGGCCACGAAAGAGCGTCCCAGTCCGATCCTGCCCAGCGCGTCGTCCCCGAGCTCGACGGCTCGCTGAAAGTGAACTTCGGCTTCGGTCGCATTCCTGGCCTGAAGAGAGACCCCTCCGAGGCCGACATGGCCTCGCGGGTTTTCGGCTTCCAATCGGATCAAGCGCTCATACTCGACCCGCGCCTCTCGGCTCAGCCCCAGTTTGAAATAGCTTTGGGCGAGAGAGTAGACGGCCTCCGTCGATTCCGGAAAAAGTTCGAGGGCCGCTTTGAACTCGCCCACCGCATTCATGAAGCGCCCGGTCCTGTAAAAGTTGAAGCCCTGAAGATAGCGTGCTGAGTAGACGTCCGGATCCCTGGGAATCACTTCCGAGAGCAGTCTCATCGAGGTCCGGAGATCGCCTTTCTCGGTCGCGATTGTGGCGTTTCGGACACGGGAGAAGATCTCGATTTTGTCCTTCGGATCCGGCCGGTCGAGATCCTCGACATCTGAAGCCACTCCGGAGGACCCGGCAATGTAGCCCAAAGACTGGAGGCGCTGCTGGGTCTCGAGATCCATTTCGTCGTGCTTCTGATCCAGGCCCGACTCGCTTCCGTACTTGGCCACCAGCTGGTCGAGTTGCTGCCCGAATTGCTCGGCATGCGCCGTTCGGCTCTCGTACAGGTTTCGCGTTTCGCCGGGATCGGCCTGGAGATCGTAAAACTCTTTCCTCGGAGCGCGAATAAACTTGTACCGGTCGTCCTGGAAGCTAGTGAGGGAACTCCATCCGAAGTGATACTTGGCGTAAAACGACTCTCCGTACCCTGTGGTACCTTTCGAGGCCCTCTGCCTTCGAATGTTGCCAATCAGTCCAGTGCCCTGCATCTCTTTTCCGCGAGGAAGCCGCAGCTGCTGCAGAATCGTCGGAGCGACATCGATCGACTCCACAACCTGCGCGACGCGCTGTCCCCCGTACTCGCCCTCGGGAAACCTCATCAGCAGGGGGACATGGAGAGTGGAGTTGTAGACGAAGAACCCGTGTGTTTCCTCGCCGTGCTCGCCCAGACCCTCGCCATGGTCCCCCATCACGACTATGAGAGAGGATTCATAACGGCCGGCTGCACGATATTTCTCGATCAGGCGCCCGATTTGAGCGTCGACGAAGGCGACTTCGCCGTCATATGGTGAATCGGCAAAGCGCTCCCTGTAGGGTGAGGGAGCTTCGTAGGGATCGTGCGGATCGAATAGGTGAACCCACAGGAAAAGCGGCCTCTGTGGATCGAGGTTCTTTCCAAGCCAGTCGACCACGAGGTCGACCGTGAGGTCGCCCCGCCTTTCGACGGCATTGAATCCGACTCCCTGGTAGCTGGACAGGTCGAAGTCATCGTGGTAAGTCTCGAACCCCTGATCCAGCCCCCAGGCTGAGTCAAGGGCAAATGAGCTCACGAAGGCGGCCGTCTGGTAGCCGTTGGCCTTCAGTATCTCGGTCAGAGTTTCCCGCTCGTCTTTGAGTTTGATTCCGCCAAAATCGCGGATTCCGTGGTAGACGGGGTAGGCCCCGGTCAGAATGGAAGCGTGCGAGGGTAACGTGATCGGGACCTGAACGATCGCTCTATCAAAGCGGACACCTTCCGCTGACAGTTGATCGAGAACCGGCGTGATTGAGCCGGGATCTCGAGAAACCCGGTCGGCTCGCAGTGTATCGACCGTGATCAGCAGCAGGGACGGCCGGGCGTTATGCTGACCCGTCAACCCGCCGGCACTCAAAAGCAGCAAACAGAAACCCGTCATCACCCTCAGACACATCGGAGCCTATTCTACTACCCCTTTCCGGTGATCAGGGTAGTGCCTGAATCCCCTGTGGCCGCTCAATGCCTCGACGGTGATCTCGACAGTCCGGGGGGGCGGACCCTTCTTGGCTCTGCGAACGCGGCACTGTCGGTTTTCTGGAGTGTGGTCGGACCGGGGAAATCTCAGTTTCCGAACTGCCCTGGGTATCTCGATGACAGATGTCAGAGCCCTACAAAGGCGACAACAAGCCCCTCTGAATCAACGAGTTGTGTCGCCCCTGCAAGGGCTTCTCTTCTCTCCCCTTCTTGACCCAGAGCTCACTCTCCTGGCTATTAGAGTCCGCTGCTTCGGAGCTGAGATCACGCCAGATCACCTCTTTTTCTTTTCTGAGACAGTCTCTGACGGTTCCGGCTCGCTTGGGTTGGTGATCGAAAAGGCTGCTCGATGGCCCACAAGCCACGCGAGCCGTTGATGTCAGCCGACGGGTGTCTCAGGACCGAGAGAATCTCAGCTGCTCGGAGCTGTGACGATGCTATCCGGCGCGCCGGATTGCCACAGCGCATCACGCTCACGCCTTGATTCCAAGGGGTTTCCTGACCCGCGCCTGTGTTAGAATACGGGCGCATGCATCCTCGGCTCATCGCCTTCTGTCTCGTCTTCTTGACCTGTGTTCCGGTGTCTGCTCGTCGCTACAACAAGTGGCTCGATCAGGAGGTCAAGTGGATCGCCTCACGGGCGGAAGTGCGCCAGTTCAAGGAACTGAAGACAGACGAGCAGCGGGAGGAGTTCATCGAGGCTTTCTGGCGCCGTCGTGACCCGACGCTGGAGACGGAACGGAATGAGTATAAAGAGGTCTTTTACGAGCGCCGGGAACACGCCAACCAGTATTTCAGAGAGGGCATTCCGGGTTGGCGCACGGACCGCGGTCGAGTTTATCTGATTCACGGTGCGCCCGACAGGGAAGAGTACGTTTCTCCGGATTCGACGGTGGCCAGGAGAGGCATTCCCGGTTCGGGGGGCGGTTCCGGCTCGAACCTCGTCTCCGGGGCGTCTGGTCGAGAGTCGATCATCTGGACCTATTTCAACATGCCGACCGCCAAATACTACAAAGGTCGGATGCTCCTCGTGTTCCAGCCTGCTGTCGGCATGACCGAGCAGGACATGATGGTGAGTGAGTCTCGTCAGGGTCGCCAGCAAGCCAATCAGCTGTGGAGACGCGGCGGCGTCCAGCCCAGCGATCTGATCACGACGAATATGCGGTTTCGTCTGGTGACGGCCGGCCCGCCGTCCGCGATCGGTTCGCGCGGCACCGATTCCCCGGGGGCGGGCATCGGTGACTTCGCCCGCTACGTCGAGGACGTCATGAGATCTCCTGGCGAGATCCTCGAGCTGGCTGAAGTTGAGAAGATGCGTCGGAAATCCAGTCGTCAAGAGCTGACCACCCAGGTCGAGACGGCCATCACCTACGACACTCTCCCGTTTCGGATGAAGTGCGAATCATTTCCGCTCGCCACGATGAGCAACGTCGCTCTGGCCTGGCAGATCGGTTTCTCAGACCTTGAGTTCGAAAAAACGCAAGGAGTGATGTCCACCACGGTCGACCTGGTGGCTCAGGTTCGGGATGCCGACAACGGGCTGATCGATGAGATGTACAAGGTACTGGACATCAGCCACACAAAGGAGCAGATCGAGGAATTCGAGGGCGATCACTATCGCTACGTGAATGAGTTCAACCTGCCTCCGGGCGACTACACCGTGACGTCGATCATGAAGGAAGTCGGCTCGAAACGACTGGGGACGGCGAGTCAAACGATCTCGGTGCGGGCGCTCCACGAGAATCGGCTGTCCATGAGCAGCGTCATCCTTTCGAAGGCCCTGACGAACAGGTTTAATCCCAACGTCGGCACCAACCTTCGACACGAGAGTTTTCAGATCCTTCCTCAAGCCGACTCGACGTTTTCCGAAGACGACAGGATCGTTGTCTTCTTCAAGATTTACAACCCGATGACATCTCCGGAAGGAGGCCCGTCTCTTCAGGTGAACTACAAGTTCTTCGACGACAACTCGGTGGTTAAGCGAGGCCCTTCGAAGTCGCTGAGAGAGTTCACGGATGCGGAAGCGAGGACGATCACCTTCACCTCGATTGTCGACATTTCCGGAATCGCTCCAGGCCGCTATGGTCTGCAGGTGAGCGCAATCGATAAGAACTCGAGGGAATACGCGATCGGAAGGACCTACTTAGAGATCAAGCGAGGCAATCCATGAGAGTTCGATGGGCAGCCATTCTCCTACTCCTGTCGTTGGTTTCAGTGCAGTCGACCGTCGGCCAGGACGACAAGGCGCGCCAAGAAGAATCCCAGGACTACTTCAAGAAGTGGCTCGATCAGGACGTGAAGTACATCATTACGGATGAAGAGCGAAGCGTCTTCAAGAATCTGTCCACCCCGGAGGAGAAGGAATCGTTCATTGAACAGTTCTGGTTTCGCCGCGACCCCGACCCTCGAACGAGTGAGAACGAGTTCAAACAGGAACACTACCGCCGGATCGCCTACGCCAACGAAAAATTCCAGAGTGGCAAACCGGGATGGATGACCGACCGGGGCCGCGTTTACGTCATTCACGGCGAACCCTACTACATCGAGAGACACCCTTCAGGCGGCAGCTACCAACGTCCGATTCAGGAGGGGGGAACCCGGACGTTTACATATCCGTTTGAGGTCTGGTTCTACCAGAATATCGACGGGATCGGAATGGACGTCCCATTGGAGTTCGTCGACCGCTCGTTCAGCGGAGAGTACCGGCTTGCCCTGCGGCCCGAAGAGAAGGACATGTTGCTCTACGTTCCCGGGACCGCCCCGACGATCTTCGAGCTCTCTATGGGTCACAGGGAGGACACCGGCCGGGCCAACCGCGGCTACTTCAACCCGGGCCTCGAAAACAACACCGCCTGGCAGACTAAGCACGGCTACTCCTCTCGGGACACTGCCTTCGCCCGCTATCAGAGGTATGCCATAGCGATGAAGGCTCCCGAGGTCAAATTTCCGGACCTGCGAGAACTCGTCGACTACAACATCACATACAACGATCTTCCATTCGAGGTTCGGGCTGACTTCGTCCGGCTCAATGACGCTCAGGTACTGGCCCCGATAACAGTCCAGTTCTACAACAAGGACCTCACGTTCGAGAGAAGCCGAGGCATCCACACGGCCAGGGTCAATATCTACGGGGTCTTGAGAAACATGATCGGCCGCATCATTGCCGAGTTCGAAGACACGGTTGTCGCTCAGTACCCGGAGGCGAGGATTGCACAGGGCCGGCTGATCAAATCGATCTACCAGAAAATGCCGATTCTCGAGGCGGGAAGGCGCTATCGGCTCGATGTGGTCGTAAAAGACGAGTCGAGCAAGAGTACGGGCTTCCATCAGATTGGAGTGATCGTTCCGAAATACAATAAGAGGGACGATCTCATGGTCAGCTCGCTGGTCCTGTCCAAGGTGATCGAAAAGGCTCCGATCGACTCCGGGCCTCAGGACATGTTCGTCCTCGGTGATCTCAAGATACTGCCCAATGTCGGCAACACTTTCTACGACGAGGAGAACGTCGGGGTCTACCTTCAGATCTACAACGTCGCCTGGGACCAGGCCCTGGGGACGCCCAACCTGCGGATCCGCTACCTCATCACGAAGGGCGACAAGATCATTTCGGAGGCCATCGACAACAACGGAGCTTCCGTCCAGTACTCATCGCCTCAGCGGATCGTCCTGGTTCGTCACATCCCGCTCAAAGGGGTCGAACCCGGCGACTACAGAATCCGAATAGAGCTCGATGATCTGATCGGCGATAAGAGTGTCGCTCAGAAAGGAGCGTTCAAGGTCATCCCCTTCCCGGTTCCTGTCCAGGCGGAGACTTCCGACGAACGATAGTCGGTCGGTTGCCGGTTGTCATTTGTCGGTCGTCAGTGACCAGCCGTCAGCAGTCAGTTGTCAGTGACCAGCGGTTAGGCGTCAGTTTGTCTGCTGTCAGTTTGTCTGCTGTCAGTTTGTCAGCTGTCAGTCGCCAGTTATCACTGGCCACCGAAGGTCACTGTCGCCCTTTTGCCCGCATGCGGTGATACTCCGCCTTGTCCGTCCGTCCCAGCTTCTCATAGACATCCGCCAGGCCGGCATGGGCTCTGGTGCTGCCGGGATCGACCGCGAGCGCTTTCAGGTAGGCGATCACCGCCTCCTCGAACCGGGATCTTCCGGCGAGTGTCAGAGCGAGCATGCGGGCGGCCTCTCCGTCTTCGCGAATTGAAAGTGCACGGGCGAGATAGTCGCCCGCTTTGTCGAGATCAGGTTTCCGGCCCCAGTAGACTCCCAGGTTGAACAGGGCCAGGAAATTTCGGGGGTCCGACTGGAGTATGAGTTCAAACTGCACCCTGGCCTCCTCCGGACGGCGCAACGCCATCAGGAAGCGGGCCAGCTGCAGACGCATGTACGTGTCGCCCGGAGCCAATCGCAGTGCGGTGTCGAACCATTGAAGTGCGAGACGGGGACGCCCGGCGTCCCGGCAGGTGAGAGCGAGGCTGGACGCGATCGAGGACGCTTCCGGTGCCTCTCGAGCCGCCTGCTCCAGAACCGCAATCGCATCGTCCCAACGACGTTCGCGCGAAAGCTCGACTCCTTGCTGAACCTTCTCATAGGTCGTCACACGATCCTTCGGATCGATAAGTCCCTCCCGGGATGCCTGCACTCCACCCGAAGCCGTCGGACTGCCGATGTACCCGAGCGAGCGCAGCCTTTCCTGCAGTTCCGTATCGATGTCGGCGGCGTGCTCGGCCGAGGTCTCATATCTCCCTTCGAACTCGGCCAGTGCGCGGCGCAAACGTAGTCCTACTGCGCTCTGCTCCTGGAAAAGGTTTTTCGTTTCCCCAGGATCGTCCCTCAGGTCGTAGAGTTCCGGACGGGTCGTGTCGATGAGTTTGTATCGTCCGGACTGAAGGACCCTGAGATCATTCCATCCATACTGGTTCCGAGGAGTCACGCTTTCGGCGTACAGAGGCTCTTCGCGCGCGTTTCCCCCGCTGATGAGACGATAACGGCTTCTCCCCTGCAGACCGGACGGCCAGTGCCGACGATCGATCTCGAGTCCGTGCATCAAGGTCGGGAAGACGTCAACGATGCTGACGTTGGCTTCGACCGCACGCCCGGAGTGTGTCCCCCCTGCGAACTTCAGTATCCAGGGGACGTGAATTGTCGACTGGTAGACAAAGAACCCGTGTTTCGATTCTCCATGGTCACCGAGCCCCTCGCCGTGGTCAGAGAGGAGACAGATCACAGAAGAATCGTAAAGGCCTCTCGTCTTCAACTCAGCGAGCAGCTGTCCCACCAGCGAATCGACATAGGCGACCTCTCCGGCGTAGAGCGAGTCGCGGTACTGTGATCGATAGGGCTCCGGAGGCTCGTAGGGGTCGTGGGGTTCGAACAGATGGACCCAAAGGAAGAATGGCCCTTCCGTCCCCCGACCCGACTCCAGCCATGACAGTGCACGAGCGAGTGTCTCGGGACCTCGCCTTTCAGCAACTCGGGAATCCTCTCCCAGAAAAGTCTCGAAACCGTCGTCGTAGACGTCGAACCCCTGCCCGATTCCAGTCCTGTTGTCGAGCACGGCGGCGCTCACGAAGGCGGCGGTGGTGTAGCCGGCCTCTTTCAGAACCTCGGCCAGGGTGACCTCTCTTTCAGCCAGCGTGCTCCCGGTAAAGTCGCGCACGCCGTGGCTCAGAGGCCACGTTCCCGTCAGGAGCGAAGAATGCGCCGGAAAGGTGATCGGGTTTGTCGTGAGCGCACGGCGAAAGAGGATCCCGTCGGCCGCGAGCGAATCAACGAAAGGAGTCCGGACCGGGCTTGACTGATCGAACGAAGAGAGATGATCGACGCGAAGCGTGTCAACCGTGATCAGGACGAGGGACGTCCCCTTTTCCTGCACGGCTGAGGTGAACGCGAGAGTGCTTCCGATCAGGGCCAGCAGGAGCCCTTTTGTTATAATTCCGATTCGTGTTCCACCTCTCGTCATCATGGCGCAAGTTTCTTGTTTTCAACAGTCTCCTTATTCTAGGGACTTTGTCGATTTCCGGCCAGCAGTACCCGGAGTTGGCGTCTTTGATCAACGAAGGGAAGCTCTCTGAAGCCGAGAAGATTCTGGACTCAGAACTCGCCAGAACCCCAGGGAACCCCGAGCTGGTTTACTGGAAGGCGGCCATCGCCATCAAGGCCGGCCGGCCGGCAGAAGCTGAGAAGACGCTATCAGGAATCATCGACACGCCCGGAGCCCGTCCGCCCCACTTCCTTCTACTTGCCGACATCTACAACTCACGCCGCGAATGGGCGAAATCGGCCGGGGTGTACCGAAAGGCTCTGGCTCAGCAGTACTCACCACGCCTCGCCTACAACCTCGGGCTGGCCGAGTTCCAGGCCAAGAACTACGAGGGTGCTATCGAGGCTATCGAGCCGCTCACAAAGGACAGGAAAGTGGATCCCAGTTTCAACCATCTTCTCGGCCTGTCCTACTTCGGACTCAATGACTACACGAAGGCCCTGCCGCACCTGCGCGTGGCGGCCGAAGAGGCGCCCGACAATCCGAACCGCCAATACGACTACGCTCTGGCGCTTCTGCAGGCTGAGGAGTTGGAGGCTGCCGTCTCCTATTTCAGGAAGACGATTCAGCTCCAGCCGAGTTGGGCCCGAGCGCACCTCTATCTGGGCAGGGCCCTGCACGACCAGAACCTGTCCGAGGACGCACTGGAGCAGTTTCGCCAGGCGGAAAGACTGAATTCAGCTCTCCCTCTGCTTCACCATCACTACGGTCTGGCTTATCGGGGACGAGGGGAATTCGATCGGGCCATCGCGGAATTCGAACTGGAGATCGCTGCCGGATCCAATCATCCGGCGACGTTTTTTCAGCTCGCCGAGCTCCTTTTGAACCGCCAGCAATCCGAACGGGCTGGAGTCCTGGTGGACAGGGCGATTCGACAGAGCCCCGCGAATGTTGACTACAGGCTCCTGGCTGCCAAACTCGCGATGAAAGAGAATCGTCTGGAGGAAGCAGATCGCCACCTGGCCGCCGCTCTCCAAGCGACGACGACGGACAACCGGGTCTACTTCCAGCTGGGCCGGCTGCGCCAGCTGCAGGGTCGCTCTGAGGAGGCGCGCCGAGCCTTCGACAGGTCGCGGGAACTCGCAGATCGAAAAAGCGGGCGGAATCTCCGATGAGATCGCATGGGACGGTTCGTCTCGGGAAGCCCGCCGACCGACTCCTCGAATCCTCGATCGTCCGAACCTTGGGGAGGTTCAACCTCCCGCTCTTCGCAGCCCTGTGCTCGATGTTGACGGTCGCTGCGAGCGATCTCCGGTTCACCGAGGGAGCGCGAGAGGCCGGCCTGAACTTTCAGCGTTCGAGCGGAACTCCCGAGAAGAAATTCATCATCGAATCGATGAGTGGTGGAGTTGCACTCTTCGACTACAACGGAGACGGCCGACTCGACATCTACTTCGTCAATGGAAACTCCCTGGAGGGGCTGAGGAGCGGCTCGCGTACAGCAACCAGCTCTCTCTTCCGGAACAAGGGAGATGGGACCTTCGAAGATGTCACCAAAACCGCCGGAGCACCGGGAGGCCGCTGGGACATGGGTGCGGTTGCGGCAGACATTGACAACGATGGAGATCCTGACCTCTTCGTGACCGGATATCGCGAGAACCATCTCTACGAAAACCGGGGTGACGGGACCTTTGCCGACATCACTGCGGCCGCCGGTCTGGAGAGCGGTCTCTGGAGCACAGGCGCCGCCTTTGGAGACTTCGACAATGACGGTTTGCTCGATCTCGCTGTCGCGCGCTACGTCGAGTTCGACATCGAGAACCCTCCGAAGAGAAGCGCGCTGTGCCGTTATCGAGGCATCGACGTCCAGTGCGGTCCGAGGGGATTGCCCGGCCAGCGGGATGCTCTCTACAGGAACGTGGGGAACCGGCAATTTCGGGACGTATCCCAGGAAACGGGATTCCTGACCCAAAGCCGCTACTACGGGCTGGGAATCAGTTGGGCAGACTACGACAACGACGGCGACGCAGACATCTTCGTCGCCAACGATTCCTGTCCGAACTTCCTGTTCCGCAACGATTCAGGACGTTTTTCTGAAGTTGCCATGGAGACCGGGATTGCTCTCGACGAAGACGGCAACGAGCAGGCCGGCATGGGAATCAACTTCGGCGATCCGGACAACGATGGATGGTTGGACGTCGTTCAGACCAACTTTTCCGACGACAAGAACACGCTTTACAGTAACCAGCAAGGGTTTTTCCTGGACAGCAGCTATCGCTGGGGAATCGGTGAGATCAGCTGGCAGTACTTGAGCTGGGGGACTTTCTTTTTCGACGCTGATCTGGACGGCCTGGTCGATCTCTTCGTCGTGAACGGCCACGTCTACCCCGAGGTCGACAAACTCCAGATCGGCACACGTTATCGGCAGCGCGAGTTTCTCTTTCAGAATGTCCGAGGACAGACCTTCAAAGAAGTCGGGGAAGAAGCCGGCATAACGGGGATCCATAACGGAAGGGGAGCCGCCTACGGAGACCTCGACAACGACGGCAGGCTCGATATCGTCGTGAATCGTCTGGACGACTCTCCAGCCCTTTACTGGAACAGGACGCCTGTCGCAGATCGAAGCTGGATCGGGCTGGACCTCAGGGGCCGGATCTCAAATCGAGATGCCGTCGGGGCTCGAGTGACTCTCACGACAAGTGCCGGGAAAAGGACGGCTGAGATCACGGCGGGTGCCAGCTACCTCTCGCAGAACGACCGTCGAATCGTGTTCGGTCTGGGCTCTGCCCAACCGACGAGTATCGAAATACGATGGCCGTCGGGCTTGGTGCAACAGGTCGGAGAATGGACGATCGGTTCCTATAATCTCGTCGTGGAGCCCCAGCCCGTCAATCGCGACTGACCGGCTCCCGGAATCTCCAAGCGATGCCGTCGAGTGCTACGGGCAGTCGCACTCCACGCGGCATAAACAACCCTCTGTAAGTTAGAATCTAAGGGTCGATCCATAGCTTTTGCGGACTGGGGTGTTACCAATGGAATACGAAGTGATCGTCGTGGGAGGAGGGCCAGCCGGCTCGGCCTCGGCCACGCTGACGGCTCGAGACGGACACCGGACCCTTCTTCTGGAACGGGACCACGCTCCGCGGTTCAAGATTGGCGAGTCTCTGATGCCGGGCACCTACTCCACTTTCGAGCGGATGGGGTTGCTCGAGAAACTGAAGAAGAGCCACTTCCAACGGAAAGCCAGCGTCCAGTTCTTTACGAAGGGAGGGCGCCCCTCAGCACCCTTCTATTTTCAGGAGAATGACCCTCACGAACGATCGGTCACCTGGCAGGTGCTTCGCAGCGAGTTTGACCAGCTTCTGCTCGACCACGCGGCCGAAAGCGGAGCGGAGGTTCAGAGAGGGGTTGCGGTTCGCAAGGTCCTCTTCGACGGAGACCGTGCCGTCGGCGTCCGAGCGAGATGGACCGACGGGACGACGCGAGATATTCACTGCCGGGTCGTGGTCGACGCCACGGGGCAGAGTTCTCTGATCGCGCGGAACCTGAAGATGAAGAGCTTTGACGAGGACCTGCGGAAAGCCGCCATCTACACCCACTTCGAGAATGCCTACCGGGATCCCGGGATTGACGAGGGAGCGACCCTGGTCATGCAGACCGAGAACGAGGACTCCTGGTTCTGGTACATTCCGCTTCATGGAAACCGCGTGAGCGTCGGCGTCGTCGGCAACCTGGACTACCTGATCAAATCCCGGGGCAACGACCTCGAACAGACGTTTCAAGAGGAGCTGGCCAGATGTCCGACCCTCGTGGAAAGGTTGAAATCGGCCAGACAGGCCTTTCCAGTCAGTGGCACCAAGGAGTTCTCGTACAGCTCCGAACGAATGTCCGGTGACGGCTGGATCCTCGTCGGGGACGCCTTCGGCTTTCTCGACCCGATCTACTCATCCGGTGTCTTCCTCGCGCTCAAGTCGGGAGAGTGCGCGGCCGACGCGATCCACAAGGCTCTCCTCGAAAACGATGTCTCCGGCTCCAGACTGGGCGACTTCGGACCCGAGTTCCTCTCTGCGATGTCCGCGATCAAGAAGCTCGTCCATGCGTTTTACACAAAGGAATTCAGCTTCGCCCGATTCCTGAGGCGCTATCCCGACCACCGGCAGAAGCTGGTCGATCTGCTGATCGGCAACGTGTACAAAAGAGACTTCAGCGACTTCTTTCGCGACATGTCGACCATGTGTTCGCTGCCTCCAGACCAGCCGTCCGGGGATCCGGGCAACCTCCGGCTCGCCTGATCACTCCGGATGAAAACAACAACGCGCAGACGCCTTCTCTACCTCACCCTTCCGCTGCTCGTGGTGCTTCACGGCGATTTCTGGTGGTGGCATGACGCGAGCACGCTACTGGGTCTCCCGATCGGTCTCAGCTACCACATTCTCTTCTGCCTGGCGGTTTCGCTCGTGATGTGGGGCCTGGTCGAGAGCGGCTTGTCGACCGGTTCCGAATCGGAATCGATACCTGCTGACACCGACACCAACAGGCGGCCCCCCTCCTGATGCTGACGATCTCGGTCATCGCGATCTATATGCTGGCCGTCCTCGCGGTGGCGATCCTGAGCCATCGACTCTCGCGAGGAACCGGCGAGGACTATTTCGTCGCCACCCGCACCATCGGCCCCTTCGTGCTCCTCATGACTCTGTTCGGGACGCACATGACGTCGTTTACCTTGCTGGGAGCTTCGGCTCAGGCCTACTCGGTCGGCATTGGCGTCTTCGGACTGATGGCTTCGAGTTCGGCGCTCGTCGTCCCGGTCATCTTCTTCTTCGTCGGAACTCGAATCTGGGCCCTTGGAAAGAAACATGGCTACCTGACGCCGGTTCAACTCTTTCGGGACCGCTGGGACAGCGGGTGGCTCGGCCTGGTCCTGTTCGTCGCCTTCGTGGCTTTCGTCATTCCCTACCTCCTCATCGGAGTGATGGGAGGTGGAATCGCTCTCAATGAGATCAGTGAAGGGCTGGTCCCCGAGTGGCTCGGAGCCCTTGGGATTTGCGTGGTCGTTTCGGCCTACGTGACCTTTGGCGGCATGCGGGGGACGGCCTGGGTCAACACGTTCCAGACCCTCCTGTTCATCGCTCTGGCTGCCGCGGCATTCTTCTGGATCACCTACAAGATCGGCGGAGTTGCCGCAGGGATAGAGAGAATCTCCGAGACCCGACCCGATCTGTTGATGCGCGGCGAGAGAATCCCGGCACTGAAAATGCTGAGTTATCTGCTGATTCCGGTGTCCGTCGGAGCCTTCCCCCACATCTTCATCCACTGGCTCACGGCGCGGCGTCTATCGGCCTTCCGAGCTCCCATCATTTTCTACCCGATCTGCGTCGGAGTCGTCTGGACCTGCAGTGTGCTCATCGGAGTCTTCGGGGTCGCTGACTTCCCCGCCCTTCAAGGTCCGGAGGCCAACTCCATCCTGCTGCGGATGATCCGCCTCTACTCGCCGGAACTCCTGGCCGGTTTCCTGGCCGCCGGCGTCGTCGCCGCGATCATGTCTTCGTTGGATTCGCAGGTGCTTTGCCTGGGAACGATGTTCACTCAAGACATCGTCCGATACTACGGCTTCAACAACCAGCTCAGCGAGCGCAAACAGATTCTGGTCGCACGCCTCTTCGTTCTGGCGATCCTCGCGGTGACATACCTTTTCTTTCTCGTCTCGAATCGGAGCATTTTCAACCTGGGAATCTGGTGTTTTACCGGGTTCGCCTCCCTCTTTCCGATCGTCCTGGCGGCATTGTTCTGGAAGCGAAGTACGAAACTCGGGGTTCTCTCCTCGGTCGTAACGGTGGCCGTCCTCTGGACATATTTCTTCCTGGAAGGCTGGCGCGATCCCGCCTATACAGTCGGTGGCAGCGGACTGATGCCGGTCGCCGTCGTGTTCGCGGCCTCCGTTCTGGCGTTGGTGTTCGGTTCTCTGGCCAGCCGGCCACCGAGCCGGAGAGTCGTCAAACGGTTCTTCTGATCGTAGAGGGAGGAGTT
>CAJHYB010000650.1_pt1 | contig 20986 bp, 16 predicted proteins | sample 9198631 | NCBI WGS metagenome assembly CAJHYB01 (sample SAMEA7708354, study PRJEB35096) | sediment metagenome | biome: marine neritic benthic zone biome [ENVO:01000025]; feature: sediment [ENVO:00002007]; material: shallow marine sediment [ENVO:03000034] sea grass bed [ENVO_01000059] ... | reverse complement strand
TTCTGGACATCCCTTATTCGGTTCTGCCCGAGGTCCGCGCGTCGAGTGAAGTCTACTCAGAGACAACCCTGTTCTCGGGACAGATTCCCGTTGCCGGTATCGCCGGAGACCAGCAGGCGGCCCTTTTCGGCCAGGTCTGCACCTCTCCAGGGATGGTCAAGAACACATATGGCACGGGCTGCTTCCTTCTCATGAACACCGGGAAGAGCCCGATCGTATCCGACAACAAACTGCTCACGACAATCGCCTGGCAGATCGGGAATGAAGTGGACTACGCTCTCGAAGGAAGCGTCTTCATTGGAGGGGCGGCGGTTCAATGGTTACGAGACGGCCTCGGTATCATCAGCGAATCCAGTGAGGTTGGACCTTTGGCCGAGAGTGTCAGCGATTCAGGGGGAATCTATCTCGTGCCGGCCTTCGCCGGCCTCGGTGCCCCCCACTGGGATCAGTACGCGAGAGGACTGCTGATCGGGCTGACGCGCGACACGAACGCCGGACACCTGGCGCGGGCGGCGCTGGAGGGAATCGCCTATCAGGTTACGGAGGTGGTCAGAGCGATGGAATCCGATTCCGGAATCCGCTTGCGGGAACTGAGGGTCGATGGAGGCGCCGCCGTCAACAATCTACTCGTCCAGTTTCAGACAGATCTTCTGGGAGTCTCTGTTCTGCGTCCCAGAGTTTCTGAGACCACCGCTCTCGGTGCTGCCTACCTCGCCGGTCTATCGGTCGGCTACTGGGACGACATCGACTCGATCTCGAACCACTGGCAGCTCGACAGGAGATTCGATCCGGGAATGGAGCGGGACGAGAGCGACCGTCTTCTCGCCGGTTGGAGTCGCGCCGTTCAACGGGCACGATCCTGGATAGACGACTGAGCCCGGAGGAGAGTCGAAAGGCTCAAGTCAAAAGTCTCAAGTGCACGCCGCGAGTCGTCAGGTTTGTTTCGCGCGACCGAAGGCTTGCGACTCGACACCTGAGACTTTCGGCTCAAGAAAGATATGCCTCTCAATCGGCAAGTGCAGGAACGACTCGACCAGGCGATCGCCGAGATCGTAGAACAGAGGCCTGTCTGGTCAGCTCTCACACCCATCGAGCTGGAGAATCTGCTCTCGCGGATCCGGAGAGATTTCGCCACCGTCGTGCCGGAATGGATCAAAGAGTCCCTGAAGGCCAAGGGAATCCCTGCCGGGTCGCCTTCAGAAGCCGATGAGTGGTTGGCTGGCCCGTTCTGCATCTTTCGAAACCTTCGCCTGCTGCAACGTTCAATTGGACGGATCGCTTGCGGTGAGAAGCCTGGAGCAGCCGGTGCCGCCACATCTCGTCTCGACGGGAATCTGTCCGTGCCGGTTCTTCCGGCAGACCTCTATGACCGGCTCTTCTACAGGGGATTTGAGGCTGAGGTTCGTCTCAGGAAGAACGGAGAATCGCCGTCGGGAGGTATTCCGCAGGCACGGGAGTTCGCTGATCCTCGGGAGATGGGTTGCATTTCGCTTGTTCTTGGAGCAGGAAACGCATCGTCGATCGGGCCCCTGGATGTCCTCTACAAGTTCTTTAAGGAGCGCCGGGCGGTGCTCCTCAAGATGCACCCGGTCAATTCCTACCTCGGACCCCTCATCGACCGGGCCTTCCGCGCTCTGGTCGATGTCGGGGCCCTTCGCATCGTGTACGGAGATGTCGAGGAGGGTGAGTATCTTTGCAGGCATCCTCGAATTGAGCAGATTCACATCACCGGTTCCGACCAGACTCACGATGCGATCGTGTTCGGCACAGGAGACGACGGACGAACGCGAAAGCTGGAGAACAGACCTTTTCTGGAGAAGCCGATCAGCAGCGAACTCGGCAATGTCAGTCCCGTGATTGTGCTCCCGGGGCATTGGACTCCCTCCGACCTTCGTTATCAGGCGGTCAACATCGCTTCGATGTTGACGAACAACGCCGGGTTCAACTGCAACGCGACCCGGGTCATTATTCAGTGGTCCGGCTGGCCCTTAAAGGAAGTCCTACTCGACGAAATCCGGGCGGTTCTCGGGGCCGTTCCGACTCGAAGTGCCTACTATCCGGGCGCAAAGGCTCGTCATCAGAGTTTTCTCGAGGCGCACCCGTTAGCCGAATGCTTCGGACGGCCGGAGCAGGGACACCTCCCTTGGACACTGATCCCTTCGGTCGATCCCCGAAAACAAGATGACATCTGTTTCCATACCGAGGCCTTTTGCGGCCTCTTTGCCCAAACTGAAATCGAGTCGGGTTCTCCGAGGGAGTTTCTAGAGCGGTCTGTCGACTTCTGCAATGGATCATTGTGGGGCACTCTCAATGCTTGTCTGATCGCACATCCTCGGACACTCGCCGCCGAAGGGAAGGCTGTCGAGCAAGCAATCGACAACCTCCGCTACGGCACCGTCGCGCTGAACCAATGGCCCGCCGTCGGATACGGCCTGGGGACGACATCCTGGGGGGCCTATCCGGGACACACACGGCAGGATATCCAGTCGGGGCAAGGGGTCGTGCACAACACCTATCTCCTGGACGGGGTCGAGAAAGCTGTTGTCCGCGGGCCCTTCAGAGTGTTTCCGAAGTCTCCCTGGTTTTGTACCAACCGCAATGCCGTCCGGCTTGCGAAACGGATCACGTGGTTCGAGGCCGATCCGTCGATGTTCAAGGTGCCAGGGGTCCTCTTCGAGGCCTTCAGGGGATAGAGGCCGGAGCCACCGGTTGGCCATGCTGCCGACCCTCGAGTGGAAGCGGCCCTGCCCCCCCCCAGCTCAAGTCCGATTGCTGGGCGCGCGGTATCAACACTCTCGCGGCACTGTCGGAATTACTGTGTGAGGCGCCTGATCTGATCCAGCGTCCGATTGACCTTCTTCATCTGAACGAGGAGCCGTCGGGTTTCCTCTCGAATCATGTCCGGGTCCTTTCGTGAGAGGGCATCGGACAGCCCGGGGAGCGGTTGGCTGGCGTATCCGGTGTGGAGACCGGGGGCGTAGATAGCGTGCCGATACCAGGGCCGATCCCGGAGGCCGGTGTCGAGGAGAAATCCCCGCTCAGCCTGCCGAAAGAGCTCGTTGATTCGAGCAGTTTTTTCGAAGACGATGGGTTGCCGAAGAAGGCTCTCGACCCCAGAACGGATCTCGGACCCGATGCGTCGCATCTGCTGAGCTTCTTCTCGCAACGCGTTCAGGTCGAGTGAGGGGTCCGTGACCGAGCCCTCGATGTCGTTCAGGTAACCGTCGATTGCCTCACCGTACTCGCCGTAGTTAAAAGGGAGGATGTCCGCATTGGCGAGCCGCAAAGCCAAGCGACCCCAGATTTCGGTCATCGCCGGATGGTAGCTCCAGCCAGGGTCTCCGTAGAGGCTCATCCATCGATGGCTATCGAATTTCGAATGGTAGACCCCGTAAGGACCAAGGAAGCTCATCGAGAGCGAGGGAATCCCGAGATGGTCGAGAAAGACCGTGTAATCGGATCCGCTCCCGAGGTCGGTGGCGTCGGCCCTGCCGGCAGAGCTCGGATCTCCCTCGCCGTGCTGGGAGGCGAGCCAGGTATCGTAGACGGGCTCACGCGTCCGTGGATCTCGAACTGCACCGGTGACCTCCCGCAACACCTCTTCGAGCAGTGGAACCGATGATGCGCTGAAACGCGTCCCGGCGACGGCGACATCCACGTTGAGATAGGCCACTGTCTTGCGCATCAACTCTTCTCTGTTTTCCTCACCCCATTCCGTCGACCCGATCAGACCGAACTCTTCTCCGCCCCAGGCCGCCAGGATCACCGTCCGTTTTGGAGAGTGCCCTTCCGAATGGAGTTCCCCCAGGGCGCGGGCGAGTTCCAGAAGGACGGTCGTACCGCTGCTCGGATCGACCGCTCCGTACGTCCAGGCGTCGATGTGGTTTCCCAGGATGACCCATTCATCGGGATAGGTGCTCCCGGGGATCCGGGCGATGACATTCCACACCGGCCGAACGGCGGCATCCATCTGCGTTCGCAGCCGGATGCGGGCGGGGCCGGGGCCGACGTGGTAGGTGAAACCGAGAGCCCCCTGCCAGTTCTCCGGCACGACCGTTCCCGCGAGGGTCCGCAGGATCTTGCCGGCCTCTTGGTAGGACATCGGAATCGAGGGGATTCGGGGAATGTTAGTCGCTTCCTCTGGTGTCAGTCTCGCGACGTCTCCTCGTGCGGCACGGCCCGGCGTGAGAGGGTCGCCGGGGTAGACGAAAAGATACTCGACGCTGCCTCGCTGGATGCCGCTGGGTGGCCGCATCGGGCCATCCGGGTAGACGTCGCCTTTGAAATAGCCGTCGTCCATGGGATCGGAGTAGATGATCACTCCAGCGGCTCCCCGAACCTCGGCTTCCTTGACCTTGACGCCCCTGAAGCTCTCTCCATAGCGAACCAGGACAATCCTGCCCCGAACGTCGACTCCGAGCTCGGTGAGTCGAGCGTAGTCTCCGGGAAGACCATAGTTGACATACACGACCTCGGCCTCGATTTCCGCCGAAGGAGAGTAGGCGTGAAACCCGGGAACGATGTCGCGAGAGTAGGAGTCTTTATCGACCCTGAACCCGGCCTCTTCGAGTGTGAGTTCGACCTCGTCGGGCTCGATGAGGGAAACCGAGATTTCCTTGGGGTACGAAAGATAGGCCTGGTATTCGACCAGTTCCGCCGAAATGTCGGAGGTTCGAAAGGCATTGAGGACGTATTCCGCAACCCGTCTCTGTTGGGGAGTCCCCTCGATATGTGGTTCTTCCGTCAGAATCCGATGATGCTTCCTGGCGCTATCCGGGGAGGGAGAAGCGGCCAGAAGTGCTTCGATTCTGAGTTGCTCCTGCGCAGCCTGACTGCCGAAGCCTGCCAGCTTCGGGGTCGGATTGTCGTCCTGAAAGGCGAAAGCTGACGAAGAAAGGCAGAGAGTGGCGATCTGGAGAGTTCTCGCGCTCATTTGACGATCAGTCTAGCACTGGCCAACCTGCGAGAGTGAGAAGGGCCAGGAGCGCTTCGTCCCGATCACAGCTGCTTCAGAAGGACGGCGAGGACTTCGGCGAGTCGCCCCATGTTCTGATCGAAGTCACGCCAGTAGTCCAACAGACGTGACTCGGCAGTGTCGGAGACCACTTTCGGCGCGATGGCCGGGACACCCCACTCTGCTGCTACCTCGAGAGCTGCGGCGCTCTCCATGTCACAGATCGAAGCTCCGGTATCCCGGTAAAGGCATGATCGTGCGCTTTTCCGAACGACCGGGCTCGAGACTGTGAGGCCGAAGTCACACACCAGCAGATCTTCGGTGGTCGGGACGAGTCCGGAATCAACGGCGAATCGTCTTCCGTCCTGAAAGCCCCAGGCTTTTGGAAGGACGACCTGACCGGCGTCGATTGCCGGATCCAGCTGCCCGGCCGTGCCGCAGAAAATGAGAAAGGCTGGTTTGCCAGATCCAAGAAGCCTCTTGAGGAGTGCAGCCGTTCTGGCGGCCCCGAGTCCCGTGGAAACGATCTTTCCGGGAACCTCCGCCCGGCGGAGCGCAGATGCTTCCGAGCGCAAGGCACAGGCGACCAGGAAATCCTCAGACATGATCAAGAGAATCGGGGCAGGGTAGTCGTTTCAGCGCGGACTGGAATGCCTCGGACAGCACAACTAAAACAGCTCGTCATAAGTCTTGAGCCCCCCTGAGCGGTCCATCGTCGTCTCTGGCATTGTTGCGCTCGCTCGCCATATGGCTGGATATTGTCTCCCTCGCGACGCCGCGCCAGCGACGACGATTGACTCGCCAAACGGGCTCAGAAAATATGGCGCGCTGCACTAGCGCCAGTGGACGTCGACTCCCCCGATTCCCGCGTTGATTCTGATCTTGACGATCTTGTCGACTTTCTCGATGTTACGGCTGCGATAGACGCTGCCCTTCTTATCGAATCCGCTGAAGTTCATCCCGGAGAGGAAGCTCTTCGAGGCTCGAATCTCCGCGCCGATTTCTCGCGGGAGTTCGATCTCGACTCCACCGACACCGACTGAGATCGAAACCTCTCCTGCTACGGCCCATTCTCCCGAGAAGTCGAGCGAGGCTCCACCGACACCGCCGTCAAACTCGAAATCCTCGAAGTTGAAGTTCCCGAGGCCCTTGACCTCGATGGCCCCGACGCCGCTCTCGAGGACGAGTCTCCTGCATCGTATCGGGTTCGGTGCCAGCATCGAGATCTCGGTTTGCCCGACTCCGGATTCGACCTTGAGTGACTCGACTTTCATCCCGCTCAGGTCGACACTGCTCTCGCCGACGCCGAGGCTCGCCTCAAGGTCCAGCACAGCGTCCGGATTCAGGCGCAGGTTCATCTCGTTCTTGCCGGCCCTCCGGACGTTCTGGTCGCCTTTCAGGCCGACCTTCAGGTGGCCCGTACCCTGGGAATCGACGTGGTATTCGACTTCGGGTTTGAAGGCCAGCTCGTTGTAGTGAAGATCCAGCTCATAGGCCTGGTCGGTGGTACCCGGCTGAATGACGACTTCTCCGACGCCGAGTTCGACTCGGGCTTCGAGGCGCTGTTCACCTTTCGAGGCCTCCTTCGAGTCGAAAGTCGCATACTGGACTTCTCCGAACTCGTCGATGATCATGCATGAGCTGAAAAGAACCATTGCGGTCGCTGTCAATAGAAATCGGCTAGTCATTTCAACCTCACTTTTCCGCACGGATCGACCATGAACGCGGAAATCCGTTCCGCGTTCAGGCGGGTCAGCCGGACTTTTTCACTCGGATAGATGAAAAACCTGTTCTCAAGCTGACTTTCGGACTGCCGCGACCGACCCGGGTTTCGAGCACCTGGTCGGCTCCCGCGGAGGGCGGCCTCCCGAAATCTGAAAAGATTCTTCCACCACGGGCTTGAGCAGACAGCGCAAAGCTCGAATCGCCGGGCAATGTCATGTTGATCTCACCGTTGGTATTCTCGGCCACCACGTCAGCAGTCAGTTGGAGGTCGTTAACGATCTGGATTTCGCCTCCATCGTTTCTGATGAGCACGGGTCCTTGGAACTGTTCGATCTGCACACGTTTCAAGGACGTTGCGACGTCTGCACCGCCCTGAACGTCATTGAGCAACACACTCGACCCCCTGGCCTGAATCGTGATCCCTGCGCGGATGAATTCAGCGGATATCTCTGAGCGTGATGCTTCGATACGAATCGGGCCGTCGATCTCCGTCAGGCGGATTTTGCTGTTCGAGGAGGTCAATTCGAGGCCCTTCTGGATCTTGTAAGCGGTGACGTTTCTGTAGGTGTTGTTGACGACCGCCGTATCTCCGATCTCGCTGAGATCGACCGATGACCCGACGGCGTCGATCCGGGTGGTCCCACTCACATCGACCAATCGGACCTGGCCATGATAGTTCTCGACCTCGATCGATCCCTGGACGCGTTCTGCGACGACCACTTTCCGGTCCGTCTTGATGTCAACGTCGCCCTGTATCTCCTCAACCGTCACCGAACCTCTCTTGTTTTGAATCGTTACTCGACCTTCGATGCTCCGCGCATTTATGGAGTCGAAACGGTTCGTCACAGAGACATCGCCGGTGATGAAACTCGCATTGATCCTTCCCCGGTTGTTTTCCAGGGTGCAGGGAGCCTCGAGGCCGGAAACGGTCAGATTCCCATAGCCGCTGACCGCATGGACCATCAACCTTTTCGGGGCCTTGATCACAAGATCGGTGCGAAACCGAAACCCTCGGTCCCGCAATTGATTTCGGTTGGTACCGACTGTCAGAGTGTCTTCAGACTGACCCGTCGTGATTTCGATCGCCTTCTGAATCTCTTCGGCCCGGCTTTTCCTTCGGTGTGTGACCCGTTTTGTCCACTGCAGCTCGATCGACTCTGCCTCGGTTCCTTCGATCTGGACATTTCCGTAGAGGTTGGAGACCTTGAGTGTTGCAATCCCGGCTGCGGGAATTGATGTCGAATCGGATGTGGAGTAGGTATTCCCGCGTCCTCGAGATCGATCCGGTCCGATTTCGCCAAAGTCAAAATTGAGCAGATCCCAGTGCGCTTCGGCAACGAGATCGGAGAAGAGTCCGAAGAACACCAGGAAGATCAGGCCGAAGACTTCGCCGGCGCGAAACTGCATTCTCCCACTGAGACGGTAGAAATCGATGATCTTCCCGAGCCCGAAAAGAATGAGGAGCAGCGGCCAGTACCGGCCGAAAATCTGGAAGAACTCGACCATCTGGAGCATGTCGAGAAGAACGAGTGTCCCGACAGTCGTCCAGAAGAGACCCCCCAGCAGGCTGCCGCGCGAACCTTCCTTCGCCAGGTTTTCCGGCGACCAGGTGAAATGTCGAAACAGCTTCGAGAGCCCGATGAACAGGAAGAAGGCCGGCAGTACCAGCCTTAAGACGCTCCACCAGGCGATCTCGAACTCGTAGTAGCCCCTGGCGAACAGGAGGAGACCCACGGCCACCAGGGCGATTCCGAAGACGAGCGGCGTGAAGTTCTGTCTCTCAGGCATCACTGGCTCTCCTGAGTCCCGTCTGGCGCGGACTCCGCCTCATTGAGGTCAACGGTGGACTCGGCCCGAATCGGTGGACTGGTGGCGAGCGGCTCTTGAAAAGGCACCGAAGCCGCCGGGCTGGAAGAGTCCTTACGGGGGCGTTTATAGAACTCCCAGATCAGGTAGGCACCTGGGACGACAAACAGAAGAATCGGCCACGCGAACTCGAAGATATCGTCAAGTCTCAGAATCCGGAGGTTGTCCAAGAAGAGTATCGCGCCCATCAGAACCAGGAGACCACCCCAGATCGGCACATTGAGGCCGGTCGTTTCCGACGACGGAGAGTTCTGATGAGTCAGTCGATCTCGGATAATCCCCTGCGCCGATCGGTAAGCATCGATGATGGTGAAGATATAGAAGGAAATCACGGCGAAAACGAATGCCGCCGAGCCTTCAACTGCCGCGACCCAGAGTGCTGCGAAGATCGCGACATGTTGGACCCCCTTGACGTACTGTCGATTGTAGACGGCTCCTATCCCAGGAATCACGGCAAAGAGAGCTGCCCTTCCAGGCGTAAAGTTGGCCAGATCCGGGCTCTGTGCCAGCCCGGCCAGCTGGGCGCCCGCGACGAGACAATTCGCGCAGTAATGGTTCCCCTTGATCGAGTGAGCCTCTGCTCCCGTTAGAGAGCGCCTGCAGATCGAGCACAGGTGAGTCGGTTCTGGCTGTGGGGGTGGTTGAGTTGCCATGAGGATGTCCCCTTTTCGTTTGAGATTCAGTATTTGAACAGGCTGGTCAACGCTCCTGATCGGCCTGTTTGTCTTCCGGCTCCATTGGCGCAGTGGGAGTATCGGTTTGCTCGGGCTTTGGCCCGACGATCTTGCCTTCCTGCTCGCTGACGGTCTCCTGGTAGCTCTTGAAGAGATTGGTCACGAGGTGGTAATCGAGGCGTCCTGAGACATCTTCTGTCCAGAGAGACAGTTCCTCGAAGAATCGGGAACGGGCGTCCTTGAATTGATTCCAATTGTGCGACAGGCGGCTGGCGAGCCGCGCACTTTCCTCACTGATCGAGGTCGAACTCAAGTCAGACGAACTGAGAGTTGAAAAGCCCGGGCCCAGCATGTTCACGACGAGCGAAAGAAAAACAAACATCACACCCGTCGCAAAGGCGAAACGCTGCGTGAGAAACGGTCGGACCGTCGGCAGCAGCAGATCCCTCCAGAGGGACCGGTCCTTCGGAAGCCCCGTCGTGCTCAGCAGGATCTGGTGAACGAGGACCTCCGGAGGCTGGGCCTCAGGGAACGCTTCGAGTTCCGCCCGTAACCGCCCGACTTCTTCAACGAGTTCAGGACACAGTTCGCAGACATGGAGGTGCTCTTCGATCGCCTTCTCGACAGGAGCGTCGAGAACGCCATCCATGTAGTCGCTGAGGAGTGTCTCGAAACGTGAGCAGTTCATGGTTATCGCGCAGTTCAGGTCAGAAGTTCTTCGGCGGGCCGCAGTCGCTTCAAGGCCTTGGCCAACTCAATTCTTCCCCGGTTGATTCTCGATTTCACAGTTCCTTCCGGAATGCCGAGCAGCTGAGATATTTCCCTGTAGGCGAGACCCTGAATATCGCGAAGGAGGACCGCTTCCTTCAACTCGGGAGTGAGAGTGTCCAGCCCGGACATCAGGAAGTCCGCCTTTTCCTTCAGATAAACGCTATCGAACGGACTCTGGCCAGGCGCTTCTTTCTTGAAATCGATCGATTCCAACTCGTCGCTTCCGGCGACGTACTTCTCGTGCTTTGTCGATCGATAGTGATCGATCAAGAGGTTTCGCCCGACCCTCATAACCCAGTTACGCAAAGGGCCGGACTCCGACTTGTAGCTCTTCAGATTCAGGAAGACTTTCAGGAAAACGTCCTGAGTGAGATCCTCAGCCTTGTCGAGTCTTCCCGTGTAGTGATAGGCCATGTTGAAGATCTTCCTGTTGAAACTCAGAACGACCGATTCCCACGCTCTCGCGTCTCCGCTCATACACTTCTTGACCAACTTGGCGTCTGACGTTTGCAATCAGGCGTCCCTCGGCATCGTGGCCCTTCCAAGCATCCGAACGGAAGGAGCGATTTAAAAGTTCCCGGAGATTCGACCGTCTGCGCCCGACAGCCGAAAACGAGCTTGTCCATATAGCTCTAGTCCTCATACTGGAGATATGCAACCCTTTTGTAAGATCTCTGATTGCCGACTGCTGACAACCGACAACTGACAACTGACAACTGACGGCTGACAACTGACAACTGATTGCTGATTACTGATCACTGATCACTGATCACCGATCACTGATTCGTTGAGCTGAATGAAGATGGACACCGAGTTTGAGCTGATCGAATGGATTCGCGACCAGGGACAGAGTCTTCCGGAGTCGCTTCTGATGGCGGTTGGCGACGACTGTGCCGTCATCGATCCATCCGAGGCACACCGTCTGGTCGTGACTACCGACTCTCTCGTGGAAGATGTTCACTTCAGGCGCAGATGGACGAGTCCCTTCTTCCTGGGCCGGAAGGCGCTGGCAGTGAACCTGAGCGATCTGGCGGCCATGGGAGCGACCCCCTACGCATCTTTTCTCAACCTCAGCTTGCCACCGGAGCTGGGCAACAACTACTTCAGATCCTTCCTCCGGGGCTTTCTCGATGAGGCTCGGCGCTGGACCTGCCCATTGGCAGGGGGGAACCTGGCAGCCTCAAACCGCGTCACGGTAGCGGTCACCGCGATCGGAAGTGTTGGACACGGTGAGCCGGTCTACAGATCCGGAGCACGACCTGGAGACCTCATAGCCGTCGTCGGAAAGTTGGGCTCTTCGAGACAGGGACTCGAGATTCTTCAGAAAGAGGACCCGGAGATTGACTCGATCGAAACACTGGATGATCTCCGAACCTGGGCAGGAAGCCAAGCCAGGTTCGACGTTCTGAAGTCGCACCTTCTTCCCGAGCCGATGCTTCAGGCCTCTCTCTGGATCAAGGAGCAAGGCCTGGCGAGTTCGATGATCGACGTGAGCGACGGCCTCGCGCTTGATCTGACGCACATTTTGAAAAGGAGCTCTGTCGGCGCGACCCTGGATCTCGACAGTGTTCTACGGACGGGCGCCGACGGAGCCGGGGCCGACGCGATCTGCTCCGGGGGAGAGGATTACGCACTGCTGCTTTGTGTTCGGCCGAAGCGTGCTGCTCATCTCGAAGCTTCCTACCCAGGATCCCTTCCCGACTATGAGATCATAGGACGGGTTCAGAAAGGAAAACCCATCATTCTGCTCGAAAAAGGCAGCCGATCGGAGCGGCTCCGGCCCAAGGGATTCGACCACTTCAGCTGACGTGCTTCGCAGGACTCTCAACGCTCTTCTTGGAGTCGACGACACAGACCAGAGGACGGCCCTCGCCTTCGCCCTCGGAGTCTTCGTCGGATTCTCTCCACTGCTCGGTCTTCACACTATCCTGGGAGTCGCTCTGGCGTTCCTTTTCCGATTGAACCGCTTGGCGGTATTGATCGGAGTCTTCACGAACACACCCTGGTTCCTCGTGCCCTACTACGGTTTCGCGATCTGGGTGGGCTATGTGCTGTTGGGCAGCCCGGACACCATTTCATTGCCCGTAATACGGCTGTCGAACCTGATCGAGCCGCAGTTCTGGAGCGACATCATCGCTCAGTGGAAACTGCTGATGCCCGCTATCGTCGGATCGACTGTTCTTTCCGTCATACTGTCCTTGATCTCGTACCCTTTTGCGCTGTTCGTGATCCGGAAATTTCGGACCCGGCGGAACACGGCCGACGGGGAGCCGGGAACGGCCTGACCGTCGTGGTTTCGTCTCCGCCGCCGAACAGAGGCGGGTCTCGGTCCCGCCGCGCCGCGAAGGGAAGAGAAATGAATTCGTTTAGAATGGGCACTCGATTCGAACGAGAGGCGTCTTTCATGATTCTCACGGTTGGCAGAACCATCTCGACCCTGCTGGTGACGATGTTGGTCGTCGGTTTAACCAACACGGTTTCCCAGGTTCCTCCTGTGTCTCAGGCCGCTCGGGAGGATCCGACCTCATTACTCAACATTCGGTTTCAGGAGGACGTCAGAGTCTTCACGGTCATGGCGGCGCTGAACGTTGCCGGTTTCGACTATGAGCGTAGTGGCATGGAAATGTCGCACGTCAGGCGCGAAGTGAGGGATCAGCTCGGGTCGCTCGATCCGGTTCTTCTCGCGAGGTTGCGCAATTTCTTCCAGGATCACCTCAGCGAGGTTCCGCTGTCGGAGCAACACATCGACTATACCTCTCTCGCACTGATCCTTACGCAGCCACCCGATTTCGATCTGAACCTGCCCGAGCAGGAGCTCCCGGCAGGAGTCTGGAGGGTCAAGGGGTTCGAAGCACTTCTGCAGGAGTTTTTCCTGAAGGGTCAGATCGCGACGATCTGGGAGGGCCAGCGGCAGTACTACAAATCGGAACTCGCCGGTTACCTGCCGGTCTTGAGGCGGGCAGTCAAAGAGAGCCTCGACTACTTCCGGGTGCCTGTGCGGGTCATGATGGACCGTCATATTCTTCTCATTCCCGACTTGCTCAACGCTCACGAAATTGTCAACGCTCGAAACCTCGAACGGGTCTATTACATCGTGGTCGGACCGACGCGAGATCCCTCCAACAATTTCCGTCAGCTCCAGCACGAGTACCTGCACTCTCTCGTCGACCCGCTGATAGCCCAGTCCGCGCAGATGTTGCAGGAGCTGGAAGAGCTCCTCAACGTGGCACAGTCTCAACACAGGATTCGGCCGGCGCTGCAGAACAAGTTTCTACTCGTAGTAGCGGAGTCCTTGATCGAGGCCCTGCAGATACGTCTTCGGAAACCGGAAGGAGAGGCCCTCGATCGCGAAATCGTCAGGCTGTTTCGTGAAGGCTTGATCTTCACCCCCCTCTTTCACCGGCAACTTATTGAATACGAGACAAATGAACTCCTGTCGCTCCCGACTTTCTCGGAGATCATCTTGAAGTCGATCGGACCCTCGATCATCCGCGACGATCTGCAGGACGTCGCCAGTCTCGAACAGAAACATCGCGAGCAGGACGTGGCGAAGAAGGTCGCATTCGAGAAAGAGCAGGAGGAGGTTCGCCTCCACAACGTTGGCGTCAGAACCCTTCGAGAAGCGGGGCGGATGATTGGCGAGAAACAGTTTGCAGCGGCGGAAGCCCTGCTGGAGGAATTGCTTCTCGACGATCCCACGAACGGCAGCGCTTTCTTCTATCTTGGCCAGATCGCGAGTCAGACGGGACGATATGAAGATTCGTATGAGTGGTATCTGCGGGCTACCGGCTCGAGCGTCGAAGACTGGGTCAAAGCCTGGTCATTCGTCCGGATGGGTCGGATAGCGGCTTCGCGCGGTGATTTTCAGGAAGCTCGAGGTCATTTCGAAGCGAGTCTGGCCCTCGAGGGAGACCTCAAGGGCGCCCGAGAGGACGCCAGGCAACTCATCGAGAAGCTCCCGAAAGACTGAAGCCTCAAAGACCCCTCGCCAGATCGGCTTCCGCTGCGATGTATCCGAACGCCGCCCAGCCGGGAAGAGCGTGGATCTTCTTCAGGATCTCTTCCGCTTTGGCCGGATTTCCGCTGTAGTAGTACCAGTTCGCGACTCCGTAACCCGCCGTGGCCAAACGAAGGTCTCCCGAGTCTTCTCCAAGAACCTCCTCGGGAGTCCGAGAACCCTTGTACATCATGAGCAGCTCGTAGTAGGTCGAGTTCTCGATGACACGCAGGTCCTCGCCGATGTTCTCCAAACCCGACTCCGCTTCCTCGTCCTTGTCAGACCTGCGCAAGGTCATATAGAGCCAGTGGCTGGTGGCCACCAGCATGTCGTCGTTCTTCGACCGTTTCATGCAGGCGTGGTAAGCCTCGGCAGCTTTCTCGAAGTGACCCTTCAGGTAATAGGCAAGCCCGAGGTGGTAGTAGATATTGGTCTGCAACGTACTCGTCGGAATGTTGAGCGCATTTGGTGCTCCGTCCGCCTCGATTCTGTCCCGCTGTCCGTGGGTCAGTTGCGCGGCTCGCTCGAGGTCTCCGATAGCGTCGTCGAATCGGCGAAGTGTGATGTAGCGATGCCCCCGGTGACGAAGGAGTCTGGCGCTATCGGGATATCGCTCAAGAGCATTCGAGAAGACCTCCACGGCTTCTTTGTACCGGCCGAGGTAGGCCAGTCTTCTGCCGACCCAGATCAGGTTATCGTGGTTCCAGGGGCTCCTCTGGAGCCGAGCTCGAGCTCGGGCGAGGTTTTCCTCGAGGCGTTGCCGGACCTCGGGATCCAACGGAGGCGAATAAAGATCCTGTCCCAGAAGTGACCTGGCCTGCAGTTCCCCGGGTTCTTTCTCAGCGGGAACCGCTGAAGTGAGAAGCAGAGTCAGCCAAAAAACAACCATCGTTCACTCTCCTCTTGCAGCGTTGGACACGAGACCGAGCGCACCATCCTGATTCATCGATAACCAACCAGCAATCGCTCAAGCTCTGCGGCCTCAGGGCGCCAGCCGAGACCGGTTCCAGGCCTCGTCGGCGTCGAGTCGGAAGAGGATCCGGTCGTGGAGGCGTCCCGGGCGTCCCTTCCAGAATTCGATCGCCCTCGGATTCAAGCGAAAGCCTCCCCAGGATTCCGGTCTCCGAACAGATTCCCCGAGACGCTCCTCGAGTTCTCGAACGCGTGATTCCAGTACTCCTCTATTCGGGATCGTCCGGCTCTGTGGAGAAGCTGTAGCCGCCAGGCGGCTCCGCAACGGGCGACTGTCGAAGTACTCGTCGGACGTCCGCTTGTCCACCTTCTCGACTCGGCCTTCAATCCTCACCTGTCGTTCCAGCTCGACCCATGCGATCACCAGGGCCGCCCACGGGTTCGCCTGAAGCTCCCGGCCTTTCCGGCTCAAGTAGTTCGTGTAGAAAACGAATCCTCGACTGTCGAAGGACTTGAGCAGGACGATCCGAGCTGACGGCCGCCCTTCGGGGCTCGCCGTCGCCAGTGTCATGGCTGTCGGCTCGGGCTGATCCTGGTCGAGCGCCTCTCGGAACCAGCGGTCGAACAAAGCGAACGGGTCATCACCGACCGACATTTCGTCGAGTTCTGTCTCGAGGGATTTGCTGCGCAGGTCTGAAATCCGCATGTTGTCGTTCGGGATGGCATGATCGAATTCCGCCCTGCCCGCAGAGGGCCTTCCCGGCGGTGCGATCGACCGCTTCTCCGTTGCTTTGCGAGCCACCCTATTTGTTAAGATCCCAGGGTGTGTGCCAGCCATCGAACAGGATACGTCATCTCACTTCCTCCGAACCACCCATTTCCGGGCGACAGGTCCGCACAGGAGCGCCCGGTACGCCAACCGAGTCCATGGTAGAGCGAGATCTCTCGAAGTCCGAAACACCTGCACAGAGCGCCATCCTCGAGTTCGACGGAGTGTCAAAAGCGTATGGCGAAGGAGACTCGTCCAGGCGTGTCCTCTCGGATGTTTCATTTCAGATCTCGAAGAGCACGACCGTTTCCGTCACGGGGCGGAGCGGGAGCGGCAAATCGACGCTTTTGAATCTGGCCGCCGGGATCGACGTTCCGAGCCACGGGAGGGTCTCGGTAGCCGGCCAAGACCTGTCGGGACTCCGTGACCGCGAGCGGACCCTGGTCCGGAGACATCACATCGGGCTGGTCTTCCAATTCTTTCATCTGCTCGAGCACCTTTCCGTCGTCGAAAATATCATCCTGCCGGAACTGATTGCGGGGCGGTCCTCCGACTACGATGAACGGGCTCAGCAATTGCTCGAGCGAGTCGGTCTCGCCGACAGGTCTCACGACAATATCGGCAAGCTGAGCGGAGGCGAGATGCAACGGGTCGCCATTTGTAGAGCGCTCATCAGGCGACCGAGCCTTATCCTGGCTGATGAGCCGACCGGCAATCTGGACGACGAGAACAGTCGTACCGTCATGAACCTCATGTTGCGACTTGTCAAAGATGAAGAAAGCAGCCTCGTTTTCGTGACCCACAGCGCCGAACTGGCGGCGTTGGCGGATGAACGCTGGAGTCTGCGCGGTGGGAGGCTACTTACCCAGTGAGTCGCTACTTCTTGAGGACTCTCGTCTCCCATATTCGCCAGAGCTTGAGTCTTTACGCACTCACTGTTTTCGGCGTGGCTTTGGGGGTGGCATCTGTCCTGTCGATTCAGATTGTGAATCACGGCGCCATCGGAGCGTTTCGCGGTAGCGTCCAGGCCATCAGTTCCGAGGCGGATCTTTCCATTCTGAGCAAGTCCGGAGCTTTTTCCGAGGCCCGCATCGTCGATGCCATGAGTGATAAGGCGGTGCGAATTGCCCGGCCCGTCTTCAAAGCCGAAGTCCGCGTTGATTCCTCCCCGCCTTTCCGTCTGCAGATCTTCGGTCTCGACCTCGCGGTGCCCTCCGATGTTCGAGCCCTTTCCGACAGCGTTCCGACCGATGGATTCCTGAGGACTCCCGGATGGGCCGCGATTTCGGAAAGGCTCGCGGAGAGAATGGGCTGGAATGTCGGGACGAGTTTCGGCGTGTTCGACGGCACTCGGCGGATCAACTTGACCGTTGGCAGAATCCTCGAGTTCGGTCGCTTCAATCCGCAGTCCAGCAGCAAGATCGCCCTCATGGACATCGCCCAGGCGCAAGACCTTCTGGGACCATCTGGCCGAATCCACCAGATCGACGTGTCGCTCCGCGAAGGCGCGTCGGTCGACCGGGCCCAGGACAGGCTGGCCTCCAAACTGGGACGATCGTACCGGGTTGTGACCGGGAATGAGAGAGAAGAGCAGGCCCGAAACCTCCTGACCGCCTTTCGCCTCAATCTGACCGCTCTCAGCCTGATCAGCCTGCTCGTGGGGCTCTTTCTGATTTATTCGAGCACTCAGGCGTCTCTTTTGCGGAGACGTGCCGAGTTCGGCGTTTTGAGGAGCCTGGGAGCGACCCGAGGCCAGGTTCTCAGCCTCATCCTGACGGAGACTGTTGTTCTCGGGCTGTTGGGAGTGGCGATTGGCCTGCCCCTCGGCTATGGGGTCGCCTCGTCCAACATCGGCGTGGTGAGCGCGACCCTGACCAACATCTATCTTCTCGCCGAAGTGGAGTCTCTGTCGTTTCCCATCTGGTTCTATGGCCTCGCAGTCGTCATCGGAGTCGGTGGGGCTTTGCTGGGGACGATTCTCCCGGCCCTCGACGCTGCCCGGCGCGATCCCCGCGCACTTCTTGCGTCCTTTGGATTGAGAGAGCGGGTTGCCAGACTCTCCGGGGCGCTGGCTACTCTCGGTGGAGCGCTGCTTGCGGGCTCGGTGATCTGGTACGTGACGGCCGGCGCTGCCTGGAAGCCTGCGGGTTTCGTACTGGGCGTCGCCTTGTTGGCAGCACTCCCGCTGATGACACCCCTGATCGTGAAGTGGTGCTGCAGTCTGGCCCCTGTCCACGATTTCGGTTGGCTTTACAGTCTCAGAACTCTCGGGCTCCATATAGAGAAAACGGCGACTACCGTAGCAGCCCTCTCGATCGCCGCCGCCATGCTGATCGGAATCACGCTGATGATCGGTAGCTTCCGGAAGACCGTAGAAGTCTGGATGGAAGGGACTGTTCAGGCCGACGTCTATTTGACGACGAAAGGTTGGCGGAGAGGAAGTTCAGAAGGCGGAATCACTCCAGAGGTCGTCGAGAAGTTGAGGAGATTCCCCGGAATCTCCCTGATCGATCGTCTTCGTTCCCGTCAAGTCTGGTGTGGAGAGCGGAGGATTTCAATCGCAGGTGTCGACGTCGACCTCCCTGGAAAGGCAGAGCGCTTTCCGCTTCTCTTTGGGGAATTGGAGCGATCATTCAGGGAAGTTGCGAGCGACGGTGCAGTCCTGATCTCGGAGCCGCTTTACCGCAGGCTCAACGTCGCGGTCGGCGACGATTTGCGCTTTTTTGCCGGGGAAGAGGAAGTCGCACTCCGGATTGCCGGAGTTTACTACGACTATGCGTCCGAGAGCGGCGCCGCCATAGTCGACCTGAAAACGTTCGCTGGGCTTTTCGGTGAGGGCCCGCCTCAGAACATCGCGCTCTATCTGTCCCCGGGCTATGAGGCAGAATCGATTGTCGAGCAACTCGAGGAGTCTTTCTTCTCACAGCCGCTGACCTTCCAGAGCAACCGGAGCCTCCGCAGGGCGGCGTTACGGATCTTCGATCAGACCTTCGCCGTCGTGCGGCTTCTGCAGGCGATGTCGCTGCTCATCGCCGTGAGCGGCGTGACCCTCTCTCTTCTGATCCTGGCCCGAGAGAGGGTGCCCGAACTCGCTCTGTATCGTGCTCTGGGTGCCAAGAGGCGACAGATCTTTCGAGTTTTTCTCGCCAAAGGCGTCGAGATGGCGGCCATGAGCCTCGCACTGGGGTCTATGGGAGGTGTGGCTCTCGCCGCAGTTCTCATTTTCGTGATCAATCGTGCTTACTTCGGCTGGACGATCCAGGTGTACTGGCCCTGGACTGCTCTGATCCAGCAGGTGGTGAGCCTCCTGGGAGCAGCGGTTCTAGCCGCGATATATCCGGCTCTCCGGGCCAGCCGGACCCCGGCCTCAGAGCTGAGTCGGGAGGCGATCTGAATGGGTGCCAAACCAGGTCTCGCTCGGCCAGTCCGGCTTCGGTTTCCGGTGATCCTCTTCTGTTTTCTCCCGATCTTCATGACGGCTCTTGCCCAGGTGAACTGGCAGGTCGTCTTGCCGGACTACGATTGGTCTTTCCCGGAAGATCACTGGGCCCATCACAACTATCGGATCGAATGGTGGTATTTCACAGGACAACTGGCCGAGGGAAGCGAGAAGACTCCTCGTTTTGGCTACCAGTTCACCGTCTATAGGGTCGGCTTGGATCGGGAGGTTCCAGAACTGAAGTCCAAATGGGCGACGCGAAATCTGATCATGGCTCATGCCGCGGTCACCGACCTGGAGAACGGGGCTCACCTCTTCAGCGAACTGCTGTATCGGACGACCCCGTTCCTGGGTGGATTCGGAGAAGCCGGGGATCCCCTCATCGCCTGGAGTCGGGCTCCCGCCGGAACCGACGGCCGGTGGGAACTCCGGTGGAACGGCAGCGGCTTCGATTTTTCGGTCGTCGATCGCGTTCAGGAGTTTGGCTTCGAGTTGTCAACAACCCCTGTGAAGCCTCGGATCTTTCAAGGTCCGAATGGACTCAGCCGCAAAGGCGAGGCCGAGAACGCCGCGAGTCACTACTACAGCTTCACTCGCCTCTCGACCCAGGGAAGGCTGGAGATCGGAGGCGAAACCCATCAGGTTGCCGGCCTCAGTTGGATGGACAAGGAGTTTTCCTCGAGCTTCCTGACTGAGAATCAAGTGGGTTGGGACTGGTTCAGCCTTCAACTGGACGACGGTCGAGAACTGATGTTGTTCCAGCTGCGAGACAAGTCGGGGAAGGCCGACTTCGGACGTGGGACCCTGGTCGCGGCGGACGGATCCCCGACCTATCTCAGGTTGTCAGAATGGAAGATCGAGGAGAAGCGCCGTTGGCGAAGTCCCGACGGCAAGCGTGACTATCCCGTCCAATGGGCGATCGTTATCCCCAGGTTCGACATCCAACTCGAGGTGAGCACCCGGGTCGATGGGCAGGAAAACCGCTCCGAACTCGTCCCTCGCCTGGCCTATTGGGAGGGCGCCGTGGAAGTATTTTCCCCGGACGCTCGCTTTCTGGGTCGAGGATTCGTCGAGATGACCGGATATGGTGGGAATCGCCCTCCGATCTGATCTCGAGGAGTGAGTCTGACGCCCGCTTAACGACGGCCCAGAGTTGCAGTCTTGCGCAGCTTTTTGACCGTTTCAGGCAGGAGGTTCAGGACCGAGTCAATATCCTTCTCGGTCGTTGTTCTTCCCAGGCTGAATCGGATCGCGCCCTGCAGCCTGCCCCCCTTCAAACCCATAGCGGCCAGGACGTGAGAACCGCTCGTTGTCCCGGAATGACAAGCGGCGCCCGTCGAGACAGCGATTCCTTCTTCGTCCAGCGCCATGAGAAGGGATTCCCCTTCGACACCGAGAAAACTGATATTGGATGTTTGTGGGGTTCTGTGCGATCTGCTTCCGTTGACCACCGTGTCCGTTATTCCCCCCAGGATGCCCTCCTCGAGGCGGTCTCGAAGCCGTTCCAGGCGTGGAGCGTACTCGCGGATCTCCTCGCGAGCAATCCGGCAGGCCTCGCCCAGCCCGACAGTTCCTGGAATGTTCTCGGTCCCCGCTCGCAGTCCCCGTTCGTGAGATCCACCGACCAGGAGAGCCGAGAGTCTGGTCCCGCTTCGAGCATAGAGAGCCCCGGCGCCCATCGGGCCGTGAAATTTGTGTCCGGTCAGGGAGAGCAGATCCACGTTCATCTCCTTGACATCGACGTGCGACTTTCCGATGGCCTGAACGGCGTCCGTGTGAAAAGCAATGCCTCGACTCCTGGACATCTGACCAATCTCCGAAATCGGTTGCAGGGTACCGGACTCGTTGTTGGCAGCCATCACGCTGACCAGGATCGTCT
>CAJHYB010000124.1_pt1 | contig 21378 bp, 13 predicted proteins | sample 9198631 | NCBI WGS metagenome assembly CAJHYB01 (sample SAMEA7708354, study PRJEB35096) | sediment metagenome | biome: marine neritic benthic zone biome [ENVO:01000025]; feature: sediment [ENVO:00002007]; material: shallow marine sediment [ENVO:03000034] sea grass bed [ENVO_01000059] ... | reverse complement strand
GCATAGGGGACGGCGACCCACTCATGCTCGTTCAGGTGCTGGCCCGAGGCACCCCGCCCGACGAGGCACGACGATTCCAAGAGGGGTTGGTCGGCGACCCCTCAAGTAAAGTCTGCTGTCGCAAACCCCAACTGTCTTCACATTCCGCAGCGTTTCACAGCAGAGGAAATGGTCCCGCGTGTTCAAAAGACTCCAGGAATGCATCGGGGAGGTGGGAGCGACGGTCGCCTCGCTGAGGAGGCGGCTCGGCGAAGAAGCAACCCGGTCACGATCCGACCGACAGCGGAACTCCTGGTGCAGACCTGATCACTGCCAAACCGTACCAAGGTCCGGGTTGTCGAATACTCCGAGGTGACTGAGCGCTCGGACGTTGGTCCCGGTTTCGGGGGCCCGCCTGGGGCACCTTTCAGCGCCTTCCGACGCGGAATGAGTAGCGCCCGGTGCGATCGACCCAATCCACTATGTGCGCTTCGAGTTCGTCGACGGAAGGCGGGTCGCCCTCCTTTGGGTTGAAAAACTCGAAGACCTTTCGCCAGTCGGACCGTTTCGCTGCTCCGATCTCATCAACGGCCATCTGGCTTTCGGCGTACTTTATAAGGTCCTGCAGATTCCCTTCCCGGAGTTTGCTGAAGATCTGATCGGAGACAGAGGGCGTGCCAACGATGACGGCAAGCAGGAACTGGACTGTCCGGTAGGCGCCGGGCTGCTCGTCAGAGCCAATAAACTCTTTCAGCTCTTTTGATTCTGTGATCCCGGCTCGGAGCAGTCTGTAAACATTCACGAAACGCTTGACGGCCCGCGGGGACCGGCCCATCAAGCCAGCGAGTTCGAGCATGAACTCGGATTCGACCGGGTCAAGTTCCAGGCCAGGAGGATTCATGACAGATTCGTCCGGTACCGATACGTCTTCTGCGCGCTCCTCATGAGTGGAAACCTTCTGTGCCTCCGTTTCGGGTTTCTGGCTTTCCTGTTCGGGCTGCGCATCCGCCTCTGGACTTACTGACGTCTCGACGCTGGTCTCGGTCTCGGCCGTCTCGGACTCAGCCTGATCCGGCTGCGCCTCCGTATCCGAACCTGCGGGCGCCCGATCCGAGTCGACTTCACGACTTTCCGCGCCCTCTTTTTCGGCCCCGAGAGTCCCACCGGTCAGTCCTCGAAGGTAACGCCTGGTCCCGCCGACTTCGAGCGGCTCGAGCCAGAGAGGAATCTGGAAGATCTTCTCCAGGAAGTCCTGCGGCTCCGCCGCATGCGCGATTTGTTTCTGTGCGCTGAACGATTGAAGTTGCGAGGGTTGTCCGGTGGCCCGCCACTGATTCCCGTGATGAGTCGCGAGCGCCCGGGTCACCCAACGGGCGTCAACACCGACAACCACGACAAAGAGCTTGAAGTCGAGAAGCAGCCTGATCGCCTGAAGCACCTCGACGACTCGCTCACTGGGACACCTATCGAGATCGTCGATGTAAAGCACGATGCGGTCGATGCGAAGCCGCTGCCAAGAGACGCGGCACTTTCCATCTGATCGGACGCGGACCTCAAAATCGCGGCCGGGATCGCGCACGATCGCCTCCCCTGCTGTATTCACGACTTCGGCGTCCGACGTCATGTCCAGTTTCAAGGCACGCAGGCCCTCGAAGAACTCCGAGGGGATCTCGGGAGCGCCCAGGTCCTGTTTCTGAAAGGGCTCAGGTTGAGGATGGGAGTCGTCGGATGAGCCCTGTCGCGCGATCTTGAAAAGCCTCTCGCGGGCTGACTCAGGGAGTTCGAATGACTTCGGCACCATCTCGTCCATCAGCGCTTGAAGATGCTCAAAGTCACGTCTGATCATCGCCGGCAAGCCCAGGTGCTTGCGGTAATCGGAACTCTCCGCTCGGCTTGCGAGAAAGTTCGTGAGGCGGCGACTTGGCTGAAGCTCACCCAGTTCGCGACGAAGTGTCCCAATCAGTTCCTCATGGTCCTCGACTTTCCGACTCGCTTGAACCACCGCTTCCTCGGCTGCGCGCAGTTCGCTGTCGTCGATCGAGCCTTCCGCAAGCCCCCGATCGAGCGCCTGCCCGACCCCATGAATCGCGTCGACAACGCTCGTGGCCTTCTTGAACGCTGTTCCGAGCCAAGCACTCACGCTGCCAACCAATGCGGTACCGGCTGCGATCTGGCCGGAAATATCGTTGAGTCTCTCGTCGTTGATCAAAGCTACCAGGCCGAAGACAACTCCCAGCAGCCCGACCATCACGACACCGAAAGCGCCGAGCGCTGTGAGGCTACCGAGTCCCTTGGCTAGCGTTCGACGGAACACCGGCAGACGCTGAAGGAGGCTTTCGGCTTCGTCCCGACGGAGCAGCAGGCTCTCTTTGACCTCGAGGAGCTCCTCGGTATTCAAGGACTTCTCGATGCTTTTGAGCGGCCCGCCAATCTCACTCCTGGCTAGCGTGTCCCACATTTCGGCGACTGTGTCGACCAGTCTGCGGACCTGCGTGCGCTTGAGATCGCGCGCGGCTTTCAGTTCATTCTGCGCAGCGGCGAGGCCCTGCTCCGCCTCGTCTCGCAACATGCTGGCTTCATCGAGCCGCTGCAGCAGCTTCTGCCATTGCTTCTCCTCTTCCGCGTCTTTCGGCTGGAACCAGTTGTGCAAAGACTCGAAGATGTGGGTCACGAGGCTTGCCCACAGATTGGCCTCGACATAGTTCCAGGCGTTGAACATGATCTGGACGACGCGGCCGTGAAAAGCGCACTGTTCGTCTCGGGTCTCGCGTTCGCCGGCATGGTAGGCAAGAAAGTCGATGCGCTCGTGGAGTTTCTCCATGAAGAAGCTCTTGCCCGATCCCCAGTCGCCGAAAAGTCCGATCGCCAGTGGGGGAACGAGATTCCTGGCCGCGACGATCGACGCAAGCGCATCGACGTCAGCGTCGATGCCTATCAGGTCGGGACCGCGTGGACTCTCGAGCTCGATACGCGGGATCACACCGCTCGCAACAGACAAGCGTCCGAATACAGCGAGCCATTTTTCAAGGCTCTCGCCGCGTTCGATCAGTGTGGTATCGACTTCAAACCAGCGAAGGAAATCGCCGACCAGAATGGTCTGGTCGATCCCGAACTGCGCAAACAGATCTCGCGAACCCGGTACTGGAGAGCGGTCGTCAAAGGTCCGAACGATGATGGCGGCAACGAGATGCCGTGCATGAATACGCCCACTGATCTGTGGGTTTGTTTCGACTGAGATGCGTTGAGCGTCGGTCAGGAAGTCGAACGTCGTCGGGCTTAGCCAGCCGATCGGGTATTTCCCCTTGCGTTCCGTCGATATCGGCGGTCCAACCTGGGTCGAATAGAACTCGTAGTATTTCTCGATCCAACGGCTGGTCTCTGAGGTTGCGCGTCGCTCGAGCTGGTCACGCAAGAACCAGATCGCGTCCTTGCCCTGGGTTTCGAGTGAACGGAACGCGTCAACCAGCACTGTCGCCGTGACGGCTGCGTCAGCTCCTTTGCTCTCCGCTGCGGTCTGAATCGCTCGGTCAAGGATGAACCGGGCGCCGCTGCTGAACTCGAAGTCGGCAAGGCGGTCGATCGAGACGAGACCTTCCTTCGGGTCAGGTGTCGCACTCCGGGCTCGTCCTTCGCCCGGGAAATCGGGGCGTTCTCCTTGGGGGTCTTCACTCGCGGGGAAAACTCGCCCTGGCTCCAGGCCGCTGAGCAGTTTTTGCCGCGCCTCTGTCTCGTCATCTATGCCCACGAGATCGAGGTAGGCGATTGTCCCGAGGCCGGTGACTTCGCATTCTTCCACACGGACTGGAACGATTGAGCTCGACTTTCCTCCTGATTCCCTGGCAATCCTGGCCCATTCGGGCACATTGAACTGAGATTCCAGGTAGCTCGGCGATAAAACCAGGATTGTCCTCCCAGCCGCTGCCGCCATCTCAGACAGTGACTCGACGAGGTTGTCCCCAGGACGAGAATCCCAGGCTTGGAGGAAAGTCGAATAGCCGGCGTCCTCCAACGTCGAGGCAATCCACTCCGCCCAAGTCTGATCCGCCTTCGCGTGACTGATGAAGAAGTCCCGACTCTCGACGGGTTGACGAGTCTCCACCTCAACTCACCTCGCACCTTAGTAATGACAACGGAGGCTCCCAATGTAACGAGGTCAAGTCCGGCAGACAAGGTCTCCCGGGCGAACCCCACGAGAAGCAAGCCGGGACGAGCTGAGCTGTCCACTCTCTGTGGCCAGGACTGCGACCGTCACCGATTCCCACCGATTTGGGCTGACTGGTGCCGACTCGACCCCGGAACGCTTTTGCGGTAAGACTCTGTAAGTGGGCGATTCCTTGAAGATATGGGGAGGAGCTTCTGGCTCCTCCGGATCGACTCAACGCCTGACAGGTTTACTCCTCAGGTTGCCTTGATCCTTGCTCTATTCTTCATTTCGCCACTCCAGGATCGACTGTTTGATAGCCTCTGACCAATTACCACTCATCACATTGCTGCGGACTTGAACAAAATGCCATTCCATCGCCTGACGGTCCTAATTGTCCTGGCCTCCTTGACCCTGAGTGGCTGCTCACCCACTGACACCGCGACCAGGAAATCCAGTGCTGACAAAGATAAAGTTGTCACTTTGCTGTTCACCAATGACGTCGAAAGTGCCTATGAACCGATCCCGGCCTTTTGGCTGGACAGTATTTCGATGATCGGCGGCATCGCTGAAATGACGGCTCTGATCGAATCGCTCCGCAAGACAGAGCCGAATGTGTTTCTGTTCGATTCCGGGGACATTTTCACCGGAGCGCTGGCGAAACTGACCAACGGCAGCTTGGCGTTCGAGCTCATGATCACGATGGGTTACGACGCCATGGCGATCGGCAATCACGAGTTCGAGTATGGACACAAAGTATTCGAGTGGCAGAAGAACAGAGCGCCTTTCCCGGTCCTTGGCGCCAATTTCTTCTACAAGGATACTGACCATCCGTATTCGCAGGCGCACACCATCATCGAGCGAGACAGCATCCGCATTGGCGTCATCGGAATCATGGGGCAGGATGCGGCCACGGCGATAATTCCTTCATATATCGCACCTCTGGACGTTCGCGATCCGGCCGAGGCGGTTCGCAAATCCGTTGCTGTGCTACGGGACCAGGTGGATCTCGTCGTTTTGCTGACGCATCAAGGCAAAACTGCTCCCATGCAGACGGATGCCGAAACAGATCCAAGGCTGCAACGAGACATCGACGCTGATATTGCACTTGCCGGTGCAGTGGAGGGTATCGACGTGCTCTTCGCCGGCCATGCCGATGCGGGAACACCTGAGCCGGTCGTTCATCCGGAAACCGGAACATTGATCATGCAGACCTATGGACAGGCGACGCACCTGGGCTATTTGCAGCTCAGGCTGGATCGTCAGACGGGTGCGATCAAAGAGTATGACGGAAAGCTGATCCCCGTCGAAGCGTCGAAGCTGGACCCGGACCCGAGAATCGTTGCCAAATTGAAGCAGTACAGGGAAATGCACTCGGAGATCATGGTCCAGGTCGGCACAACTGAGGCACCGATGATCCGACGTTATATTGAGGAATCAGACATCGGCAATCTGTTCGCTGATGTTTTCGTCCAGGCGACCGGCGCTGAGATCGGATTTGTGCATGGTGGGAGTCTGCGTAAGGACTTGCCCGAGGGCGACGTTCGTCTCGTTGACATCCTGGATTCCTATCCGTTTGTCGACGATGTGAACGTGAAGGAAATGAGTGGCGGACAGATTCGGCGCGCGCTTGAACAGTCGCTCACCTTCGAACGTGGAATGTTGCAGCTGTCGGGGCTCGAGATGACCTACGACCTTGCGCAACCCAAATACAGCCGTATCGTGACGCTGGAACGAAACGGCCGTCCGATAACCGACAGCGACCGATTCACTGTGGCTGCGCCGGGATTCTTGACCGAGGGCGGTGACTTATACGACTCCTTTCCCGAGTCCGAAGTCATTCGCAGCGCCGGAAGAGTGTCCGACGTCATCGTCGACTACTTCCGCAACCAGGAGTTTGTCACCGTGCCCCAACGGGGCCGGCAAAGGGAAGTTACGGATAATCAGTGACAGCGTGCTTTGCCGGTCCGTGTTTCGGTCGCGAACTTCGCCGACTCGCCTGACGAGGACTTCGGATCGAGCGGTCGATCCCGAGAGTCGTGAAACCGTTCCAGTCGCTACCCGGGTGTGTCCCGGTTTTCTATCGGGTCCAGCGAAAGCTGGCCTGAAACTTGCTTCATCTCTATCCCATGAAGATCGAAGTACCCGGGACGAGAGCCGAGAGCGACGGAGATGGGACTGTCCCTGAACATGTCACGCACGGAATCTGCAGACCCGGAGGGCTTCGCGAATCGAGGGTCCCCAAAAATGAACGAGGCGACCCTCAAAACAGCGCCAGGACGGGGCCTCGCGGTTTGACAACTCTCCCTGCAACCTGGAATTCGAAGAGGACCGGGAGATGAAGCAACTTCCTGAGATACCTGGTTTTTACCGCACCAGGCCGAGCACGAATCACCGGAACGGTTCCTCGAGAGCGCGGTCGGCCGCCAAGTCCAGGACCCGTCAATTCCTTGACGAACCCGAGTTCGGGGAGCCACGGCAACTCGAGGACTCGGGTTCGAATCAGGGACCCAGGCTGATGACGATCGACGGAACCTTCTCTCTGGTCCTTTCCGGCACTTCCGCCGCCTTTGTGACCTCCGATGGTTTTCGTCTCTCGAGACTCTGCAGGAGATAGGCAAATGGAGATGATGGTTCGAAACGACAGGAATGGCCGTGGCCGACTCGCTTCCCGATGCCGGCGACTGCTCCAGAGTCTTCGACACTGGCGTCCATACGCACTTCCGATTAAGTCTCTACGGAATCTTTTGACCGGCGTGCGTTTCGAGATTCAGGTGTCCACCGATCCGCAATCGTTTCTCGACAGCCTGTGCATCTCCGATCGTCGCCGGCTGCCTTCGAGCAGCCGACGAGGCCAATGGAAGCGCCGAACCCACGACGCCGGAAACTGGCAACTGCTCCCATCCTCACGTCGACACAAACCCTGCAGGCCTGCGCTGAGCGCGAATCTAGGAACGCAGATCAGACACACTGTTGAGCGATTTCTCGTAAAGGTCCTCGACGAGCAGAATCGTCAGGCGCTCCACGGCGACGGATTCTTCACCCCTCAAGCCCAAATCACGAAGACGAGTGAACGCGGGACTGCAGGCCCGTTTCCTGTCCGACTGTCGTGGGTCTGTCTGCTCGCGTGCCTGTTCCTTCAGGGATCGGTCGATCGACTCGGTCCCAAATAGGACTCCCCGCCCGGCACAGCTCGGACCCGGCGACGACGGAGAGTCTTCTGAGGGTCGCCAATGAACACTTCGTCAAATCCCACATCGCCCGGAAATACGGTCGGCGAAGACTCTGTCGTGACATTCGATTCTGTCCCCGGAGGCGTGTTGGTCGAACGACGGGGCGACCATGGGATTCTCTGGTACACGGTGCTCTCGGTGGCCCCGGACAGCTCACTCAGTCTGTCCGGTTTCTGCAAGCCGGCCCTTCCCCCTGCCCAGCCTGGGCCTATCGATTCTGTTGGGCGCTCAAAGCGGTCTTGACGTGTCCACCGGAGCGGCCACTTGCGCCACCCGTGGGCGGCTGGGATCACACGACCAGTCTCGAAAGGCTTGTTCGCAGGACGTATGCCCGCTTAGAATCCGGACATGAAAAGAACCGCCTGTGTTCTCCTGGTCTCAATCCTGGCAACGTCTCTCCTGGCAGCTCGGTCTCCTCAGGGTGATCTCAGCGGGGAGATCGAGCGTTTGTCTGAAGGAGTCGAAGCGGACGTTGTCCGCTGGCGTCGCGACTTTCACCAGTTTCCCGAACTCTCCAATCGCGAATTCAAGACGGCCAAGAAGGTCGAGGCAGCCCTTCGAGAGATGGGAATCGAGGTGCAGACCGGGATTGCCTACACCGGCGTCGTTGGTCTCCTGAAAGGTGGCCGGCCCGGTCCCGTGGTCGCCCTGAGAGCCGACATGGACGGACTGCCCGTGACCGAGCGAGTTGATCTCCCCTTCGCCTCGAAGGAAAAAACTCGCTACAACGAGCAGGATGTGGGCGTGATGCACGCCTGCGGGCATGACACCCATGTGGCCATCCTCCTCGGAACCGCTCAGGTTCTGAGTCAGCTTCGAGATAGAATTCCTGGAACCGTCAAGTTTATTTTCCAGCCTGCCGAGGAGGGCGCTCCTCGGGGAGAGGGAGGCGGCGCGCGGATGATGGTCGAGCAGGGAGTCCTCGAAAACCCGGCAGTTGAAGCAATCTTCGGGCTCCACATCGCCAGCGCACTCGAGGTCAACAAGATCTCTTATCGACCCGGGGGCTTGCTGGCGAGCTCCGACTCTTTCTCGATCAAAGTCAAAGGCCGCCAGACGCATGGAACGACTCCCTGGACCGGAGCGGACCCGATCGTAGCTGCGGCTCAGATCATCACCGGGCTGCAGACGATTGTGAGCCGCTCGAGCGAACTGACAAAGGCTGCAGCTGTTGTCAGCGTCGGGTCGATCCACGGGGGTGTCCGGAACAACATCATTCCAGAAGAGGTCAACTTGATCGGGACCATTCGAGCGCTCGATTCAAAAATGCAGGATAAGCTGCACGAGCGGATCAGACTCGTCGCGACGAAGATCGCGGAAAGCATGGACACTGTCGCCGAAGTCGAGATCAATCGAGGCTATCCGGTGACCTACAACGATCCGGAGCTCACTGCTCATATGCTCCCGACACTGCAGCGTGTCGCGGGTGCCGACCAGGTGTTGCTCGTAGAGGCGATCACAGGTGCCGAGGACTTTTCCTTCTTCCAGAAGAAGATCCCCGGGCTGTTCATCTTTCTCGGGGGACGCTCTCCCGATATCAGCGAAGACGAGGCGCCCCCGCACCATACTCCTGATTTCTTCATCGACGAGAGCGGACTCGGGCTCGGGGTCCGGACACTCACGAGTCTGGCGCTCGATTACCTGCAAAGTCGTTAGGAGACGACTGGTCTTTGCAGAAGTCGAGGACAACCTGATCGCAGGGATTCTTGACTCGGAGTGACAGGCGCGTGTCGAGTGACCTGACGCCACAGCATCCAGAAACCTTCTACGATCTCCCGAAGGAGTTCGCGGATCCGGCCCTCGCGGCGGCGGCTTTGCTCCCCGTCCCCTACGACCTCACTTCGAGTTGGCTGAAAGGAACCGACGGTGGTCCTGCAGCGATTCTCGAAGCCTCCCGGCAGGTCGAGCTCTGGGACATCGAAACGGCGACCGAGCCGTGGCGACGCGGGATCGCGACTCTGCCGCCACTCGAATTTGGAGGGACTCCGGACGAGCTCGCCATCCGGATTCGGGAAAGAGTCCTTGCGATTCTGAAGACAGACCAGTTCCCTGTCGTCGTCGGGGGCGAGCATTCGGTCTCCATCGGGGCTGTGCAGGCCGCCCGGGAACGATATCCCTCACTTTCAGTCCTGCAGATTGACGCCCACGCCGATACTCGAGACAGCTACCAGGGATCGACCCACAATCACGCCTGCGTGATGGCGCGCATCCGCGAACTCTGTCCGATCGTGCAGGTCGGGATCCGCAGTCTCGATGCGTCCGAGATAGGATCATTGGATCGGAGCCGCGTGTTCTGGGCTCATGAGATCGCGGCCAGCGAGACGAAGCAGTGGATGGCTCGCGCCGTCGAACTGCTGACGGATCCCGTTTACGTGACGATCGATCTGGACGGATTCGACCCCTCTATCATTCCGGCTACCGGGACTCCTGAGCCTGGAGGACTGGAGTGGTATCAGGTCATGGATCTCCTCTCCTCGGTCGCACGGTCCCGGAGAATCGTCGGATTCGATGTCGTCGAACTGCTGCCCGGGCACGCTCCCTCCGCCTTCACAGCAGCCAAGCTGATCTACCGTTTCCTGGCGGAGATCTTTGTGTCGCGAGGGTAGGGGGTCGCCGACACACAGAGTGACAGTGGAATTCTGTCCCGGCCTGGTCACCGATCCAGCACGTGGGCAAACACCAGTGGGGCCACGATTGTGGCATCGGATTCGATCAGAAACATCGGAGTATCGACATCGAGTTTTCCCCAGCTGATCTTCTCGCCTGGGAACGCTCCTGAATAGGATCCATAGCTGGTGGTCGAATCTGATATCTGGCAGAAATAGGCCCAGTACGGGCACGCGTGTCCGAGGTCACGCTGGATCAGAGGGACGACGCAGATCGGGAAGTCGCCGGCAATGCCGCCTCCAATCTGGAAGAACCCCACCGTATTCTCAGCTTCCTCTGGAGCCACCGGGTTCCATTTCGGCTCCGTGTCGTCGCTCTTCGGTGCAGGGGGCGCTTTCACCTGGTCGAGGCCACCGCCCATCGTCGTTTTCAGATACCAGTCAACCAGGCTCCCCATGTACTCTGGACCACTCGCAATGATGTCGTACCGAGAGAGTGTCCCGTCCAGGACCCGCGCGGCGAAGATGTTTCCCAGCGTCGAGTCTTCCCAGCCGGGAACGAAGAGAGGCAAGTCTCTCTCGGCTGCGGCCAGCAACCAGGAATCCTGAGGATCGATCTTGTAGTCATCTACGAGCTCACCCGATACAAGAAGCCCGTAAAGGAACTCATGGGGCGCGCGCCGGTCTCCATTCCTGTCGGCCGCCCTCCAGTGCCGGAGGACGTGTTTCTCGATGGCGCGGACAGCCTTGTCTTCAGGAATACACGTGTCGGTGACGCGATTCAGACCGCGACGTTCGAGGTCCTTCTCGTCTGCGGCCGAAAGGGTTCGCCAACCCGGGATCCGTTCATATTGGTCGTGTGCCACGAGGTTGAAGAGGTCCTCCTCGAGATTGGCACCGGTGCAGGTGATGGCATGGACCTTTCTCCGCCTGATCATTTCGGCCAGGGAGATTCCCAACTCGGCCGTCGACATGGCTCCGGCCAAAGTCACCATCATCGCTCCGCCGGAGTCGACGTGTGTGGAGTACGCCTCGGCGGCCGCTACAAGGGTGGCAGCGTTAAAGTGGCGATAGTGATGGCGAAGAAATCTCCTGATCGTCACACTCTTGTACCTCGCTCGGTTCGCAGTAGATAACAATCCCGGGCGCGCGGGCAAGTTCGCTCCGGAAGCGTCGAAGGCACTCGTGCTGCACTAGTCTTCCCATTTCGGTGGGTGCAGAACTCCGGGAAGGGGAGACCGAGCGAATCCACCGAATATCTTGCCCGGAAAATGACGGACTGACTCCCCACCGCTCGGCGTTGATCGTCTCCGTGTCCAACCTTCTCGATTCTCGAAAGAGTGGTCCGGATGCTCGACAGAGGCGCCGGATCGAGCTAAGTTGAGCTGCAAAGCTAGAACCCCCCTCAGAAGGGAAAGGAAAGGTCCGATGAAAGCTAGAGGCATCCTGCTCGTCGTTTCGTTCTTGGCGAGTTCCTTGCTCGCCGAAAAGCGAGGTTTGCAGCCCTCTGATTTCTACAAGGAGATTGGAGTATCTCAAGTTGAAGTCTCACCGCGAGGTGACCTGATCGCCTTCACGGTGACAACGATCGACCAGGACGCCAACAAGCGACATCGTGAGGTCTGGATTCAGAGGCTCAGAGACGGAAAGTCGGATGGCGAACCCGTTCGCTTCTCCGATCCGACACAGGAGTCCTCGTCACCGTCGTGGGCGCCCGACGGTTCCCTGCTGAGCTTCCGGTCTCGCCGGGGAAAGGACAAAAACTCAATTTGGTTCCTGCGTGTCGACCCGCCCGGTGGTGAGGTCTTTCATATCGAAGGCGTCAACGCGACTCCGGTCTGGTCGCCAGACGGAAAGTGGATCGCATTCTCCAGGTCCGAAGAGGACCCCGAAGAAGACGGAAACAAGAAGGATAAGAGAGAGGGCTGGATTGCCTCCGATGCGAAGTCGTCCACACTGGATCCGAAGAGATTTGATGGACGGGTCATCACCAGCATTCGGTACAAAAGGGATGGCACTCTTCCTTTCAGACCCGACCCTCTGATTCGGAAGAAACGCCAACTCTTCGTGGTGCCCTCGAGCGGAGGAGACCCCGTCCGCTTGACGACTCTCGGCTTCGACGTCGGGGGAATCTGCTGGTCGCGCGACAGCAACACGATCCTGTTTACCGGAGACCCTGAGCAGGACGACGAGCTCAAGACGGACCTGACGGGCGAAATATTCGCCGTGTCCAGGACGGGAGGCGAACCGCGCAAATTGACGGAAAACCCGGGTTCGGAATCCTCGGTCGCCTGGTCGCCATCGTCCGAAATGATCGCCTTTCTTTCGACGCCAGCGCGTGGGGAGGAGACCGACCTGATGGTCGTCGAGGTCGCGGCCGATGGAAGCTTTCGTGGAAGTCCAAGCAATCTGACCGCAAACTGGGATCTCCGCCCGGGTCCTCCGATTTGGACTCCTGATGGCGGAGCGGTCCGCTTCTCAGCCGGGATCGGTGGAAACAGGCATATCTTCGAAATAGGAAGCAATGGAGGTCAGGTCAGGCAGGTGACCAAGGGCGACCGGCGGCTTCGAGGACTTTCAAGCGATGCGAAGGGTCGAGTCCTCGCCTACACAGTCACCGACGCCACGACGCCACCCGAGGTGTTCGTTTCAAGCTTCGATGGTTTCGGCGAGTCCCGCGTGACCACGTTCAACGATGGGTGGCTCAAGGAGGTCACGCTGAATCCTGCCGAGCCGTTGAAGTGGACCGTGGCAAACGGAACCGAAATAGAAGGCTGGGTCGTCAAACCTGTCGATTACGATCCAGACAAGAAGTACCCGTTGATCCTGAAGATCCACGGAGGTCCTCACGGGGCTTACGGGAACACTTTCTTCAGGACCTTTCACGTTCTTTCCGCGACGGGATTCTTCGTTCTCTATCCGAATCCGAGAGGCTCGTCGGGCTACGGACATGACTTCATGTACGCAACTCGCGGCAAATGGGGGCTGATGGACAGCGAGGACTACCTCGGAGGTGTCGACGCCGCGCTCGCCAGATACAGTGCGATCGACTCCACACGGATCGGCGTGTCGGGTGGAAGCTACGGAGGGTACATGACCAACTGGCTCACCTCCACCACGACTCGGTTCTCGGCGGCGGTCACGAGCCGCTCGATCACGAACTGGGAAAGCTGGTACGGCACCTCGGATGCCCAGAGACTGACCGAGTACGAATTTCTCGGAGCTCCCTGGGAGCAACGGGAACTTTATCGAAAGCTGTCACCGATCTCATACGTCGAGAACGTGACCGCTCCGACTCTGATCATCCATAGCGAACAGGACTGGCGGACCCCGATCGGTGATGGAGAGCAGTGGTTCATGGCACTGAAGAAACGCGGAGTCCCTGTCGAACTCGTCAGGTATCCCCGTTCCTCGCATGGCTTGTCACGGACAGGAGAGCCGTGGCTGCTGGTCGATCGCCTGGAGAGGATCAGGAGCTGGTTCGACCACTGGTTGAACGAAGCGGAGGGAGAACCGACTCCGACGGCGTCGGAACCGTCCAAGGACTGAAGAGATTCCCCTGGCAGGTTCCGATCTCATCGTCCGAGATCCCTTCCTCTCCGGCAACGTTCTTATCCCCGCAGGGGAGGCGGAAGACAGCCCAAGGGTGTAGCAGCGCGACGCAGGAGCGACGCGCAACCCTGGGTCCTCTCATGTGTACGGATCAAAACCCCACAGAGGTGACATAACTCGGGGCTGCTGGTCGCGATTCCCATTCCAGACCCGCTCCTGGCAGATCTTTCACTTCCGTCCGTTGACAACGCTGCGAACGATTTCGAGCGCTCTCTGAATGTCCGGCGCGGTGACGTTCAGGTAAAGCACGGCCCGGACCTGGTCGCGGCCGGAGGGGAGCATTGAAAGTCCTTCCCGCATACACTCTTCGACAAACTGCCCAGCGGTCATCGAGGTCACCCCGAAGCGAACGATGTTGGTCTGAACGGTTTCCAGATCGATCTCGATCCCTGGAAGCCTGGCTAGTCCGTTCGCTAGATCTGCTGCATTGTCGTGATCTCGCGCGAGCAACTCTCGATGGTGTTCGAGCGCATGAAGGGCTCCCGCTGCGATGATGCCGGCTTGCCGGAAGCCTCCCCCAAACATCCGCTTGAACCGGCGGGCACGACTGACGAACTCGGACCGTCCAGCGAGTGCCGAGCCAACGGGAGCTCCCAAGCCTTTGGAGAAGCAGACACTGACGGAATCGAAGTGATCCGCATACTGGGCCGCCGGGACTCCCGCCCTGACGCAGGCGTTCCAGAGTCGAGCGCCGTCGAGATGCAGGGCCAACCCGTGTCGACGCGCCGACCCAGCGACTTCTCGGATCCTCTCGATCGGCCAGACGGTTCCCCCGGCCAGGTTGTGGGTATTCTCGACGCACAGCAACCTGGTGGGAGGGGATGAGGTCGTCGGCTGGAAAGGATGCTCGACCCTCATCGCGTCGTCTACCTGTCGCTCGGTAAAAATCCCGTGCCTTCCTTTGATGTGCCGAATCATCAGACCCGACAAAGCTGCGGGCGCTCCTGATTCGAGGAGATAGAGGTGGGCGTCCGCTTCCATCAGAACCTCATCGCCCGCCTCGGTGTGGGTCCGGAGCGCAACCTGGTTGGTCATCGTCCCCGAGGGCATATAGACAGCTTCTTCCTTCCCGAGAAGCTCAGCCGTTCGGTGTTCGAGAGCGCGGACGGTGGGGTCGTCCCCATAGACGTCGTCGCCGACAGGGGCTGCGGCCATAACCTTTCGCATCTCGTCGGTGGGCCGGCTGCAGGTGTCGCTTCTCAGGTCGATCAAGAACCTCGCCTCCTCCGGAGGATTATGTCAGATCTCCCCGCATACATGACAACCGCGCGTCTTCAGATTGCGTGGCCTCCGAGGCCGACAATCTCAAGTCTGCCGCCCGTCCGGTGGGTTGCTCGTCCTGGAGTTGGCTGCGGCTCGACACCCGGGGGGTTAAGTCCGTCTCACGCCCTCCCCGGTATCGGTTCGACAGAGGAATAGTCCGGGATTTGCCGATCAAGGCCAGAAAGCCTTCCAGCGAATCATGGAAATGACGCCGGGCACCTAACAGGAAGAGTCTTCGTGGATCTCCGGGGCCCTCACCGAGCCAGAAGAACGAAGTCCTCGGACAGATCCGGCACCTTTCGTTTCTCGTGGTTCGGAAGGATGGCGAGGACGGTATAGCGTCCCGGCTGAAGGTTGTCAGTGTAGATCCGGGCGCTGAACTGGATCGTTCCCCTCTTCCGGTCAAAGGACGGCTCGCCGCTGGCCTGGACCTGCTCGGCCGGGATCCATTGATCGTCGCGGAGAAGGCCCATCTGCATTCCGCGGGCTGCGACCTTGAAATCGTCCGCCGTCGCTTTGTAGAGATGATAGACCCAGTAAATGATGTCTCCCTGCCTGAAGTTGCGATTGGGCTCGGGTGCCAGGGTGAGGCCGGGCACGACGAGAGGATCAGGAATCGCGTTTCCGTCGATCGCCTGACTTCCACTCGCACCCCCGCCTTCCGAGGGCCGGGACACTCGAGTCAACAACAGCGAACTGGGGACCGATTCGCCCTTGAAACTCGGAACGAGTAGCGCGCGATTGAGCGTCGTTATTCGGCCTGAGGTTTCATCTCTGAAGGCGACCCTGAATGAATAATTGCCCGGCGAAAGAGGAAGTCGGTCGCTGTAAGAGACGTAAAGCGTCTTATCGGTTGCCGCTCTCTCCAGGAATTCAGGTTTCACCTTCGCCTGCAGCTGTTGCTCGAGAATCATGGGCATCGAGTCAAAGATCCTGTCTTTGATACTCACGAGAACACTCGCCTCGATCTCGCTCATGCCCCCTTTCGGATCGGCCAGGCTGGAAGGTTGGACACCCGTGCTGAACACCAGCGTCGTTCGACCCTCAGGACCAGCGAAGAAGCTGACACTGGCCTCAATCGGAAAATCCTCTCGCGGCTCAGAGAGGGCTCTGAACAAGTCTAACGACTTCTCCTTGGGTGACAGCGTCTCGAACGGCTTGTCCTCAAAGTATCCACGAGGAGCCCGCACTTTTGTATCGGGTCTCTTTGTGGAGACCCGGATCCTGCGAAATCGCCCGGTCTCGGTCAGTTCGATCGGATAATATCCGAGGACGTAGTAGTTGGACGATTCCTCGAGCACCGCATCGAGTGTCGAGCCCATGTCATTGGCATCGACCACCGATCGTCCTCCGGTGGACTTGGCCAGTGTGACAAGGCCGTTGCGCTCTTCGGTCTGCGCCAGTTGTCTGCCAAGCAGATCGGGGTTCCGTCTGCGACCTCCAGTCCATGCCAACGGGGCTCGACGATCTTCAACCGGCACCGGCGCTTCGAGCCCTCGGGAGTCGATCGTGAAGAAACTGACACGATGTCGGAGGGCTTTGGCGGCGATTCGATCGACAAGATCCGAATGTCCGGGTTCGATGCGCAAACCGGAGCGGAGGAGGATGACGATCTTCTTGCCGGGAAACGTCGCCATTCGCTCGATCAGATCCTGATAGCGGAAGAGGGCGAGCCTTCCGTAGAAGATGATCTGCCGATCGATCCTCTCGACTGAGACAAGTGACGCCATGTCGTCCAGCCTGCCGTTACTCGTCATCGGAGCTTTGCTGAAGCCGACAAACGACGTCAGGATCCCATTCTGCCTTTGCAGTGACGCGGCGATCTCACGTTGAAACATCGTGTCAACGCCTTCCTGCAGCATGGGATCGACGATCGATGAGCGGCCGGAGTCGCCACCCAATGGTTCGGTGACCATCTTGTCCAGCGAAGAGAGCAGTAGGTCTTTGTCGTCAGTAAATGGGAGCCCGCCGAGAGAGACGAGGAATCCCGGTCGCAGCTGGTCTTCGAAGAAGCTGCGCAAAGATTCTGCCGATCTCACGAACTCGGCGGGTGTGCGGACTTCGGGAGCGACGTAAAGCCACGTGTAGTCGAGTGCAGCGCCATCGGGAAGAGGCTGTACCGGCAAGCTCGACGATGTCTCCGACTCGAGTGATGACGGCGCCGACACGCCCGGGTCCCGGACATAGTGCAGAAACTCGACCTTCTGCTCCCTCCCTTCCTCCTTCAGCACAAATTCGGAACGTCGGAGATCGGTGATCGGTTTGCCCTTGTCATCGGTGACTCGGACCTCTATTTGAACCAGCCTGACCCCGACACGAAATACGGCTTCGGTGTCAGGACGTCGAGGTGTCTCTTGCGCCAGTGCCGCGAAGAGGAACGAAATCAGAACCGATGCCCAAGGAATGTGGCGCAAAGAATAAATCTCCTCAAGATCTCAGATTCCACTCGCATTATAGATGCCAGGGGTTTCTATGACGGCGAACCGAACGAAGGATCTCTTTTCACCTCCGGCCGCTTAAGCTACCCTCAATCGAACATCCGGCAACGAAACGCCTGCAAGACACCGAAAAGAGAGAACGTCCGCATGAACCGAGTTACTCAGAATCAGAATCGGCGGCGCCTGCGGACTGCGGCCGTGACAATGATGCTCGGGTTCTCGTTTTCTTTCCTCTGCGGGCAGGAGGTCGACCCCGACCTTGACCGGACCCGACGTGAACGCCTGAAGAACATCAGGGGCCGCTTCGTGACTCCGGATGGTTTCGAGGTCCAGCAAGCAGCGCCGGGCGATCTGGTCGGATCCGTCGTCAATATGACCTTCGATCACCTGGGGCGGCCCGCGATCAGTGTCGAGGGGGAAGGCATCAGCCTGCTGCAGGACGACGACGGCGATGGCCTGTACGAAACCAGGATCGAGTTCAGCAAGGACGTCGAAAGCGCACACGGTATGCATTTCCTGGGCCCGGGTGACCTGCTCGTTAATTCCGAAGGCCCGAACGGGACCGGCCTCTACCGGCTGATCGACACGGACGGGAACGATGAAGCGGACGAAGTTCTGCTCGTGGCCCCATCCGACGGCGCAATTCAAGAGCACGGCCCTCATGCGATCGTGCCCGGACCGGACGGATATCTCTATGTGCTTTATGGGAACCACGCACGACCGGACGTGGACATCGACGCCGCGTCCCCGTCCCGGAACCTCAAGGAGGATCAGCTCCTTCCGAGCTATCTGGATCCACGAGGCCACGCCAATCTGATCCGTGCTCCCGGCGGAACGGTGCATCGGCTGTCGCCGGATCTGAAGCATTGGACTCAGATCGCGGGAGGCTTTCGAAACCCTTTTGATATCGCTCTCAATGCGACGGGCGAAATCTTCACCTTCGAGGCCGACATGGAATGGGATCTCGGACTGCCGTGGTTTCGACCGATCCGAGTTCTCCATGTCGTCCCGGGAGGTGATTTCGGTTGGCGGACAGGATCGGGAAAGTTCCCCGGGTACTACATCGACACTCTGCCTTCGATCGCCGAGATCGGCCGGGGCTCACCCGTCGGAATCGCCTTCTACTCTCACCACGTTTACCCCGCGCGATTCCATGGAGCCCTGTTCATGGGCGACTGGTCCCGTGGAAGAATACGCGTCCTCTTTCCCCATGCCCAGGGTCCAACCTACGGCGGAGAGGTCGCGGACTTCGTCCTGGGAGAACCGCTCAACGTCACCGATCTGGATATCGGCCCCGACGGTTTTCTGTACTTCAGTGTCGGAGGGAGGATGACCTCTGGCGGAATCTACCGGGTTCGATACGCGAACTCCGAGGAGAGGGTCGAAAGGAGCCGCCTCGATCGATGGTTGGCCCAGCCGATGCCGAGGTCCGCCTGGGGCCGAGAGGCACTGGTCGATGCTCGCGAAAGCGGGGAAGAAGAGTGGGGGCGCGATCTGGAGACGGCGGCCAGGGATCCGGAGAGACCTGCGCTCGAGCGCTTGCGGGCTCTCGAGTTCCTGCAGGTTCTGGGCCCGAAACCCTCCATCGATCTTCTCATTGAACTAGCGCGCGATCTCGATGCCCAGGTGCGGGCGGCCGCGGTTCTGTTGCTTGGAACCCATCCACTCAGCACCATCAGTCAGCCTCTTTCCGCAGCCCTCGATGATGAGGATTCTTTCGTGCAGCGCCGGGCCTGCGAAGCGTTGATCCGGTCAGGATTGGAGAGCGAGTTCAGGATCGCGGGACAGGTCTCACAGCAGCTTGTCTCGCTCCTGGGTCATCCCGATCGACATGTGCGGTATGCGGCTCGGTTGGCCTTGATCCGGGTCCCGACGGAACAGTGGTCGGAATCGATCCTGAACGACAATCGCGGAGCGTTGGACGACCTCACTTCCATAGAAGGACTTCTGGGATTGATCCTCTCAGACAGTGAATCAAACGACGCCCCCAACCTGTTTCCCCGCATTCTCGACCGACTCGATGGACTGGGTCGGAGTGAAATGGCTGAGTCGGTCTTTCTGGATTTCCTCAGAGTGCTTCAATTAGCTCTTGCGCGCTTTCCAAAGGACGTAGCCAGGCCGGATCTCGGTGAATTGGGGACCTCGCTCTTGAAAAGGTTTCCAAGTACTGACGACCGGATCAATCGGGAACTTCAAGTTGTCCTCGCGTATCTGCAGCCTCCCGGGACGATTGAAGCGATCCTCGGTTATGTCGATCCGGGGAAGTCCCAGGAAGATCAGATTCATTCGGTCTACTGTCTGCAGGCGATCAAAGAGGGCTGGGAGACCGGGCAACAGTTGCGACTACTCGCGTGGTTCGAGAGTTCCGGTTGGCGCTTTCGCGGAGGTGCCAGCCTCGCGGGGTTTGTCGACGACTTCTGGAACTCTGTCCTGGACGGATTGCCCCCGGCGGAACGGGAGGCTGCGGAAAAGAAAAAGGCGCTCTTCCTTCAGGCCCGTGCCGCGAGGGTGCTCTCCATGTCTGAGGACGAGGGGATGTCCGCGGGAACAATCCTGCGGATTGCTTTTGTCACGTTGCTCGCCGGTATCATCATCTTTCTCGTCGTGAGGACCTCCTCGAAGTGGGGGTCCGAAGGTTGGAGCGGCAGTCTGGGACTGCGGGTGGCGATCGCTGCCGGGCTGGCGGTCCTGTTGGTCGACCTCGCTTCCCCTCTGTGGCCCGGTGCGAGGCAGTCGACGCTGCCTCACATGAGCTTCCAGGAGTTGAGCGACTATCTTGAATACGACCCGATGAGCTACGAGCGATCCTCTGCCGATCGGGGTCGAAAGGTCTTTTACCGCGCCCGTTGTGTCAATTGCCATGTTTTCGGTCTGGAGGGCCAAGGGGGAGGGCCCGACCTCTCGACTGTCGTCAAGCGGTTCAGGCGGCGTGAGATCCTCGAGTCCATCATGTTTCCGTCCCGGGTCATCTCCGATCAGTACACGGCTCTGCGTGTCGAAACGCAGGAAGGCGATGTTCATGTCGGACTCTTTGTCGGAGAGAACGAAGCCATCTTGACTTTGATCGATCCGAACGGGGTGCGGATCGAGATTGAGAAAACCCAGGTCACCGATCGCGTTCCCTCGGAGATCTCCATTATGCCGGAAGGCCTTCTCGACACGATGACGCTACAGGAGCTGGTCGACCTCATGGCCTATCTCGAGGAAGGGTCTGGGGCCTAGTCATGCGCGAAGGGAGCATTTCGGAAGAGACGCAAGCACGCAAAGTTCGCGTCAGACCATTGGACCGCCGCTTTTTCTTGCGAACCGTAACTGCTCTCGGACTCGGGCTGACGGGTGTGGCGTCGACTGTTCCTCATTCCAGGCAGGCCGGCTTTCGCCCTCTCTTCAACGGACATGATCTGGAAGGATGGGACGGAGATCCACGGCTCTGGCGCGTCGTCGACGGAGCCATCGTCGGGTCGACCGAGGAGACTTCGATCGATCAGAACAGTTTCCTGTCGACCGTCGACGTCTTTTCCGATTTCGTGCTCGATATCTCCGTCAGACTTCGCAACCACAACAGCGGTGTCCAGTTTCGGAGCCGCCGTTTGCCAGAGTTTGGAGTCGCGGGCTATCAGGCAGACATCGCCGAAGAACGGTACTTCGGAATGCTCTACGAGGAGCAGGGAAGAGGCTTCTTCGAATACTGGAATGAGATGAGCGATTCCGAAAGAGCTGCCGTCCATGCTCAGGCCCGGCAAGGCCAATGGAACCGCTACAGAATCACCTGCCGAGGCGATCGGGTCCGGATCGAATTGAATGGGGTGACGACCTGCGACATCAGCGATCCGGAAGGCGCCCGAAAGGGTGTCATCGCCCTGCAATTGCACACCGGACCACCGATGCAGGTCCGCTTCAAGGAGATTTCGATTCGAAGCCTTTCGTAAGCGATTCGAGGGTCGTCGGAGTGCGCGACCAACCGATTCCCGGAAGGGATGATTTCGGGGATCTGCCAGGGAAATCTGCGCCTGGGAAGCCAGTATGACCGTCACACAGGACAACACGTCGAGGGTGCGTCCGTCCGTGTTTCTGAGCTACTCACACGACGATCACCTATTGGTGCG
>CAJHYB010000028.1_pt1 | contig 21588 bp, 10 predicted proteins | sample 9198631 | NCBI WGS metagenome assembly CAJHYB01 (sample SAMEA7708354, study PRJEB35096) | sediment metagenome | biome: marine neritic benthic zone biome [ENVO:01000025]; feature: sediment [ENVO:00002007]; material: shallow marine sediment [ENVO:03000034] sea grass bed [ENVO_01000059] ... | reverse complement strand
GTCGGCGCTCGACTTAGGTTTTTCGACGCGGACCGGCGACGTGTAGTTAGACAGGAGGATCCTGAACGATAGGATTATCGGCGAGATCGGCCGTCCCCGGGATGATTTCCCCCGTCGCCGTTACGCACTCGCGCTGAGAAAGGAACAGCCTTAGCAGCCCGTGGCGAAACTCAAGCATTGCTGCGAGCGGCCCTTTTCCGCCAGCTCTGCGTTGCAGAATCTCGGAATATCACCAATATTCCTGCGGTTTTGCGCCTTGATCTGACAAAAAATAGCTCGCTCTCGCTAGCGGCTGAATTCCACCACGGGCTGCTAGAGGCGAGGCACACGGGGTCAGAAGCCCTTCCAGTACCGAAGTCGACCTCGCCACTCAAAGCGTCCCCGGCGCTGGAACCTGCACCCCGGCTTCCGCTCGACGACTCCCCGACGGTCTTCCCAGACCTTCAGACCTTGCGACTTCCCGACTTTCAAGACTCCCGACTTCCCCCGCGACACGAACTTCGAGATTCAATACAATGACCGCGTGCCGAACTGCTCGCCAAAGGACCCCGAACGAGGTAGGAAATGAAGATCCGAATTCTGCTTGCTTGCCTGTCCCTGATTGTTGCTCTGTTTGTGCCGGCTACCGCCGTCCTGGCCCAGGGATCTGAGGATCCGAACGTCGAAGAGAAAAAGGCCGATGAGGTCAAGTCGACGGAACCGGAAGAGCCGGCCCTCTACAAAGTCAAGACGCCGGGTTTGAAGTTCCGAGAGATTGGCCCGGCACTCACTTCCGGTCGAATCTCGGATTTCGCGGTCAACCCGGACGATCCCAGCGAGTACTACGTCGGGGTTGCGTCGGGAGGCGTCTGGAAGACGACAAACCGAGGAATTACCTTCAAGCCGATCTTCGACCGAGAAGGTTCTTATTCCATCGGTTGCGTGACCATGGACCCGAACAATCACCACGTCATCTGGGTCGGCACAGGAGAGAACAACAATCAGAGGAGCGTGGCCTACGGCGATGGCGTTTACAGGAGCCTCGACGGGGGAAAGTCCTGGAAGAATATGGGCCTGAAGGAGTCCGAACACATCGGAATGATCGCCGTTGATCCACGCGATTCGAACATTGTGTTCGTTGCGGCCTACGGACCGCTCTGGTCCGCCGGAGGGGACAGGGGGCTCTACCGGTCGACCGACGGCGGCGAGAACTGGGAAGCGGTGCTCACGGTGAGTGAGCACACAGGTGTCAGCGAAGTGCACATGGACCCCCGGGAGCCGGACGTCATGTACGCGGTTGCGCATCAGCGACGCCGACATGTTTTCACCTTCATCGATGGCGGGCCCGAATCGGCCCTCTACAAATCGACCGACGGTGGTTCGAACTGGCGGAAGATCAAGAGAGGATTCCCGGAAGGACACCTGGGCCGGATCGGACTCGCGGTTTCTCCCGTGAACCCCGATGTCGTCTACGCCATCGTTGAAGCGCAGGCCGACAAAGGGGGCTTCTATCGCTCCAGCGACCGGGGAGAAACCTGGGAGCGACGCTCGGACTATTCGTCCAGTGGCAACTACTACCAGGAGATCATTGCCGATCCCGAGGACGTAGACCGGGTCTATTCAATGGATACGTACGGTCAGGTCACACTGGACGGCGGCAAGACCTGGAGTCGGACGGGTGAGAAGAATAAACACGTCGACAACCACGCGCTCTGGATCGATCCCGACAACCCGCGTTATCTACTCAACGGCAATGACGGTGGGATTTACGAATCCTACGATCGTGGGGCGACCTGGCGCTTCATGACGAATCTCCCGATCACCCAGTTCTACAGAGTCGCCGTCGACAACGCGGAGCCATTCTATGGCGTTTACGGTGGGACACAGGACAACTACAGCCTGGGAGGCCCGTCCCGGACGACCAGCCCGAACGGAATCGCGAACGAAGACTGGTTCGTCACCCAGGGAGGAGACGGCTTCGAATCCCAGATCGATCCCCTGGACCCGAATATCGTCTACGCCCAGTCGCAGTACGGAAACCTCTCCCGTTTCGACCGGAAGAGCGGCGAGCGGATCGGCATCAAGCCCCGCGAAAAGGCGGGTGAGAATGCCTACAACTGGAACTGGGACGCGCCGTTGCTGATCAGCCCGCACCTGAACACGCGTCTCTACTTTGCAGCTGATCTGGTCTTCCGAAGCGACGACCGGGGCGACAGTTGGGAAGCTGTTTCCGGCGACCTGAGCCGGCAGCTGGATCGCAACAAACTCGAGGTGATGGGGCAGGTCTGGCCCATGGACGCGGTCGCCAAACACAGATCCACTTCAAAGTACGGGGCAGTGGTTGCGCTCGAGGAGTCGACTCTGTCCGAGGGTCTTCTTTATGCCGGAACGGACGACGGGCTGATCCACGTCACCGAAGACGGAGGTAGCAACTGGACACGCCATGAGTCGTTCCCCGGTGTCCCCGAGATGACTTACGTCAACGCGATCATTCCTTCTCAGCACGATCGAAACACGGTTTACGCCGCTTTCAACAACCACAAGCGGGGAGATTTCAAACCCTACGTGCTGAAGAGCACAGACCTGGGCCAGACATGGTCCTCTATCGCCGCCAACCTTCCTGAGCGAGGCTCCGTTTACACGATCGCCGAAGACCATGTGAAGCCCGGGCTGCTTTTTGTCGGAACAGAGTTCGGTGTCCACTACACGCTGGACGGTGGGCAGCACTGGAAGAAGTTGGGGAGGGGACTGCCGACGATCGCCGTTCGGGACATGGCGATCCAGCGCCGTGAGAACGATCTCGTGCTGGCAACCTTCGGGCGCGGATTCTACGTCCTGGACGACTATGCTCCCTTACGCGACCTCAGCGAAGACGTGATCGAAGCCGACGGCCACATGTTCACAGTGTCCGACGGGCGAATGTTCCTGCCCTATTCTCGAATCGGTGGACGCGACAAAGGATTTCAAGGCGAGACCTTCTACACGGCCCCAAATCCGGATGTCGGTGCCAAAATCACCTACTACTACAAGGAAACCGTCAAGACGGCCAAGGAGACTCGAGAGGCTGAAGAGGCCAAGAGATTCAAGAAAAAGGAACCGGTGGACTACCCGAGCTACGAAGAACTTCGAGCGGAAGAGGATGCCGAAGAAGCGTTTCTGCTCGTCACCATTCTTGATCAGCAGGATGCGGTGGTGCGAAACATTCGGCGACCCGCCCGCGAGGGGATCCAACGTGTGAACTGGGATCTTCGTTTTCCCAACATCACTTCGGCGAGTTCGAGAGGTGGTGGGCGTCGCCGAGGAGGCGGGTCCGGGATCTTGGTCCTCCCGGGAACCTACAAGGTCGCTCTGTCACAGAGCATCGACGGAGAGATAACGAGGCTCACCGAACCGGTGAGTTTCGAGGTGACGACACTTGACAACCGCTCTCTTCCGGCGACCGACCGAGGCGCCCTCGTCGAGTTTCAGGCCAAGCTGGCGAAACTGAATCAGGCGTTGACCGGGGCCCGACAGGCGACCGAGAATCTGGGCGAACGGATCCGGCTGTACGACGGAGCCCTCAAGGCAGTCCTGGCTCCGAGTGCCGACGTGCACCGTCAGGTGCGCGACCTCGAATCGGCTGTCGACGACGCGCGGAGATCGCTGTTTGGTGACCGAACTCTTCAGCAACTCGACCGTGACCAGCCTCCCTCGATCGCGAATCGAGTCAGCAGTATCGTCTTCTCGGGTTTCGGATCCACTTCGGACCCGACAGAGACGCAGCGGCTTGTCTACGCTCTGATCGAGGAGGAATTTGACCCTGTCATCGAGCGGATCAACCGACTGGTGACCGTCGACGCGCCTGCCATCGAGACCCGCCTCGACGAGCTAGGAGCTCCGTGGACGCCGGGACGCAAAGTTCAGTGGCAGAAGTGAGCATCAGTGCCGGTACCAACCCAAACAGCGATCAAGCGAGCCGTATGGCGTCAGCCTCCCGGTGTATTCGCTCTGAGGGACTCTTCGAAACTGCGGACACCCGGCACCTGGCGGGTGCCGGCTCGCTCCGACAGTCTTCCGGGCCTCTCCAGGAAACGCCACTGGAAGCCCCGTCACAGAGCGGGTGTTCGATCAGTCCAGGACCACTTTGGCTTGGGGCGCCTCTTTGTACACAACCGCATGTCCTTCGGTCCATTGGCCGTCCTTGCTGTAGCTGGAACGGACGCGGAATTCACCACCGGGGAGAATCTCGCCGGTCGATTTCACTTCGGTAATCCCGTCCTCATTCCCCGTGACGGACTCGTGGCTCACGAAGCGCGCTCCCTCGAACCTGAAGGTTCCTTGAGTGTGGAAGCCGGCGGTCGTGAAGTAGAAGAACACGACTTCCTTGCGAGAGCCGTCCCAGACGACGAGGGTTTCGCCTCCATATTGTCCTCCGTTGACCGAGTGGAGAATCCGCACCGCGTGACCCTTGAGGGCCACTTCCCAGCGTGCAACGTCGTACTTGGGATCCTCCGGGGTGGAGTCGGCGAAATCTCCTTTCCAGGTCTTTCCGACGAAGGGGCCAAACGAACTGAGTTGATCGATGAGTTTTGTTGAATCGCCGGCAGAGGCGGACGTGGCCAGGACGGCGAAGGCGACGAATGCGAACAAGGTTGAGTTGGTTTTCATGATTGGTTCCTGTGGGATGTTCACTGTCCTGTTACGTTTCCATCCCCGATCCTTTAAGGTCGGACAAAGGATACAGGAGGCCGACCAGTGAACTTTCGACTCGTCCGTTTCGTCAGGAATGACAGAAAAAACGGAGGGGATTGAATGCGATTGGGTTCTGATTGTTCTTTTGCGCTTCGAATGCTCGGAAGGACGCCGGGATTCACCTTGGTCGCAATCGTGGTCCTCGCCTTGGGAGTTGGTCTGAACACGGCCATTTTCAGTGTTGTCCACTCGGTCCTCCTGAGGCCCCTACCATACGAAGACCCCGACCGTCTTTACCTCTTGTGGGAGTCGATCCCCCAGATCGGTTTCGATTTCATTCCGACCTCCAATGCCGGCTTTCTCGACTGGAAAGAGCGGAGCGAAGTGTTCTCGGGGATGGCCTTCTTCGATTCGACGTCAGTTGCATTCACCGACGGCGAGCGGGCTGAGGAATTGAAGGCCATACGGGCGCACGCCGACCTTTTTTCCGTGCTCGGCGTCGAACCGCAGGTCGGCCGGTCTTTCAGAAGCGAGGAAAGCGAACCCGGAGGTGGACGGGTGGCCATCCTCTCTCATGGCTTCTGGCAGCGCCGCTTCGGGGGGCGCAGCGACATCGCGGGCCAGGAAATCCGTCTGGATGGCGAACTCCACACGGTTGTCGGCGTCCTCTCGGCAAGAGATTTCTTTCCTCCTCCGGTGGACATTCTGAACAAAACCTACAGCTTCGAACCCGAAGTTTTCATAGCCCATGTGCCGGACCCTGAAAACAGAGGAAGCCGTGGATCGTCGGTGCTGGTCCGACTCAAGGACGGCGTTTCGGCTGATCAGGCACGAGCCCATCTGCAGACGGTAGCCGCGTCTCTGAGCGAGGACTTTCCGAACGAAAACCCACCTGGTTTCGGAGCGAAACTCTTTCCGCTTCACGCTCAGGCCGTGCGCGAGAGCCGGATGGCCCTGTACGTTTTACTGGGAGCAGTTGGTCTGATCCTGCTCATCGCCTGTGTGAATGTGGCCAACCTGCTGCTGGTCCGGGCCTCGACACGGATCAAAGAGGTGTCGATCCGGCTGGCACTGGGCGCCGGTCGGACCCGAGTGATTCGTCAATTGTTGATCGAAAGTCTGCTCCTGGCGCTGGCTGGAAGTATCGGCGGGGTCCTGCTGGCGTTCTTCAGCCTCGATATCCTCGTCGGTCTGGGAGCGGGGAGGATTCCTGGAATGGGACCGATCAGCATCAATTCCACGGTCCTTCTGTTCTCGCTGGCACTGGCCATCGGCACGGGGCTGCTCTTCGGGCTGTTCCCCTCCCTTCAGCTTTCGCGGCCCGACCTTGTCGAGTCCCTCAAGGAAAGCTCCCGCGGGAACTCCAGTGGTCTCGGGAGCAGTCGTCTGGGGAGGCTGCTTGTCGTTGGCGAAGTCGGACTGGCGGTTGTCCTGATGGTGGGCGCGGGCCTTCTCCTGCGCAGTTTTGCCGAGCTTCAGCAGGTCGATCTGGGGTTTCGTCCCGACAGCTCGATCGCCGTCGGTTACAACCTTCCCGATTCGCGGTATTCCGAAGAACAGCAACTACTGGGTTTTCATCGGAGGGTCGGGCGCGAAATGGAGTCCCTTCCCGGTGTGACCAGCCTGGGTTTCATCGATCAGCTCCCTCTCTCGGGTTCACGGTCCGCCGGGTCTTTCGACATCCAGGGCCGTCCTCAGGACCCGGACGCCGAAGTGGCGCAGATCGTGGATAGACGGAGAGCCGGGCCGGGTTACTTCGAGGCGATGGGGATTCCGATTCTGAGCGGGCGGGAGTTCAGTTCGAGAGACACCGACAAGTCGGAAACGGTCTTCTTACTGAACCGCACGGTTGCGGAGCGATATTGGCCGGACGAGTCTCCGATCGATGCCATGATCACGTTCGGCGATGCCGAGGACGCGGACGCGGAGTGGGGGCGCGTCGTCGGGGTAGTCGACAATGTGAAGCACTCTGGCCTGGACGTGCCTTCACAGGGGGCAATCTATCGATTGATCGACCAGTCGCCGGGCAACGCCGGATACTTCGTCCTGAAAACCGGACAGGATCCGTCGACTCTGACCGGCGCAATTCAGGATCGCGTCAACCGGCTCGATCCCGAGCTCCCGATCGAGATACGCACCATCCACTCCTACGTCGATGAGGCCCAGGCGACTCATCGTTCGTCGATGACGCTGCTCCTGATATTCGCGGGCCTCGCTCTGACACTGTCTGTCGTCGGGCTCTACGGAGTGGTCTCGTTCATTGTCGGCAACAGAACTCCTGAGATTGGAGTCCGCATGGCGATCGGGGCGAGACCCGCCGACATTCTTCGATCTTTTGGATGGCAAACACTGCGGTTGATACTGGCGGGGGTCGCCATCGGGTTGTTGGCTTCCTACGGGCTTTCGGGATTCCTGAGTGGTTTGATCTTCGAAGTGAGTCCGGCTGACCCCTGGAGTTTCGGTGGGGCTGCACTCCTCTTTACGGCTGTCGCGTGCGCCGCCGGATTCGTGCCCACTCGACGCGCATCGAGGATCGATCCCGTGGTGGCGCTCCGAAACGACTGATCGATCGGCTCAAAGGCCTGATCGCTCCGACCTCTGAGCCAAGAAGTCCCGGGTTCAAAAGGAGGTGATCGTAAAATAGAAAGTGGCGCCCTCTCCTGGTTTCGAATCGGCCCAGATTCGACCGCCGTGGCGTGTGACGATTCTTCGAACGAGAGCAAGGCCGACGCCGCTTCCTTCGAATTCGGCTTCGGAATGAAGCCTCTCGAAATCCCCGAAGATTCTGGCAGAGTGCTCCATGTCGAAGCCGACACCATTGTCGGCGACGAAGTAAGTAGCTTCAGAGCCGACCTTGCCTCCGACAGTGATCGCGGCCTCGTCGATGGGGCGGGTGTACTTGACTGCGTTGGAGATCAGATTCTCGAAGACCTGGTGAAGAAGATCGGGGTCGGCTTGGCAGGACGGTAACGGTTCGACGCGAAACTCTATCGAGCGCTCACCCAGGCCCTGCTTCACGTCTTCGATCACGGCGCCCACTGTGCGGTTGACATCCACCTGGCGACGCCGAAGAGGTCGTCGTCCGAGTCGCGAGAACTCGAGCAGCGCATCGATGAGTTTTCCCATCCGAACACTCCCGGCCTCCGCTCGAGAAATGCACTCCATGGCTTCCTTGGACAGCTTCTCACCGTGATCTTCGGAGAGAATCGCGAGATAGCCGTTGACGGCCCGAAGCGGCGACCGCAGGTCGTGGGATACAGAATAGGAGAACGCCTCGAGCTCTCGATTCGCTTCCTTGAGGTCTCGCGTCCGCTGGGCGACGCTTTTCTCCAGCTCTATGCTGCGTCTCTTGATGCCCGACGTTCGGACGAAGTGACCAGCCCAAAGTGATCCGCCCACGGCCAGAAGAATTGTCAGCCTGAACCATCCCGTCCTCCAGAATGGCGGCACCACGCGAATCTTCACCGACCCCGATACTCCGATGACACCCTGGTCATTCCGACCGCGAGCGGATAACTCGTACTCGCCAGGGTCCAGACCCGCAAGAGAGATGGCGGACCGGTTTCCCAAATCGATCCATTCCGCGTCGTTGCTGAGCCGATAGGCGAATCGTTGGCTGACGTTAGCTCCGTAGTCGAGGACGGCGAAGTCGGCCGTAAGGATGGAGCCGAAAGCGACGTCGAAGGTCTCATCGCTTGTCAGTGGAGCCGTCTTGAGAAAGCTCCCATCGGCTGTTCTCAGAGCGGCGATGACCACCGGCGATTCGAAAACCGGTGGAAGTGCGCTTCCGAGCGCCAATGAAACCAGCCCTCGATTGGTCCCCCAGTAGAAGTGACTCTGAGTTCGTAAGGAGGCCGCTGTCGTGAATTCCCGGCTGGGAAGACCGTCGTAAATGCCGAAATTCTGGAAGCTGGCTCCGTCTCTCGGATCGAAGAGTGAGAGCCCTTTCTTCGTCGCGATCCACAGCAGACCGTCCGGTGTCTCGACGATGCTTGCTACCGAGTCGTCAATCAGGCCATCCGTCTCGGAGAAACGCCTGAAGGTCGCTTTTTGTGCCGGCAGGTCGAACTCATCGAGCCGGTAGAACCCTTCACCGAGGGTCGCTATCCAGATTCGCCCGGTGCTGTCCTCGAGGATGTCCGAGATCCGGACCTCCGAGAGCGAGTCGGGGTCCGCCGGCTGGGAGTCGAGACATGAGAGGTCCCTGCCGGGCGCGCTGAGAATGCACAGTCCCCCGTGGGTCCCGATCCAGATTCGCGACTGGCTGTCCTCGAAGAGTTTACGGACTTGTCTACTGATCAGGGGTGCCAACTCCCCAGCGCGATCAGCCTGCCTCACGAACGAACCATCTTTCTCTGAGTAGAGGTCGAGACCTCCACTGGATCCCACCCAGATCGACCCGCGGTCGTCCTCGAGCAACGTCAGGACCCGGTCCGAACTGAGGCTGGTGGGATCTCCCGGTTTGTGGCGGTGCCTGGTGACATGGCCGTCGCTCGGCTCGAGAATATTGAGGCCACGGTCCCAGGTCCCCGCCCAGATTCTTCCTTTACGGTCGCTCAAGACTCGAAAGATCTCGTCATCGCTCAGGCTGTTCGGGTCGGTGGGGTCCCAGCGAAACTGTCGAAACGCCCCCTCACCGGAGGTGCGCCAGTTGAGACCTCCGCCAAAAGTCCCAATCCAGAGTCCCCCCTGCCTGTCCTCCGACAGGGAGGTGATGTCTTCACTGCTCAGTCCGTGGGATGACGGGAGAAGCGCCTCAAAGAACTCTCCAGCCGGTCTCAGAAGCTCCAGGCCGGAGCCATAGGTCCCCACCCAGATCGCTCCGGTGGCGTCTTGGAAGAGTCTGAAGATCCGTAAGAATCCGGCCCCTCCAAAGCTCGTTCGACGAGGAACGGCAGTGAATGTCCCCGTCTCCTTGTTGAACTCGTACAGCCCCGCTCCGTAGGTTCCGACGAGGATCTCTGAGTCGGAGACTTCGAGCAGGCATGTCACCTCGGCGTGGCCGGACCGAACCTGCTGGTTTGGGCTGAAGCGGGCGAAGGTAGAGGTTTCCGGGTCGAACCGGTCGATCCCAAGCGATGTGCCCACCCAGAGTGTGCCCTGACGATCCGTCAAGAGAGCACGGATCTGGTCATCGCTCAGCGAATTCGGGTCGTCGGGAGAATGTCGGTAACGGACTATTGTCCCACGGGTCGGATCGAAGAGGTCGAGCCCCGCACTGTCTGTTCCCAGCCAGAGCCGTCCGTTGGTCGCTTCGGCAATATCGGTCAGGTAGTTCAGGCTGATCGCAAACGGATCTTCGGCGTCTGCTGGAAAGCGCTGGAAGTCCCGAGTCTCAGGATTGAAACTGTTCAGGCCGCCGTCCTCTGTCCCGATCCAGAGAGTTCCGGAAGAATCCTCGAAGAGTCTCCACACCAGATTGCTGCTGATGCTTGAAGGATCGTCAGAATCGTGAGTGAACTGCGAAAAGGTTCCGTTGGTTCGATCGAACAGGTTGAGCCCACCGCCCAGAGTCCCGACCCAGAAACTCCCGGCGCTGTCTTCGAGGATCTCTGAGACGTAGTTGCTGGAAATAGAATCGAGATCGTGAATACCGTGCTCGTAGGTGATGAATCGGCTGCCGTCGTACCGGTCCAGACCGGCTTGAGTGCCGAACCAGAGAAACCCCATTCGATCCTGAAGGATGGCTGTCACGACATTGTGAGAAAGGCCGTCCTCCGTCGAGATGTGCTTGAAGTGCCGGGGGCTTCGTTCGGCTTCAGCCGAGACAGGCCATACGGACAAGGCGGCCAGCAGGACCCAGTATGTTCTCGATCGTTTCCCCTTCCTCACCAGGGCACCTGAATGCATTCTCCGACCTCACTCAACCGTCGCCGACAAGATGTTCGCGCCAAGAGTAACCGACAGGTCCCTCCTTTTTTCGGTCCAGCAAGCACAGCGCGGGCGGATCATGGCGTCATCCTCCGACCGTCTCACCTCAGCCGGTCGGGGGTTTTTCACGGTCCACGTCTTCTCACTGACGTTGTCGAATCGCTTCCTGGAGGATTTCGAGGTTTCGCCGTGCATCCCGGAACGAACCGTCTGCTCTCACAGCCTGCTTGAACCGCTGAATCGCCTCCTCGACGCGCCCCTGTTTCGCAAGGGCGATCCCCAGGTTGTTCAGGGCTTCGGCATAGTCAGGTCGAATCGCGACAGCGCGCTCATAGTGAGAGACAGCCCCGTCGAGATCCTCACCCAGAACATTGCCGATGTTGTTGTGCAGTTCCGCCGATTCAGGAGCGTGAGCTAGAGCCTGTTGGAAGCGGACCAAGGCCTCGCCTGACTGCCCCTGTGTCGCAAGTGCGACGCCCATATTGTTCAGAACTTCGTGACTCTCAGGATCGACTGTGAGGGCGGCCTCGAAGTGTTTGAGCGCACCATCGAACTCCCCACTGTCTCGGAGAAGAACTCCGAGATTGTTGTGGGCACGAAAGTTGTCCGGCTTGAGACGGATTGCCCGTTCGTAGCGATCTCTCGCGTCGCTGAGCTGCCCTCGAGATTCGTAGATACCGGCCAGGCCGTTGTTGGCCAGCCAGGCCCGCGAGTTCGACGGATCGTCGGCAATGTGCTTCAACTTCGCTTCCTCGAGACGGGCGTCATCTGAGGAGACCGTACACAGGACCTGGATGGCAAGATTTCCCATTTCGTCCACGGATCGACCGCCGTGCACGACTCGCCGTGGAGGCGAGTTCGGATTCCGGACGTTGTCAGCGGAGTTGTCGTAACTGAACTCCATGACCAGGGTCGTTCCCGCCGGCAGAGAGACGGGACTCGCGTAGCGGTAGAGGTCCTGCCAATTGAAGTCCCATTCAGGAATCCAGAGCAGCCATTGCCTCTTTCCACCGGGCAGTTCCGCCCAGACCTTCATTTCCTTACCCAGATAGTGGGCATGGGGATAAATGCTGAGGACCGAGACATCGACGGGAAGCTCGAAACGGTCCACTATTCGATGGTCGTCATCTCCAGGAGCGATGTCGATGTCGTTCTCCCGAAGAACGATCACCTGAGGTCGCAACACCGGCGGCTCGTTTGCGAAGAAAAATCCGACGCGTGGCTGAATCCTCTCGGGCTTTCCGCTTGGAACCATGTGGAGCTGGAGCACGAGGTCGGAGCCGGGTTCCAGCTCCCAGGACATCTTATCCAGACCTGATTGAGGAACCTGACCCGGCGTCCAGCTGAGGAGGTGCCCTCGAGGCGCCTCGGATTCCCCCATCTCCATGCCGGGGAAGCCGGGCGACGCATCCAGAAGGTCGAGCCGTCGGCAGGAGCCCGTCCGATCGATCTGCATGACGGCGTGATGAACGATTCGAGGGTTGCCCGGTCGCAACTCCACCGCTTTCACGTAACGTTTTTCGGTCAGAGGGATCGGGATCACGAAGTTGCGGAAAACGTCTCTCCCTGCAGACTCGAGATCGAAGGCGATGTCCAGTTGGACGACCAGGTCGGGTTCACCCAGTTGCCAGCCCGGACTTCGGTCAGGAGGCGACAGGCTGCTGAGGTCGCCGGCGGGAGCGCCATTCTTGACCCAGTCACGTATCGTCGCAATCTGTTCATCGGTCAGCGCCCGGGTCGCCTCAAATGAACCGTATCCGGCTCGAGGAAGCCAGGGCGGCATATAGCCCGACTCGGTCACATCGACGATCTGCCGCGCCCTCTTCCGGACGTCCTGATAGCTCAAAAGACTGAACGGCGCTGATTCTCCAGGACGGTGACAGGGAGAGCAGCTTTCGAAGACGATCGGCGCGATGTCCCGGCCGAATGTCACAGAGGTCGACTGTCTGCGAGATTCGATCGGTTCGACAGAAGGAAGCCCGATCACTCCCAGAATCAACACTGCGATAACCATTCCCACCCACTCCAGAACAGGCGAAAACGGAAGCTTTCCGCGAAGTCACTTGCCAGGCGACCCGACCGCGTGAAACTCTTCCGAGACAGAACTATACACTCTGGATTCGAGCTGAATGTATTCGAACGAAAAAAGCGCGATCTCCCCTCTCGAGCGACTCCTGATCTCCTCGGCAATCCTGACCGCGTTCGCACTGAGGGCACTGTCGGCCAGCGGAGATTGTCTTCCACTGGTCGTCAGGAATCCCGAGGGAAACTACATCGTTCCCGGGACGCTCGGAGACATCGTTTATAAGCGGGTCGACGGACGGGAACTGTCGCTCGATGCCTTTGTCCACATCTCCGACGGGAATTCGAGACCCGGCGTGGTCGTCATCCACGGAGGCGGATGGACATCTGGAAGCCGCATTGCTCATGTTCCACAAATCCTGGAGGATCTCACGGATGCCGGCCTGAACTGGTTCTCGGTGGATTACAGACTCGCTCAAGAGGCGCCCCTTGTCTCCGCTGTGGACGATCTGGAAGCCGCATTGAGATTCATCCGTTGTCACGCCCGGGAACTCCGAACCGACCCTGATCGGCTGGCGCTGCTGGGAGAGGATACCGGCGCCCATCTGGCCGCCCTGCTTCTGGCGCGGGAACCAGACGGTGTCCGGGGACTCGTCACGCTGGCGGGTGTTTTCGACCTCCTGGCCGATCCCGAAGGAGACATGGCTCGAATTTTCGAGCAGGCTTACGGGCCGTTCCCCAGAGACTTGCGCCGAACCGCGCTTTTTGAGGCGTCGCCCGTTCACTCAAAGCGGGCTCATCAGGTTCCCACCCTCGCGATTCACGGGTCTGGGGACAAGGAAGCGCTTCCTGCGCAATCGGAGGGATGGTGCCGACGCGTTCGGTCGTCGGGGGCACCTTGCGAGGTTTTCCTTGTCGCCCAGGGTATCCACAGGCCCGAGAATTGGACGCCCGTCCAGTGGTCGTATCGGCATCGGATGAAAGAGTGGTTGAAGGACAATCTGAGCCCCGTGCCATCTCCGCGACTTCCTGCCTCCGATGCCGGGCCACAGCCGTCGAGTGCGTTCCGGGTCGCGAAGAATCTGCGCTTCAGACATTATGTCGATCGTCACGGCGAGGAATCCGAGCTGCGACTCGACTTCTATCGACCCGCAGGTCCAGGTCCACACCCCGCGGTGATCGTTGTCCACGGAGGTGGATGGGAAGCGGGCGACAAAGTCACCTATGTCACGCCGATTTTCGAGCCTCTGGCCCGTGCCGGTTTTGCCTGGTTTTCGATCGACTACCGACTGACTCCTGAGTTCGGAATCCCCGATCAACTCGACGATCTGAGGAGAGCCATTCGGCATGTACGGCACAACGCCGAGAGGTACAGAATCGATCCTTCGAAGATCGCGCTGCTGGGAGAGTCGGCGAGCGGTCAGCTCGCCCTGCAGGTCGCGGCGACACCATGTCCAGGTATCCCGGAAAGCGCCGACTCGGTCGAGCGGGAGTCCTGCCGAGTCCAGGCAGTTGTTTCTTTCTACGGGGTGTACGATTTCGTTTCGATGTCGCGGGCCGGATCGTACCAATCCATGCTGGCGCGACTGTTTGGGGTCTCGGGTGCCGGCAATCGGTCCCGGCTGGAACAGCTTTCGCCTCTTTACAGCGCAGGGCCGGGCATGCCTCCCGTGCTTCTCGTGAACGGAACCGCGGAGTTCCTCTGGGAACAGGCGCAGCGGATGTCCGCGCGATTGGTCGAACTCGAGGTGCCGCATGAGGTCCTCCCCATTCCGGGCGCGCCGCATGGGATGGAGAACTGGGAAGGGCATCCCGAGTGGATGTTCTACAAGGAGAAAGTCGCCGAGTGGTTGAAGGGTGAGTTGAGCCGGGAGCGGTGATCGGTTTCAGAGTTCAGAAGTCGGGCTCGGGAAGGCGGTGCTCAGGAAGGCCGACATTCGTGAAATCCGAGAATAAGGCGGAATCCGTGGCTCCTTCCTGACGAGCCCGACCCGAGCCCGTTTCTCCCAGCGACACATCGATTCATCAGGTATCCTGAATACTGATGTTGGCGGATTTCATCGATCTCTATTCCCTGATCGTTATCGCCTCTGTCATCGTGTCGTGGCTGGGGCTACCGCCTCACAATCCGCTCGTTCGCTGGACTGCGCTCCTGACCGAGCCCCTGCTCGCTCCAATCCGCAGCATTTTGCCGGCGATGGGTGGGCTGGACTTCTCGCCCATGGTCCTGTTGATCCTTCTTCAGATCCTGAAACGCCTGTTCATTTTTTAACGGAGCCTGATCATGAAGTCTCCTCCAGGTGCGCCGTTGCGAAGGGCCGTATGGCCGATCGGCGTGACTCTCTTCCTCACCTCTTTACTGAGCGCTCAGACCGACCGGGCCGATCTCGCACTGGGTCGGAAAGTCTTCGACAAAGTCTGCGCGGAGTGTCACGCAAAAACAGGTCGCGGCGACGGGCCGAAGGCCCGCAGAATGGGCTTCGTCTCGCGCGACTTCTCTCTTGGGTCCTTCAAATGCCGCTGCACTCCGAGCGGTACTCTTCCCACGGATGAGGATCTCCTGCGGACGATTGACCAGGGGCTTCCGGGCTCTGCCATGCCGTCTCACGCGACGGTTCTCGATAGTGATGAGAAGAGTGCGGTCCTCGCTTATCTCAAGACGTTTTCGAGCCGCTTCTCAGAAGACACTCCTCCCGCGTGTGTCTCGATCCCGCCGCCGCCGGAACCTTCAGTCGATCTGGTTGCTGAAGGGCAGCGGATCTACGGACTGCTCTCGTGCTGGTCCTGCCATGGTGTCGATGGCCGTGGGAAGGGGCCTGCGGCTGCACTGCTGACGGACGACTGGGGAGGGCCGATCAAAGTCCACAATTTCGTGGTCATGCGGAATTTCAAGTGCGGGAACTCAGTGTCTGATCTCTACCGGACGCTTCACACCGGCCTGAACGGGACTCCCATGCCGTCCTACTCCGACGCTTTTCTCTTCGTATCCGGCAGCATCAAAGACTTCTCGTCTTTTGAAGACCTCGGAGACGAGGAAGTTGAACAGCTCAGGAAGTACCTCGAGGCTCAGCCCGACCGGGGAGCCCTCTCGGCTCTGTCCACCGGCGAAAAAAACGAACTTGTGGAGCACAGGACCTGGGCACTCGCGTACTACCTCAAGTCGATGCTCCAGGTTCCCCGTAAGAAGTAGGTCGAGACTCTCAGGGAAGCAGTTCGAAACTCGGGAGTGGAGACTTCGCCGTCACGGTCGCTCCAATCATGCTGTCGCCGCACCTTGTTCGGCCAAGGCTCTCGAGCACTTCGACGAGTCGGCATGACTCGTTTCGGGCCGGGACCAGACATTCAACGCTCCCCGGAGAGATCGGGATCAGCTTCCGGGAGTCTTCCGTTGCCTGCATGAGTCCTTCATCCGCGACCCACAAGGGGCCGTGACAGGTTCCCGAGGATGCGTCCGACTGGCTCCCCGAAAGATAGTCGAAACTCATGTATCGGGCGTTGCAGATGTGTAGATTTCCAGGGGTCGTGCCGCTGGACCAGCCGATGCGATCGGCGGTCACCCCGCATGAGCCGCCGCTCCCCTGACCGAGCTCGTTCGGAAAGTAAAGATCGGCCCGGTCGTCGGCATTCAGTGTCGCCCCGACGGAAGCGACGGACAGGACGAAGCGGCCCGAACTGAACTGGCTGCCTCGAAGGGGGTTCACCAGGCCCGCACTCGGTCCAAAGAAACGGTCCCGCGTCGTAAAAGCCGTGCCCGGTATCTGGAGGTCGAAGGGGTCGAATGCGATCCGTTCGCCGCACGCAAGGAGCATCATGAACTCGAGGACGACCTGACATTGATCGTTGTAGTAGCGCAGCACGACAGTAGCCGCCTGACGAGAGTTGAGATTCTGGAGGTTCAGCAGATGAGAGGTCGGCGATTCCTGTGCACCGGTGAGCTCGTTGACAGTGAGTTCCTCGCGCTCGATTGCGTCGAAGTCCATCGCGAGCAGATCGAGCCCGGTGTCGAGGGAGTAAAGAATCTGCGATCCGCCGTTGGGAAAAGCGGATGGCGCGCTGCTGAGCACAGCCAGAGAACCGTCATTGCGCTGCCTCAGCCCGATCATCGAGAAGTAGGAATCCGCGCGGGCGTGCAGGCTTCCGATGAAAAAGAAGGGAGGGAGGTCGAGTAGTTCCGTCAGGAAGCTGGCAATCTTCTCTCCGGGTTCCAGTTCGATGTTGCGGTCGATGATGCTCTCGCCGCCCGGATCCCTCAAGGTCAGGTCGATCGACTGGGGCTCTCCCGCGAGGTTGACGATCGCGATTCCCGATCTGGTCTCTCCTGTCGATTCAGCGAAGACATGGTGTTCCTTCCCGGGTGGAGACGCCGGCACAGAGACTTCCCGGTCTCCAAGCGTCAGGACGAGATTTCCGGTCAGTTGAGAGTCCGCGGACTGCGAATACACCACTCCGTATCCGACTCGAAGTTCTCCGGTCAGGTCTGATGTCAGCTTCGTCGTTCCACCCGGCGGAATGCTGAACGGGTAGAAGTCTTTCTGCACCCCCTCGAAGGGCAGCTGGACCAGCTGGCCGGCGCCGCCCAGAAACGCTAACGTGCCCTCCGCCAGGCCTCCTCCGGTGTTCGTCAAGAGGACCTCCGAGCGGACTCCGGCTCCCGCGATCACCTGCGGAAAGATCAATCTGCGGGTGCCCTTTTCGAAGCAGGACGCCCAGAAAACCGCCTCCGCCGCCGCAGGAGCTGGCGAATCTCCCGCAGCCTCATTCGAAGAGACGATCCCGACGCGGTTACCTTGGGCGTTCAGAGGAGGGTTGTGGAGGGGCGTGACCGTCCCGAGGATCGGTACCGTTGTGAAAGTCCGGGTCCGGCGATCGTAGATGATGAGTCGATAGGATGGCCCGACCAGGTGACCGGCGGTGTCGAGCATCGAAAAGAAGGCGACTCTTTGACCGTCGGCACTCACAGACGGGTTCATCAGAGCCGAATCCAGCTCATTCCGGTCACCGTTGGTGACAGCGAGAACCCTTGAGTATGTCACCTGCTCGAGGCGACGCCCGAGGACGGTCTCGACGTCAAGAATGAACACTTCCGGCCCGGCGTCGTGATTTCCACCCGTCAGGTCGTCAGGTGAAACGAAGGCCGCTCGTCGGCCGTCGGCGCTGAGAGAGGGCTCGCCGATCTGATCGCCTCGCAGAATTGAGACTGTCCGCTCAGTCCGCAGGTCGACGACCTTGAGACGAGCGCCACCCCGAGGAGCAAAAAGGGCCCGCTCCACGAAGGCGAGGCGCCGTCCGAATCTGTCAATCGACGGAGCTCCGGGAACGACAAGCGGCGTGGAGTCCGAGACCTGGGCCAACGCCCCTTCGGCCAGATGGGCTACGAAGACCTCCCAACTGCCGTCCTCGTTGCGGCCCGTGAGATTGCCCGTCGAACGGAAGGCCAGTCGGTTCCCGTCTCTGCTGATCGTTGGATCGCGTTCTCCTGGGCCACCGTCTTCTGTTTTCGGGAGGTGACTCAATGCTCCACTTTCGGTATCGAGGAGGTAGATGCGCTCCGGCCCGATTGAGCCATCTCCGCTGAGGGAGTACGGAGTATGGAAAGCGAGTGTTTCGAGTGTGGCATCCGCCTGCACCCGGGACGCTAAGACGCCATTCATCTCGAAGTGAGTCAGCTGAACCAAGGTGCTTTCAGCAACATCGAAAAGAAAGAGCTGCTCGTGACCTTGCGGGTTGAACCCGAACGGGTCGCTCTGGCTGCGGAGGATCATCCTCTCGCCGTCGGCGCTGAGGGCCTCGACTCTCGAACCGGGGCTCAACGTTGCGACGGAAGTCGGAAGGAGTTCGCAGGATTGTGCGCCAACAGAGGAGGAGTGGATGGCGAGGAATGCGAGAGTCAAGATGGCGCCGACCGTCGGGCGGGAAGGGTTTTTCCCCAGGGTCCGCCACAATCGTTCGCGCAAGTCCACCTCTTTTAGAGGATACTGGAAGTGCCTGCCAGGCTGCATCGCGAGTGTCCTTTCAGGTCCCCATCAATCTCTTCTTGACCGAACCTTCAGCTAGATGTTAATTTATCCGCACTTTGGGTGGAAGGGGCGCACCTTGAAATCAGGGCGCAAAGCGATTCACAGGGAGATCGACTTGGAACAACCTGATCACCGGAATCTCAGTCGGCGTGAGCGACAGATTATGGACGTAATCTACGGCCATGGCCGTGCTACGGCACTCGAGGTGATGGATCGGATCCCCGATCCTCCTGGATACTCAACGGTGAGAACTCTGTTGGGAGTGCTGGAACGAAAAGGCTTCCTGCGCCACGAGCGCAAGAGTTATCATTACGTCTACTTTCCCACCGCTCCCGCTTCCGAGGTCCGGTCGAACGCCTTGGAGCATCTCATGGAGACTTTTTTCGACGGTTCGGCAACCCGCGTGGTCTCGGCTCTCATGGACTTGCGAAGAGATGAGCTTGGGAGCAGGGAATTCGCGGAGATCCAGGCGCTTATAGAGAAGTCCAAGAAACAGGGCCGGTAAAGGCATGGCGGACATTTTGGCTGCTGCGGCCCAGCTCGGGGATCTGACTGCGTGGCTGCCCCTGTTGGCAACACTGCTCTTCAAGGGTTCGCTGCTGTTGGTCCTGGCTGAGGTTGTCCGATTGACCTTGAAGAGGAGATCGGCATCCAGTCAATACTGGATGGGAGCCATCGCTGTCTTCTCACTCCTTGTTCTGCCCATCCTCTCCACCCTGATCCCCAGCTGGGAGGTTCCGATTCTCTCGGACAAGCCCGTGTTCTTGAGAGACCTCTCCGAAGCAGCCTCTGTCTCCACCCTCACTGACTCGCGGTCAATCCGGCATCGGAACTCTGTAGGACCGGCAACAGATGACAGTCCTGAGCCGTCCCGTCGCAGCGTCACGGTCACCCCTCAGCCACCGATCGCTCGCGACCCGGACCTGGCTTTGCAGCGGTCCCGGCAGCAGTCGCCAGTTCAACTCGACAATCAGACGGGGCGGACTCGAGCGGGCGTCGCCGTCCCCTGGCTGACGGTTGCGATTGCGGTCTGGCTCGTTGGCCTTGTCGTTCTCTCGACGCGCCTGGTCCTCGCCATGGCTTGTGTGTGGTGGATTGCCCGCCAGGCCGTTGTGCCGATCGACCGGCGTCTCGACAGATCCCTGGAGTCTCTGTGTCGGAAGATGGGGATGAGGCGGAGAGTGCGGCTCCTGTTGAGCGACCGGCTCGAAGTGGCTCTTACGCTCGGATTCTGGAGACCGGCGGTGATTCTTCCCACAGATGCCGGGCGCTGGTCCCGAGGACGTCTGCGCTCCATTCTTCTCCATGAGTTGGCCCACGCCAAACGTTGGGACAACGTGCTCAACATCGCTTCTCAGATCGCCTGTGCTATCTATTGGTTTCATCCCCTGGCCTGGCGGCTCTGTCGCCGCCTGACGGTCGACCGCGAAAGATCTTGTGACGATGCTGTGATCGAATCGGGCACGAAGCCGTCGGACTACGCGTCGCACCTCCTCGAAGTCGCGGGCGCGCTCTTCCCTGGAAGGCGTCTGATGTGGAGGCCGATCGAGGTTTCACAGCGTTCTGCCCTCAAAAGTCGCCTCGAGGCGATCCTCGATCCGACAAGGGAGCGCCGGGCGGTCGGTACTCGTGGTCTCATAGGAGCGATCGTGGCCGGCTCGCTTCTCGTTCCTTTGGCGGCTGTGCGTCCGTGGGTCGAGTTCGGCGGGCAGAAACCGGAAGGGCAAACCTTGGAAAGAAGCGTCGCCAAGAAGCGAGTCGGACGTTCCTCAGCAACCCCGATCCAATCCTCCCCTCTGATAGAGATTCCCGAAGCTTCGGGCGGCAACTCCGCCCGTCGGCAATCGCCGGTCTCCGCTCGGATTAGCCGTGCTGTCGGTACCCTGGCCGGCCAAACGGACCTCGGGCTCAGAGCTGCTGCACTTCGGAGGAATCAGACTTCCCGAACGACGACCGCGGAGGAGCCGGGACTCGCCAGAGAACTTGCGAATCTGATTCTGACACCGCGCTCAGTCACTCCGACCGGACTTCCTTTTGCGGGGAGCTATTCCTCTCCCCGGCCGGCCGGGCCACGCGACGCGCCAGCTGAGGTTCCGACCGACGTCGAGTCGATCGATGATTCCGGGGCAGAGCGCCGCATTGAGCCGGATGCCCAGGAGGAAGAGACACCGCGAGATGAACCGACTGTCGAGGACGCGTTACCGGTGAGACTGCTGCGCGTTGACATGGGCACCCTGGGGGGCGGCGAGAGTCGGGCGACCGCTGTGAATTCCAAAGGCGAGGCCGCCGGCTCCAGTGCGACAGCACACGGCGATTTCCATGCCTTCTTCTGGAGTTCCACGACCGGAATGTTGGATATCGGAGTTCTCGGGGAGGAGGACTCCACCGATTGCCTTTCCGATTGCCGGCAGGGAGCCTTTGCCCAGGCACTCGACATCAACGATCGTGGAGATGTCGTTGGCTTCAGTACGAACGGTTCCGGGAGGACCAGGGGCTTTGTCTGGACGAAGACGGAAGGGCTGCTTGACCTCGGGACACTCGGCGGTGACTACTCCGTCGGTCTCGCCGTCAATTCTCTTGGAGAAGTGATCGGGACGAGCCGTAACCGTGAAGGGAAGCTCCGCGCGTTCCACTGGACCCGCCGGGCAGGGATGATCGATCTGGGCGGCCCGGAGCAGTTCGAAAGCGAGGCTGTGGCCATCAACGACAGCGGAGAGGTGGTCGGGACGATTCACGGGCATGCCTTCGTCTGGACACCCGACGCCGGGATGTACCGGCTCGGGCCCGACGACATCTTCAGTGAAGCGACCGGAATCAATAACAGAGGCTTCATCATCGGCCACGCGAGCTTCGATCGTGGATTCGTAAAGGCATTCTTGTGGGATCCTGAGGGCGGTATGGTCAACCTCGGTACGCTGGGTCCCGACTTTCAGGCTTCGACGGCGATCGACATCAACGAAAAGGGCGACATCGTGGGACGCAGCACTGCGATCCGAAATCCCTTCATGGGAGAAGTCGAGGTTCGGAC
>CAJHYB010000292.1_pt1 | contig 21607 bp, 12 predicted proteins | sample 9198631 | NCBI WGS metagenome assembly CAJHYB01 (sample SAMEA7708354, study PRJEB35096) | sediment metagenome | biome: marine neritic benthic zone biome [ENVO:01000025]; feature: sediment [ENVO:00002007]; material: shallow marine sediment [ENVO:03000034] sea grass bed [ENVO_01000059] ... | reverse complement strand
CTGGCCAGGACCGTGATCTGCGCTTGTCGTTTCAGCACCCAGCCAGCTGCATAGAAGCTGCGAAGGACGAGTCGTTCCAGCCAGGTGGCGCGGATTTTTTGAAGCGGATACTCCATCTTTTCGAAGGCCAGGATCTCGAGACCTTGATCAGAGATGAACTTCCTGAACGTCTTCTCTGTGAAAAAGGAACGGTTTCGATCGATGAACACCCGCTCCATCGGATAACGGAAGCGGCCTCCGGAGAGCCGGTAGGTCAATCTGGCCACATCCGCGACGAGGCAATCGAAGTTGTCGGTCGTAAAAAGCAGCACTCCTCCGCTCCGTGTCAGGCGGACTGCGGTCGCGAGGTTTTCTCGGGGGGTCGCGACATGTTCGATCGAATCCCAGAATGTGATTGCATCGAACGCCCCGTCTTCTGCTCCAAAGTCCTCGAGGTCGCCGTTGAAGACGGACAATCCCCTCTCCGACCTCGAGAAGTCCGAGGCGAATCTACTGATTTCTACGCCTTGCGGTGCCCATCCCCTCGACTCGGAGACCTTTAGAAACGTGCCCAGGGCTGATCCGACGTCCAGGATTCTCCCGACCGGGACAGCCGCCTCGATCCGGCCGAGCCAGCGGTCATAAATCGGCGTACTGGGATCGTTCCGGTAGTCTCCGAACTGTGCCTCAAAGGCCTCGCGGTGCGCCACCTGGTAGTAGTCACCGGAAAACATCTCCTCATCGGAGCCCCCGCCTTCGAACCCAGGATGAAACTCAAACGCGCATGCCGGGCAGCGAGCGATCTCATAGTGCTCGAAAAGATAAGCGGATCCCGTTTCGGGAGAGCCGCAGAGAGGGCAGATTTCCGTCATCGCGTCGTTCGGTGGTGGGACGTTCCAGGAAGCGCATTATGAGGTGCACTCAGTCGAGTGGCAACAGCCTTTTCCCGTCGGCGCCAAAGGACGGTCCTGATCTGCCGAGTTCGCTTGGCCAGCCTGCCGGCTATCCTGCCCCTGCCCCTGCCCCTGCCCTTGCCCCTGCCCTTGCCCCTGCCCTTGCCCTCCCCCCGTGACACAGGTCACACAGTCCTGAGCTGTCTCTTCCGACTCAGTTGGAATGAGACCCGGGTTTCTGATCCGCGCATCATTCTGTCTGACTCTGTTGGTCACTCTCGGCGTTTTCGCACAGGCATCCGAAGCCCAGGAAGGGACGGCCCGAGAGTACGAGGTCGTCTCGAACCTGCGCGTCAGAAACCTCGAAGCGGAACCTGCCGCCGGGATCGACGAGATCAGTCTGCAATTCACTTTGGACGGGTCTGACTACGACGTGTTGCTCACCAGGACGAGCATCTTCTCGTCGGGCGCCAGAAATGTCTGGACCCTGAACGGTCAACAGTATCGGGAGCTGTCTGGAGGAGATTTCTACTCCGGAGTGGTCGCAGGTCGTCAAGGTGCAGTTCTGCGGGTCCGAATCGACGACGGATCCCTCGAAGGTCTCGTGATCACACCGGATCAGATCTATTTCCTGGAACCGGCGCGACGTCGGCAGGTGAGCGCTCAATCTGATCTCACGTTGGCCTACCGGCTGTCTGACATCCGGTTCTCAGATGAGCTGGAGTGTGGGTTTGAGATTCCCGAGGTCGGGCACGAGGATCGATGGATCGAAGGACTGCGGGCGGAACCAATCGCCGATTCTCTGGGCTTCGGCGGGGCCGCGCTTCGAGAGATCGAGATCCGTCTCTTCGTCGACAGCCACTACTTTCAACGCCACGGTCCGGATTCGGCGATCCGCGTCCAGACGCTCGTTCATTCCGCAAATGCTTTCTACGAGCCTCTTGGGATCACCTTCCGAGTGGCGGAAACGTCGATTTCTCTCAGTCGAGCGGACGACGGACTGAGCGATACCCTTGACGCGATCGATCTCCTCAACGAGTTCAGCCATTCCGGATCGGTTGGCAGCAGCGATGTGGCGCACCTCATGACAGGACGCGACCTCGACGGCTCGACAATCGGGATGGCCTGGAGAGCTTCTCTCTGCGATCCCAACTTCGCCGTTGGGCTTTCCCAGGATCTGCTCGATCCCGCCTCGCGAGCCGTCCTGATGGCGCATGAACTCGGGCACAACATCGGAGCCGCACACGACGGCAGTCCGGGAACGTGCTCTGAGGAAACGGCAGGAAGAATCATGTGGCCCTGGATCTATCCAGAGAGTTCCGGTTTCTCGGATTGCAGCTCGCGCGCCTTCAGTCGAAATCTGGAGAGAGCCGCCTGCGCCTCCTCCATTTCGTCATCTCCACTGCCGGCTCCGCGGCTCCTCACCGTGATCAGGGCACGACGCTCGTCCCGAGTGCGTTTCTCGTGGGAAGTCGTTGCGGGATCACACGGATATGCTCTCGAAGTCTATGACACCTCGACGAACTCCTGGCGCCTTTCGATCGAGGTCTCGGGGAACTCGTGGGAGTCCAGTGAACTGATCAAGCCGAAGACGGCTTACAGGTGGCGGGTCCGATCAGTCGGACCTGACGGGATGGGAAACGCGACGGAATGGCAGGTCCTCGGTCCAACGGAGGACCGCTGGCGTTCCGAACGATAGGAACTCCTGACTCGAGGTCGCCGGTCCGCCACCTTCTGGAGCCCTTCCCGATTCTTACCGGCCCTTATCCCGTTTCCGAAGTCGCTCCTGCTCTTGCCCTGTCCTCCGATATCCCTGAGTATTGTCGGACTGCCAGAAAGGAGGAATCGATGCGCCGAAGGAGATTCGTGGCCGGATGGGTATCAACTTTAGTCTTGGGGTCGAACGTCGTTCTATCTCTGGGATCCGCTCAAGAGGAAGTCCAGGCTCCGGCTGTTCTCGAGAGAGAGTTCGCCAGACTGGCTGCTGCCGAGGATGGCAAGGTCGGTGTCGCCGCGATCCATCTGGAGTCGGGCCGGGCTGCGATGCTGAACTCGGCCGAGAGTTTTCCGATGGCGAGCACGTACAAGGTCCCGATTGCTCTCCGGCTTCTCGATCGCGTCGACCGCAATGAAATCAGCCTGGATCAGATGATCGAACTCCAGCCCGGTGATATCCATCCCGGCAGCGGGACGATTTCCCGTCTCCTCGACGACCCTGGGGTTGCCCTTTCGTTGCGCAACCTGCTGGAACTGATGCTTCTGATCAGCGACAACTCCGCGACCGACCTCGTTCTCCGCGCCGCTGGGGGCTCGGCGAAGGTCAATGTTCGCCTGGCGGAACTCAAGGTCAACGGCGTTCGGGTCAATCGACCAACCGAGCAGTTGATCGCCGACTGGCTCGGGATCAGCGACGACACTCCGGAGGAGCAGAGGACTCCTGAGCACTTTCGAAAGCTCTATCGAGAGCTCACGGACGAGCAGAAGGAAGCGGCGGCCTCAAGGTTCGACCAGGATCCCCGTGATACCGCGACTCCAGCCGGGATGGGAGACCTGCTGGTCAAAGTCTGGAAAGGACAGGCTCTCAGTTTGGAGAGCACCGAACTCTTGATCGACATCATGCGTCGCTGTGAGACCGGCAACGGCCGTATCAAAGGGATGCTCCCGCCCGGAACCGAAGTCGCCCACAAAACCGGCACGATCGGTGGAACGACCAACGATGTCGGGGTCATCACGCTGCCCGATGGAGCGGGACACGTTGTGATGACCGTCTTCGTGAAGGAGTCGACTCGCGATGTCTCAGAGCGAGAAGCCGTCATTGCCCAGATTTCACGGGCGGCGCACGACTTCTTTCTCTTCAATCGAGATTAGCTCAGTCGAGAGGGACTCGCCGTGGCGATCTACGGTCTCCAGCCGCCTCCTCGCAGAGCCTCGCCCGGGAAGACCCCGGGCAGGACCTTCGCGTCAGCGACGACCGGAGTCCCGGCCACCAGTACGTGAATGATTCCGCCGGAGGGGACATCTCCCTTCTCGTAGCTCGAACGGTCGATCACCGTGTCCGGATCGAAGACCGTCACGTCGGCGTCCGCTCCCGCCCGCAATCGGCCTTTGTTATTGAAGATTGGTGCGAACTGCTCCAGGCGGCGTGCTGGAAGCAGGGCGGACTTGGCAAGCGCTTCCATCAGCGTCAGAGCCCGGCGCTCGCGGACATAGTGTCCCAGGACACGAGCATAGGTCCCGGCACCCCGAGGGTGGGCGGGTCCAAAGAGGAAGGGAATACCGTCGCTGGCGACCATCACATCGGGCTGAGCGACAATCCACTCGTTGGTCTCTTCGCGGCGTCCGTGAATGATCACCCAACCGCCCTGCGCTCGGTATTTCTTGAAAGTAGCGGCGTTCAGCCGTTCCCCGGTGGCGGCCCATTGGAGCCTCTGAAAGGCCTCTTCAGGGCCATCCACCCAAGAGTCGAACAAGGCCGACTCGATCAGCGTCGACCCGGCCGTGTAGGGATAGGATTCGGTCGTGACATCGACTCCACGTTTCCGGGCGCCACGGATCATTTCAAGGGTCACCCGGGCGCTCTCATCAGCACTGCTGTTCATATGAACGATGTGAACAGAGGCTCCGGTGGAGGCCGCGTTCGCGATCGCCTCTTGAAAGGCCCCGAGAGTACCGCCGGACCTGGCCCCCCGAAGATGAACAAACACGGGAGCTCCCTCGTTCGCGGCGAGCTGCCACAGGCGCAAAACCTCGAGACGGCTCGCGGCGGGAGTGTAGGTGATCCCGAAACCGAACCCGAGGCCTCCCTCCCGCAGACCCTTTTTCATCAGACCAGACAGTTCTTGGAGTTCGGACGCGGAGGTCGCTTTGTACCCGAAGTCGCGCTCCTTCATCCGATCGTCTCCGGGTTCCAGGGTCGCGGTGTGGACGATGTCGATTCCAGTGAAGAGTTTGATGCGAGCCGGAAGGTGGCCAACCGTCGCTCCATAGTGAGTCAGTGCCCTCCCTTTTCGCGATTCCAGGAACTGACCGACAGGAAAGACTCCGATCTCCATTTCGAGGGCTGTCGTGACTCCGTCTGCGACCTGCAGGGGAGCGCTGACCGGATCCTGTCCGTGGGCATGGAGATCGATGAATCCGGCTGTCACGATCAGACCGGAGGCGTCGATTGTCCGGCTTCCACTGATGTCCTGGGAGGTGATTGCGGCGATCCGTCCGTTCTGGATCCCGACGTTCCGCACCGCGTCGAGACCGGATTCCGGGTCCATGACTCGGCCTCCGATGATCACGATGTCGAATCGGGGCGTTTGCGGGAGGACTGAACCTGTAACGCCCAGGGCCAAGAGCAACAAGGCGATCGTGAGGTTTCGTGTCTGAAGGTCTCTCCGTGCTTTCATCGTTCACCTCTTTCGAACAAGTTTGGTGCGGCGGCCGCGCCGCAGCTTGACTTATCGGAAGCCATGCTTCCGACCTCGGTCGGCATGGCCGACGCGAGAATAGCTGAGAACCAACCTCAGTATTCCAGAACCGACAACGGGGATCCGACGATGGGCAGGATCCAGACCCAAGCTTTCGGAGTCGACTCTCATCGACCCCGACCCCGGACCATCGCTTCCAGGTTCTCCGGATCCCTCGGCAGGTCGCTGGTCAGATTCTCGCCTCCGCTTTCGGTCACCAGAATGACGTCTTCAACGAACACGGCCAAGCCGATCTCATGATTGTAGTACCAGGGCTCGACGGTGAAGACCATGCCGGGTTCCAGCGGATCATCGGTCAAACTCGGATCCCCGGTCTCGAGCCCGATGTGATGTCCGAAGAAGAGGCCTGTCTGCATGAACTTCCGCTGGTCCTCAGGCATCCGTTCCTGAGCGATCAGAGTCAGTTCTGACAACGTGATTCCAGGACGGACCGCTGCGATAATCGCGTCCGAGACCGAGGTCACCATCTCCAGCGTCCGCCTTTGAACAGGAGAAAAACGGCCCGAAACAGGAAAGGTGCGGCCGACATCGGCGACGTAGTGGTCGAGTTCGCACCCGACGTCGAAGATGACGAGATCGCCGTTTTCCATCGTTCGGTTCCGCCGGTCGGAAAAGGCGGCAAGAATCCGCCAGGGCCAGAGCGAATTGGGACCGGACTTGATGATCGAGTCAAAGGCGACTCGCTGGGCCCCTCCCGCTTTGAAGGCGGACTCGAGGATTCCCTCCAGGGTGCGTTCGTCGATGCCAGGGCGCACCTGGGCGGCTGCGGCCCCGATGCCTTCCGCAGTCAGTGAAGCAGACTTCCTCAGGGCGCGGATTTCCTCCGGACCTTTGATGGACCTTGTCCGAGCAACGACAGGAAAAGCGTTGTCGAACTCAACCTTCGGAAGAGAGAGGGTGAGGGCCGAATGCAGCCTCTGCTCCAGTGTGGGACTCTCGGAACCGTTTGTTCCGGTGGAGCCGCTTCTCCCAAGATCGAGGGCAAGCGCGCGCTTCTGCAGGGCCATCTCTCCAATCACAGCCTCGAGTTCGCCGATCGGTCTCACATCTCGAATTCCAGACAGCCGAGCCAGTTTTGGATCGGAAGCCAAGGGACTTCCTGGGAAGTCATTCGGTCGGCCAGGACCCGAGAACCGCGAATCGCTGATCGGGACGAAGAGCGTTGGGGCGCCCTCGGGTTTCAAGAGGAGAACGGCGTCGGGGATCTCGAGCCCGGTCAAGTAGAGGAAGTTCGGAGCCTGCCGGAACGTTTCGCCACCAGAGCGTCCATGTCGTGAGGGCACGATGAGCGTCGTCCCGGATTCTGCCAGCATCGCCTGAGCGCGTGCTCTCCGCTTTCGGTAGACCTGGCCTGGGAATTGTCGCTCCGTCCAGGCGACGAAGCTCTGCGGCGGTGTCCTTTCCCTGTCGACTTCACCGCGCCGAACGATGCGGATGTCCGCGATGACGTCGGCCTGAGTGATCTGATCGACGATCTCCATTCCCTCGAGGACTCGTGCAAAGACCGTGTAGTTATAGTCGAGCCGATAGTTGTCGACGAGGTTGATGAAAATCTGACTGTCTCCGGTGTCGCGCCCTCGGGTCGAAATGCCGACGGTGCCCCGGAGATGCGATCCACCCACCTCATCTCGGATGAAATCGTCCGTGCCGACGTATTCGTTGGCTCCCGGACTGCCTCCCTGGATGACGAAGTTGGGCACGATGCGATGGAAGGTGAGGCCGGTGTAGTAGCCGCTCTCGGCGAGTCGGGCGAACGTCGCGACCGTGACAGGTGCATCCTCCGGAATCATCTCCAGGACAAAGGTCCCCGCGTCTCGCATGCGGACGACCGCGCGACTCTTCCGGAGGCCGTTCATGTAGTCCTCCGGCGGCAATGGCTGGGTCATCAGCCGATGCGAGGACGCCTTCGCCGGGGTGCCGGTTTTCTCGGTCAGAATCTCGGCGGCCCGACCGGCAATGAGGGGATCTCTGTCGTGAAGAAGATGTTGTAGGCGAGGCCAGACCGAGTCGTCACCGTAGGCTCTGAGAAGTCCGAGCATGGCCAGCCTCGGGCTTCGCGAGGTCAGGCGCTGCTCCGCCGTGGCGCGGATCAGAGCCCGCGTGAGAGCGGGCGCCGCGGACGGGCCAGCAGGCCAGTCCTGCAGGAGATCTGTGGCCTTCATGAGCAGTCCGTAGTCGTCGGACTCCAGAGCGTCGATCGCTTCATCGGGGTGGAGGAGGGCTGCGGCCACGACGTTCGGATGGCGATCGAGAAGGAGTTCTTTCCGCACCGACTGCTCGCCGATGATCTTCGAGGCCTCGGCCGCCGCCGCCCGAGCCCACCAGGTCTTCTGACGAGCGAGAAGCGGGAGGAAGCGCCTTGCATCGTCCGGTTCGACTCTGGCCAGCGACACCAGAGCGTGTGCCTTGGTGAGCCAGTCCTGCAGGCTGTCTTCCAGTAGTTCGATGAGGGGAGCGCCGGGACAGTCGTTACCCAGAAGATCCACGCCCAGCAGTTTGACGTGCGGACTGGGATCGATCAGGGCGGCCTCGGCGCGTCCACAGTCGTCGTTGGCCTTGAGCGCTTCGTAGCGGACGAGGTAGGACGGGTCGTCCTTCCAGGCTCCGAGGGACCGCACTGCCAGCATCCGGACTTGAGGGTCGGGATCATCCATGGCCTTTGTCAGGGTCCTCAGATCTTTGTCGCCGCTTTCGTAGAGCATGGCCAGAGCGAGGCGGCGAACCAGCACCGAGTTTGAGTCCTGAGCCACCAGACGACGTACTCCCTCGACGGTTGCGTCAGTGAGCGGCTTCCCAGTATTTCGGACCAGGTGGTAGAGACCCCTGACGGCTCCACTAAGCGCACCGGACGTCGGTCTGATGGCCTGTCTGAAGTTGCTCTCATCATCTCCCCGAGCAGAGCGACCCATGGCTTCGAGAATGATTCCCTCTACGGCGAGTTGCCCAGGGAGAAGAGAATCCCACTCAACATCGGCCCTCATCTGGGCGAGAGCCAGGAAGACAGCCTGTCGCGTTTCCAGAGAGTCCGAGTTCCTCAACTGGAGGAGGTGTCCCGCTAACTGCGGCCGCTCCAGCCGTCCGATCGCTCGGATGGCCTGAAGCTGCAGGTCCGGATCGGACAGCGCGTCGATCAGAGGCCGGACGTCTTCAGCCCGCGCGTCCTCGATGGCCAGGAGATCCCGCGAAGCCGGTGACTGGAGGAGAAGCAGGAGAGCCAGAGCGACCATCCGAGAACAGTAGCATAGCTCGAAATGTCGGAAGGTCGGAAAGTCAGAAAGTTAGAAAGAACGTCAGAAGGTCCGGAGGGCATCAGCCTTCGCAGCGCAGTATCACCACCGGGTCGACTCTTGTCGCCCTCCGGGCCGGCAGGTAACAGGCCAGCAGAGAAACACAGAGAAGAATCAGCGTGACAGTGGCGAGGGTGAGCGGATCCTGAGCTCCCACCTCGAAGAGAAGCGAGTCCATCAATCTCGTCAACACGAGTGCCCCTGCCAGACCGACGACCAGGCCGATCGAAGTCAGGACGAGTCCCTGCGAAACGACCAGTTTCCGAACGTCCCGGAAACTCGCTCCGACAGCCATGCGGACTCCCAGTTCGTGGCTGCGCTGTCGGACAGTGTAGGCGAGAAGCCCATGTATCCCGAGGGCGGCGAGAAAGAGTGCTGCTACGGCAAATCCTCCCAGGAGAGACATGAAGAATCGCTCCCGCTTGAGGGAAGTGCCCAGCAGGCTCTCCATCGTGCTCAACTCGTTGAGGGGGAGATTCGGATCCAGGTCTCGTGCGATCTCTCGGACCGCAGGGACCAGGGGGGTCGGAGGACCTTCCGTCCGGATGGCGATCGAGACGCCGAGCCGGGGGTTCTGCTGCAGCGACTCGTAGATGAACATGAGGGGTTCTTCCTGGACCGTCGACCGCTTCTCGTTTTCGACGACTCCGACGATCGTCCTCCATCTGGAGTCTTCCGTTGGATACCGGTCGAGAGTCAGGCGCTGGCCGATCGGGTCCTGATTGGAAAAGAAGCGTCGGGCCAGCGTCCGATTGATGATCACGACAGGTTCGTTGGAGTCTCGATCGGCGGTCTCAAAGTCCCTTCCGGAGATCAGAGGCACCCCGAGGGTCCTGAAGTATCCGGGGTAGACACCCTTGTGACGGAATCCGACGCCGTATTCCTCGCGATCGCGTCCTTGAATCGCGAAGTCACCGCTCCAACCCCGAGTGCTCAGAGGCAGCGCCGAGGTGGCCGAAGCTTCCTGAACACCGGGAAGTTCCGCAACCCTCTCCAGCAGGCTCAGAAAGAGTCCGTCGAGCTTATTGTGGGTGTCGTAGTCGGATCTCGGCACGATGAGCCTGAAGGTCAGGACATTCTCGGGCCGAAACCCCGGGTCGACCTGACTCAGGTTCAGGAACGTCCGGATCATCAATCCGGCTCCCGCGACCAGAATCAGTGCAAGTGCGACTTCTGCGACCACCAGGGCGCTTCTCGTCCAACGTTGCTTCATGCTGCCCAGAAAGACGCGACTGGCCAGAAACTGACCGAGGTCTTTTCGAGAGGCCTCGAGCGCCGGCAGAAGTCCGAAGAGCAGCGCCGTTCCCAAGGTCAGCGCGACCAGGAAGAGGACGACGGTCCAATCGATGGCGATGGCTCCGGCGCGGGGGAGTTCTGACGGGGAGAGGGCCAGCAGGAGCTTCGAGCCCCAGATTCCCAGGATCAACCCGATCGACGCTCCCAGGACCGATAGGACGAGGCTTTCGGTCAGGAGCTGACGAATCAGGCGGGACCGGCCAGCTCCCAGAGCGCTTCGGACGGCGAGCTCTTGCGTCCGTGAGGCCCCTCTCACGAGGAGGAGGTTGGCCACGTTGGCACATGCGATCAGCAGCACCAGGCCGACAGCCCCGAAGAGGATGAGCAGCGGAGGCTTCGAGTCACCGGTGACCCATTCGTGAAGCGGCATCAGGCCGGCTCCCATTTCAGTGTTTGTCTCGGGGTATTCCTGACTTAACTGCGCCGCGACGGACTTCAGTTCCTGGCGGGCGGACTCGAGCGTAGCGCCCTCGGCCAATCGCCCGATAGCGCGCAGGCCGTGAGCACGACGGAACCAGACTGCCGTTCGAGCTGCCGGATCCCATCCGACCGGGACCCAGAGATCCGTGTCGGGCGTTGGGAACTCGAAATCTGCGGGCATGACTCCGACGACGGTGACCGCGCTGCGATCGAGCTCGATTCTCGATCCGATGATGGAATTGTCCTTCGAAAAAGTCTCTACCCAAAGCCGATGGCTGAGAATCGCGACCGCCTCTCCACCAGACCAGGTTTCCTCGGATTCAAAGACCCGTCCGAGCTCCGGGCCGACGCCCAGGACCTTCATGTACTCGGCCGTCACGGCTCGAGAGACGAGGGGAAGTGGCTCTCCGCGACCGGTGAGCGTCGTTCTGAAGGGAAAGGAGAAAGATGCCCCGATTTCCGACATCGTCTTCATGCGCTCGCGCCAGTCCAGATAATTGGCGGCTGCGGCCTCGGCGCGCGTCCACCCCCGCTCCGGGTTGGTCTCGTAGAACATCACGAGACGTTCCGACTCGGGAAAAGGCAGCGGTTGGAGCAGAACTCCGTTGACGACGCTGAACATCGCGGTGTTGGCGCCGATACCGATGGCTAGCACCAGGACGGCAACGGCCGCAAAGCCCGGTCGGTTCTTGAGTTGGCGAAGAGCGAAACCGAGGTCCGTGTTCATGGGATCGAGACTCCATTGATTCTTGCGAAGCCAGAGGGCGTCCCCAACGCCACCGAGAGCGTGCATGAGCAGTCTTCTCGAGACATCCGGGTCGTTCCTGCGATCCAATGGGTAGGCGTGAATCTCAGCCTCCCACTCCTCCCGCCATTCGGACCGCAGCGATGGCGGCACGAGACGGGACATCCAGCGAATCCAGGAAAGGCAGAATCGAGTTGTTCCCGGGGGTGAGGTCATTTCGAGTGGCGCCAGGTCATCCGGCCGATTTCGGGACCAGGAGTTGATCGATGAGTCGATAGCGTTGTCGGGAGGCCCGGAAAGCTGCGCCACCCGATGGGGTGATTTCGTAGTAGCGCCGTCGGGGTCGTCCGGCTTGCGCCGAGATGTCCACATCTTCCCAATGGGCCTCGACCAGACCGGTTTTCTCGAGACGGCGGAGGGCGGGATAGACGGTACCGCTCGGGAGCCCGACGGAGTCCATTATGTCGAAACCGTATCGGTAGCCGGCGGTCAAGGCGTGAAGGATCAAAGCACTGGTGTAACTCAGTTGGATGCGATCGGGCATATGGGTAGTATACTACATAGGGGAAGGGACTACCCTGTCCCCTTCTGTTGAGTCGCTGCCGGCGAGAAGGAGGGACAGAGGAGATAGTCTCCCCCGCCGAAGTCAGGCCTGGAGGCTCTTCCGGTCTTCCAGCATTCCGGCTTTTCGGAAGGCCTCGAACGTCGCAAAGCCGCCCGTGAGATTCCGAACCCGGACTCCATGCTGCAGTAGCGCCCTCGTAGCGTAGTAGGCTCGCTGCCCGACGGCGCAGTAGACCCACACTTCGCGGTCCAGTGGGATTTCTCCGAGACGTGCGCGGAGATCGTTCAGGGGAATATTCGTCGCCCCTTCCACGTGCCCGCGTTCGAACTCCTCAGGGTTTCGAACATCCAGGACGAAGACGGCTTCTGCGTCGAGATCGTTCCAGTGGGCCAGCGGATGATCCCCGCGCAGCGCGTTGGCGGCGATCATTCCAGCCAGATTGACCGGGTCCTTGGCCGCTCCGAACTGAGGGGCGTAGCACAGTTCGGCTTCTTCGAGGTCGAAAACCGTTCCTCCCAGCTGAAGTGTCTGGGCGATCACATCGATGCGGCGCTCGGTGCCCTTCTCCCCAACCGCCTGAGCCCCCAGGATCTTCCCATCCGGCTTTCTGAAATTGAGCTTGATGTGGATCGGGCGCGCTCCGGGATAGTAGCCGACATGGTGTCCCGGGTGCAGGTAGACCGATTCGAAATCCTCAATGCCGGCTTTGCGCAGAGCCTTGGAACTGAGGCCCGTCGTCGCTATCACCAGTCCGAAAATGCCGCAGACGGAGGTTCCCTGGACGCCTCTGAAGCGGGATTTCAGTCCGAACAGGTTGTCAGCGGCGATGCGGCCCTGTCGATTGGCAGGCCCCGCAAGCGGAACCAGGATAGAGCGCCCCGTCACCACGTCCGTCGTCTCAACAGCATCGCCTACGGCGAAGATATCTGAGTCGTTCGTGCGCATCGAGTCGGTTACGCGGATGCCGCCCCAGTCTCCGATCTCGAGGCCACAGTCTCTCGCCAGGGAGACCTCCGGGCGGACTCCAATCGAGAGAATCACGATGTCGGCCCTCAACCTTCCCTCGGAATCGCTCAGCACCTCGAGCGTCCCGTCCGGACCCTCTTCGAACCCGGCCAGCCCTTCGCCGAGTCGACACTCGATCCCGGAGGCCTCCAAATGACCCTGGACCGCCGCGGCCAGTTCAGGATCGAGTGGAGGCATGACTTGCGGAGCAAGATCCAGGACCGTGACATCAAGGTTCCTTTTCTTGAGATTCTCGGCCATCTCGAGGCCGATGAACCCGCCTCCAACGATGACGGCCCGCTTCGCTCCTCGATCTTCGATCCACTTCCGGATGCGGCGGCTGTCAGGAATCGTCCGAAGGACGAAAATCCCCGGGAGGTCGATGCCGGGAACAGTCGGGACGATCGCTCGTGCGCCGGGAGAGAGGACCAGCTTGGTGTAGTCCTCCCAATAGGTTCGTCCCGTATGCAGATCACGAACTTCGATGCGATGACCCTCCCGATCGATTCGTGTCACCTCGCTCTCCGTCCTGACCTCGATGTTGAACCGGTCTTTGAAGAGGTCCGGAGATGCCACGATCAGCTTGCTCTCATCGGCGATGACTTCTCCGACGTAGTAGGGCAGGCCGCAGTTGGCGAATGACACGAACGGTCCGCGGTCGAACAGGATGATCCTGCAGTTCTCACAGAGCCGGCGAGCACGGGCGGCTGTCGAAGCTCCCCCAGCGACTCCTCCGACGATCAGGATTGTCTGTGTTTGATTCACTTTCACGATCTCCAGGGGTCCCCGGTTTCTTAATTGCCGCTGTTGGGCAGCCTGCCGACGAGAAGCGCTCACAATTCTATCGCCCGAGGAAGATCGATGTCGCTCGAATCAGCCCGACAGGATCCGAGTGTCCCGGCAGTTTCGTCTCCGTTTTCGGCCGCTCCGGAGAGTCGAGGGTCAATCATCCGGGTACTGCGGGTAGGGCCGAAAAATGCCGCAGCCGCGAAAACGGTCTGATGTGTGGAGGAAGTGACTTGGGTTCCCGGGAATCACCTTTCATAATGGCCCTTCCGATTTCCACTTGGAGGCATGATGAAAAAGTTGAACCTGATCGCCCTCGGTGTCCTTCTGATGGCGGCCCTCGGGCTGTCTCAGAGCTCCGACACTCGTCGCCACATCAACCTGCCCGAGAGAACCGACGACCTCCCCTACAGCAACGCTGTCCTCGTCGGAGACACGCTCTATCTTGCCGGGAGTATTGGAATCGATCCAGCGACAGGTGCTCCCCCGGCGACCATCAGAGAAGAAGTGACGATTGTGATGGACGGGATGAAGCGGAGACTCGAAATGGTCGGAATGACCATGGATGATCTCGTTTCGGTCAAGATCTACTGTCCCGACCTCTCGCTCTATGACGAGTTCAACTCCATCTACCGCACCTACTTCACCGAAAAGTTCCCCGCCCGCGCTTTTATCGGGTCGGGACCGCTGCTCAGAGGCGGGCACTTCGAGATTACCGGAATCGCGGTGAAGTAGATTGGCCGTTGGCCGTTCTCGGTGGGTCGTGGCCGGCCGCACTTCCATTCAATCAAGCCGAGCGGTCCTGGGACCCGGGCCGCTGGCAACTGCCAACGAGCAACGGAGGACGAACAACGGCCAGCGCCCACACTCCTCCCCGAACCGGCTATTTCTTTCGGCGCACGGCCTCTCGACCCCGTCGGAACGCCTCCTCGTTGAGAGGGATCATGGCGCACTTGTCCTTCAGGGCCTGCTGGATGGCATACAGGAAGGTCTCCTCCGGGAACAGATCCGTGGCCCCTTGGAGAGCGCCGAGGGCGACCAGGTTCTTCACAAGAGGCCTGCCGAGGGCGTGAGCCGATTCGGCGAACGGAGCTGTGAAGACGCGGATCTGGCTGTTGAAATGCGGGACCTCTTGAACGATTGAGTTGTCGTACAGAATCGTCCCGCCGGGCCGCACGCGTGGCCCGAACTTCTGGAGGCTCGGCGAATTGAAGGCGACCAGTATGTCGGGCTCGGGTGCAGCGGGAGACAGCACCTCCTCAAAAGCGAGGTGGACATCCGCATAGGATGTTCCTCCTCGGGACTCAGGCCCGTAGCTGGGAATGTGAGTGGCGTCGAAGCCTTCATTCACACCGGCGCGAACGATCAGCATGGCGGCGGTCTGGGCGCCGTCACCGCCGCGTCCTGCGAGCTTGAGAGAGATGTCTTTGTCGGCGATGTGCCTGGGGAATCGAGCCGCGTACCGTGGGACGTACTCAGATCTGATTCCAATCGATGATTTGACGTCGCTTGCCTCGTAACTCGGCAAGCCGAACTTCCAGGGAACATCGTGAGCGGTGTCTTTCTTCACACCGAGTGGAAACTCCGGCACCATCTCCCGCTCGACCCACTGTTCCGCCTCGGTCGGGTCGACGTGCAGATGCGTGGGGCACTCGGATAGCACTTCGATCAGAGAGAATCCCTTGTTCTCGACTTGAAGCTGAAGCGCTTTCTTGATCGCCTTTCGGGCCTTGTAGCGCCGCTTGTTATCGAACAGCGCGACCCTCTCGACATAGACGGGCCCGTCCAGCTGGGCGATGAGTTCGGCCACTTTGAGAGGCCGTCCCATGAGGTCGGTGCGACCATCCGGGCAAGTCGTCGTGGACTGTCCCATGAGGGTCGTGGGTGCCATCTGTCCGCCTGTCATTCCGAAGATGGCATTGTTCACGAAAAGAACTGTGATGGGGACGCCCAGCTGGGCCGCATGCACGATTTCAGCGAGGCCGATCGACGCGAGATCCCCGTCACCCTGGTAGCTGATGACGACCGAGTCCGGGTTGGCGAGCTTGTGTCCCAACGCGACGGCCGGAGCGCGGCCGTGTGCTGCCTGGCAGTTCCCGACGTCCAGGTAGTAGTAGAGAAAGGCGGCACAGCCGACCGGCGAAATCGCAATCGTCCTGTCCTGAATGTCGAGATCCTCAATCGCATCCGCCAGATACTTTTGGACGAGTCCGTGACCGCAGCCCGGACAGTAGTGTGTCGCATGGTCCTTGAGACCCACGCCTCCATCGTGTCGATCGAAATTCTGGTAGAAAACCGAGCCGCTCATGAGGCCCTCCTTTCGATGGACTCGACATGAGCCACGATTTCTCTCAGCTGGGGAAGCACGCCTCCGCAGTGCCGAACGTGGCTGATCGACAGGACGATCGGAAACGCCTCCCTGCCCAGGGAGAGGATCAGTTCGTCTTCCAATTGTCCTTCGCTGGCTTCGACCACCACGAGATTCCGGATCCGGCCTAGAAGGGCGATCAGGTTGGTGACGGGAAACGGCCACAGGGTCAAAGGACGATACAGGCCCGCCTTGATGCCCCTTTCACGAAGCATTTGGACAGCTCCGCGAGCCATGCGGGCCGGAGTATTGCAGGCGACCAGGAGGACCTCTGCGTCCTCGCAGCGGAACTCCTCAGCTCTCTGCTCGCTCCGACTGATGGCATCATACTTCTGACTCAGCTTCAGGTTGTGCTTCTCGAGCTCCGGCTCTGAAAGGAACAGTGAGCAGATGAGATTGCCCCTGTGCTCCCGATCACCCGAGACCGCCCAGCCCGGGCTCCCCGGTCGGGTCATTCTCTCGGGTAGGGCGACGCGCCCTGTCACCTGCCCGAGATATCCGTCGCCCAGGACGATGACCGGGTTCCTGTAACGGAAAGAGAGATTGAAGGCTTCCATCGTGAAGTCGAGCATCTCCTGCGGAGTGGACGGTGCCAGAACGATTGCCTGCGTGTTGCCATGCCCCAGTCCCCGGCAGACGAGTTTGATGTCGGCCTGCTCCGGGCCGATATTCCCGAGGCCGGGCCCTCCCCTCATCAGGTCGACGAAGACTGCAGGGATCTCGGCTCCGATCATATAGGAGATTCCCTCGAGCATGAGACTGAATCCGGGAGAGGATGTGAACGTCATGCAGGGGACGCCCGCGGCACCCGTCCCGTACATGTGATTGACCGTCGCAACCTCGCTGACCGATTGAAGGAAGACGCCGTCCAGGAGAGGCAGAAGTCGAGCCATGAACTCGGCGCCTTCAGTCGAGGGAGTGATCGGATAACCGTAAACATGTCTGCAGCCGGCCAGGATCGCCCCTATCGCGGCAGCGTGGGTCCCTTTGATGACGAGCGGATCCGAAGGTCCGATTTCAACCTCCAGGTGCGGCAAGTCTTCGGGCATCTCGAGGTTTCTGCGATGGGGTCCGAACATCACGTTCGGATCGCGCAGCTCATGATCGCGGAAACGCTGAGCCGTGACGGCGTCGGCCAGGCTGAGACCGTAAGGCTCCGGGCAGGCCGTGACGCACACACCACACCCGTTGCATTGCTCGAGGTCGATGGCCACGGGCACGAATCCCGACTCAGGATTGAATTCCTCTCCGAAAGAGATGCAGTTCTTTGGACACGAGGGTATGCAACGCCCGCAGGCCTTGCAGAACTCCGGGAAGAGGAAAGGCTTCGGCTTTTCGGTCTGTTTCGAGGTGCGGGTACTCATCGGTTCACCCTGACGGAGCAACGTGAGAGTCCGGAGTCCCGGAATCTCAGGACGGGCTCGGAACGAACTCGCCGAGCTCCGAAGTCTCCAACAGCAAACTCCGTACCACAAGCGTTCTGTGGTGAGAACGCCCGTGAAGCCGGACATTCCAGGATCTGGCCGCTCTACGGATTCACAAACGGCGGCGGGCCAAAAGGCCCAGGGTGCGTGAAACTACGGCGTTGAACGTGTCAAAGCGACCCGTGGAGTCAGGTGAATCCGCGAGCCCAAGAGCGGGTCGGCACCGACGGGCGCAGGGTGTGCACGCGGAAGAGTGACCTCTCCCGGTCCGAACACACCCGGCGACTCGTGCGCTGCACCAGTGCCTGCGGGGAGTGGTTGATGCCGGCGATTCTGACCCTTGCTGGTCGATGGCTATCGATCTTCGCCCGGTGAGTCCTCCAGAATGGGCATCACCAGGCCGATCTCGGTCACCGGAAGCGTCGTGAACTCTCCCGGATTGTCCCCTAGTTCCAGGGCAATGACCGAAACTACCTCCAAAGACTCGATGACGACGACACCCTCGAAGTCCTCCAGATCGGCCCCGGGAAAGAGTTCGTCGGCGAAGCGCGCGCTCCTTCCATTCGCTGAGAGGGCAACGGCGCCAATTCCTCCCGTCACCTCGACTCCATCCAACGTTCTCAGGCTCAGTGCCACGAGGTTGTTTCCGGCAGAGAGGTTACGAATGGAGAGCCCGGTCCGGATGCCGTTGCGCTGGCTGACCGGGGCAATCGCTCGACGAAGGGGTGGAGCGGCCCCGACTCCCGCGATACCGATCCCCGGGATGGCAAATCGAACGACACCACCGGCGAGTCCCGAGACGTTGACCGTTGCCGAGCCCAAGGCGAGAGGACCGGTGGACAAGGTCGACAAGCGGAGGCCGCCCCACGATTCGATGCTGAACGGGATAGTCTCTACGGGGCCGACTCCGCCTTCGAGCTCAATGGACAGCGGCAGGCCGTTCTCGTCGTAAAAGAGAACAATACCGTCCACAGGGTCGGTGGGGGAGGGGTTCGTCAGAACGATGTCGGAAGTGAACCCGGCACCTCCTCCGAACTGTGGGAACTGAAGGAATACCGGTCCGAGAACCCTCGTCTCGGTGGTGCTTTCAGTCGTCCCGAGATCCGGCAGACAGTTCGTCGAAGTGACAGAGGTCTGAACCAGTCGGATAGCCGGGATCTCGGACGCAGGGACATTTGCCACCACCGTCACGGTCTCTTCGCCTGGTGCAAAGGCTGCGCAGATGAACGGGCTCTGGAGGGCGAAAGTGCACCGTCCCGTCCGGCTCCCGACTCCGCTGCAGGAAGCGGGGAATCCGCTGCCGGTCGAAATGCTGTCCACAGTCCAACCTGGAGGGAGCCGGTGGGCGACGGTCGTGTCCGCGGTTGACGACGGTCCCTGGTTGTTGACGACGATCGTGTAGATGACCTGTTGGCTCGGGGATACGGTCTCCCGGTTCGCCTGCACGGTCGTTTCGAAAGTTGTCTGGGTCAGAACCTCCGTGATGACGGCCGGGACACTGCCTCCGCCAACACCGACCTGACTGTTGTTGGCAAGGTTGGGGTCGACACTGTCCGTGGACGCGCTGGCTTTGTCGGCGACGAGCATGTTGTTGCAGGGAGTCCCTCCGCAGGTCCTCACTTCGAAGTCGATGGTTCGTTCTTGCCCGACAGCAGTCTCTCCCGCCCAGGTACAGGTCACTCGACGCCCGAAACCCACCCCGAGCGGGTCCTCGGTACAGGTCGAGCCCGGACTCGGCAGGGACATCTGGAATATGTCGAACAGCTCGTCAACGATCCGGACATTTATGGCGGGGTCGGGACCGTCGTTCCTGACGATCACCCGGTAGCTCAACGATCCACCCGCGATCGTGGTCGTCTGACCTGCCGGGAGAGTGGTCTTCGACAGCACCAGATTGGAATCCGCAATCGCGGATGCCTGGACGAGAGCGAAGACAAAAACCAGTATCACGGGACGCAAGGCGCAACTGTTTCTCATGATTGAGTCCTCCTGGATCCCTGGGGGGAGTCCTGCGGCTGTTGTATCAGGTATGCACCCTCCATTCCAAACCGAGATCGAATGGTCCGCCTCGCACGTGTCGCGCAGGGATCCTGGTGTGGTCAGTACCCAGGGATCGGGCGCGAGTTCAAAAGACACCGTTCGTGTCGGACGACGTTCTTGACCGACGCCGGTCCCGGTGAGCCGGTAGTGGGAGGTTGTCCACAGTGTGGTCAGTCCTGCAAACTCAAGCGCGGATTTCAGGATCTCCGTGCCGCCGAAACTAATCGTCTCTCAGCGAATCCCTAGTACGTGGGGACTTCGGAGCGCCTGGGCGGAAGTTCCGCTCTTTGGTGCAAAGCAAAGAAGGATAGAATCGTGATGAGAATTCTACTTAGCCCCCTCCCCCTCCTGTTCATTCTGTCCGGGTGCTCGACAGGGGCTTCCCCGAAGGAGCCGGCTCCGATAGATGAAGGGTGTCTCACGCTTCTTCCGGGCGTTTTGGCCGATCGGGCGTGCAAGACCGCCTTCGCGAAGGGCGAGGACGGATCGATTGTGGCGATCGACCTCAAATCGGGAGCGGTTGTCTGGCGATCCGAAGAGAAGCTGTCCCCGCTGATTCTGCTCGGGCGCCGATTGCTCGCCTCCGAGACCGTCGATTCGACCGCCAACGCGCTCCGGCTCGTCTTGCTGGACGTCGATCAAGGAGGCGGCCGAGCCGGTCTCGCGGAACTCATCGAGTTTCCAGAATGGGTCTCGGTCCTTCCCACCGCCGGGCGGTCCTTTGCTCTGAAAGGGGATCGGGAGGACGGGCAACCGGTTCTGGTCTGGGAGGCAGGGTCATCCTACGCCGGTGGGGCGCGACCCACTCAGCAGATTCTCGCCCGAGAAACGAGAGGAGCCGCCGGGGTGATCCACCTTGACGCCGTGTCGGGCGCCGTCCTCGGTAGGACATCCCGTGAACCGAAGAGGCGGCCACTCGAAGGAGTCGGCGCTTCGACCGACAAGACCGCGCCGTACTGGAACGGCATCGAGTGGTCTCGCGAACCGATCGTGGTTGATGGCGTCCGAGTCGCTCTCGAGCTGGCCGGGACGACAGGTCATGAGAGTCTCTCTGTGCGTCACTGGAAGGAAGGGGACGAGGGCGCTTCAGAGACAGTTGAGCTGGGCACCGGAAGGAGCCTCCATCCCGTCGTCTCGTCAGATCTGCGACACATTTTCGTTCACGACAAAATGGCCGCAATGAAAGACGGAACCGCTGAGTGGCGTGCCTATTCGTTACCCGACGGACGGCTCGAAGCAACGGTTCCTTTTCGACCGGGAACTCTGGCCGCCGTGGCGGTCGATTCCAAGATCATCGTCCTGATCGAGGACAGTCGACTCGTTCCCGGTGCCCCCGGCCGGATGCTCCTTCCACGCCGGCTGGAGGCGATCGATCTCGAGACCGGTGAAACCGCATGGAGTGTGCCGATCGAAGCGCGAGTGCGGTTACGTCCCGCCCGGTAGGGGCGGCCAGGATGGCGCCCGAACTGGGCAGAACCTGAAACCGTGCTGCATCTCGAAACCAACGATCGGGTCGATTCTCATCGACGCCTACGGAGAGGCAGCCAACTCCGTCACTGGAAGCGTCGTAAACTGGCCGGCCGCGCCCAGTTCGAGCGCTATAGTAGCGACCGGAATTGAGCTCTCGATCGTAACCGTCCCTTGAAACCCGACAGTTTGGGCCTCCGGAAACAACTCGCTAAGGAACCTGGACTCGCGCGAGTCCGGCCCCAACTGCAGCATGGTTACGCCGTTGGCCACGGCGTTCCCCTGAAGATCGCGCAGCGTCAGCGTCACCGTGGCTGTGTCCTGGAAACTGACATTGCGAATCGCCAGGCCGGTGTTGATGGCGCCGACCCGCTGCACCGGCGCGATGGCCCGGTTGACGGCTCGAGCCGCGCCGACTCCGGCCACACCGATGTTGGCGATCTCGAATCGGATCACGCCTCCCATCGGGACGTCGGACAGAACCAGCGCCGAGCCCTGGACGAGGGCGCCCTGACCGTCGGTCTTTACTCGCAGCGACCCGTCAGCCGGAAGATTGAAGCCGATCTCCGGTTGCGACGTGTCGATCGGACCCGAGGCCATCAGGTTGCTGCTCAGATCCTGGACCTGTCCGGACGCGTCGAAGAGAAAGATCGTCCCACTGGCTGCCTGAGCCGTGGTTACGACGATTTCGGAAGTCAAGCCCATCCCGTTTCCGAACTGAGCGAAGTTCAGCTGGAAGGTGGGGGCGCCCCCCCGAAGGCTGGGAGAGTCGGCTGCCGGACCGGACGCGACCGGGTTGACCGGCAGGGTGGTGAACTGTCCCGGCGAGCCGAGTTCCAGCGCCAGCGACGTGATCG
>CAJHYB010000665.1_pt1 | contig 21675 bp, 14 predicted proteins | sample 9198631 | NCBI WGS metagenome assembly CAJHYB01 (sample SAMEA7708354, study PRJEB35096) | sediment metagenome | biome: marine neritic benthic zone biome [ENVO:01000025]; feature: sediment [ENVO:00002007]; material: shallow marine sediment [ENVO:03000034] sea grass bed [ENVO_01000059] ... | reverse complement strand
TCCACCAGGCCGGCCAGTGGAACCGTGATATTGGACAGGATGCTGAGCCAGGTCAGCCGGAAGAAACGGCGGCGCAGCGATCGCTGGCTGAGAACCCGAGTGTCGGTCACCGGAAGACGTGCTCGCGATAGTATCGAAGTTCCTCGATCGATTCCTTGATGTCGTCGAGAGCCCGGTGTGTCTGACTCTTTTGAGGCAGCTTGGGCAAGATCTCCGGATACCAGCGCTGGACGAGTTCCTTGATTGTCGAAACGTCGACATTCCGATAGTGAAGGTGGGCTTCGAGCTGGGGCATGTAGGCGGAAAGGAAGCGGCGGTCCTGGTGGACCGAGTTGCCGGCCAGCGGTGCGGTTTGTGGCTCGGTGAAGCGGGAAACGAAGTTGAGCGTCAGACGCAGCGCCTCTCGTTCGTGAATCGAGGACTTGCGGACCCGATCCGTCAAGCCGGACTTAGAGTGATGACTTCGGTTCCAGCTGTCCATTCGCGACAGAATCTCATCGGACTGATGAATGATGAGTTCAGGACCTTCTGCAAGGATTCGAAGCTCCGAGTCCGTGACGACGGTCGCCATCTCGATGATCCGTTCCGTCTTGGGGTCGAGCCCCGTCATCTCCAGATCCATCCAGATCAGCAGTCCCTCGTCGCTCATGACGGGCCACCATAGCAGAGGCCCCACTTCTAAGAAAGCGGACCGCTTGAAGAGGAACCTGAGCCTTCCCGGCGGCCCGACTCGTCTTCCTCCAAACGACCCCAGATGCGACAATGTTCGCAGACGATCGAACGCACAGCCAAGGACTTCCATGAAACAAACCTTCTATCAACTCTTGGTACTCTCTATCCTGCTCGCGCCCGCAAAGAGCCAGGTACTGAGGCAGGTCGTGGACGGACTCGATGATCCTCTTTTTCTGACTCATGCCGGAGACGGCTCCAACCGTCTCTTCGTCATCGAACGTCCCGGGAGAATCCGCATAATCCGAGACGGCCGGCTTTCGGCTGAGCCCTTCCTGGACATCAGTGAACTCGTCTCGACATCGTTTCTCGAAAAGGGACTCCTCGGGCTGGCCTTTGACCCGAATTTCGTCGAGAACCGCCGTTTCTTCGTCTACTACACGCCGAACGGTCCTCTCAGGACCCGGCTGGCTCTTTACCGCGCGTCCGTCCAGAATCCCGACATTGCCGAACTTCAGGAAACCGTCATGGTCGACTTCGATCAGCCGCAGGGCAACCACAACGGAGGAATGATCGCCTTCGGTCCGGACGGTCTTCTCTACGTTGCCCTGGGAGATGGTGGGGGAGGTGGAGATCCTGGTGGCAATGGACAGAACCATGACACGGTGTTGGGTTCTCTCCTGCGCCTGGATGTCAGCAGCGATTCCGTCTCGATCCCTCCCGACAATCCCTTCGTCGGCAGCGCTGGGAGGGACGAAATCTGGGCCTACGGGCTCCGCAACCCCTGGCGGTTCTCGTTTGACAGGGTCGACGGACGGCTCTTTCTCGGTGACGTCGGGCAGAACACAAGAGAGGAAATTGATCTGATCGAGCGGGGTGGAAACTACGGGTGGAACCGAATGGAGGGTAACCTCTGTTTTCCGTTCGGGTCGGCTTGCGACATGACGGGTCTGGAACCGCCCATTCACGACTACACCAGGGGGGATGGAGCCTCGGTGACCGGTGGATATGTTTACCGGGGGAGCCGTTTCAGCACACTTCAGGGACACTACCTTTTCGGCGACTTCATCACCGGAGCGGTGTGGGCTCTCGAGGAAACACTCCCGGGGATCTGGGAGCGCGAGATGCTCTTTCCCTTTTCGCAACTCCAGATCGCCTCGTTTGGAGAGGACGAGAGTGGTGAACTCTTCATACTGGACTTGAGGGGTGCGGTCTACGAGATCGTGGCACAGGACACGGATGAGGACGGACTTCCCGACGAGGTCGAAGATGCGGGCGCCAACGGTGGCGACGCCAACCTCGATGGGATTCCTGATCGAACTCAGGGTCACGTTGCGACGTTCGCTGAAGGAAACTCAGTTCATTCGCTGATCACGAGTCCCGGACTGCTTTTTCGAGAGGTGCGGCGTCTGGACGACCCGCCTGCGGAAGGTCCGGAGGGATTGTCCTTCCCGTTCGGATTCCTGGGGTTCGAGCTCACCGGGTTGCAGCCCGGGACTGAAGCCGCAGTCACCCTGCTGACCCCTCCGTTTTTCGACGTCAACGCCTACTACAGCTACGGCGCCACCCCGGAGGAGACGTCGGCCCATTGGTACGACTTCTCGCCTTTCGAAGGAATCGGGGCGACGGTGGGAACGCATTCTGTATCGTTCCGATTCCAGGACGGAGTTCGAGGAGACGACGACCTGCAGGCGGACGGCACGCTGACCAGCGTCGGCGGGCCAGCGATCGACCCGGACGGAGTTCGCCTCTCGTACTTCGCCCAGGTCGGCGACGGTGGCGCTGGAGACATCCTTCTTCAAACGAGCGGGACCTTCGTGAACACCGGGTCCGAAGATGAAATCCGACTCCACTTCTACAATTCTGACTCGACTCCCATGAACCTGGACCTGGGTGGCCTGGGCTCCGGTCCCGAGTACGACATCACCCTTCCCCTTGGAAACTCGGTTGCCTTTCAGTCATCCGGTCAGGGTGATCTCGATGTGGGAGGACTTCTGGTTGGCTACGCTCGTATCGAAGCCTCGGCGAGCGTTGGAGGAACGCTGGTCTTCACGCGAAGGGATCGCCCGAGTGGAGTCGTCCTCTACGAAGCCGGGATGCCTGCAACTGGGACCCTGCTTGATTTCACGGTTCCCGTGGACTCCGGGGGCTCTCGGGACACCGGGCTGGCGATTGTCAATGCTCCTGAAACCGCAATGCCGGAGGCAGAGTCCTTCACAACGGCGCATGTGACTCTACGGCTTTACGACTCGAGTTTCACTCTCGAATTCGAGACGACGATCGTCCTGGCCGACGGAGAACACAGGGCCGGCTACCCGCGGGATTTCTTTCCCGCATTACAGGGGCCTCCGTTTCCGGCCCTTCAAGGAACGATCACGGTCAGTTCCGACAAGCCTCTGAGCGTAGTGACACTCCGGCAGACGGACGCGCCCGGGGTCGAGTTTCCTGACGAGGTCCCTACTTTAACGACATTCCCGGTCCTGCCCGGTCGTGCAGATGCACCACCTGATAATTGATCCCCCGGCACCGCCGGACGAGGTCCTGGGGGCGTCCCGCAGCTTTGGACAAACTCGTATGTCTCCTTGCGGCTCTCCGGAGGCGATTGGGTTTGACGAGTGCCACCGCACCAATAAGCAGAAAGGAGAGACACGATGATGGACGGTCACTCAGTCTGGTACGGGAAGAGAAGCTTGAAGACGTCCCTGGGGGGCGTCGCGATTGTCGTGATGTTCGTCGCAGCAGTTTCGGCGGCGAGGTCCCAGGTCGAATCTCCCGACCTTCGAGGTCAGGTGGTCGAGATCGAGCGAGCTTTTGCCAGGACGATGGCGGACCGCGACCACGCCGCGTTTGAGTCGTTCCTGTCGGAAGAGGCTGTCTTCTTGTCAGGGACCAGCGTCCAGCGCGGCCGAGATGCCGTTGCCTCTCACTGGAAGGCGTACTTCGCTGGGCCCGAGCCTCCATTCTCATGGGAGCCGGAAACTGTCTCGGTTCTCGAATCGGGGAAGCTGGCGATCAGCACGGGTCCAGTCTGGAACGCCAGAAGAGAACGAACTTCGACCTTCACTTCGATCTGGAGGCAAGAGGAGCCTGGTGTCTGGCGGATCATCTTTGACAAGGGCGACAAGTTCTGCGAGTAGCACAACGTCACTGTGGTTCGTCTGTATGCGGCTCTTCGGCCGGGAGCGTCTCACCGCCAGGAAGTTGGCGAAGAATGGCGTGTCGAGTATCTGTTGAGTGGAGAGTTGGTGTCCGACGCTTGAGATGTCTGGGTCAGGTTCCCTTTCGCCGGTCTCGTCGCGCTTCCTCGGCGGTTCGTTTTTTTGTGGCCGCCCAGGAACAGATCGGACATTCGGAGAGATCGTGCCGGCGGGCTGGGCAATACTCGCGTCCGAAGTAAATGATCTGAAGGTGAAGCTTGTTCCAGGCAGCTTCGTCGAAGACTCTCTTCAGGTCGCGCTCCGTCTGCTCCACGGAGCGTCCAGTGGATAGACCCCATCGGGCGGCCAGGCGGTGAATGTGGGTATCCACCGGAAACGCTGGAACACCGAACGCCTGAGCCATCACGACGGAAGCTGTTTTATGCCCGACTCCCGGCAACGCCTCCAGAGCCTCGAAGCTCTCGGGGACCAGTCCTCCGTGGCGGTCCACGAGAAGCCGGCCCAAGGCTTTGAGGTTTCTGGCCTTTGTCGGTGCCAGTCCCACCTCTCGGATGATGTCGGCGATCTCCTCCACTTCGAGGGCAGCCAGGGCTGATGGAGTCGGAGCGCGGGAGAAGAGCACCGGCGTCACCTGATTGACTTTCTTATCCGTGGTCTGGGCACTCAGAACCACCGCGACGAGAAGCGTAAAGGGATCTACGTGCCGAAGCGGAATTGGAGTTGAGGGATAAAGCTCGTCCAGGATTTCCTCGATCCGTTCGGCCTTCTGTCGGCGAGTCATATTCTTTCTCTCTCGACGGTGTGTCGGGCACGGTTCTGAAGTCGGCTCCGAGAATCTTTTCCGACCGACGGTCCGTCGCCCCCCGGCGTCAGAGTCTCCACGCTTCTTCGCGACTCTGCGGCGAGAAACAGATGCTTATTCTGGACGGGGCGGACATCATGCGGAGTCGGGTCTCCCGGACGCTGACCGGGTGTCTTAAGAACGATTAATGAACGCTGGCGGCGACGGCCCAGACTCTAAATGAGGGAGTGTCCGAGCGCAAACGAGAACGTCTTGATCGTCGGGAAGATTTTGCTGCCACTTTCGAGTCGACGACGGATCTTTATGTTTGACCAACAACAGCTGACCCGGGAGAAGGGAGATCGCGCCCCGACGCTCCCTTCTTCCGCGTTACTGAAGTTCCCCTCGATCCCGGAAACTTGCTATCTTGTCGCGATGCCGGCGAGGTGCGCTCTGGTTCTCACCGCTTTCTTGCTGCTGGGGACTCTTGTTGCGCAGGAGCGACGTCCTCGGCTCGATCTTCCCCTTCAATCCGGTACCGCCGTGATCGAGTTCGACCAACTCGACCGGGTTTCCGGCGTCTACGTCGCGACGGGAAACGTCGTGATCACCTACCAGGACAGCGTGCTGAAAGCTGACCGGATCGACTACAACCCTGTGACCCGGGAGGCTCTGCTGGTGGGAAACGTGGATGTGCGCCGGGGGATCGAGTGGCTGAAGGCGAGTCGCGCGGAAGTCAACCTCGAGACGGGCACCGGAACGTTCTATGAGGTCGACGGGTTCAGCGACGAGGAGCTCTTCATCCGTGCAAGCGCGATTACGAAGACCGGACCGGATACTTACGTCGCTCAGGATCCGATCATCACATCCTGTTCGGATGCGATTCCGAAATGGAGTTTTCGCACGAGCACCTCACAGATTCGCCTTGATGCCTGGGCACGGGGAAGCAACGCCGTGCTGAGAATCAAAAAGGTGCCGGTTTTCTATCTGCCTTACGTCGTCGTCCCGACGGCCAAACGCAAGCGGCAGAGCGGCTTTCTGATGCCGACGATGGGTAACTCGTCGAATAAAGGCAGGCGGTTCAGCCAATCGTTCTACCTGACACTGGGACGAAGCGCGGACATTGTCTACAACCAGGACTACTTCTCGAAGAGAGGCCTTGGATATGGTTTCATTTTCAGGGCACGCCCCAACGCCGTCAGCCGCATCGAACTCGACGGCTATGCCGTCGATGACCGTTTGGACCAAGGTGGAGCCAGCCTCAAAGGATCGGGAGAAACCCGTTTTTCGGGCTACCGTGCGGTTGCGGTGTTCAATCTCGTATCGAGCTTCGAATTCCGGCAGGTCTTCTCCGACAATTTCTTCGCGGCGACCCAGTCCAGCGAGGAATCTGAGCTCTTCGTCAGTAAGAGCGAGAGGTCGCACTCGATCAATTTCCTATTCTCTCGGGAAGAGACCGCCTTTCCTGGTCCGAATGCCGTCATAAGGACTCGTCCCAGTGTCTCCTTTCGACTGTCCGCTCAGCAGATTCCGAAGACGCCTCTTTACCTCGACCTCGATGCAGCGGCCGGGGGGTTCAGCCGCTCCGACAGCGAACTCGAAACTCCTGGCGTGACCCAGAGGTTTGATTTCTTTCCGCAGATATACACATCGCTGCCTCTGTTTCAGGGGTTGAAGGTCACGCCACGAGTCGCTTTCAGGTACACCTACTACAGCGACAGCCTGGACGAAGTCGACCGGGAGGTGTCGTCCAAAGAACTCAACCGGGACTACCTCGATTTCACATTGGACCTCAAAGGTTGGGGGCTCTCGAAGATCTACCGCTCGGAATCGGGAGAAGCCCGCTGGAAGCACTTGATCGAACCGACGCTCCGATATCGGTACATCGCTGGAATCGATGAATTCGATCGCACGCTTCGCTTCGACGAGGTCGACGCCGTGGCCGACACGAACGAGGTCGAAGTCGCCCTCTGGAATCGATTCTTCGTCCGGCGAAACGACGGAAATCACGAATGGTTGTCGATCAAAATCGCGCAGAAGTATTTCTTCAACTCCGATTTCGGAGGGGCCTTGACCCAAGGTCGCGTGAACCAATTCTTCCCTCTCTACACGCTCACGGGTTTCCCCTACGCGGCGATTGTGCGCAACTCCTCTCCCGTGACGCTGTTGGCGAGGATCCGTCCCGGGCGTCGCATCAATTTCGACGTTCGGGCGGACTACGATCCGGACTTCAATCGATTTCGAAACTTTTCGGTAACCGGTGCGTTGAGCGCCGGACCTGTTTACTTCGGGACGACCTATTTCACGACTCGGGAAATCGAACCGGGGACCTTTCTGCGAAATCAGATTCAAGGACAGGTCGCCCTGGGGACCCTGAAGAACGGACCCTCGGTCTCTGGAATCTTCAGTTACGACGTCGAGGCTTCCCGGTTTCTCAATACGGGAATCCGGGCTAACTATTTCTGGGATTGCTGTGGAGTCTCGCTGGAGTATCAGGGATTCAGCCTGGGAGGAGTCGCTGACACGAGACTGCGGGATGAGCGTCAGATACGCTTCTCCTTCTTCTTCAAGGGTGTTGGCCATTTCGGGACGATTCAGCGACCGTCGAGGGTCTTCTAGTCCGGAATCAATCAGATCTTTGTCGCGGAATGTCGCAAGATCTCCTGCGAAAGGGCCTTGGGACCTCCGGACACAGGTTGCCTGCGATTCAAGGTCGAGGATGTCGTATCTGAGCGTTCATAAAACAATCAAACAAAACCTTTGCGTCTCTGCGTCTCTGCGCGAAACTCCTCTATGCGCTTGCGGCGGGTCTTCTACTGTGCCGCCTGAAGATACTCTGGAGGGCCATGATCTTCGTGTCGATCGGGTCGAATTTAGGAGATCGAGCCGGCTGGATCTCTCGTGCGCTCTCTGAGATGAACGGGAGAGGCCTTCGAGTGCTCCGATGTTCTTCTCTCTACGAGACGACGCCCGTCGGGAATGTTGAACAGCCGGACTTTCTGAATATGGCCTGCGAGGTTGAGACTTCGATGCCGCCGGGACAGGTATTGGAAAGACTTCTCAGAATCGAACGTGAGTTGGGCCGGCGCCGCACTGTGCGCGGCGGAGCGCGGAACATCGACCTCGATCTTCTGTTCTATGGAGGATTCGTGAGGAGCGGCCCGGAACTGACACTGCCGCACCCGCGGGTTTCCGAGAGGGCATTCGTGCTCGTCCCTCTGGCCGAGATCGCACCGGACTTCGAAAGTCCCACGAGCGGTCTGAGCGTTGCGAAAATGTTGTTGCAGTGCGACCGGGCCGCGGCGGTGGAGCTTGCTTCCGAGGAATTGCAGAGCCGTTTGACCGCTGAATGTGGTCGCGGACCTCTGGTCGGCTGAGACCACGGCCACGACCAAGATTTTGGTATTCTATCCTTGTTCGCGGGCCAACCGAGTCTGCCTCGAGGTGGACAGGCGTGGGATGCGATTTCGAGGAAGGTCCGGGCCGGCGAGTCACGCGAGCAGGTCAAGCTATGACAAACGGTGAAGGTGTTCAGGCACTCTGGGGACGGTGGGCGGCGCGTCGCCGTAGGAAGAAAGAGGAGCGGAAGGCGGAAACCGGCCACTCGGCCGTTCGAGAAAACTTCGTCAGCCTTCTCGTCTGCAGCGTCCTGGCGTTCTTCGTCACGACTTACGTCGTTCATCCGATGACGGTTCCGACGCCGTCTATGGAGCCTACGATCCTCGTTGGAGACCGGGTTCTGGTCGACAAGTTCACGATCCGAAACGCTTTCGATCGCGGTTTGCCCGTGGCCCCGAGTCACGCGGTCAGGCGGGGTGATATCGTCGTCTTCAAGCATCCAACGGACATCCTAAACCTCTGGGTGAAGAGGGTTATCGGCCTTCCGGGCGAGATCGTCGAAATCCGGGGTAAGCAGGTCTTCATCGACGGCGAGCCTCTGGAAGAGCCGTACAAGCACCACTCGGATCGGACCGTAATGCGAGGAAGCGGTCGCGATTACTACGGTCCGTCGCGTGTCCCCCGGGATCATTTCTTTGTGCTGGGAGACAATCGCGACAACAGCCTCGATAGTCGATACTGGGGGTTTCTGAAACGCGAACTCCTGGTTGGACGCCCCCTCGTCACTTTCTGGTCCTACGAGGACGCGCCGAATGCTCATCTCAAGACGTCCTTCAGTGAACGCGTGTCGTTGTACGCCGAAAGAATCATCTTCTTCTTCACCAGAACGAGATGGTCCCGAATGGGAGATATAATCGGCTGAAGCGAGCGCCCTTGCCGTCCTTTCCCAGCCGCCTCTCAGGAACTGAATTGGCTAAAGAGAATCCCGAGAAGACTCCCGAGAAAGAGGCGCACAGCACCGTGCGTGAGTACTTTGTGACGACGGTCGTGTGCACGGTTTTTGCGCTCTTTCTGACGACTTACGTCGTGCACCCCATGACCGTTCCTACCCCTTCGATGGTTCCGACGATCGAAGTCGGCGACCGACTCCTGATTGACAAGTTCACCGTGCGCAACGGATTCCGAGAGGCCCCGACGCCAGCAGCATCCCATCGGATCGAACGAGGAGACATCGTCGTCTTCAAATACCCTAAGGACCCTCAGGTCCTCTATGTCAAACGGGCGATCGGTCTTCCTGGCGAGACGGTGGAGGTGCAGGACAAGACCGTTTTCATCGACGGACGCCCACTCGAGGAACCTTACAAGGTGCACTCGGACCCTGAGACTCGGCCTCTGGCAGGGAGTTTCCACGGTTCGGTCGGGCAATTCGTGCGCGACAACTTCGGCCCGATGCAGATTCCCCCGAATCAGTTCTTCGTCATGGGCGACAACCGCGACAATAGTGCCGACAGCCGTTACTTCGGGACACTTCCCGAAGAACTGATCGTCGGGCGCCCTCTGATCGTCTTCTGGTCCTACGAAGACGAATCCGACGCCTATCAGAAGACGAGCCCGTCCGAGTTGGTCAAACTCTATGGCGAACGGATCATATTCTTCTTCACGAGAACGCGCTGGAGTCGGTTCGGCCACGTCGTCCGCTGAGATCGAATTGTGGATGTGAGACCGCCCGACCTTCTAGCGCTTAGATTTCCAACTTTGCCGACTTTTGTCGACAGCGGCCAACTTTTGACGCTTTGACTTCGTCTCAAGTAGGACATCGCTGCGCGACGGCGAAATCCTCAACATATCGAAAGGAATGTGACGACGTATGAATACATGGCGGCAGGACATTCGATTCGGACTCCGGCAGCTTCGCAAGAACCCGACATTCACGATTGTCGCCGCACTGGCCCTGGGGCTTGGAATCGGTGCCAACACCGCCATCTTCAGCGTCGTCGATGCCGTTGTCCTTCGGCCACTGCTCTTTGCTCAACCCGAACGCCTCGTGACGGTGTGGGACTCCAATCCAGGACGAAACGTCGATCATCAGCAGATATCGCCGGTGGCGTTTCACGACTATCGCGCGATGAAGCAGGTCTTTGAGGACATTGCAGGCTGGTGGATTCCGGACATCAACCTGACCGATGAACAGGATGAGCCGATTCGGGTTCAGGCGATCGACATCACGGACAACTTCTTCTCGGTGCTCGGCGTCCAACCTGTTCTCGGCCGCGCCCTTGTCGATGGTGAGGATCGGTCCGGGGCTGATCCGGTGGTCGTCATCGGTCAAGGACTCTGGCAGCGAAGGTACGGCGGAGAAGACGGAATACTCGGCAGAACGATAACTCTCGACGGACGAGGCTACGAGGTGGTCGGAGTGATGCCCTCCTGGTTCGACTTTCCGAAGGGGACCGAGGTCTGGAGACCCCTGGGATGGGACCCGTCCCAGCACAGCCGCCATGCTCACTTTTTTGAGGTCGTCGGACGGCTTGCACCGGGCACATCGGTTGAACAAGCCCAGGCGGAAATCGATTCCGTCAACCGACTCTGGAGCGAGGAGTTTGCTTCCAGCAACAAGGGCTGGCGAGCCGATGTCGTCCCTCTCCACGATGAACTGGTCGGAGACGTCAGGCCCCTCCTGATGTTACTTCTGGCTTCCGTCGGACTGGTGCTTCTGATCGCCTGTGCGAACGTGGCGAATCTTCTGCTTGCCCGATCCTCGGTTCGGGAGCGCGAGGTGGCTGTGAGGTCGGCTATCGGGGCGGGACAGTGGAGGATCATTCGCCAGTTTCTGACCGAGAGTGTTCTGCTGGCGGTCCTGGGTGGACTGATGGGTCTCGTCATGGCGTTCGGTGGGCTGAGGGCTCTCCTGGTACTGACGCCGATCGACATTCCGCGACTCGATGAGGTCGCCCTGGACGGTCGGGTCCTCGGTTTTACATTCCTTGTGGCCGTCGTGACGGGGATACTTTTCGGATTGATTCCAGCCATCCAACTGGCGCGGTCCGATGTCCACGAGGCCCTGAAAGAGGGTGGGCGCGATGCGTCGGGCAGATTGGGTCACCGAATGCGAGGAGTCCTCGTCATCGGAGAAGTGGCGCTGGCGATGACGCTTCTGGTCGGCGCCGGACTGCTCATCCGAAGCTTCTTTGAGCTGATTCAGGAACGTCCGGGGTTTGAGACGTCTCAACGGGTCACCGTCAACCTGCAGTTGCCCAGGTCGTCCTATCGTCAGTGGGACGCGGTGAGCCGTTTCTATGTCCAACTCCTGGACCGCCTCAGGGAGAAACCGGGTGTCGAAGCCGCGGACGGAACAGGGTTCCTTCCTCTCCAGGCAGCCTGGAGGGTCTACGTCAGGATTCTCGATCGCCCCTCCTTACCGACCGAAGAACTGCCCCGAGCCCAGTATCGGACCGTGACTCTCGACTACTTCAAGACGATGGGAGTCGCCCTCCAGAAGGGTCGCCTGTTTGACACACGGGACGACCAGGAGGCTCCGGGAGTTATTCTGATCAATCAGAAAATGGCGGATCAGAACTGGCCGGATGGAGACCCCATCGGAGACAGGATCACTGCCGGCACAAACGGATTCGGCCCGCTTGGACGGACTCTGATGCCGACGAATGAATACGAGATCGTCGGTGTGGTCGGTAACGTCAAGAACAACTCACTGGAAAGCGATGTCGAACCCGCAGTCTACTTCACGCAGAGGCAGTTTCCCTATCGCAGCATGAACATCATCGTCAAGGGGCGAGGCACACCGGCTCAGTTGGCAGGCGCAGTACGGGAGGAGGTCCGGGCGCTCGACCCGAGCCTGCCGCTCACCGATATCCGGACACTGCAGGAGGTCGTTTCCGATTCGGTCGCGCAGCCGCGATTCTTTATGCTTCTCCTGACTGGTTTCGCTGCATTGGCAATGATTCTCGCAGCCCTCGGCATCTACGGAGTGTTGTCGTATACAGTGAGTCAGCGGCAGCATGAAATCGGCCTGAGAATGGCTCTTGGAGCCGAGAAATGGGATGTTCTGGGACTGGTCGTCCGTCAGGGTGTTGCTCTGACCCTGATCGGGGTCGCCCTCGGAACGATCCTGTCGCTGGCTCTCACACGCGTCATGTCCGGTTTTCTATACGGAATCGAAGCGGTGGATCCGCTGACTTTCATCGGAGTTCCGCTGGCCCTTCTGGTGGTGGGGCTGATCGCCTGCTATATCCCGGCCCACCGTGCTGCGACGGTCGATCCACTGATCGCACTCCGAAACTGACTCGTTGCCATCCGGGAAAGGGCCTGGAGCCCCGAAGGCGTGCGGCAACGGCGATCGCGCTCGCAATGCGCCGACGGTGCGATTGGTGCGTCACTCGAAAACACCGAGATCCGGAAGCAGCCGCTCTCCTCACGACCGTAAAACCACGCGGGCTCGAATCTTCCCTGCATCGCCTATCGTCCTGATGCCAATAGTCGTTGGTGACTCAGATCACTGGTGTTCCTGGAATATTCGCAGAAGATCTCTTGTGACCACGCCGGACAGTGGGGGCTGGTCCGCGACGCATGGGGCGGAGCGAAACCCGGGGAAGGTTTCAGGATGGGTATCAACGTTGCAATCGGGGGGCTACCAATCGCGACGGAACGAGGCGATTCAGGACCCTCGCAAAAGACCCAGACCGAGAGAACGGACTCCGCCATCGACAAGGTGTCAGTCCCTGACGAGGCCGCAAGCGGACCCGAAGAAAAGGACCTCTTCGGCGGAGAGATCTTCGCAGTTCTGACGGGCCTGACGGCCCTCTACATCGCGGCCGCTTTCAGCCATTCCCTTCTTGCTCCCGATCTGGAATTCAAGGCCATCTCATTATGGGTCGCTGCGACCAGCGGCGTGTTGCTCGGCCTTCGCTGGGTCCTCGGACGATGGTCCCCTTTGAGGAAATGGGTAGACTGGTACGGGGCAGTGGCCGTCGGCCTGATCATTCTGACCAGCCTGTTCCACCTTTATGTCCTCTCCGAGACACGGGATACCCTGATCAATCTGGCGCTCCTTGGACTTGGAATGGCATCATTCCTCCTTCCCTTTCGAACCATCGGGCTGGTTCTGGCGACAACTCTCGGATTCTGGGTCTTCGTCGCCTGGTTCTCACTCGCGACTCCCGCCTGGCTCCATTTTGCTTTCGGTCTCTTCGCTGCTGCAGGGCTTCGCATACAGAACGAGATTCGAAAGACGAAACTGGAGCACACACGGGACCGGTTGCAGGTGGCGTTGCGTTCGGCGGCCGAGCAACTTCAGAAGAGGCGGAAAGTGGAACGAGCTCTTCGCGAGAGTAAGGAGCGATATTCGTTGATCGCCCAGGGCACCAACGATGGGCTCTGGGACTGGGATCTGAGGGCCGACGAGTTCTTCTACTCTCCTCGATGGAAGAGCATGATCGGATTCTCGGATGGAGATATCTCAGACACCCCGGCCGAGTGGTTCAAACGGGTTCACCCCGATGATCGCCAGCGCCTCGAACTCGAGATCGCTGCCTATCTGAAGGCTGGGGAATCGACATTCGAGACCGAGTACAGGATCCTCCACAAGGACGGCAATTTCCGCTGGATGGTCTGTCGTGGACTGGCCGTCCGTGATGAGGAGAACCGGGCCTTCCGAATGGCAGGGTCTCAGACCGACATCACGGCCCGCAAGACGACCGAGCAACAACTCTTCTACGACGCTTCGCATGACCCTCTGACGAGCCTTCCCAACAGGGCGCTTTTTCTGGAGCGACTAGAGACATCGATCCGCGCGGCCCGAAGACGTCCTGACTTTCTCTTCGCTGTGATCTTCATGGACCTCGACCGTTTCAAGGTGATCAATGACAGTCTGGGCCATCTGGTCGGTGACCGGTTGCTGAAGTCCGTCGCTGATCGGCTTCAGCAATGCCTGAGGGCGGTCGATACGGTGGCTCGGTTGGGTGGAGATGAGTTCGCCATCCTGCTTCACGGCGTCAAAGACCTCAACGCCGCCTCGCGAACCGCCGATCGGATCCGCCACAAGGTCAACCAGTCGTTCATGCTGGCTGGGAGGGAGGTGTTCACTACGGCGAGCATGGGAATCGTCGTGAACACTCCCGAGTATTCGCAAGCAGATGAACTCCTCAGAGACGCGGACACGGCGATGTACAGAGCCAAGATGAGGGGGAAGGACTGCCGAGAAGTGTTCGACGAGAGGATGCACGACCACGCGGTTCAGGTCATGCAGCTCGAGCACGACCTGCGCCGGGCCGTCGATCGCAACGAATTCCGACTCCACTATCAGCCGATCGTCTCTCTGACGAGTGGTCAAATCACCGGCGTCGAGGCGCTGTTGAGATGGAAACACTCCGAGAAGGGTCTACTGGTTCCATCGGCCTTCCTGCAGGCAGCCGAAGAAACGGGACTGATCATCCCGATCGGATGGTGGAGCCTGAGCGAGGCCTGCCGCCAGATGCGCGAATGGCACGAGATGTACCCGCAGGATCCCGCGCTGTCGATCAGCGTCAACCTCTCTTCCCGTCAGTTCGAGCACCCAGACCTGGTGCGCAAGATCAGTGAGTCTCTGGAAGAGTCGGGGCTCGCAGCATCCAACCTGATCGTCGAGATCACCGAGAGTGTCTCGCTCCAGATCGACGACGTCGCGTTGGAGAAGATCTCCTGCCTGAGAGAAATGGGAATTCGGCTCCATCTCGATGACTTCGGGACAGGGTATTCCTCCTTGAGCCATCTGAACAGGTTGCCGTTCGATGCTTCAAAGATCGATCAGTCGTTCATGCGCAAGGCTCTCGAGGGCGATGACCAGCGTCACATCGTCGAGTCGATGGTCGACCTGATGCACAACCTCGGGATGGACGTGATCGTTGAGGGGGTCGAAACCGACGCCCAACTCAGCGCCGTTCGAGCGCTCAAGTGCGACTACGGCCAGGGGTACTACTTCTCGCGACCTGTCGAAAACAGCCGTTTCGCAAAGCTCCTGAAACGCGTGAGCCGGGCCGCTTGATGACATCGGACCCGTTCTTCCGCGGGACACCATCGAGGAAGAAGATGACTGAAATCTACAGTCTGAGCCCGTTTCAGGAATTCGAACTCTGGCTGAACGGTCTTCGGACCTACCACGAGAATCCTGGTGCACCTCTCGAGTCGAGTGGGGCGGGGTTCAGAAAAGACTTCGTGGAAGAAGTCGATACGTCTTTGAAGATTGCCGGAGACCTCGTTCGACTGGCCGACCTGGTCCTCCGTAAAGATACGATCACTGAGACTCCCGCCGGCCGACCTACGAACTCGACTCGGACGCTGGAGGCCCAGCCTTGCGGCCTGGAGGATTTCGCCGAGTTGATGGAGTTCCGCGACTTTCTCGAACCGTTCAACATCATCGGTTCGCGGCTCAGCGGCCGCGTTTCACAGATTGAGTTTCAAGCCTTTGGATGCCTGCTGACCGCTCAGATCCAGAGGCTTCAAAAGAGTCGGCTCTATGCCCGAATGCGGCGTCACGAGGACGAGCCTCAACTGAACGAACTGCTTCAGCAGTCGATCATCCCCGAGACGCCCACCATTCCCGATCAGATGGAAGACGTTCTCGTCGAGTTTCTTCGCAATCTGCGGGTCATCCGCTACATCCAGGACGAGATGCGCCGGAACTTCGAGTTTCGGAAACTGCTCGTGCTGTTTGGACACTGCTATCAGTGCTACTACTCGTTCATTCGAATGCTCAAGCCGCGAAGGGAGCAGCTGCATCTGTATCGTCCCGACATTGTCGAGGGCATTTACAGTACGACCTTCGCCCTCAAACTTGAAACCGGAAAGGTCTTCACAGACGGACTGAGCGACATCGACTCACAGACCGAGAGCAAACGCGCCTACGCAGAAATGGAAGATGCGCTCGGATCGATCGAGAACGCGTTTCGAGAAACCTTTTCGAATCTCGTCAAACTTCTCAACCCTTCCTTCGACGATGAGCGGCTCCACGAAGACTTGAAACGGAGCTACGAGGAGACAGTCCTTCTGGTTGAGGATCTGACGCTGCTTCGAGACTTCATCAAGGTCGTCTGCGAAGAACACCGAGAGGATGAGAATGGGTGGGAACAGGTGCCAAAGACGTTGAAGGGGTTTCAGGAGACATCAATGCGATACCTGTTTTTCAAGGACTGGCTGGCATTCGAGAAGTTCCACCGCGAACTCCTTCAGTCCGAGGACAGCGGAAGGCGCCAGGTTCTGCACAGATTTGAGGTGTACCTTTCGACGCTACTTTCCGAAGTCAAGAAACGCTCCGTCTTGAGCAGGTTCGAAACGCCGATTCCTCGAGCAGCCGCGAACTGAGCTTGATTGACTGCTACGAAGGGCACGGCCACAGGCCCAACACCGACCTCCGAGTGGGCAAGGATTCCGGGCCAGCTTCGCCGAGCTGAATGAATCCTCGCCAGTCGACCGTTGCCTCGGCCAGGGTGTTCTCTTATCCTGACTTGGACGGACGATCGTTGCGTGCTGGAGCAAATGAAGGAAAGACTTATGCGCTGCGTCGGAATTCGTTTTTTCTGGTGGTCAGCCGTGTTGCTCTGCCTGCTCCGCTCCACAGCTTTCGGGCAGGCCATCAATATCGATTTTGGGAAAGTGAGCCGGATTCCCGGCGACGCGTTCCCGGGTGCGGCTCTCCGAAGCGGCGCCTGGAATGCGATCGGTCCTGGAGGTCCTCAGGCCCTGGACGGACTGGACGGAGTCCCGACCGTCGCAACCGTGGAGGTGACTGGAGGAGCGCGTTTCGTACTCAACAATGCCGCGACAGTTGGTGAAGTGGATGCCCTCCTGGATGACCTGATCGACCTTGGGCCGGTCGGAGCGGCTCCTGTCCGGGTACAGATCGCAGGCCTTCGGCCCGGCGACTACACCGTCCTGACGTACGCCTGGGCGCCCGACAACCCCGGCTACAGAAGCGTCGTCGGGATTCCGGCTTCGGGATCGCCGACACAGCCCGTAGGGGGCTCCTTTCCCGGAGGGTTGATCAGTTCCGTGACCCATGCGCTCCACCACGTCTCGGTGGGGATCGACGGGACACTCTTAATAGAGGTCAGTGCTCTGGTCGGCCATGGGAGCCTCAACGGTGTGCAGGTTGTGCTCGGCCTTCCGGCTGATGATCCTGAGTGGCGAACAATCACAGGAACGGGAAATAACTTTGAGGAGCCCCTGTGGGGAGCAGCGGAATCGCAGCTCCTTCGCCTGACGACGGTTGCGTACGAGGACGGAATCTCGGAGCCTTCCGGGCAAGATCGTCCCAATCCGCGAGAGATCAGCAACGTCGTCTCCGCGCAAGATACGGATCGGCCCAACGCCCTCGGGGTCACCGATTACTTCTGGCAATGGGGACAATTTGTCGATCACGACATCGGTTTGACGCCCGGAGCCTCGCCGGAAGAGCCCTTCGACATTCCCGTTCCGCTCGGCGATCCTCAATTCGATCCTCAAGGCGTCGGGGCTGTGATTCCCCTGTCGCGATCCGACTACGATCCTTCTACGGGAACGTCGATCGACGACCCCCGGCAGCAATTGAACCTGATCACCTCCTTTATCGACGCCTCCAACGTCTATGGATCGGACTCACAGCGAACTCGTGTCCTGAGGACCAACGACGGTACAGGACGCCTGAAGATGAGCCCTGGTGGGCTGCTGCCGTTCAACCACGCCGGACTGCCCAACGCACCGTCGAACGACTCATCGCTCTTCCTCGCCGGTGACGTTCGAGCGAATGAACAGGTCGCCCTGACGGCGATGCATACACTCTTTGTTCGGGAGCACAATCGAGTCGCGGCCTCCATAGCCGGAAGCGATCCGTCGCTGACCGGCGATCAGATTTTTGAGCGCGCACGATTCAGAGTTGGAGCCCTGATGCAGGTCATCACCTACAAGGAGTTCCTGCCGATTCTCCTCGGGCCAGATGCTCTCGAGCCGTACGCAGGGTACAGGCCGGATGTGAACCCTGGGCTCGGGAATGTCTTTTCGACAGCCGTCTACCGGATGGGGCACTCGCTACTCTCTTCGCGTCTCCTTCGCCTGGGTGCAGACGGTGAAGAAATCGATGCCGGGCACCTCCCTCTGCGAGACGCCTTTTTCGATCCCGTCCGGATTCTGAACGAGGGCGGCATTGAACCGCTCTTGCGTGGACTGTCCGAGCAACTCCAACAGGAACTGGACCCGCTCCTTGTGGACGATGTTCGTAATTTTCTATTCGGATCACCCGGTGCGGGGGGATTCGATCTGGCTTCCCTGAACCTTCAAAGAGGGCGCGATCACGGTTTGCCGAGTTTCAATCAAGTCCGGGTCGACTTCGGTCTGACGCCTGTCACGGAGTTTGACGAAATCACGGACGACCCTGAACTGATCGACCGACTCGCTTCTGTGTACGCTGGTGTCGACGATATCGACCCGTGGATCGGTCTCGCCGAGACTCCTAAGCCAGGGGCGATGGTCGGTGAGTTGTTCTACTGGGTACTGAAGGACCAGTTCGAGCGACTCAGGGACGGCGATCGATTCTGGTATCAAAGGGTGTTCGACGGCTCTGAGCTTTCCGAACTCGAAGCGACAAAGCTGTCGGACGTGATTCGACGGAACACCTCAATCGCAGACGAGATTCGTGATGACGTCTTCAGAAAGCCGCTTCAACAGGACGTGAGTCGCCCCTTCTTCAAACCGAAGGCCAGGTGATCGGAGTACGAATTGAGGGGCGGCAGTAGCGCCCGAAATGGGCCGGGTCTCTCGGTGCGTGATCGCAGGTCAGCTTTCATCCCAATCGGTCGATAAAGAGTCGACGATGACAACGCCGAAAATCCTCTGGCGACCGACCGACGAGCAGGTTCGAGAGGCCAATCTGACCAGGTTCATCGAGCGTGTCTCCGCGCGTGGGAACCAGGTGACCGACTATGAATCCCTCTACCGCTGGTCGATAGAGAGTCCGGCAAAGTTCTGGAGCGCCTTCTGGGAGTTCAGCGGAATCAAGGCTCATCGCTCTTGGGACCGGGTCATCGACGGTTTCGAGCGGATGCCCGGCTGCAAATGGTTCATCGGATCGCGCCTCAACTTTGCCGAAAACCTCCTCCGTTTTCGGGACGACCGACCGGCCCTCATCGCTCGAACAGAATCCGGAGATCGCTCTGAAGTCACGTACGCAGAACTGTTCGAGATGGTCGTTCGCACCGCTTCGTCCCTTCGAACTCACGGTATCGGTCCGGGCGACCGGGTCGTAGGGTTCCTGCCGAATCGATCTGAAACGGTCGTGGCGATGCTGGCCGCCGCCAGTATCGGGGCGGTCTGGTCTTCCTGCTCTCCTGATTTCGGTGTCCGAGGGGTCATCGATCGACTGGGTCAGATTCGGCCGCGAGTTCTGTTCACATCCGATGGCTACACGTGGGCCGGCAAACGAATCGATTGCTTGTCCAGACTGCGGGAGATCGTAGAGGGGATCCCAAGCATCGAGCGGACCGTCGTCATTCCGCAGACGGCCGGCACCGTGGATCTCTCCGGTCTGGGCGATGCGGTGCTCTTTGACGACTTTCTGGGTCGCGCACACGTTGGCGAATTCGATTTCGAGTCCTTACCATTCGACCATCCCCTGTACGTCATGTACTCGTCCGGGACCACCGGACTGCCTAAGTGCATGGTTCACGGAGCTGGCGGGACCTTGATTCAACACATGAAGGAGCTTGTCCTGCACTGCGATCTAAGGCGTGAAGATACTATTTTCTACTACACGACCTGCGGATGGATGATGTGGAATTGGCTGGTCAGCAGCCTGGCGGTCGGGGCGACGGTTGTCCTCTACGATGGATCGCCCTTCTTTCCGAAGTCTACGCTGTTCGATCTGGCAGAAGAAGAAGGAGTGACCGTTTTCGGAACCAGTGCCAAGTATATTTCACTGGCCGAGAAGGAACACCTGCTGCCGAGAAAAACACACGATCTCGAAACCCTGAAGTCGATCCTGTCGACCGGCTCAACGCTCCCTCCCCAGGGGTTCGATTATGTGTACAGGGACGTCAAGCCGGATGTCCGACTGTCTTCGATTTCGGGTGGGACGGACTTGATCTCCTGTTTCGCTCTGGGCAATCCGATCCTGCCCGTCGCACGAGGCGAGTTGCAGTCGATCGGACTCGGCATGAGAGTCGAGATATACGATGAAGACGCCCGCGTCTTACCGGCCGGGCGCACCGGGGAGCTCGTCTGCACGCAACCGTTTCCGTCCATGCCGGTGCGCTTCTGGAACGATCCGGATGGATCGAAGTATCGGTCTGCCTATTTTGCGGAGTTCCCGAATGTCTGGAGGCATGGGGACTGGGCTGAGCGAACCGTTCGGGGGGGGATCGTGATACATGGGCGGTCGGACACGACCCTCAATCCAGGAGGCGTCAGGATCGGCACCGCCGAGATCTACCGGCAGGTCGAAACACTCGATGAGGTCGTGGAGGGTCTCGTTGTCGGGCAGGATTGGGACGGTGACGTACGAATCGTCCTTTTCGTACGTCTCCGGGAGGGGAATCGTCTGGACGATGCCTTGCGACGCCGGATCATCGAGCAGATTCGAGCCAACGCCTCTCCTCATCATGTTCCGCGAGTGATCGTCCAGGTCGTAGACATTCCTCGCACGATCAGCGGCAAGATCTCGGAACTAGCGGTGCGCAATGCCATTCACGATCGCCCCGTGAAGAACAGAGATGCCTTGGCCAACCCCGAGGCACTGGATCTCTTTCGAGACTTGCCGGAGTTGCGCTAGGCTTGACGGGTCACCGTCGATCCTGCGTGCCCCTGCCCCTGCCCGTGCCCCTGCCCTTGCCTCCAACTACATCCTCTTCCTCGATTCTCCGGTGTTCTTGCGCTCGATATCCACCTCGACGGTCGTCAACTTGCCACCCCGATACAGCTCGATCTCATGTTTGCCGGAATCCAACCGCCTCGAGAGGTGATGGAGACGATAGACGGAACGACCATCGACCGAGACGAGCACGTCCCCGGCTTTGATTCCTGCGTCTTCAGCCGGGCTGCCCTCTTTGACGTTCATGACGAGAATGCCATTCTCATCGGGGGCACCCAGGAATTCGGCCATTTGCTTCGTGAGGGATGTCCCCGTCACGCCGAGCCGAGGGCGGCTGGTCGTGATGAAAACGCTCTTCCCGCCATCATCCCGATCGACGTGGAAGTCATGGTTCTCATCATCGAAGCTCCAGTTGAAGCCAGGCATTCGGATCCCGTCAGCAATCCGACTACCGAAGTCGCTCTCTCGCTCTCCGACTCGCGTTGTCAACGACTGCCGGGACCCACTCCGCGATATCGCGATCTCGATCTCCCTTCCCGGAGGTGTCTCCGAGACCAGGCGCTGCAGATGACGAACTCCCAGAATCTGGTTCCCAGCGTATTCGATGATGACATCGCCTTCCTGAAGTCCGGCCTCTTCGGCCGCGCTTCCGGACTCGACCGATTCGACGACGACTCCTGCTTGCTTGGCAAGATTCAGCGAGCGAAGGTCGTCATTTTCGACGTTTCGGATCTCCACTCCCAGGTACCCGCTCTCTCCACCCCGATAGACTCGGATCTGGCCGAGGGTCGTTCCGACGGAAGCGAGAAGGAGGGCGATGAGGAGGGCCGCGTTCAAGTGTTTCTTCATGACTTGTTTAGACTCCTTGTTCTTTGACGCGAGAGGGGAAGGCTTCGGCCTCC
>CAJHYB010000252.1_pt1 | contig 21849 bp, 19 predicted proteins | sample 9198631 | NCBI WGS metagenome assembly CAJHYB01 (sample SAMEA7708354, study PRJEB35096) | sediment metagenome | biome: marine neritic benthic zone biome [ENVO:01000025]; feature: sediment [ENVO:00002007]; material: shallow marine sediment [ENVO:03000034] sea grass bed [ENVO_01000059] ... | reverse complement strand
GAAAAGCTTTCCAGTAGTTCGACCGAGAACACCATGACCCCCAGCACTCTCTCGTCGCCGGCAGTCGGAGATTCGTGGACTTCGGAACACACAATCCGCGTTTCGAGCACTTGATTCTCGGTCCGGGACATAGGGATCAGGAAAATGGCTTGAAACGCAGAGTCGGGTTCGACGAGGACTTCGCCGACGCGAACATCTTCCACCCACAACTCGAGTCGATTCCTGTCAGTGCTGAATCCGCGAATCGCAATGTAGGGTCGTTCCTCCCTCGCCTGGAGGTAGCAGACGGCTTCCCGTCCGGTCCAACGGAATCCAACCTTGTCTCGTTCGTGCCAGAACCAGCCGGGGCCGAGCTGCTGGTTGAACAGTCCTTCCTCGAAGTCGATCGACGGACCGAAGTCCGTGGCGGAACCACTGGAGCCCTGGCCCTTCTCGTAGTGCCACTCATCCCTCAGCTTGAGTCTGAGCTTCCGTCTCGACTCGCTCCGCACGAGGACCCCCCAGAATTCGGCGTGGGTGTACCACCCGAGACCGATGTAGGCGAAGAGTCCACGCAGTGGAAAGAGCTTCAGGTAATCGGAGCGGTCGCGGGCGCACGGGAGCTGATGCAGGAAGCGCAGGCCGCTTTTTCGCAGAGCCGAGCGCAATCCTCGGGGACTCATGATCTGGATTTCCCCAAAGGTCCGATGCTCCCTCAGGAATCCCGGGTTCCTCCAACCGATGTACCGATCGGCTAGAAAGATCGGGAGATACTGAGGGAAGTAGAGTTCGGTATGCCCTTCGTAGGGATAGTAGCGGTTGGGTGTCGAAAGGAAGGCCATACCGCTCGGCTTCATGACCCGCCGGATCTCTTTGAGGAACTCGATCTGCCAGTCGAGGCCTCCAATCAGGTGTTCGATGACGTCGAAAGCGAAGACGAAATCGAAACATTCGTCAGGGAATGGAAGCGTCGTCCCACTGCATTGCAGGTACTGTCGTCCGGGAGCCGACTCGGCGAACTGCAGCACATGATTGTGGTAGTCGCCGCCGACGTAGAGCTGGCAGTCGCGATCGACCAGTTCTCCGAGGCCTCCTGAACCGCATCCGATATCGAGAACGGTCTTCCCCCGAAAGTCGAGCGGAACGATCGGAGCGTAGCTGTCGAGCAGCGAGAGATTGCGCTCTCGAGTCTCCGACCAGTACCGAGTCCAGCGGGTGACGGACGCTGTATCGTCCGCGCCGAAAATGCGTCGGGCCACTTCGGCGACCGACTCGAGACGGTCTTCTGTGGAGGTCTTGCTTTCCGTCGGTGACTCCCTTTCGTGCATCCGCCTCATTCTAGTCCTAAAGCCGCTCCCTGGGCCGTACAGCGCCCGCTGTCGCTGCCTGGCGCAACCCGAATCCACAAAAGTTCGATATCCTCGGATCTGAACTGAGGCCGGAGCGCGAGCAAACCCGGCCGCAACGGATCGAATCCATGGACCAACTTGTGCGCCGATTGGGACCGAAGGACCGCGCGCTCGACCTGGGTGCTGGCCCCGGCAGTTTTGACTACGGCTCGACCGAGGCTCAGATTTTCGCGATAGACCTGGCGTTTCCCACTCGGTGTCAGCCTTCGAAGATTCGGATTCGAGCGGATTCCGGTCGGCTTCCTTTGAGGAGCGCGTCCTTTGACGTCGTGGTCTGCAATCATACGCTCGAGCATTTCGAGAAGCTCGAGGAGGCTCTGTCTGAACTCGGCCGTGTTCTCAAGTTGGACGGTTATCTCTGGGTGGCTGTGCCGGACGGGTTCCGCTTCGACGATCGGCTCTACCGGTTCCTCTTCAAAGGAGGAGGTCATGTCAATCGCTTCAGCCTCGAATCTCTTCTCGAGGTGGTTGAGTCAGCGTCCGGTACTCGCCCACGACGATACAAGAAACTCTATAGCGGCTTCGTGTATCTGAATCCACCCGATCCTGAGAGGCTTCCTTTCTATCCCAGAAGGGCTCGGATTCTCGGCCGAGTCCCACCTCGACTCCTGACGGCGACCCTGGCCTGCTTCAACTACTGCGTTCGTCTTCCAGACAGAGTTTTCAAGACAGGACTGAGTCAGTATGGGTGGGCAGTCGTATTTCAGAAGGGCCCTCATTCCACCAGCGAACTCGATCGCATGGACGCCGATTTCAACGTTTGCTACTCGTGCGGCGCCGGACATCCCCTTCCGACATTGGAACCGATCCTGTTTCGCTTTCTTCTACTTTGGAAGTCGTATCGTTGTCCATCTTGCGGGCGTCTCAATCTTTTCGGCGGCACCCGCAACGTTTGAACCAGAGATTCTTTCCAACGTAATCCCCTCCTCCCGTCGTCAGTTCAGGTGAACAGGAGAGAGATGAAGATTCGATGGAGAGCGTGTTAATATTGCCGCGAGGGTGGCGCTTGCTCGTTTCGGTGAGCCTGATTCGATCATCACAAGATCTGGTCCGACTGCCACTGCAGAGAGCGAGGCAGATATGTTCGAATCGTCATTTCTGAGCGCTATGCCCGGTTTGAAGCCGGTGCTGGCCTACATGGATCCCGGCTCAGGAAGTCTTCTTCTACAGGTTCTGCTGGGCGGTGCGGCGGGTCTGGCACTGGCCTTCAAACTGTTCTGGAGTCGGATCACGTCTGCCTTCAAACCGTCGGCGCAAAAGGAGCTGGCGGACGAAGAGAACGGGTGACCCGGAGCACGCTGAAAGCGGATTCGTGTCGACTGCGATTCAAGAAGTTGTCCCGTCTCCCCAGAATCCCGGCTTGACGACTCAAAGCCTTCTTCTCCTGTTTCTGAGTACCGCCCCCAAACACTATGTCTGATGTCCAAGTCGAGAGCGGATCCTTCCGGGACCGAAACGGCCGGGTCTTCTATTTCGGTGAAGAAGTCTACCGGACCGTAAGTGCCGATGCCCTGCAGACCTGGCGGTCGCTGGAATCGCAGCCCTTCTTCCGGAAGCTTGTCGAAACCGGCAAACTGGTGGCCACCGAGGAAGTCGACCTGGACAGGACGCTTCTCGATGGCTCCATTGCCGACAGTTCCTGGGCCGGGTTCCTTCAACATCAGAAGATTCCCTTCGTTTCCTATCCCTACGAATGGTGCTTCTCCATGCTCAAGGATGCGGCTCTCCTTCATCTGGAGCTGATCCGAAAAGCCTTGGAAGCCGACCTTCTTCTGAAGGACTCCTCCTCTTATAACGTTCAGTGGATCGGGTCCAGGCCGACCTTCATAGACATCCTCTCGTTCGAGAATCTCAGAGCGGGTGAACCTTGGAGCGGTTATCGGCAGTTCTGTCAGCTTTTCCTTTACCCACTTCTGCTCCAGGCCTATCGAAACCTTCCCTTCCAACCCTGGCTCAGAGGGAGCGTAGAAGGGATTCCACCCGGCCAATGCAACGCAGCGATGTCCTGGCGGGACCGGTTTCGTTCTGGAGTCTTCACGCACGTCTATCTACAGAGTAAGCTCGAAAAGGGTTTCCACGATGGGGGTGAAGGTGTCAAGAGACAGATCGAACAGGCCGGGTTTTCGAAGGATCTGATTCTCCGTAACGTCCAGAAGCTCGAGAAGCTGGTGCGCGGACTGCATTGGAAGGCGTCCTCATCCCGTTGGGGGGATTACGTCCAGGACCACAACTACAGCGACGAGGACCTGGGCGCAAAGAAAGAGTTCGTCCGGAAGGCGGCGCACTCGGGGACCTGGAGCCGAGCCTGGGATCTCGGAGCGAACACAGGGGTCTTCAGCCGTATCCTGGCTGAGAACGCCGGGTATGTCGTGGCCATGGATGGCGATCATCTCGCCGTGGAAAGACTCTACTGCTCGCTCAAGGGAGAGGAGGAGCAGAAGATCCTGCCGTTGATCATGAATCTGGCGGACCCGTCACCCGGCCTGGGATGGCGGTGCAGAGAACGGAGCGGTATCGAGGAGAGAGGAAAGCCGGACCTGACACTCTGCCTGGCCCTCGTCCACCATATGGTCATCGACGCCAACGTTCCACTGCTCGAGTTCGTGGAATGGCTGGCTTCTCTCGAAAGTGCCGTAGTGATTGAGTTCGTGTCCAAATCGGATCCCATGGTTCAGGGTCTGCTGCTGAACAAGGACGATCAGTACGACGACTACTACCCGGAGCGGTTCGAAGATTACTTGAAGCGGTTCTTCGAGATTACGTCGAAACTCGAACTCACGTCCGGAGCACGCACGCTCTACTTCGTTCATCCGAGGGGCTGAACCGCGGTTCGTTCAACCGTCCATGACTGCACCGTCAACCACAGGCTCCATGGTTCAAAGCCGGCGAGAATTCCTGATTCGGGCTGTTCATGTGTTCACCCTGGTTGGGTTCGCGCTCGCACAGCCTCTGTTCGACTTGATTTCACAGTATCCCGAATTCTTTGTCGCCCACCAGAGTCAGCCATTCGACGTCTTCCTTCTGACGCTCTGCTTGAGCGTGCTGATCCCACTGGTCATCGTTCTCGTGGTCCTTCCGATTGCTGCGGCCACGAATGGACGTATTACGCTGGGTCTTTCGACAGGGCTTCTGGTAACGCTGGTGTCGTTGACCATTCTCCGAGGGGTGGACATCCCCTCGCCGATCACGCTTTCACTCTCGGCAGGAGTGGGAATGCTCTTTGGAGTCGCGTACGTCCGATATCAGTCCACGGGGACCTTTCTGACGATTCTCTCACCCGCCATCGTTCTCTTTCCATCGATGTTCCTGTACTCGGTGCCGTTGGAAAAGCTGCGAACGTCTCAGGGAAGCCCCTCTGATTCGGCGTTGTCCATCGAGCGTCCGGCTCCTGTCGTCATGATGGTTTTCGACGAGTTACCCACGATCTCGCTTCTGGACGAACAGAATCTGATCGATCCCGTCCGGTTTCCAAACCTGCGTTCGTTGGCTGACGAGTCTCACTGGTTCCGGATGAATCATACGGTCAGCGACGGGACTCTGATCTCTCTCCCGGCGATCCTCGACGGTCTTTATCCGACCCCTGAAAACCCGCGGCTACCGATCCGATCCGATCATCCCCGAAATCTGTTCACGCTGCTGGCCGAGGAGTACCGACTGAAGGTCTTCGAAAACCTGACCCGCCTGAGCCCGTTGCCGCAAGGCGAAACTGAGGGCGGAACCGGATTCACGACCCTGGTCGACGACTGCTCTCTTCTTTACCTTCACCTGGTGGTTCCGATCCGGCTCGCCCGCGAGCACCTTCCCTCCGTAACCGAATCGTGGGGGAACTTCAGAGGCGAATCCAGCGCGCCGTCGGCGGAATCCGAGAACCCTGGATGGAAGGACTTTCAGCCCGACTGGTCGGACCGGCACCTGCAGTTCCGTCGTTTCGTCGATTCGATCGAGCCCGACCGGACCCCGACCCTCTATTTCCTGCACTCCATGCTCCCGCACGCGTCCTGGAAGTACCTTCCCTCCGGACGGTTCTACGCGCTTCGCGAGCGGCCGGGTGTCCTGGGCGTGATCGGACCGAACAACGAGGGAATCGACGTCAATCAATGGACCGAGGACGAATGGCTCACCGTCCAGGGCTACCAGCGTCATCTCCTTCAGGTCGGCTTCGTCGACAGACTGATTGGGGAACTGGTCGCACGACTCCGACAGATCGATCTGTACGATGAATCTATGATCATCATTACCGCCGATCACGGCACTGGTTTCACGCCTGGGGATTCACGCCGGAACGTCACCGCCTCGAACCATCCCGAAATCATGATGGTGCCGCTGATCCTGAAGCTCCCCCAACAGAAGAAGGGCGTACTCAGTGACCGGAATGTCGCCACGATCGACATCCTCCCCACGATCATCGACGTTCTCGGAATTAACCATTCGTGGACCTTGGACGGGCACTCCGCTCTAGACCCGGAAGACACCGGCTCGCGCGAGAAGATAATCTTTGCCGACCAGGGCACGAGACAGAGCTTCGATGCCGACGTTCCGAAGATCGCCGAGTTTCTCCAAAGGAAAATCAGCCTTTTCGGGACGGGTGACTGGGACAGGATCTTTCGCATCGGATCCTATCGCCAGATCGTCGGCAAGTCCCCCTCGGAGATGCCCGATGCGGGAGAGTCGCGTCTGAAAATCGAGATGGATGGCGAGGTCTTTTTTCAGAACGTTGATCCTGCTGCTCCTTTCCTGCTTTCACAGATCGCCGGCCGGGTCGTCGACGCACCGGGTACTGACCTTCCTGACATCGCGATCGCCGTGAACGGTGTAATCCGCGCAGTGACGAGAGCGACAGCGCTACCCGAAGGGGTCCGTTTCTCGGCAGTTGTCCCTGAGAGTTCGTTTCGTCGGGGGAAGAACGACGTCGACGTATACGAAATCCAGGGTCCCGGGTCGCATCCCTCCCTGAAAAGAGTTCGACGAGAGACCCAGCGGGTCGTCGAACTCGTCCTGGAGTCGGAAGAGGAGTCTCTGAGATTCGCCGAAGGGCATCAGGTCCCTGTGGTTTCCGATGGCGTCACGGGATGGGTCGTGTCCAGCTTGACCGACGATCGGGTGAGCATCGCGGGCTGGGCGGCGGACCTGAAGACCGGGACCCTGACCGAGGCAGTCCTCCTTTTCCTGGACGGTGAGTTCCTGGGCACGGTCGAGACGAGTTCGCCTCGGACCGACGTCGTCGCAAGCTTTGACCTGGAAGGAATTGAGAACTCCGGCTTCTATTTCGAGATGCCTCTGACGGATCCGGACACGCTGAAGAGCCGACGGCTTCGAATCTTCGCGGTATCGAGCCGTGGGGTGGCCGGCGAACTGCATTCCCCACCTGCCGAGCGGTCCGAGCAGTGGCATTTTCTGACGAACCCGAACATCCCCCTTGATTCCGTGACGAGAGATCGCTTTCGGGAGGCCCGCGCCAAACAGTCTGCTGACGATGGAGGCTGAGCAGCAACCGGGTTGCTGGTTCCACCGAAGACGTCAGGTGGAGATCGGAGCTCCGGGCCGTCTTGGCCTCGGACTGTGGACAGATCCGGTCGTGAGCGCCAAGTCTCGAATCCGGGACATGTGTTACCGTCTCTAGCTCGATGCAAGGAAAAGGACCCGAAGAAGCCGTGGCGAAAGACTCTCCCGGAGTGCCGGAAGCCGTCTTGAACGAACAGGTTCATCGGCTTGAGGTCGACGGCCGCGAGTTCATCATCGTCGGCACAGCCCACGTGTCGCGTGAGTCGGCCGAGCTGGTCCAGTCGGTGATCGAGAGCGAGAAACCCGATCGCGTCTGCGTCGAACTCGATCCTCAGCGCTACAAAGCTTTGACTCAGGAACGCCGCTGGGAGTCTCTCGACCTCAAGGAAATCATCCGAAAGAAGCAGCTGAGCACCCTCCTGATCAACCTCCTGCTTTTTTCCTACCAGAAGCGCCTGGGAATGCAGCTGGGCGTTATGCCCGGCACCGAATTGCTCGAAGCGACCCGCTCCGCGGAACGCGAAGGCATTCCTGTCGAACTCTGCGATCGCGATGTCCGGATCACTCTGAAACGAGCCTGGCGTGCCACTCCGTTCTTCAAGAGGATGCTGCTGATTTCCTCGATCATCGCCGGAGTCTTCGAGGAACAGGAGATCACCGAAGAGCAGGTTCAGAAGGTTCTCGAAGGAGATGTTCTGTCGGAACTGATGCAGGACCTGGGTAACGAGTTGCCGACGCTGAAGACCGTCCTCATCGATGAGCGAGACCGGTTTATCTCGCAGAAGATGCGCGACTCGGAAGGCGATCGCATCGTATCGGTCGTCGGAGCCGGCCACGTCCACGGGATCAAAAAGGCCCTTCTCGAAGGACAAGAATCCGACTTGGAATCCCTCGCCTTTGTCCCACCCCGGTCACGAGTCTGGAAGTGGGTCGGGTGGGGCGTCCCGATCGTGATTCTCGGGTCGATCGGTGTGATCGGCTGGAATCAAGGAGCGCAAGCGGCTGGAGACAACGCGCTGTACTGGGTCCTGGCCAATGGCATTCCGAGCGCGTTGGGAGCGGCCCTCGCTCTGGCTCATCCATTGACCATCCTCGCCGCTTTCCTCTCTGCTCCATTGACGAGCCTGACTCCCCTGATCGGTGCGGCCTACGTGACGGCTTTCGTCCAAACCTGGGTCAGACCTCCGCGAGTCCACGAGTTCCAGAGCGTCACCGAGGACATCGGTCACCTGACCAGATGGTGGAAGAGCCGGCTCCTGAGGATCTTCCTCGCTTTCTTCCTTCCCGGGATCGGGAGTATGATCGGGACCTGGATCGGCGGCTACGAGATCGTTTCAAACCTGCTGCGTTGATTGGATTCTGCCGGCACAGGAGTCGCCACCCTCGACGGCTCGCCACTCTTTCCTGATTCTATCCCCGCATTTTCGCGTCGTTCCGGGAAGGTTGCCATCGAGGACCGATTGCATCCCGGGCCGCCGCACTTCCCGGCCAGCCGCACAACGTCACCGTCGTTTCGTTTTCGACAACTCGACGATACTGTCCTTATCGATGCTCACGGTTTCCGGAATCCATTCTCCGTTGGAGAGATTTCGGATCCGGGCGAGCAAATCATTGTAGTCACCATCGGGGACTCGGAGCTCGAACTCGACCTCTTCGGCGAACGCCTCATGAACGATCCAGGCCCGTGATTCGAGGACCGCTTTCCGGACAGGCTGAACGAAACGATAGGGGAGACGCACTCGCGCCAGCACAGTCGTCAACTTCTCGGCTCGCGGAAGTCGCGCCAACAGCTCCTTGACCGCTGATGAATAGGCTCGCACCAGGCCTCCGGTGCCCAGTTTCGTGCCGCCAAAGTAACGGGTGACGACGACCGCGATGTCCCCGAAACCACTCCCCTGGACGACGGCGAGAACCGGTCGTCCCGCCGTTCCTGAAGGCTCACCGTCATCGCTGCTGTGGGCCAGGACGTTCGAGCCGTGTCCGATCACGTAGACGGGGACGTGATGTGTCGCGTCCGGGTATCGACGCCGAATCCTCGAAATGAACTCCTTGGCCGCATCCACCGAGAAGGCAGGCGCGGCCGTCGCGATGAAGCGAGAATTGCGGACCGAGAACTCGTGCGAGGCCTCGCGCGCCGGGATGAGCTTCATGAGCTTGCTCAGAGGTGACTCCCGAGAGGCCGAGGACGTCGCACACCTTGAGTTCGTCCAGGCCGAGGATCGGGCTCTACTTCGGTACCTGTTGTGAAAGGACTCCTCGAGAGGAGCCCGGCCCAAGTTTGCCTCGCTCGAATCGAGAAAGATAGACTGTCTTCCATGCTTCTCCGTCGTCGAAAGCTCAATCTGAGACGGAGCCTGATACCCGAAGGCCACTTTCTCATGGGAGCCGAATCCGGCTCTTACGACGAGTGTCCTGTGCACGAGGTTTATGTCTCGGCTTTCGAAATGGCGCAGTCGCCGGTCACCAACCACGACTACGCGCTCTACGTCAAAAGCAGCAAGGTGTCTCCTCCCGAGTACTGGGAGAACGGCCGGGACTACCTTCCGGATCAGCCTGTCGTCGGGGTCAGCTGGCATGAAGCGTGTTCTTACTGCGAGTGGTTGTCACGCGAAAGCCGATTCAGTCTTCGATTGCCGACCGAGGCCGAGTGGGAAAAGGCCGCTCGCGGGGGGCTTCGGAACTGCGACTATCCCTGGGGGAACGATCCAAAGGGCGGAGGCCACGGGACGCTCGCAGGCCCGTTGAAGACTCCACGTGAAGTCGCAAAAACGAAGCCCAACGGATACGGGCTTTACGACATGGTCGAGAACACTTTCGAATGGTGCCTCGATGGCTACGACCCTCACTACTATGCCGAATCTCGAACTGACAACCCGACTGGCCCGGAGTACGCTGACCAGAAGTCGGCTCGAGGTTCCAGCTGGAAGAGTGATGTCCTTGTGGACCGGTGTTCGGCACGGAGCCGACTGGCGCCCTATTTCCGATGTGACGATTTCGGTTTTCGCTGGGTCAGGACGTTCTGACGACCCGTCCGTACGCTGTTCACGAGCCGCTTTTCTTCAGACCGAAGCTTCCCTTGCGATCAGGAACCCACTATGAGAATTCTTCTGCCCTTTCTGACTCTTGCGTTGATGTTCTCCACTCCGGTTGCAGGCACCAACACAATACTGCTCGAGAATGCGATTATCGTAGACCCCTCAGCCGAGACGCTGACGAGGGGATATCTGCTCATCCGTGACGGTCGAATCAGCTCGATCGAGGTCTCGGCTCCAGCAGGCTACGAGGGTCCACGGCTCGACCTGCGAGGGCGCTGGGTGATTCCCGGCCTTGTTGACATGCACACTCATTCCTTCGGGAATTCCCCTCCCGCGGGACCACCCCAGTTCCTGGGAACTCCCGGCACGGCCCGACGGATGCTCTACTGTGGCGTCACGGCTTTTCTCGACCTCTTCAACATGGAGGGTGTCATCCTCAATCTGCGAGACCGCCAACGCACGTCGGGAGTCGCAGGCGCGGACATCTTTGCAGCGGGTCCCTGCCTGACGGCGACAAAAGGACACTGCTCGGAATACGGCATTCCAACCCGAATCATCGACAGTCCTGATGATGCCCGCAAACAGATTTCTGAACTCGCAAAGAGGAAGCCCGACGTCGTCAAAATCGTCTACGACAACGCTCCGGGTAGACTCCCGACGGTCGACCTGCCGACGCTGAAAGAGGCTGTTTCGGAAGCCCGTCGAAACGGGGTCAAGACCGTTGTCCATATCGGAACATGGCAGGATGTGCGCGAAGCTGCGGAGGCCGGCGCGAACGCATTCACGCATATTCCGAGAGGGGAGATCCCGCCGGACTTGCCCGGAATCCTGCGGGAACGACGGGTGCATTCTATTCCCACGCTGGGAGTCCAGACCGGACTCGCGTATCTCGTGGACAACCCGAAGGCGCTCGAGAATTCACTGCTCGCGTCGACGACGACTGAGATGCTGCTGGAAAGCTACAGAAAGACGGACTCCTTCAACAATCGTATGAATCGATGGGTAGAGGCACAGCGAACCCATCGGGAAGAGTACTTGAGGTCGGTGAAAAGGCTCTCAGAGGAAGGAGTACTGCTCATGGTCGGGACGGACGCTGGAAACGCCGGCGTCTTTCAGGGCTTCTCCGCACATCGCGAGCTCGAGCTGATGGTCGACGCCGGGCTCTCGAACTGGGCTGCTCTGAGGGCCGCGACGACTGTCCCGGCAGGATTCCTGGGGAAGGAATGGGGGGTCAGTCCGGGGTCAGAAGCGAATCTCGTCGTCATCGGAGGTTCGCCGATTGAGTCGATTTCCAACACCCAGAAGATTGTCCAGGTCATTCACCATGGGAAAGTGATCGACCGGACCAGTCTGCTCATAAACTGAGGACTTTCAGACGGGGTGTGGAGATCGGAGAGGTTTCTGCGGCGACTTCCTTGGAACGGATCAGCCGCTTCTGCGTCGCTTGAGAAGCCCCAGCTGTTCCATGCGAAAGAGGATAGCGTCAACGACGTCGGGGGATCGATTCGAACCGTGGGTCGATTCGTAGGCTTCGATCAGGGGAGCCAATGCCTCAACGACCTCACCTCCGGAGTCTTCAGCCTGTTCCCAGAGCTGAGTGACTTCCGTAACGGCCGCACGTCTTTGTGCTTCGCAATCGATCAGCCTGAAATGCATCCGTTGAGTTCCCGTACCCATGACTATCTCACATTTCGCGTTCGCGTGACAATGACGTGCCGGAGGTGCCACGCGGAGGGCCATCCAAGGCTGGAGGTCACGGTTCCGGAGACACCTTCACGATCAACTTGCCTCGGTTCGTCCCATCGAACAGGCGGTTGAGCGCCGACGGAGCGCTCTCCAGTCCTTGCACGACATCGACTCGGTATTGCAGAAGTCCGCGAGCGAGCCACTGACTCAATTGCGCGACCGCCTCAGGCGCACGGTCCATGTAGTCAAGGACAATGAACCCCTCCACACGCGCCCGGCGTATCAGGATGTTTGGGAAATTGAAGGGTCCCGGAACGGGCTCGGTCGCGTTGTACTGCGAAATAAGCCCACATACAACGACTCGCGCGCGGTCGTTAATGAGGCTGAGAGCGGCATCGAGGGTCGCTCCGCCGACGTTGTCGAAATAGACGTCAACTCCCTCGGGGCAGTTTTGCTTCAGCTGTTCCTTGAGGTCACCCTCTTTGTAGTTGATGGCGGCATCGAAGCCGATCTCCAGGAGCCACTCACATTTCTCTGCGGTGCCCGCCGTCCCCACGACATGACATCCGAGAATCTTGCCGATCTGTCCAACCAGGGACCCGACCGCTCCGGCTGCGGCTGAGACCACCAGCGTTTCGCCTTTTCGGGGTCGGCCGACGTCGACGAGTCCGAAGTAGGCCGTCGCGCCGATATGCCCGAAGATCCCGAAATGGGCTGTCAACGGGAGATCCTCTGATCGCGGTATTTTCGTCAGTCCCCGGTGAGCGCTGACCCAGTAGTTCTGCCAGCCGCCCATTCCCTGGACGATGTCCCCCTGCTGAAACAGAGCACTGTTGGATTCTTCGACGACCCCGATCGTGAGACCTCGCATGGGCTGACCCAGTGGGACCGCCGGCACGTAGGTGTCACGCTCGTTGGCCCATCCCCGGTTCGCGGGATCGAGCGACAGGTAGACGTTGCGGACAAGAACCTGTTCGTGAGAAGTCAGAGGAACGTCCGTTTCACGCAACTGCAGATCGGCTTCTGTCAGCCGCCCCTCCGGTCTCTTCGTGAGGATCCACTGCTGATTCTTCCGCATGAGATACCGAGTCTAGCAGGAAGCCTGTCGTTCGATCACGCCAGTCAGTCCGTCAATCTGCGGAATCTTGGCTTGCGCGAATGTCCTTACCAACATCGTGAAACGACACCCCTGGATGATACACGTACGCTCGGGAAGTGGGAGGAGCGGTCATGACCTCACTCAGTCTGTTCGAATCGTACAGCAGCGAACACTGCGCGCACTGTGGAGACGAAACCCACTTCAGGTGTTTCGGCTGCAATCCGATGGTCTACGTGTGTCGAGACTGCGCTCAGCTCCACGCCTCGAGATTGCACCTACCGCCCAAGAGTCCCCCACTCGTCTCGGAAGTCCGGGAGTCGTTTTCCGTGGAAAGCGAGGAACTCGTCGGAGTTCCCTAGAGCCGCGCCAGCTCCCGGTCGTGCAGGGAGACGACCGTGGATACGGGGGGCGCCAGCGCTCACCGATGATTGCGCTAAGCGAACAGGAAGCGTGAGATTCACATTGTCCCGGGGAACGCGGAGTCCGGAACTGTAGAGATCGGCGTCAGGACTTTCGTCCGTACTTGCGATTGAATCGTTCGACACGTCCTTCGGTATCGAGGAGTTTCTGAGTCCCCGTCCAGAACGGATGACTGTCCGAAGTGATCTCCATACGGATTTCGAAGTGGTCGACACCATCGACCTTACGGACGGTTTCGCTCGTCATCGTCGAACGGCTCACGAACTCGGCACCGGTGTTACTGTCAACGAACACGACAGGGTGATACTTGGGGTGAATCGCTTCCTTCATCTCGAACGCCTCAATAATCAGAATGGGTCGACCCAGCGGTCGGACACGCATTTCCAGGATCTCTGAAAGCTCAACAGTATGCCAGAAAAGGTCGGCCGACGTCACTCCCGGAGTCTGGTTGTTGGGACTTCCAACCTCTCCGGCTGCTACTCGCCCGGTTCTCTTCCCCAGAAAAGACAGGTGGGGTAGCATGACGCGATGGAAGATCATGGGTCAGCTAAAATTGGCGACAACGAGCGCACACGGGCAGTTGAGGTCCTCGAGTCCTCCTACTCTGATTTCGTGAAACTCGTCGAGAGACTGCCGGAGCATCGGTGGTCGACGCCGCCGGTCGAAGATGAGTGGTCGGTGTCGCAGGTTGCCGAGCATTTGCGCCTCTGCGAGGAAGGGATGTACCGGGCTGCGGAACGAGCTCTTTCTGCGGACCCGAACCCGGAGTGGGCTTCGGAAACTGCCGGCAAGGACCAGGAACTCGAGGCGTTGATGATGAACCGGGAACGCAGAGCCTCCGCTCCAGAGATCGTCTATCCCAAAGATCCGAGCCCTCAATCGTCAGTTATCGATGAGATTGGACGGGGACGACGACGCTCGATTGAATTCGTCCGGACGACTGAACTTCCGCTCAAACAGCACACGTTTCCTCATCCGTTCTTCGGTCCGCTGAGCGCTTACCAGTGGCTGCTCTGCCTGGGACTGCACAATCATCGCCACAACGATCAGATCCGCGAAATCCTCGGGAAAATCTAAGGAACGCGAGAGTCGTGATCTCGGCGTGTCAGTGGCAGAAGACTCACTGCAGAGATTCCGAAAACCTCTTCAAACCAGGCGGGATTGCTCCCACCCGATCAGCGCTTTCTTTCGCGTCTGGCCCCATCGGTATCCTCCCAGAGCGCCGCTCTTGCGAATGACTCGATGGCAGGGGATCAGGAAGGCGACCGGGTTGGCGGCCACGGCACCCGCAACGGCGCGGCTGGCTGCAGTCGTGCAAACGGAACCGGCAATATCCTGGTAGGACACCAGATTCCCGGCGGGTATTCTCAGCAGGGCTCTCCAGACCTGCAGTTGGAAATTTGTGCCTTTCAGGAACAGTTTCAGCTTGCCGCCATCCCAGGAGCCTTCTGAGAAGATCCTCCGGACGATCGGCCCCGTTGTGGTCTGATCCTTTCGGAAAACGGCCCGCGGCCAGTCCCGGACGAGCCGGCTCAGACCGTCCCCATTCGGAGTCTCGAAGGAGAGCCCGCACACTCCGCGTCGGGTCACAGCGACGAGACACGTGCCGAAGGGACTGGCATGAAAGCCGTAGTCGATATCGAGGCCTGTTCCGAGCGCTTTGTATTCACCCGGGGTGACGGCTTCAACGTTCACAAACAGGTCATGGAGGCGTCCAGGCCCGGAGAGTCCTGTTGCATAGGAGACATCCAGAACGCTTTGTGAAAGTCGGAGTTGCCTTTTGGCGTTCTGAACCGTCAGGAATTGCAGGAAGCGTTTCGGGCTGATCCCGGCCCATCTCCTGAAAAGGCGCTGGAAGTGATAAGGGCTCAGGTTGACGGAGGACGCGAGCTCCTCGAGGCGGGGCTGCTCCTCCTGATTCTCTTCCAGGTAGCGGATGGCTTTCTCGATGCGGCTGAAGTCCTCACTGCTCTGGTCGTTGGAAGTCATGTGGGTCTGCTCTTTCAGAGTCGTCGTACTCATCATGATGACAGACTAGTCAAAAGGGCAGCGGCAACCCACCCGTTTCTTGCGGACTTGTTTGAGCCCGCGGAGTCTCACTGTTCTCGGAGGAGGGCAGCCCACTCAACGCAACGAATCAACAGGAATTCTAAGGGCGTTTGACCCGTTGGAAGGAAGCGCTCATACTCGGGCTCGACGGAGGAGAATACGAGGAGGTTGAGCGTTGAGAATCGCGATCCTTTCGGACAGTCACGACAATATCTGGAGACTCGATGCCGCTCTCGCGAAAATGTCCGGAGCCGACCTTTTCATTCATTGCGGGGATCTCTGCTCACCCTTCGTCGTCAAGCGTTTGGCCGAGCGAGCCCATGGCCGACCTCTCCACATCGTCTGGGGAAACAACGACGGCGACCCTCGCCTGATCTGCCAGATCGCCTCGCAGTACTCCGGCGTTCGGCTTCACGGCCAGTTTGCTGAGTTGATGATCGACGGCGTCCGGATCGCCGTGAACCACTATCCCGAGATCGCACGTCCTCTGGCCGCCAGCGGACACTACGACCTCGTCTGCTACGGCCACGATCACTCGGCCGTCGACACCATCGTCGGGTCCTGCATACTGCTGAATCCGGGAGAGATCATGGGTCAGACGGGCAAAGCGACCTTCGCATGGTTCGACACGAAGACGCGTATTGTGGAGTTCGTGAAGATCGATTGACTCGTCTCACGAAGCACCGATGCGCCCCTCCCGGTGGAACCCTCTCAGCTTCTCAAGGCTCAGGTGAAAGGCCTTCCAGTGCCTTCAGCCGCTCCAGCATTGGCGGATGTGAGTAGTTGAGAAAGACATAGAAAGGATGAGGCGTGAGGTTGGTGAGGTTCGTGCGGGCCAGTTTCTTCAGTCCGCTGATCAGATCTCCGGCGCCCTTGAGAGTCTCCCCGGCGAACCGGTCTGCTTCGAACTCGTGTCTGCGTGAAAAGGCGTTCATGGCGATCGCCATGACGATCTCGAGAGGCGAAAAGAGAAGCGCGAAGAAGACCATTCCTGCATAGATCGAGGTCTGCTCCAGGTAGAAGGCCTCGAAGAGACCGGGGCGAGTCAGGAAAAACGAGAGCAACCACAGCAGAAGCCCCGTGTGGAGCACGCTGATCACAACTCCTTTGGCGATGTGGCGTTTCTTGTAGTGCCCGACTTCGTGGGCGAGAACCGCAACGAGTTCCTGAACGGTCTGCTTTTCAACGAGAGTGTCGAAGAGTGCGACCCTTTTGTGACGACCGAAGCCCATGAAGAAAGCGTTCGCCTTTCCCGACCTCTTCGAGCCATCCATCACGTAGACATTGTCGAGCGGAAACTGGACTCTGCTCGCGTATGAGAGGATCGCGTCACGCAGCTGCCCGCTTTCGAGAGGTTCGAACTTGTTGAAGAGAGGCATAATCCACGTCGGGGCAATGAACTGAATCACGAGCATCCAGGCCGTCACGGCTGCCCAGCAATAGATCCAGGCCCAGCTCCCAGCGTATTCGAAGAATGACAGAATCCCCGCGAGAAGCGGTGCTCCAAGAATGGCAGCGAGCGCAAGTCCCTTCAGAAGGTCGGTCACGAACGTCCACGCCGTGGTCTTGTTGAACCCGTAACGCTCCTCGATGACGAACGTCGAGTAAATGCCGAACGGTAGAGAGAGAATTCCCTGAGCGACGACCAGAGCACCGACGAACACGAGTCCCGTCCAGATCGATCCCCAACCGAAGCTGCGTGCCCATTGATCGACCCAGTCAAACCCGCCAAGAAACCAGAAGAGAAGCAGGATCGGTAACTGGATCGTCTCCGCAAACAGAGAAAAGCGGGAGGTTTCGCGAGTGTACTCTTGAGAGCGGCTGTACGCTTCGGCGTCATAGACACCCTCGAACTCGCTGGGGAGATCTTCGCTCAGGGACCTGAGATTCAAAACCGATGAGACTACACCCAATCCGTACTCGGCCAACAGGGCCGCGAGAATGATGATTCCGTAGAGATTCACGCGAGTATTCTAACGTCTCTGTCGGCATCTTCCCATTGCTTCCGGACGGCCGCCTCGGGGCAGGCTATTCCGCAACTGGCGCGACTGCACGCGACGTCGCTCGTGAGCAACTGGGCGATGACCTCGATGGACTCTATGCGGCCAGCTGGCCTCACCCTGCGATCTCTGCGTCCCCTGCCGTGATTTCAATCCATCCAAGCGCTCTTTGACAAAATCGAGAACGCTCAACACAATGGTCCCCGAAACTACCAGAAGGACCCGCCACGATGAAGAAATCAGCCCTGTTTCTCGTTTGTCTTATGACGACTCAGATCATGCCAGCTTCAGATCGATTGACCGGACGTTCCTTTGCGACGCGGTCGGCCGTAATTGCCCGCCACGGTGCGGCCGCCACCAGCCAGCCCCTCGCCACTCAGATCGCTATCGACATTCTCAAGAAAGGTGGGAACGCGATCGACGCAGCCATAGCTGCGAACGCGGCTCTGGGCCTCATGGAGCCGACCGGAAACGGTATCGGAGGTGATCTCTTCGCGATCGTCTGGATCCAGAAGGATTCAAAGCTCTACGGCCTGAATGCCAGCGGACGCTCACCCTATAGCCTCAGCAGGGAGGAACTGGCGAGAAGGGGCATCGAGAGGATTCCGACCATCGGACCTCTTTCAATATCGGTCCCTGGGGCCGTGGACGGCTGGTTCGAATTGCACGGGCGATTCGGCCAGCTGCCTATGGACGAAGTACTCGCACCCGCAATCGGATACGCTCGTGAAGGATTCCCGTTATCAGAGGTCATCGCATATTACTGGCAGGGCGGAGCTCCTTCGCGAAAGGATCAACCCAACTTCGCCAAAACCTTCCTTCCCAGCGGGCGGGCTCCAAGAGAGGGCGAGATCTTCAGCAACCCCGATCTGGCTGCGACTCTCGAAAAGCTCGGAAAGGGAGGTCGGGACGTCTTCTATCGAGGCGAGATCGCCGAAACGATCGACGCCTTCTGCAAGAAGAATGGCTGCTTTCTGACGAAAAAGGATCTCGCGGATCACGAGTCGACCTGGGTCGAACCGGTCTCTACGAACTACAGGGGCTACGATGTCTGGGAACTCCCACCGAACGGCCAGGGTATCGCCGCGCTCCAGATGTTGAACATCATCGAGGGATTCGACCTGCGTTCCATGGGTTACAACAGCGCCGAAGCTCTCCACGTCATGACCGAAGCCAAGAAGCTCGCTTTTGAAGACCGTGCTCGATTCTACGCGGACATGGACTTCAACCGAGTCCCTGTAGATGAGCTGATCTCGAAGGAGTATGGAGCCATCCGGCGCCGCCTGATCGATCCGAACCGCGCAGCCCGAGAGTATCCCGCCGGCGATCCGGTTTTGCGGGAGGGCGACACCATCTACCTGACCGTCGCCGACAAAGACAGGAACATGGTTTCCCTGATCCAGAGTAACTTCAGTGGATTCGGAACAGGCTGGGTACCGGACGGGCTCGGTTTTTCATTCCAGAACCGAGGAGAACTGTTCAACCTCAGGGACGATCAGCATTTCAATTCCTACGAGCCTCACAAGCGCCCGTTTCACACGATCATTCCGGCCTTCGTAACCAAGGACGGCAAGCCCTTCATGAGTTTCGGGGTGATGGGCGGAGACATGCAGCCCCAGGGACATGTGCAGATCGTCGTTAACATGATCGATTTCGACATGGGGGTCCAAGAGGCCGGGGATGCTCCGCGGTTTCGACACTACGGATCTTCCTCGCCGACCGGCGGTGTGATGAGCAACGGAGGAGAACTGCGGCTCGAGTCCGGGGTCCCGATGGAGGTTCAGCGCTCCCTAACGCAGATGGGCCACCGGTTGCGGTTCGCCTCAGGCGGCTACGGTGGCTACCAGGCCATCGTCTACGACGCTGAAAACGACGTGTATCGCGCGGCGAGCGAATCGCGAAAGGACGGTATGGCGGCGGGATACTGACCGTCCGTTGCTCAGGGACTGTGACCGGTGCTCGGTGATCAGAGATCCGTAGTTTGCCGCATTGAACAACCGGTTGATGTTCACTGGCCACCGTTGACTGGTCACTGCTCCCTGGTCCCTGATGACTGGTCACTGACGCACGGCCACTGCTCACTGGACCCCTCCTCCAAGACGACTGAAGATGACCGACCCTCGCTCCGAATATGAAACGCGGCTGCGGCTGCACGAATCGAAGTCCGAGGAACTCGAACGCTGGGACGCACGATTCTCCCTTGCCCGTCTGATCTTCGGATCGATGGTCCTCGTGTTCCTCTGGTTCGGGTTCGGATCCGGACTCTCTCTGGCTTTATCTCTTCTGGCCCTCCTGTGCCTCGCAGGAACGATCGCTGGTCACGTCAGAATGAGGCGCCGGCTCTCTCAGGCTCGGCGAGCCAGTCGCTTCTACCGAAGGGGACTCCTTCGTCTCGAGGGCAAATGGTCCGGACAGGGTCAGGACGGAGCTCGCTGGCGACCTGGAGACCACATTTACGCGACCGACCTCGACCTGTTCGGAGGCGGTTCTCTCTTCCAGCTTCTTTGCGGTGCGAGGACCGAGGGCGGTGAGAGGATGCTGGCTGAATGGCTCTGCACTCCCGCTCAGATTCCGGTTATCCGGCGGCGCCAGGAGGCAGTACGCGAACTCCGCGACAAACTGGATCTGCGGGAAGACCTGGCCGTCCTGGGCGACGATGTTCAGGCAGAGATTCACCCGGAGCTTCTCGGGCACTGGGCCGGTGCACCGGGTCGGCTGGAAGGCGCCGGGCATCGAGTCATAGCCTTCGTCCTCGTCCTGATGTCGGGACTGTCACTGTTGGCCTGGACCCAGACAGAGATCGGCCCGGTCCCGCTGATCGTTTCGCTCTCGGTCCAGTGTCTGTTCGCGCTCCGGCACCGCCGGCAGGTCATCGATGTGATCAGCGGAGTCGACCAGCCGGCCCACGATCTGCGCCTTCTGTCGAAGATCATGGCGCGACTCGAGGATGAGGAGTTTTCGTCTCCGCTGCTGATCGAGTTGAGACGAAGCCTTCAGACTGCTCGCCGGCCACCGTCACAGGAAATATCGCGCCTGGCCCGTCTGATCGACCTTCTCGACTCCCGTCGCAATCAGATGTTCCTTCCGGTGTCCTACCTGCTGCTCTGGGCGACCCAGACTGCATTCTCGATAGAAGCCTGGCGGATGCGCTGCGGGACGCAGGTGGGTCGATGGCTTCAGGCCATCGGCGAACTCGAAGCTCTCAGCTCGCTGGGGGCGTTCTCATTCGAAAACCCCGATTTTCCCTTTCCGGGTCTTTCTGAGGACGAAGTGATTTTCAGCGGGTCGGATATGGGACATCCGTTGCTTGCCACGGATCGTCGCGTCCCCAATAGCGTTCAGCTTGGAGACGATCTGCGGCTGCTTGTCGTCAGCGGATCGAACATGTCGGGCAAAACGACGCTTCTCCGTACTGTCGGCGTCAATGTGGTCCTGGCCCTGGCGGGCGCACCGGTCTGCGCACGCGAACTGCGCCTCAGCCGCTTCGATATCGGGACCAGCGTTGTCGTCACGGATTCGCTGCAGGAAGGAATCTCACGATTCTATGCCGAGATCCGGAAGTTGCGTCGAGTCTTCGAGCTGACCGAGTCGGGGACCCCGGTTCTCTTCCTTTTGGACGAGATTCTACACGGGACGAACTCGCACGACCGTGCGATCGGAGCGGAAGCGTTGGTCCGCTCGCTGACCCAGCGCGGGGCCGTCGGTCTGGTCACGACCCACGATCTAGCCCTGACCCGCGTGGCTGGTGCTCTTGATCAAGGAGCTTCGAACGTCCATTTCGAAGATCACTTCGAGGCCGGACACCTCGTGTTCGACTACCTTCTCAAGCCCGGAGTCGTTCAAAAGAGCAACGCTCTCGATCTGATGAGGTCGGTGGGTCTGGAAGTTTGAAAGTCGGAGAGTTGGAAGGTTAGAATGTCAGAAAGCCAGAGGGGTCGGCGACAGCAAGTCGCCTGGAGTGAACCCAGTGGCGCGCATTTCATATCGAATTGCCAAGAACCGGAAAGCTGTCTTTTGCACCGTTCGCGGCGCCCTCGAAGAAGACGAGATGCTGGAGTTCTCGCGGACGCTCTTGGACGACACGGACATACCGGTGGGATCGGTTGCACTTGTCGACTTTCGAGAAGTTGACCTGGAAAATGTGTCCTCCGAGGGTGTCCACAAAGTCGCTCACATGTTCAGGAACGACGTCAGAAACACCAGACTGGCGTTCGTCGCGCCGGATGAACTCGCCTACGGACTATCGCGCATGTACGAGGCAATCCGGCAGGACTCAGCGATTGAGATACAAGTGTTCCGGGACTTGGACCAGGCCCGAGAGTGGCTTGGTCTGACGTAGTCTGGAATCACTCTGTGTTGGGAAGTGCTGACCTCAATCGGCGGCTCTGATCGACGAGAACATTTGCTCCCTCGGGTTCAGTATCCGAGAAATTCGTCTGATAGTGACCTCTCACGTGTTCTTTGACCAGGATTTCCCTGGGAAACGCTCAGGTCCGCCCGCTGGAGGGAGGTCTGAAGGTCTGACCGGAAAGGGTTCCAAAGGGAGGACGGTTCATGGTTGCGCGAATTCTTCTCTTCGTGACTCTGCTGGGGCTTCCCTCTGTCCGTGGCCAGCAGGAGCCGGAAGGCGATCCTCCCTTTGACATCGTCGGCCTGAGCTTCTTTGCGGT
>CAJHYB010000009.1_pt1 | contig 22048 bp, 15 predicted proteins | sample 9198631 | NCBI WGS metagenome assembly CAJHYB01 (sample SAMEA7708354, study PRJEB35096) | sediment metagenome | biome: marine neritic benthic zone biome [ENVO:01000025]; feature: sediment [ENVO:00002007]; material: shallow marine sediment [ENVO:03000034] sea grass bed [ENVO_01000059] ... | reverse complement strand
TTTGGCCGCCAGCTTTGTTGTGCAGCCTCGCAAGACGCCCAGTATTGCTGCGTCGCACGCCTCGCTGGCGACGAAAATGCGCTCCGAATTGACGACGTGAACTTCTCGGACAGCACACTAGGCCTGCGACTAAAAGACCCAGGCGGGTTGCGATCCGCCGGTTGACTGCAAGCAAACGAGCCTCCTGAATCCACCTCAATCTCTAATCTCGCCAGGCCTGCGACATCCAATCGGTCTTGGCCCCTCAAACGGCCGGTGAGAATCGAACATCACGGATTGAAGGGAGTCTCGCAGGCGACATGCCCATCGGAGAAACGACGGGGCAATTCAGACAGAAAACCGCGATCTTCACAGCTGCCGGTCTGTCCGGCCTTCGCCTTCGCGCTCCCCCTGCTGATTCTCGTTGGGATTCTCCACGGCTCGAAATGCGTGCTGGAATTCCCAATATGTGCATCGCGGGTAACAGAAAGCAGCCGCGAGACCCCCCGGGGAGACCCCGAGAGCAGTGGGCTTTCAGCCTTCGAGCCAATCCACGACCGTCCTGCGGATGGCGCTCTTGTCCGCCTTGGAACTCGCCTGAACCCGATAGGTGGCGGTTCCGATCGCCACGAGTTCGGCCGACTGGTTCCTGAGTTCCTGCTTCGTGACCATCACGGACTGGCCAGGCCGTACGACCTCGGCTGATGCCGTAAAAAGCGACCCACGACCGGGCCGCAGGTAGTCCGTTCTCATGTCGACCGTGCCGAGAGCCAGCGGAGGCCTGTCGACCGTGAACATCGAGAGCACCGCCAGCGATCCGACTATATCCAGGACCGAGGCGATCACTCCTCCGTGTAAAACGCCCATGCGGATGTTGCCGACCAGTTCGTTCTTGAACTTGAACTCGAGGACACCTCGGCCTTCGGCCGCGTCCACAACCCGAAGGCCGAGAAGTTTGTGAAACGGGATCTTGTCTTCGTACAGCTTCCGGATCAGTTCGATTGACATCTTGTTCGGTGCAGGGGTGATCGTCCGAAGAGGCCAACCCGCTCAGGCCAGTCCGGCCGTGGCACTCACGAAACGGTTGATCTCCTCTTCGGTATTGAAAGCCGCCAGCGACAACCGGATCGCGTCGAAGTCATCGGACCCGAAGGCCCGGAAGACAAATCCGTTCCCTTCATAGAGCGACTTGAAGACGTCTGAGCTGCGGACTCCGCGAACCCGCACCGAATAGAGAGACGATGACATCGGCCAGCTCCTCGGGGAGAGCCATTCGAGATGACTTGAGCTGTCGACACGCTCCTTGCAGAAGCGCCAGAGCGATCGATAACGCTCCTCTTTGGAGGACGAAGTGTCTCGAATCTGCAGTTCCACGGCCCTCCCCAGAACCAGGACCTCGGCCAGGTTGCGCGTCCCATAATCCTCATAGATGCGAGCCGTCCCTTTCCAGCGAGACTGACCCCAGGTGACCCAGATCGGCTTGAGCTCGGGCTGCGCCTCTTTGCGCACGTAGAGTAGTCCGAGGCCTTTGGGCGCCTGGAGCCACTTGTGGGGACTCGAGGCGTAGAAATCGACGCCGGAGTCTCGAAGATGGACGGGGAGCATTCCAACCGATTGCGCCCCGTCGACCGCGACGAACTCGACACCTTTGGCCTTGGCCAGTGCAGTGAGCTGCTGCATCGGGTGCCGGATTCCGACCATGTTGTCGATGTGCGGAAAGACAAGGACACGCGTTCGAGGAGTGATCTGACTGTCGTAGATCTCCAGAAGTCGTTCGTCGTCCACTGTCGGGGAGGCCCCGATCGGAAAGCGGAACCTCTTCACTCGAAAGCCCTTGATCGCCCCGTAGTGGTCCCAGCAGAGGCTCGCTCCCGGGTGGTTGATCGAACTGAAAAGGACCTCGTCGCCCGGTCCGAGTGGCAAACCTCCCGCCAGGATGTTGAAGCCTTCCGTCGTGTTGTGGGTGATCGCGACCTCATCGACACCGCAATCGATCAGTTGCGCGAGTAGCCCGCGTGTTTCTTCGCGCGGCTCTTCCCAGTCGCCACCCCACATGTAGAGCCAGGGGTTCGACTCACACAGTTCCAGATACTCCTGCCTCGCCCGAATCAGAAACTTCGGGATGGTCCCGATCGAACCATGATTGAAGTAGGTGACGCGGGGACTGAGAGCGTAGGCGGCTCTCATCTCGTCGAACCGGGAGGTCGCCGAGTGTTGAGCCAATGTCTCGAGCGATTCCGCCACGGCCCCTTCGAGTGCGGAAACCCGTTCGACCAGGGCAGCTCCAGCAAGACCGAGAGGGAGGCTCTTCAGGAAGTTTCGGCGGCGCATCGCTTTCCTCCAATGGTATTCAGACTCTCTGGTCTCACTATGCCGAATCGCTCCGGGACAATCAACGGCCTCCGCCAGGAAGCCTGGAGCCGGTGCCGACAGCTCTCGGAAGCACCGGATTCGGGAAGATTCGCCCTGTTGTAGAGTGGACGGAACGACGGAAGGGACGATGATCCACCGATGGTCGGGAAGACAGAAGGCTTCCGCCCTCAAAAAACGCCGTAAAAAGGGCGACGGCGCAAACCAAATAAGGATTTGCGCCGTCTAAGTAGGAACCCTTACCAATGGACCTCCCTGGCGATAGGGGAGCAGGTTTCTGTGAAAAACCTGCTCCCCGGACCTTAGCACAGCCCTCCTACAGAAAGAAAGCCGTCTGATCCGTGAAGGCGAGAATCGAATCGAAGCTCTTCAGGTAGCCCTGAGGTCCTCATTGGGGAAGGACACGCGCGGGCTCCACGAGGGACGGGAGACTGGCGGCCAGACTCTGCAGGAACCCTGCTTGACTCTCGCCCTCAGGACGGCTCTCGGACGCACATCTCCTTCAACGAAGGGCTTGCTTTCACCACAAGTCAAACGTATGATTAAAACGAACGTTTGAAACAAGCTGTATCGGAGTCTCCACTTGTCGCCTCAAATCGCCCCTGAACTCACCACCCGCGAGAAGATCCTCGACGCCGCCGAAGCGCTCTTCGCCCGACACGGTTTCAATGGAACATCGGTTCGTGCAATCGCCGCCGCGGCCCACGTCAATCTGGCAGCTTCGAACTATCATTTCGGCCCGAAGGAATCGTTGATCGAAGCCGTCTTCGCGCGCCGGATCCGGCCCCTGAACGCGGAAAGGGTCCTACTCCTTGACTCCGTTCTCCACCAAGCTGGAGAGGGCCCTCCGGACCTCGCCGGTGTGGTCGAAGCTTTCATCGGTCCCGCGCTGCGGATGAGGCTCAGCCCGGAGAGTGGTGGCGAGATCTTCCTCAAGCTCATGGGCCGCGCCCACGCGGAGGCGAGTGACCTGATGCCTCAAATGCTGCAAAACCTCTTCCAGGAGACTGCACAACGGTTTCAGGAGGCTCTGATGGCCGCGCTGCCGGAGGTCCCTTCCGTCGAGGTTCACTGGAAGTTCCACTTCATGATCGGGACCATGGCTTTTGTCCTGGCCGCACCCGAGGTGATCGAAAGAGTCTCATGCGGTCGTTGCGATCTCTCGGACGTCGAGGACATTATCGAGAGGATGACCTGTTTCATCGTGGCCGGTTTTCGAGCTCCGGTCCCGACCGCAGCCGAAGCTGTCAAAGGAGCAGTCAGATGAAGAAGCTCAGTCTGGTTCTGATCCTCCTGTTTTTCGGGTGCGCCAAGACGCCGACTCCGATCGAATCTCCGATTTTGATCCAGCCGCCCGGCACCTGGACGGCAGCCGACAATTCAACCGATGACATCCTTTCGGACTGGTGGACGACCTTCGAAGACCCTCGAATGAACGACCTGATCGCCGAAGCGCTCCACCACAACTATGACCTGCAGGCCGCAGCCTTCCGGCTCGATGCAGCTTCGGCTCAGGCTCGCATCGCCGGTGCCGAACAGTACCCCTGGGCCGACGGATCGATCAACGGAGCCCGCAGGCGTCAGAATTTCGTCGGCTTTCCGATTCCAGGTTCTGAAGGCCGCGTCCTGAGCAGCTCCTCCACCAATCTCGGCGTTTCGGTGAACGTCAGCTGGGAAGTCGATCTCTGGGGACGAATCAAGGCTGCCACTCAGGCGTCCATGGCTGACCGCGAGGTCGTTCGAGCCGAGTTGGAAGGCGCCCGGCAATCGATCGCCGCCCAGACCGCCAAGGCCTGGCTCGCCGTGGCTGAAGCGCAGCAGCAACTCGACTTCAATCTCAGAACGTTGGACAGTTACCGCGACTCCGACTCACGCTTGAGGCGTCGTTACGAGGCCGGTCTGGCGGACCCCCTGGACTTGCGTCTCGCGCTGAGCAATACCAGCTCGCAAGCAGCTCTCGTCCAGCTTCGCCGCGATCAGGTTCAGGCAGCGGTTCGCCAGTTGGAGATCCTGGTCGGACGCTACCCCAACGCTTCATTAGAAAACCCCGAACCCCTCCCGGAACTGCCTCCTCAACCGCCTGCCGGCGTTCCGGCGGAACTGGTCGCGCGAAGGCCTGATCTGGCCGCCGCGGAATGGCGGCTGACGGCCACAGACGCCCGGCTGCGAGAGTCCCGAGCGTCGCTCTATCCTCGCTTGACGCTGGCCGGAGCGCTTGGGACATCGGGAGAGACAATTGCAAACCTCTTCAACCCCGACTTCTTCGTCTGGAGCCTGATCGGCGGGCTGGTTCAACCGATCTACCAGGGAGGCCGTCTACGAGCCGCTGTCGACGTGGCCGACGCGCGACTTCGGGAAGCTGCGGCCAGCTTCGCATCGACCCTGCTTTTCGCCTTTTCCGAGGTCGAAACGGCCCTTGCGACCGAACGCATCCTTTCGGAGCGCGAAATTGATCTGGCAGAGTCTGTGGAGCAGAGCCAGGCGGCACTCTCGCTTGCCGAAACGAAGTACGATGCCGGCCTCGAGAACTACATCACCGTTCTGGAGTCGCAGCGCCGCAGCCTGCTTTCCGAGACCGAACTGATCGCGGTCCGGGCCGGCCGGCTGCAGAATCGGGTCGATCTTCACCTCGCGCTGGGCGGAGGCTTCGAGACGCCTCCGGATCCGACGGGACAACAAGTCTCCGCCAAGCCGGTCGAAGGAGGCGGTCAATGATTCGACTCCTCAAAATCATCGGTCCCATTCTGATCCTGACCGCCGGCGTGTACGGCACCTGGATGCTGATCGAGACTCGTCCGATTGTGGAGACGCGGCCACCCGAGGTGGTTCCTCCTCTGGTTCGGACGATGACGGTCGAAATGCGCAACGTCCAGTTCGAGGTTTCGGCCCAGGGCACGGTCTTTCCGCGCACGGAGGCCGCCCTGGTTCCGGAGATCTCCGGACGCGTCGTTTTCGTCTCTCCGTCTTTGGAAGCCGGCGCGTTCTTCGAAGAGGGTGAGGACCTGCTTCGCATCGAACCACAGGACTTCGAACTCGCCGTCATTCGAGCCCGGGCTGAAGTAGCACGCAGCCACCATCGACTCGAAATCGAGCGAGCGGAGGCCGATGTGGCGCGAAAGGAATGGGAAAGTCTGGGCCGAGGGGCACCCACGGCGCTCGTGTTGCGGGAGCCCCAACTGGCTGAAGCACAAGCTACTGTCGAATCCGCTCGCGCAGCGTTGAAGCAGTCGCAGCGGGATCTGGAGCGGACTGTGATCCAGGCGCCTTTCTCCGGCCGTGTGAGAGAGGAGAGCGTCGCCGTTGGACAATACATCAGTCGCGGATCGGTCGTGGCACGGTTCTACTCGGTCGACTATGCCGAGGTGCGGCTGCCGATTCCCGACCAGGAGTTGGCCTATGTCGATCTTCCGCTCGTCTATCGAGGCGACAAAGAGGTGGAACACGGACCGCGCGTCAAGCTGACAGCAGACTTCGCCGGTCGTGAGTTTCACTGGTGGGGGCGAATTGTCCGTACGGAAGGAGAGATCGATCCTCGCTCCCGGATGGTCCATGTCATCGCGCGAGTGAAAGATCCTTATGGACGGGGCGAGGCGGGCCAGCCGCCTCTCGCTTCCGGACTCTTCGTCCGAGCTGAAATCCAGGGAAGGACGGTGCGAAAGGTCGCCGTGCTGCCTCGGGGTGCTCTGCGCGGGGCCGATCGCACTCTGGTCGTGAGCGAAGACAATCGTCTGTTTTTTCGGACATTGGACATCTTGCGGAGGCAGGGAGAAGAAGTTGTCGTCAAGGGCGGCCTGGAGGACGGCGAGCGCATCTGTCTCTCTCCTCTCGACACGGTGGTCGAAGGCATGAGAGTTCGCACGGCCTCCGAGGATCCAGACTCCGTCGACGTCGCGCTCGACGAGGTGAATCCATGAACAAGACGATTGCGTGGTTCGCGGAAAACACGGTCGCAGCCAACCTGTTGATGCTGGTGATTCTGGTCAGCGGGCTGATCATGGCCCCACGAATCACGCAGGAGGTCTTCCCGGAATTCTCCACGGACATGATCACCGTCACGGTCCCCTACCTGGGAGCTGCGCCCGAAGAGGTCGAAGAGGGTGTCTGCATCAAGATCGAAGAGCAGATCCAAAGCCTGGAGGGCATTAAGAAGATCAGCTCGACTGCGGCCGAAGGCGCCGGAACCGTGGTGGTCGAGGTTCTTCCCGACATGGACGTCAGGGAACTGCTGGACGACATCAAAAACCGGGTCGACGCGATCGATACGTTTCCAGAAGAGACCGAGAAACCGATCATCCAGGAGGTCACCCTCAAGAAGCAAGTCATCAATATCGCGATCTCGGGACCCGCGGATGAAGTGACTCTGAAGAGACTCGGCGAGCAGATACGCGATGAACTGTCGGGGGTCGAGGGGATCACCCAGGTGGAACTCGCGAACACAAGACCCTACGAGGTTTCGATCGAAATCTCCGAGGACGCCCTCCGTCGACACGGCTTGACATTCGAGGAGGTGGCGAGATCAGTCCGCCGCTCTTCCCTGGATCTGCCTGGAGGATCCGTCAAGACACGAGGGGGAGAGATCCTCCTTCGTACGAAGGGGCAGGCTTACCGCCAGCGCGACTTCGAGGAGCTGGTCCTGATCTCGAAGACGGACGGGACGTACCTGACGCTCGGAGATGTGGCCCATGTCGTGGACGGTTTCGCCGAGACGGACCAGTCCGCACGTTTCGATGGAAATCCCACCGCGCTGATTCAGGTGTTTCGCGTCGGCGATCAGAGTGCCCTCGACATCGCTGAGAAGGTCAAGATCTACGTCGCCGAAGCTCAGAGCCGCATGCCGGACGGGATCCGGCTGACGCTTTGGGCCGACGATACCAAGATCCTGAGGAGCCGACTCGATCTCCTGCTGCGAAACGGCTACATGGGACTGGGTCTGGTCATCCTCATCCTGGCGCTCTTTCTGCGGATGCGGCTGGCGCTCTGGGTGAGTATCGGAATCCCGATTTCGTTTCTCGGGACTCTCTGGCTGATGCCCACGCTCGACGTCTCGATTAACCTCCTCTCGCTCTTCGCCTTCATCGTGGTCCTCGGAATTCTTGTCGATGACGCCATCATCGTCGGCGAAAGCATCCACTCCTTCCAGGAGGAGGGCTACGCCGGACTGCGCTCATCGATTGTCGGAAGCAGGAAAGTCGCCGTGCCCGTGGTTTTTGGGGTGTTGACGACCGTGGCGGCCTTCTCGCCTTTGATCTTTGTCGAAGGAGCAACCGGAAAGATCTGGAGGGTGATTCCGCTGATAGTGGTCCCCTGCCTGCTCTTCTCTCTCGTCGAGTCTCTGCTCATTCTCCCATCACACCTGTCTCATTTCGATCCGGAGAAAGCTCGGAAACCGGGGCCCTTCTCCAGAGGCTGGTACAAGTTCCAGGGAGTCTTTGCCAATGGACTGATGCTGATCAGAAGCAAGGTCTACCAGCCCAGCCTGGACTTCGCCCTCCGATTCCGCTACATCACGGTCGCCGCCATCTTCACACTCCTCATGCTCACCGCCGGGCTCGTCGCCGGTGGGCGGATCAAGTTCATCTTCCTGCCAGACGTCGAAGCCGAAAACGCCGCGGCCATCCTGACGATGCCTCAGGGGACCCCGGTCGAGGTGACCGAAGCAGCCGTTCGCCGACTGGAATCGGTGGCTCAACAACTCGCGAAGGAACTCGATGGCGACAGGAGCGGCTCGGAGAGGACCTTTCGACACATCCTGTCCTCGGTCGGCGAACAGCCCTACCGAACTCAGCAGGGTCGAAACCCGACCAGTTCTGCGCGCCCCGGTACAGTCTCGGGTTCCCATCTCGGAGAGGTCAACATTCAGCTGGCTCCCTCCGAAGAGAGGACGTTGAGCAGTTCCGAAATCGCCCGCCTCTGGAGGGAAAGGACCGGTCCTATCGCCGACGCCGTCGAGCTCAGCTTTACGGCCTCGATCTTTTCGGCCGGGGAACCCGTCAACGTCCAGCTGACGAACCCCGATCTCGACCGACTTCGGCGCGCCTCCGAGGAACTCAAGGCTCGGCTCTCCGAGTATCCCGGTGTGTACGACATTGCGGACTCCTACCGTCTCGGAAAACAAGAGATCAAGCTCGAAATCAAGCCAGAAGCGGAAATGCTGGGCCTGACCCTGTCTGATCTCGCTCTGCAGGTGCGCCAGGCGTTCTATGGCGAGGAAGCCCAACGGATCCAGCGAGGCCGCGACGAAGTGAAAGTCATGGTGCGCTATCCGGAAGATAATCGGCGTTCCCTGAGCGACCTGGAGAGCATGAGAATCCGCACGCCTTCCGGTGCCGAGGTTCCATTTTCGCGCGTCGCAGTGGCTGAATTCGGACGAGGTTTTTCTACGATCAGCCGCGTCGACCGGCAGCGAGCTGTCAACGTGACCGCGGATGTCGACGAGTCCGAAGTCACTTCGAATGAGATCATCGCCGACCTGTCCGAGGACTACCTGCCCGCCTTGCGCGCCCGCTACCCCGGACTCAACTTCACGTTCGAAGGGTCCCAGCGTGAGCAGCGAGAAACCATGGAAAGCATCGGAAGGGGGTATCTCCTCGCCCTGATGGCGATTTTCACACTCCTGGCGGTTCCCCTGAAGTCCTACGTCCAGCCTGTCATCGTGATGTCGGCCATTCCCTTCGGCCTGGTGGGTGCCGTCTGGGGACATGTGGCGATGGGTCAGGACCTGACGATTCTTTCCTTCCTCGGCATCGTCGCGCTGGCCGGAGTGGTCGTCAACGACAGTCTGGTCCTGGTTCATTTCGTCAATCGAGCCAGAGCCGACGGGATCCCCTTGGAGGAAGCGGTCCGCGAAGCCGGTGCCTTGCGCTTCCGTCCCATCATCCTCACCTCTCTGACGACCTTTGGTGGCTTGACGCCCTTGCTCCTGGAGAAGAGTCTGCAGGCTCAGTTCCTGATCCCGATGGCGATTTCCCTGGCCTTCGGAGTCATCTTCTCCACGGCGATTATTCTCATCCTGGTCCCGTCCGCCTACCTGATCCTCGAAGATCTGAAGAGCCTGGGTCGTCGCCTCCTGGGAAGAGAGGCGGACGTCCAAACGGGAGCGACTCCGGTCGATCGTCCGCAGGTGGTCCGAGAGGTGGCCTGATTCTCGGGACCGAGATACAGCAAGCGGCCCGTCACGAGTTCCGGCGCTGGCGCGCCCTCCCTTCTTCCTCCATAATCCGGCTCATTCATGTCCGCGGAACGGAATGATCGGGGAGGACCCGCAGCCGGGCCCATCTACGGAATCAACGACCGGCCCAGCCGACTCTGGGAATCGCTCCTGTACGCCTGGCAGCACACCCTCGTCGACATTTCCCCCTTCGTCCTGCCGCTTGCCGTCGCCGGTGCTTTGGGGATGTCGGCTCATGATCGCGCTGCATTTATCAACTTCTGCCTGTTCTCGATGGGTCTGGCCACGCTGATCCAGACCACGATCGGCAACCGCCTGCCGATTATTCAAGGACCCTCAGCAACATTGACGGGAACGCTCGCGCCCGTTGCGGCCCAACTGGGACCCGGAGCCATGTGGGGCGGGATCTTCGTAGGGGGGCTGATCGAGGTGGCCCTCGGTGCGTCGCGGCTTCTCGGGACTCTCCGCCGCCTCTTCCCTCCCCTGGTTTCGGGAGTGGTGATCGTCAGCATCGGATTCGCCCTCGGACAGGTGGCCGTGCGTGTGACGATCGGGGATGGACGCATCGAGAACTTTCTCTTTTCAGGCGGTGTGATCGCTCTGATCTTCGTTCTTCAGGTCGCATTCCGAAACAGACTCGGAGGACTTCTGGCACGGGGGTCAGTTTTTCTTTCGATCTGGGCCGTGGGGCTTGGTGTCGGGCAGGTGTCGCAGCGCGTCGACTGGGAACTCGTTGCGGCGAAACCATGGTTTCAGATGCCCGGGCTCTTTCCTTACGGAGGTCCCGGTTTCGGCTGGGAGCTCTCCATGGTCGCAATACTGGCGGTCCTGGCCGGCTACCTCGGTTCAGTGGTTGAATCGATCGGCGACTACGCTGCGACCTGCCAGGTCTCAGGCGAGCGCTTCGGCGTCCGACACATGAACAGAGGCATCTTGGCCGAAGGCCTCGGTTGCCTGACGGCGTCGATCTTCGGAGGGCTGCCCTGTACGAGCTATACGCAGAATATTGGAATCATCGCGACGACCGGGGTCGCGAGCCGGTACGTCGTTCGGATCGCTGCGGTCATTCTGATGCTCTATGGACTGTGCCCCAAGTTCGGAGCGCTCCTCGTCGCCATCCCTCGTTCCGTCCTGGGTGGGGTCTTCATCGTCGTCTGCGGAACGATCGTCATCTCAGGGGTCCGGCTCTTGAACTCCGTCGATTGGACCCCCGGAAGCACCCTTCTCGCAGGAACGACTCTGATCGCTGCCCTGGGACTCCCGATTCAAGCCTCAGGATCGGCCTGGATCACCAGGGTACCGACCTCGATCGGTCTGCTTCTGACAAACAGCGTGGTCATCTCGGTCATCCTCGCCGTCTGCCTCAACCTCATTGTGAATGTCATCCCGGGATTGTGGCGGACGAGCGCAACCGGCAGCCACGCCGGAGACGCCTCGAAGCACTGAATCCGAATGAGTTCCGTTCGTTCGGTTAACCTGGTGCCGTCCAACTCTGTACTGATTGCAGAGTGACACAAGACACGTCTCGATCGACCGGCCTGGGCTCATCTCTCAACTCCTTTTATCGTCGTCACATTCCGAGCCTGGCGATCCTGTTTCTCTTCCCCGTCAGCTGCTGGTCGACCTATTCGGGAATTCGGGAACTCATGCGTTCGACCGAGACGATCTCGGACCTGGAGGGACTGCTCGTCTCTATCGGGCTGACGCTGGGCATACAGCTCACGCTGCTGTCGGCCGTCGCCGCAATCATGAAGGTCCGCGATAGAGCCATCCTCCTCTATCTGTCGATTTACGTATTGACGGTCCTCTTCAGCGTTCTATTCGGTTACGCCTTCTACTTCAGACATTTGCGCGCAGAGGACTTCGCCAGAGAGGTGCATGTGCGTGAATCGGAACGAATGGTGGCAGAGGCTCAGCACTTCCTCGTTCGATTCGATACGGTCGCACGCAGGCTCGGAGCCCTGGCCGACTACTCGGCAACCCGATCAGATAGAGAAAACCGCTTCGGCGGCACCTGCGGCGATGAATCACCTCAGGGGAGAGGTCCTCGAGCCCGAGGGCGCCATCAGGACGCCGACCTTTTCAATGGTTATCGGGACGATTTTCGGAGGATCGGCCGGACCTTCGGCGATCAGATCGAGGTATCGCGAAACGACCTGGTCGGTTACCAGGCCATCACCGCGGCACGTCACCAGGATGTTCTCACGACCTTCCATCAAGAGCTCAACCGGCGAGCCATCGAAGCCTCATTCCTGATGGATGAGGTCCAGGACTACCTTCGATCACGATTCCCTGATGGCCGATACACGATTCGGGAAGCCGGCATCACCTTCCCCTGTCGCGACGAAAGACTGGAACATTTGGCAGGTCAGATTCTGGCGAGCGGAGTGCCGCCGATTCCGGGTTCCCCGGAGAGGTTTGAGGCCCACCGTCCGAAGGTCGTGGTCCACTATGCCCTGGGACGCCTGCTGAATTGGGTCTCGGTCGGAGGATGGAATGATCCGGCAGACGGAGACACACCAGTACAGCGCGACGCCGGACGGATCGCAGACTGCGATGTGATCCCTGGAGCCACCCAGTCTCCTGGCAAGATCAGTCAGCGCGCCGCCTCTCCAGAGGAGATCCTGCCTTTACTGCTGGGCGTCCAGGTCGACCTGCTGATTCTCCTTTCCGTCCTCGCAGTGGGACCCGAACGGCGAGTCGTCGTCTCCTAGTGGCGGGACTGAGTCAGGACACGGCCACCCGGAACCAAGCCCTCCTCGCGCGCGTGCCCGTAAACGTGCCTGTCCGTGCCCGGTTCAAACCGGTTTCTTGTCCGAATACCGGGACATCGCCACAAAACAAGGGAGTGGGCTGCCCTGTCGCGGAGGCTCCCGCCGCAAGTCTCTGTATATTGTGTCGACATTGACGACAACACGCTCGGCATCATTCCAGTGACTGAACTGGCCGACAGAGATGTCATAGGCAGCCTCCGACGGCCCCATTCCCGCCTCGAAGCGTCGCGTGGACTCATCCCGGAGATAGATGAGATAGTCGCGGACCTGGACGACACCGCGAAGATCCGTCAAGGGTCCATGTCCGGGAACGATCGCCTGCGGCTGCAGGTCAACAATGCGATCACAGGCCCGAATCCAATTATCGACGGGTCCCTCCCAGATGATCGGATGACCGTCGATGAACAGGATATCGCCCGTGAACAGGATCCGTTCCCTTGGAAGCCAGACCAACAGATCGCCCTTTGTGTGGGCCGGACCGACCTCTATCAACTCGACGCGTTTCGACCCGACCTCGAGTGTCAGAGTTCCGTCAAAAGTCCTTGTTGCCGGCACAAGCCGGATACCTTGAAAATCGAAGTCGCCGAAGATGCTGTCCAGGTAGGGTGCCGCTTCCAGTACATGCTGGACCTTCGTTGCCCCCAGCAGTCCGGCCAAGCCGGCCAGCGGTCCTCGGAGTCGGCCCCAACCGCTGGCGCGGCGGGCAAGAGCACACATTCTGACCATGTCTCCAGCTTCGAACTCTCTCATCTCCTGCGCCGCTTTACGGGTGGAGATGATCTCGGCATTCTCAACGACCTGGTTCCCCCAGCAGTGATCCCCGTTGGCGTGTGTATTGACCACCTGTCCGACCTCTCCCGCGGAGGGACAGGCGTCCCGGAGCGCGCGCAGCATCCTGGCGGTCAAAGGGAGAGTAAAGAGCGTATCTACCAGAAGCGAGGCTCCGCTGTCGCTGATCAGACCGGCATTGCTCCACCCCCAGGAGCCGTCGCTCTGGAGACAGGCAAAACACCCTGAGCCCAATTCCTCTATAGACATGGTGTGGCGACCGGGCATCGTTCGGGAACGGTAGCATAGCGTCGTTGATCGGGCGCCACACTCGGGTGTCCGCGCATCCGTGACTCTATCGTCGACACCCCGACTCGAATATGATTCGACTCCAATACCGCGGGCAGTTCCGCCTGGCGGAGAACGGGGAGGACGAGAGTGAGTCGACGCAGGATCATCATCATTGGAGCGGCGGGAAGAGACTTCCATAACTTCAACACTGTGTTTCGGCACGACCCGGATTTCGAGGTCGTCGCTTTTACCGCGACTCAAATACCCGAGATAGACGAGAGAAACTACCCGCCGGAACTTTCGGGAGACCTCTATCCAAACGGAATCCCGATTCACCCGATGGATGACCTCGAGGAACTCATCGATCGCTGTCGAGCGGACACCTGCATCTTCTCGTACAGCGACGTCCACTACGTGGACCTGATGCATGTCTGCAATCGCGTCGTCAGCTCAGGAGCCGACTTTCAGATCCTGGCCCCCGCTCGGGGGCACATCGAAAGTTCCAAACCGGTCGTCAGCGTTCTGGCGGTTCGCACGGGCTGTGGAAAGAGCCAGACGACGCGGCGCGTCGCCCAAGTCTTGCAGGAAGATCTCGGAGTCGAACGCGTCGTCGCGATTCGGCACCCAATGCCCTATGGTGATCTGGCAAAGCAGGCGGTCCAGCGCTACGGGACGATCGAAGACCTCGAAAGGCACTCCTGCACGATCGAAGAAATGGAGGAATACGAACCGCATATCAGCGCGGGAACCATCGTCTACTCCGGCATCGACTACGGCGCGATCCTGGCCCAGGCGGAAACGGAAGCGGATGTCATCCTGTGGGACGGAGGCAACAACGATCCGAGCTTCTATCGGCCCGACCTGACGATCACTGTCGCCGATCCTCTCAGGGTGGGCCACGAACGACTCTATTGGGCCGGCGAAGCCAACGCGACCATGGCCGACGTGGTTCTGATCAACAAATGTGACAGCGCGGACGCCGATGACATCGAGAAGCTGAAAGAGAGCATCCGATCGCTGAACCAGTCAGCCCGAATTCTCACCGCTGACAGTGTCCTGAACGTCGAAGACCCGGCCCTCATCACCGGTCGTCGCGTTCTCGTGATCGAGGACGGCCCGACCCTCACACATGGGGAGATGGCTCTTGGGGCGGGAGCCGTCGCAGCTCGTCGAAATGGAGCCCGCGAGATCGTCGATCCTCGTCCATTCGCGAAGGGAAGTCTGGCGTCGGCGTTCTCGAACTATCCTCACCTCGGACCCGTGGTGCCGGCACTCGGCTACTACGGCGACCAACTCAAGGAGCTTGAAGAGACGATCGCGGCGGCAGACTGCGACTCGGTTGTGATTGGAACTCCGATCGACCTTCGACGCGTGATATCGATCGACAGACCCGCGACCCGGGTCAGGTACGAACTTTCCGAGCACGATCCGGCTGCTCTGAAGAGCCTTCTGGCTGGAGTCTTGTCAGGCTAGCGCAGCGCCTCATAAGTCCTTCCGTGGGCTGAAACAGCTGAACTGCCAGTGGTTGCCAGTACTTTCTATCACGTGCGTTGCTCCTTTTCCCGCTTTCTGTCGTCGAAGTGTTGAGACATCGTGATAGTTCGATTAAAGCATGAGAGGTTGGGTCTGGAGATGGCCAGGAGCCGCTTCAGCCAGAACCGCTGGGCTCAAAGGTTGGGGCTGGACAGCGGCCACCTCTCTCAACTGGTCAACGGGAAGCGGCTTTATCCCAACTCACAGACTCGGCGGAAACTGCTGGAAGGACTGGACCTCGAATTCGAAGACCTCTTCGAGATCGAGTTCCAACGCCGAGTTCGCAAGAGGATCGGAAACAGCCGACGGCCTGTCGTCCGAAACTCCGCCCGCCGTTTCGTTTCGGTCGCAGCTGCCGGCACTGATCCGGTGCAAGGAGTGACCCGAATGCCTCCATTTCGACAGGAAGTGCTGCAAGCGATACGATCCGTCAAGGCGAACCCTGCCTTCAGCCTGGTGGTTGTCCTGACCCTGGCTCTGGGAATCGGCGCCAACACCGCCATCTTCAGTGTCGTCAACTCCGTCCTGCTCCAACCGTTGAGCTATCCGTCTCCCGATCGTCTTGTTCGCGTCTGGAGTTCCTATCCGGAGCGTCAGAATCGCTTCGGCACCGTTTCGCCGGCGGACCTCGGGGACTGGCGCGAGAACAGCCGCTTCTTCGAAGCGATCGCCGGGTACCCTTCCCTGACCGTCTCGGGAATGGTGTTGACCGGGGACGCCGCGCCTCAGGAGCTCACTGTGTCATATGTCACAGAAGGGTTTTTCGAGACACTCGCGACGGACGCCGCCCAGGGGCGCTACCTGATTGAAGAGGACCAGCGGGAGGGACAGAACCAGGTGCTCGTTCTCAGCGACGGCGTCTGGAAGCGCCTGTTCGGGAGCAATCCCGGGATTGTCGGCCGGGAGCTGTCTCTCAACAACAAGGCCTTCCGTGTGATTGGAATCATGCCGCCCGAATTCGAGTTTCCCTCTCCGGAAATCGAGATGTGGGCTCCGGTTTCCCTGATCCCGGACAGCGGCATTCCGAGAAGAAGGAATATCCGCTGGATGAGCATCGTTGCTCGACTCAAAGAGGGTGCCAGCATCGAACAGGCCAGAGACGATCTCACATCGGTCGCCCGCCAGCTCTCCGTCGACTTCCCGAGAATGAACGAGGGACTCACAGCCGTGAGCGTCCGCGGGCTGCATGAGCACCTGGTCGGAGATGTGCAGAAACAGATGTTTCTCATTCTCGGTGCCGTGTCGTTCGTACTCCTGATCGGCTGCGCCAACGTCGCCAACCTCTTCCTGGCCCAGTCGCAGAAGAGATACCGGGAGATTTCGGTTCGCCTGGCCCTTGGCGCCAGCCGGCTTCACATCGTTCGACAGCAGCTGACGGAATGCCTGATCCTGGCGATCACGTCCGGAACCATTGGAATCCTCCTCGGTTGGCTCGGAATCCGGATCCTCGTCGCAATGGCGCCGGAAGACATCCCGCGTGTCTCGCTGGTGGCCATCGACGGGACCGTGCTCCTTTTCACCGCTGGAGTCTCGGTCCTGACCGGACTGGCCTTCGGGGTGATCCCAGCGCTCAGGAGTGCGCGCTTCAATCTGAACGACTCTCTCAAAGAAGCCGGGCGAACCCTGGGTGTCTCACGGGCGGAGAGGTGGTACAGACAGTCCCTCGTGGCCGCACAGCTCGCCCTCGTCGTTCTCCTGACGATCGGAGCCGGACTTCTGATCGGCAGCTATTCCCGGCTGCTGGGAGTGGATCCAGGCTTTCGAGCCGACAGCCTGCTGACCATGCAGGTCACGGCCCCCGGCTACAAGCTGAACTCTTCCGCCGAATATCTGAACTACTTTCACAGTGTCCTCGATCGAGTGAGAGTTCTTCCGGGTGTCCGGGAGGCGGCTTTCGTCCGACCCCTTCCTCTAGGCCCCGGGACCTTCAGCGGTGAGAACTGGACACTGAAAGCCAAACCGACGGCAGATTCGCAGGAGATTGAGGTTCGCACCAGCGTTCGTTTCATCAGTACCGACTACTTCCGAACGATGGGAATTCCCCTGCTCGAGGGCCGGGACATCGACGGGAGAGATCGAGAGCGCGGTCAACCCGTCGCCATCGTGAACGAGAACCTGGCCGACATCGTCTGGCCCGGCTCAGAAGACCGCTCCCAAAAAGAACTTCTCATGGGCAGTCACTCGATCAGAGTTGTCGGCGTCGCCGGGAACATTCGGCAGACAGAACTCGCCGAGGAGCCTTCACCGGTCGTGTACTGGCCGATCTTCCAGAATACGCGAGCCGGAATGACTCTCGTTGTCCGAGGGGAAACCGATGCATTCGCCCTCATCAAGTCAGTCCAGAATCGCATCTGGGAGTTGAATCCTGACCAGCCGATCACTCAGATCGCGTCCATGGACCAGCTGATTTCGACCTCCGTGGCCCAGTACCGGTTCTCGGTCCTCATGATGGGCCTGTTCGCTGCTGTCGCTCTGATTCTGGCTGCAGTCGGAATCTACGGAGTCCTCTCCTACCTGGTGACTCGGAGAACTCGCGAGATTGGGATCAGAATGACTCTGGGAGCGCAATTCACAAATGTCATGAAACTCGTCATAGGCCAGGGAATGGCGCCGGCAGCCATCGGTATCGCGGCCGGGCTCGCGGCTGCCGTCGGGATGACCGGGTTGATGTCCAGCATGCTCTTTGAGATCAACGCCACGGACCCTGCGATCTTCGGGACAGCATCCGGACTTCTGCTCGTCGTCGCGTTTCTGGCCTGCTACATCCCGGCCCGGCGCGCCTGTCGTGTGGATCCACAGGAGGCCCTGCGATACGAGTGATCGCAAGGCGTTGCAACTACGAGGCTGTCAGGCACAGTCCGGGCGACAAGGTCGGCGCCGCCCGGGGCGAAAGAAACGTCAGAAGATTTACTCGGCTCCGTCCCCTTGACTCCCGCATTCATATCTTTTTCGGAAGACCCTCGGACTTCCCGTCGATCTGTAACGACCGGCCATCCGCGCCGGCCTCCAACCACCGGCAGAACTGTCGGTCGCGTAGCCCACGAACGGAGGAATGTTCTATCATCTCCGAACCGATTACTTGAATTCATCCAGATCACGAGTTTCCAATCGATCCAATCGAGGATATCTATGAAGCCGTTCACGTCTCTCTCTTTCTCCAGCCTTCTCCTGATCACAAGTGCGGCCGCGATCGGTGCCGAGTCCGAAGCCGACAGATACTGGCCCCAGTGGCGGGGACCATCCGCCGACGGCGTGGCCAGGAACGCCAATCCTCCGCTCAGTTGGAGTGAATCCGAGAATGTGGCCTGGAAAGTTCCGATCCCGGGAAAAGGGTCTTCCAGCCCGATTATCTGGGACGACACGATCTTCGTCTCGACCGCAGTTCCGATCGGTGAACCCACCAAGACTCCGGAACCGGAGCCGACGGGAGGTGGACGGCGTCGCGGACCGCGGGGAATCCAGCCGACGCAGGTCCAGCAATTCACGATCCTGGCGATTCGTAGATCCGATGGAGGCGTCGCCTGGAAGAAGATTCTCTCCGAGACGCTCCCTCACGAAGGGACTCACCCCACTGGGACCTGGGCGTCTCCCTCCCCGGTGACGGACGGCGAACACGTCTACGCCTTCTTTGGATCATGGGGCCTGTACTGCCTGACGATGGATGGCGAAGTTGTCTGGCAAAAAGACTTCGGCGACATGCAGATCCGTCTCGGATTCGGCGAAGGCAGTTCGCCTGCGCTGTTCGGCGACAGGATCGTCGTGACCTGGGACCATCAGGGCCAGTCTTTCATCGTTGCTCTCGATAAGAACACGGGCCGTGAGATCTGGCGAAAGGACCGCGACGAAATCACATCGTGGGCGTCACCTTTGATCGTTGATTTCGAGGGAAAACCTCAGGTGGTCACGAACGCGACCAACAAGGTGCGAAGTTATGACCTCGGGAGCGGTGAACTGATCTGGGAAACCACCGGGATGACAACCAATGTGATTCCGACCCCGATTTTCTCGGACGGACTGGTTTTCGTCACCAGCGGCTTTCGTGGAAACGCCCTGCTGGCGATCCGTCTGGCCGATGCCAGGGGCGACATCGCCGGCTCGAGCGCGATCGCCTGGAGTCTCGATAAAGACACTCCCTACACACCCTCGCCGGTGCTCGTTGACAACACTCTCTACTTCCTCAAGCGAAACAACGGCGTCCTTTCGAGTTTCGACGCTCGCACCGGCCAGATTCGTTACGGCCCGGTGCGACTCGAAGACGTCCCCAACGTCTACGCCTCTCCGGTCTCCGCCGCCAACCGTGTCTACATCGCCGGCCGCGAAGGCACGACGCTGGTGCTGGAGCATGGCCCCGAGTTCAAAGTGCTTTCGGTCAACCCACTCGATGACGGATTCGACGCATCCCCGGCCATCGTCGACGACGAACTCTACCTGCGCGGCAAAAACCTCTACCGGATTTCGACCGGAGATTGAGCGGTCGGACGGAGACGCACGAGCCGTCATTCATCGCCTCCTCAGATTCGCGTCTGCGTGGATGAGGTTCGCCCGGTCCGGGCCGAGTGCGGCTTGCGTCGCACCTCGCCGCCCGTTTGTCCCGGATATCCGTCGACGCGTCCGAAGGCGCGCTCGGCTATCATCGCGGGATGATTCGGTTCCTCCTCTCAACTGTGTTTGTTTCATCCTTCGCCGTCGCCCAGACTCCCTCCATCGACTCGCAGGTCGTTTTCCTCTACTACAAGAATGTGGAAGAGGCAGCGGTTTTCTACGAAAAGACGCTCGGCCTCGCGAAGACTTTCGACGAAGGATGGGTCAAGATCTACAGAGTTGGTCCGGACTCGTCCGTGGGGCTTGTTTCCGAGGGGGAGGGAGTGCACCGCTCGTCGACCGACAAGCCCGTGATGTTGAGTATCGTGACCAGCGAGGTGGATGCCTGGGCTCGATATCTCACCCGGAAAGGAGTTCCGTTCCGCTCCGAGTTGTCAGACTCCAAGAAAGTGCCGGTCCGGGGCTTCATCGTCGAAGACCCGGGGGGCTATACGGTGGAGTTCTTCAGCTGGCGGAAATAGGCGGGCCGGTCAACCCAGCGATCTGAGAGAACCGGCACGGGCACGTTTTCGGGCACGTCAGATCGAAGCCCGCGACCAGGCTTGACACTCGCCCGTTCCCGCAAAGAAGGAAACTGCTGCGATGCCCCGTCACCCCGCCGTCGACTGGCTCTACGTCATCGTCTCGGGTCACATTCTGATGAACGGAGTGGCCCTGCTGGTCGTTCTCGTCGGACTCCTTCTTTACTGGGCGATCAGTCCTCTTCTCGCCGTCCTGACGGGCCTCATTGTCGGCGGGGTGATGATCTTCGCGTTTCCTGTTCTCTCCTACCGGATCGTCTTCAAAGGCCGGGCTCGAGACGATCGCCGGGGCGAGGACTATCTGGTTCTCCTCGGATTCGCGACGATGGCTCTGTGCTTCGTCGGCGTCTTTATCACCGGAGGACTCGTGAAATTCATGACCACCGACGTTATCGAAGGTGTCTCTCCAGAAGAGATTCCGAGCTACCGGGGAGAAAACGTCTTTCTGGACGTCGTCAACGAACGAGTCGTCTATCGTCTGGCCGGAACACATCGCGAAAGCCGCCGGAATCCTGACGGAACGGCAAGGACCGATAACTACTACGCCGCTCCGATGTTTCACCGGGAAGTTTCGATCGATCAGATCAACGCACGTTTCCGAAACGGGGATGTTTGCCTCTGGGTGACTTCTCGGGAAGGAGGGTCCGCTTATTTGGAAGTTCCCACAAGCCGGAGCTATCTACAGGCCGCCCGCAATGCCTTGGGAGGCCTGTCGCCGAGCTGCGAGCCCATCTTTCTGATGCCTTTCGAGTCTTCACAAGCTGCGATCGATCGTGCCGCTTCGTTCCTCAAGGTCTTGTTGCTCGTCTGCAATGTCGTCCCGATCCTCCTGGCGGCGGGATTCGGCATCCGAAGGTGGTTCACCCGCGGTCGTGAGAAGCCGGCTCAGGCGACCGGCGGAGAACGGACCGGTTCGGCTGCCCCCCAGGACAAAGACTGAGGACGTCCATTGCTGAGTAGGCAATCCGGAGCGAAGTTTCCTCAACGACCCTGGACGTTCCGCCGAAATTCCTCGGGCCCGGCAAACGCCTCGTCGTCGGCCAGGATGATGAGCTTCTGGAGCGCTGCGGTCGAAGCAGTCAGGACCAGTTCATCTCCGACTCGAAGGTGAGAGAGCTCAAACTCATCCGCGTTCTCCGCTACCCAGCGGTCGTCCAGGAAGGCCAGCTCCAGCGAATCACCATCGAACTCGAGGCGATAGAGAGTTCGAACAGGCAGTTCGTGTCGAACGAACAGCGCGTCGGGTTCCTGGCCTCCGGATTCCGTCGACAACTCGAGAAAGTCACCTTCGAGGATCCGGAAGAGACGGGCCGTCAGAACGATGTCCTTCTCCTCCTCAGCCTCATCGATGATGACCAACCGATACTGGCCATTTCCCGACTCGCTGAAGCTCAGCCGAACGTCCTCGCTTGTCCATTCACCGATCAGTCCGTGATCGAAGACTTTGAGTCCGTCTTCGAAGTAGGGATTGAGCGAAACGACCGGCACGCAGGCGGCGAGCGATCCCAGAACCAGGACTGCCAACACGGCCCGGATCGTGAATCCTCGTGACACTTCATCGTTGTTCATCGTGTCTCCTTTCCATTGCGGACTTCTAAAGGAAAAGCGCGAGGAGGTTACCTGTCGCGCAATGTCGCAGTGGTGAAATACTCCTGCCTGGGGAAGACGTCAGGGACAGTGAAGATGAAGATTGAGCCTCTGAGCGATCGGGAGTCGTCCGTGAAGCCTGTTTGCGGCTCGTCCTGAAGCGGCCGCGCCGAGCGCTCCCGTTCGCCCCTTCTCTCCTTCCATCGAGACAAGCTAACTTGACATTATGTCCTGCGTGTTTTACCATCATAAAAGTCAAGCTGAGCTGACTTATTGTCAAGGAGAGCAAACTATGGAGAAAATCCGAAGTTCCTTTTGGAAAACATACGGTCTTACAGAGAGGGACAGGAGGAATCAGTGGAGGTTTATTGGTTGGTCTCTGGCCTGGAGTGCCTCATGGGTCGTAGCGAGTATCGCCATCAACAACGAGTGGGTGGCTGCGGGTCTTCCGCAGT
>CAJHYB010000487.1_pt1 | contig 22664 bp, 30 predicted proteins | sample 9198631 | NCBI WGS metagenome assembly CAJHYB01 (sample SAMEA7708354, study PRJEB35096) | sediment metagenome | biome: marine neritic benthic zone biome [ENVO:01000025]; feature: sediment [ENVO:00002007]; material: shallow marine sediment [ENVO:03000034] sea grass bed [ENVO_01000059] ... | reverse complement strand
GGGTTCCTCGGAGCGTTTCTTGCGGGGTCAATGCTCCAGAGCGAAGCGGCCTCGGAAGAGAAAACCGACGATGTTGAGGCCGTCCAGGTCGTCAACCAGACGATGCAACTCGAACCGTTGACGGTGCAGCTTGCCGGCCAGAGTCACAAGCCACGTTTCTTGAGGCTCTCCATCACGCTGGGTCTGATCCTGCCGACCGAGGAGGAGATCGAAGAGCCGACGACCAACGAAATGCTTTTTCCCAAGCTCAAGGATCGGTTGATCGCGGCTATTGGCGAGAAGACCCTCCCTGAACTCACGGCAGCCGGCGGAAGGGATGCGCTCAAACAGCAGCTTCTCGGCGAGATCAAGTCGGTGTTTCCAGACGATCGGGGCACAGTCCTCGAACTTTACTTCACAGAGTATCTGGTCCAGTAGAGGCTCGCTCATGAGCGACAGTCAACCAGTTTCGACCCCTGATCCCGGCGAGCTGACTCTCCTCGATCTCGAACCTTTCGACGACATTCCGTTCGTCATCAACGTTCATGTCGGGTCCGCCGTTCGTTCCGTGCAGGAGATTCTCGAGTTGGATATCGGTGACACGATTCCGCTGGATCGGCTGGCACACCAGAACGTGCAGCTGACGATCGAGGGGATCGTTATCGGAACCGCGGAGGTGGTCGGGTCTGAAGCCGGGTCGAGCATCCAGGTCAGCCAGATAGGAGGCACTGAGACATGAGTCACATCCAGCCGTTTCTGGCCCTCGCTTCCGTACTCGCACTGATCTGGTTGATCTATCGCCTCTTCCTGATCCTGAGGCCTGGATTGTTTGGGGCTCACGGAAAGGGCCCGTCCATGCAACTCGTGGAGCGCCTTTCCCTCGGCGACAAAAGGCATCTTCTATTGGTCGAAGTGGAGGGCCAGCGTCTCGTCCTGGGAGCGACTCCTCGAGAGATCTCGCTCGTCGCCGAACTCGAGGAGAAGACCGCAGCCGAACTGGAACCGGATGCAACCGGACCGGCCAACCAGCGAGACATTCCGGCCCTCGGGCGAAGATTTTTCGGCCTGCTCACCCAGGCTCGTCAGGAAGGCGGGTCATGAAGACTCTCGGGAGCGTTGTGTTCCTGGTCGGGTTCGTAGGATCTTCCCTGGCACAGGCGACCCAGCCTGGACCGCTGCAGCTCGATGTCGGTAGCGGCGACTTCTCCCTGGCCGTGCCTGTTCAGATTCTGGCCATCCTCACGCTTCTGACGTTTCTTCCGGCAATTCTGATTTCGATGACCTGCTTCACTCGGATCATCGTGGTGGCTCATTTCCTGCGTCAGGCACTTGGAACCCAGGGCGCTCCCAGCAACCAGATCCTTATCGGACTCGCTCTCTTCCTGACGCTCTTCGTCATGGGTCCCACCTTCGACCAGATCTACGACAGGGCCCTGCTGCCCTTCCAGGAAGGAACACTGAAACAGCAGGAAGCCTTTCTGGCCGCCACAGGACCCCTTCGCACGTTCATGTTGCGGAATGTTCGGGACAGCGATCTGGCTCTGTTCATCCGAATCAGCAAGTTGGAAGCGCCGGAGACACCTGAGGATGTCCCCCTTCGGGTGATCGTTCCGGCTTTCATGATCTCGGAGCTCAAGTCCGCCTTTCAGATCGGGTTCGTTCTGTTTCTACCGTTTCTCGTCATCGACATGGTGATCAGTTCGATCCTGCTTTCTATCGGAATGCTGCAACTTCCGCCGATCGTCATCTCGACGCCGTTCAAGATCCTGCTTTTCGTGTTGGTCGACGGTTGGAATCTCGTCGTCGGGTCGGTCGTTGAGAGCTTCGGTTGAGCCTTTTCCGGAACCGTTCTCAAATATGGAGGAGATGCTGTGACTGAAGCGACTGTGATCGAGCTGCTGCGGGAACTCGGAACGATCGTTTTGACCCTGAGCGGCCCTTTGCTGAGCGTGGGACTCCTGGTCGGCCTGAGTGTGAGCGTCGTTCAGGTCGTGACTTCAATCCACGATCCGACTCTCAGTTTCGTGCCGAGAATCCTGATCGTGATGTTCGTGGGACTGCTGCTGATGTCCTGGATGCTCGAGAAGGTGACTTCGTATACCTCTCAGCTCTTCTCTCAGCTCGCCAAGTTCGCCGGATGAGCGGTGACGCTCTCGGGCGGCTGGTAGCGGCCTGGTATTTGTCGCCTCACAGAATCGCGCCGCGGCCGCATGTCTGGCAGCTCTCCAAAGTGAATCCTCATGTTCCAGGTCAGTGCCTCCTTCGACTTGATACTCTCCTTCGGCTTCGTATTGGCCCGGGTCGGCGGTCTCATGGTCTTCGCACCGTTCCTGGGAAGCTTCGCCGTCTCTCGTCGGATTCGGGTTCTTCTTTCGCTGGCGGTCTGCATATCGGTCTTTCCGATTCTGCAGGACTACGTACCTGACATCCCGGCTGACAAGCTGGCGTATGTGCTCGCCGTCTCGAAGGAACTCCTGGTCGGGCTGGTTCTAGGGCTGGTTGGACAGTTGTTGCTGGCGTCGCTTCAGGTTGGCGGAACCATGATGGGATTCCAGATGGGGTTCAGTCTGGTCAACGTGATCGATCCTCAGACTCAAGTCGAAGTCTCCGTTCTTTCAGTACTGCATAATCTGGCCGGACTACTGCTCTTCATCCTGCTCAACGGCCATCACATGTACCTTGAGGTGCTTGCTGACAGCTACCGCGTCGTCCCGGTCTTCACAGCGGGCATCTCGGAAGGGCTCATGCTTGAGATCGGACGACTCGCCGGCGGCGTTTTTACGCTCGGCCTCCAGCTAGCCGCTCCCATCGTCGCCGTCGGAATCACCGTGGACATCCTCCTCGGAGTTGTCGGGCGGTCCGCCCCCCAGATTCACATCCTGATCGCCGGACTGCCCCTGAAAGTCCTGGTCGGTTTCTTCATGGTCACGTCGGGCGCCGGAGTCCTTCTCCCATACATGAGGGAGAACCTCGGGCGACTGCAGCAGGACCTGTACATCGTCCTCAACTGGCTTTCGCACTGATGGTGGCCGAGTCGTGGAGGAGATCAGGATGCTGAGACGACAGGGGCACACATTGGGACGCCGGAAGGGCGACCGAACATCGCTGTACGCCGTTCCGCCGCAAACAGCCGTAGACGAACATGGCTTCAGACAAGACTGAGAAACCAACTCCAAAGAAACGGCGCGACGCCCAGGAGAAGGGTCAGATTGCGCGCAGCAAGGATCTTTCCGCCGCTATGGTCTTGCTGGGTGCTGTTCTGATGGCCGGTTTCGGGGGCAGCTTCCTCCTTTCGGAGATGCAGCACCTGGTCAGGACGTTCTGGAAGGAATTCCTGCTCGACGACCTGACGAATCTGGCGACTGAAGGGATGATTCGCGTCTCGGTCCTCAGTGTCATGAAATTGGCGGGCCCTCTGGTGGTCTTGACGGTTCTTCTGGGTTTCGGCTCCTCGTTGACACAGGGCGGACTCGTCATATCCGGGCACGGCCTGAAGCCGAAGTTCACGGGCCTGAACCCGAAGAACAACCTCAAGAAGATCTTCTCGAAACAGGGCATCGTCCAACTGCTGAAGTCGTCGTTCCTCGTGCTCGTCGTGGGATGGATCGGCTATGACTCGATCAATGACATCGTCGGCGAGGTTCCCTCCCTGGCGTTGATGAATGTCCGGTCCATCGCAGGGTACGTCGGGAGCTTTCTGTTCTCGGTGATTATCAAGGTGGCGCTTTTCCTCCTCGTCATCGGAGCTCTCGATTTTGCCTTTCAGAAATACAAGTTCGAAGAGGACTTGAAGCAGACGAAGGAAGAGGTCAAGGAGGACTTCAAGCAGACTGAGGGCAACCCTTTGATCAAAGGACGGATAAGACGACTTCAGAGGGAGATGGCCCGCAAACGCATGATGGCGTCGGTCCCGGAAGCCGACGTCGTCATCACGAACCCGACCGAGTATGCGGTGGCGCTCAAGTACGACATGGAGGAGATGGCGGCCCCTCAAGTACTGGCCAAAGGGAGGGGCTTCACCGCCAGGCGGATCAAAGAACTGGCCGGGCAACACAACATTCCGACGGTCGAGAATGTCCCGCTGGCGCAAGCTCTTTTTCGTAGCGCCGAGGTGGGCGACGAAATTCCGGGCGAGTTGTTCAGGGCGGTTGCGGAAGTTCTGGCCTACGTCTTCAGCTTGAAGGAGAACAATTGGCACTGATCTTGCTCCAGTGACCCCAGACTCGACGCTTTATGGTCGACGGAAGAACTATGGGAACTCTCGGGATACCGATACAGAGATTCGGCAGCATTCGACAGGGGTCGGACCTGATGATTGCCGTGATGGTCATCGGGATTCTGGCCGTCATCCTGATTCCTCTGCCGTCCCTGCTTCTCGACCTGCTGATCGCATTCAACATCGCCTTTTCGGTCATCATTCTGCTGGTCTCCCTTTACGTCCTCGCGCCTCTCAACTTTTCAGTCTTCCCGACTCTGCTCCTCCTCTTCACACTTTTCAGACTGTCCCTCAACGTTGCGAGCACGCGGCTGATTCTGCTCCAGGGCGGGACCGGGCCAGCGGCAGCCGGGAAGGTGATCGAGGCTTTCGGCGAGTTCGTCGTCGGTGGCAGCTACATCGTCGGGGTCGTTATCTTCCTCGTTCTGATCGCGATTCAGTACATCGTCGTCAATCACGGCGCCGTCCGTATCTCGGAGGTCACGGCGCGTTTCACCCTGGATGCGATGCCGGGCAAGCAGATGAGCATCGACGCCGATCTGAACGCGGGTCTTATCGATGAGCACGAGGCGCGTGAGAGGCGGCGAACGGTATCCGCGGAGGCGGAGTTTTACGGGGCCATGGATGGTGCCGTCCGTTTCACTCAGCGGGATGCCGTCGCGGGAATCATCATTACGCTCATCAACATCATTGCCGGCTTCGCAATCGGAGTCGGAGTTCACGGACAGGAACTCGTCGATGCGCTCCAGACCTATACGGTTCTGACCATCGGGGACGGACTCGTGACCACGATCCCTTCTCTGCTGATCTCCATCACTGCCGGAATCATGACGACCCGGGCCGCCAATCAGACCCGGCTCGGGGCACAGGTGACCGACCAGTTGTTCAAGGACCCTCGTCCGCTGGCGGTCGCCGCGGGAGCTCTCTTTTCGCTCGCTCTCGTTCCCGGGCTCCCCGGTGTCGCCTTCTTCGCCCTTTCGTCCGGAGTGGGCCTCGTCGCGTATCGCGTTTACCGTGCGCAGAAGACCACCGCAGAAGTCGCCCAGCCTGAGCAACCCCTTCCAGAACGTACTTCCGAGGAACCCCCTGAGGAGAAGATGGAAGCGCTGATGCGGGTCGACCCTCTGGGACTCGAACTGGGCTACCAGTTGATCCAGCTTGTCGACAACAAAGCCGGTTCGGACTTTCTCGGACGAGTCAAGTCGATTCGGCGCCAACTGGCAGTGGATCTGGGGATGATCGTGCCGCCGATTCACATCACCGACAATCTTCAACTCAATCCTCGCGAGTACCGCATCCTTCTGCGAGGCGTGGAGCTGACGCGAGGAGAACTGGTTCCGGATCGTCTCATGGCCATCGACCCTGGTCAGACCACAGGCAAGGTCGAAGGGACGGAGACCCGTGAGCCGACCTTCAATCTCCCAGCTCTCTGGGTCAAACCGGAACAAAGAGAGCGTGCCCAGCTGGCCGGCTACACGGTGGTCGACAGCACCACGGTTCTGGCAACCCATCTGACCGAGATCATCAAGGGACATCTGAATGAGCTGCTCGGCAGGCAAGAGGTCAAAAACCTGGTCGACTCAGTCAATGAGACCCACCCGAAAGTCGTGGAAGAACTGGTCCCGAAGGTCCTGAATGTCGGGCAGGTGCAGAAGGTCCTGCAGAATCTCCTCCGGGAGCGCGTTTCGATTCGAGACATGATCTCCATCCTGGAGACTCTGGCCGACTATGCTCCATTGACAAAGAACATTTCGCTCCTGACCGAATACGTGCGGCAGCGTCTTGGGCGGTCGATCTGCCAGGCTCACATGGGCAGCGGGGGTGAACTGACGGTCTTCACCCTGTCTGCGGATTGGGAGCGGATCCTTGCGGACGCCGTCACCGTTGCCGAACAGGACAGTTACCTTGCTCTCGATCCACGGGTCGCTCATGAACTTCTCGAGAAGATCCAGAAAGGAGTCGAGAAGATGAGTTTTGAGGGGTACCCGCTGCTGCTCATCTCAACGGAGGTTCGTCTCCATGTCAAAAGACTGGTGGAGAGGCCCATGCCCAACCTGGTGGTTCTGTCGCATAACGAGATTCCTCCCAACGTGAAAGTCGTGTCCCGAGGAGTCGTTGAAAAATGAAGATCAAGACCTATCGGTCGGAGTCGGTGAACAAAGCATTGGAGCAGATTCGGAAGGAACTCGGCCCCGATGCCGTGATTCTCAAGACAAAGCGGACTCGGAAAAGGCGATTGATGGGACTCGTTCCAGCATTGGCCTATGAAATCACCGCGGCTTCGGAGAGCTCACGGAACGCCAGGGACACAAGGTCGCGGCCCAGGGACACATACGAGGTCTCCGATCGTCCACCTCGTCCCGTACCTCCAGGACTGAAGCGGCGGGGCGCCCTGAAGGTCGCCCACACGGCTGGAGGCGACACGGTCCTACCGGAGGATCGCCTGAAACCTCACATGTCGAAGCTGACAGCTGAAATTGAAGAGATCAAGAGAATGGTCTCGAATGGCCGAAACGCGGGCGTCGGCGGTCTCGATCTCTCAATTCTGGAAGATGGCTGGGATTGGTCGACGGGCACTGGGTTGAGCGTCGATTGGAAGGCCGCGAAGGAGGCCGTCCGGGAACTTCGCCGATTGATATCGGATGGGGTCGACGAAACACTTGCCCACACGCTGGTGAAATTCGCTGTTCGCGAGTTCTCCAAAACGCCCGAGGACCAGACCGACCTTCGAGCTCACCTGAATCGTGCTGTTCGCAACATGGTCCAGACATCGGATGATCGCGATCCGCCGGACTGGGGTCGAAGAATATCCGTTTTCATCGGTCCCACCGGAGTTGGAAAGACGACTACGATTGCCAAGCTCGCCGCGACCTTCGCGCTCGGCGAGCACCGGAAGGTCCAGCTGATTACATTCGACACCTACCGAATTGCGGCAGCTGAGCAGCTCAAGACCTACGCGGACATCATCGGAGTTCCGATTCGCACGGCATCCACCGTCGAGGGACTGCGGAACGCGATCGACGAGTCGCAAGACCGGGACCGAGTCTTGATCGACACGACCGGCCACAGTCATAAGAGAACGGCCGATTTCGCAGAACTGTCCAGTTTCCTGAGAGCCAGCGAGGAAATCGAGAAACACCTCGTCCTCAGCATAACGACAAAGCCCTCCGATCTCAGGGAGATCATCGACGGCTTCGAAGATTACGATCCGCATCAGCTGGTTTTCACGAAACTGGATGAGACCTCGACCTTCGGCTCGATCGCGAGCGAAGCGATCCTGAGCGGAAAGCCCCTCTCGTATCTCACCAATGGTCAGGCCGTCCCCGACGACCTGCAGATTCCCAACCCGAGGGCCGTCGCGGACCTCGTTGTGCCTTTGAACTGAGGAATTCGATTCGAATGCAGGACCAAGCAACAGCGCTCAGGCAGATCGTTCAGAGCCGTTATGAAGGGGCGCTCGGAGCCTCCGGGGGAGGGCAGGTCGTGGCCGTCGCGAGCGGAAAGGGTGGGGTCGGAAAGACCAACCTCAGCGTTAATCTCGCGATCGCCCTGAGGCGGAACGGTCAGCGCGTTGCGATTCTTGACGCGGACTTCGGGCTGGCAAATGTCGACGTCTTTCTCGGACTGACCGCACCCTACCACCTCGGACACGTCCTCGAAGGAATCGTCCCGATGGAATCGATCCTCGTCGAGGGTCCCGAACAGATCGACGTGATTCCGGCCAGTTCCGGCTTGCAGGAGTTGGCCCAGCTCGACGAGTTCAGGCGAATGCAGATTCTCGCTGAGCTGAAAGGCGTGCTCCGCAACTACGATCAGGTCCTGATCGACACGGCAGCCGGAATCTCCGAGAACGTGATCGGCCTTCTCGAGTTTTCGCATCGTGTCATCGTCGTGTCAGCCCCTGAGCCCACCGCGATCGTCGATGCCTACGCCCTCATGAAGGTTCTCCTGATCAGAGAGCGTTCCAAAGATCTCCAGGTCGTCATCAATTCAGTGGCCAATGAGGCTGAGGCCGACGAGGTGTACCAACAGCTCTCTCGCGTCGTCAAACAGTTCCTGGGCAAGAAGATCGACCTTCTCGGCTACATCCTCGAGGACGAAAAGGTTCCGAGGGCCGTTCGAGAACAGATCCCCTTGCTCGTGAATTACCCCGGTTCACCAGCGGGACGATGTCTGACGCGGATAGCCGAGAGGCTTCTTGAGAATCCGGTCCCGACGGAGATGTCGCGGCCCAGTTGAGACAGCGGAAGAAACCATGGCGACTAATGCTTTGAAGGTCAAGGCCTACCAGAACCCGAGCCCGAATCGAGACGAGATTGTCATTCGGCATCTCCCTCAGATTAAGTACATCGCGCAGCGAATTGCGGTGAAGCTGCCTCCTGACGTCCAACTTGACGACTTGATCAGCGCTGGGGTGATCGGACTTCTTGACGCATTCGAGAAATTCGACGAGCGAAAGGGTGTCCAGTTCAAGACCTATGCAGAGGTCCGGATCAGGGGAGCCATCCTCGACAGTCTCAGAGAACTCGATTGGGCTCCCCGGTCGCTTCGGAAGAAGAGTAAAGAGGTGGAACAGGCGCACATCAAGATCGAGCAGAAGCTTGGAGGACCGGCCGGGGACGACGATATCGCGTCGGAACTGGGTCTGGAGATCGGTCAATACCACTCCCTCATGGATCAGCTCAAGGGACTCAACATCGGACACTTCCACATCGCCGAGGGAAGCGACTCCGACGATGGGGACGATATCCCGTTGAGGTACGTCCCCTGCGCCGATGAGGGCGAGTCCCCGTTCCACGCGACCTTGAAGAGTGAGCTTCGTACGCTTCTGGCCCAGATGATTCAAAGGTTGCCGGAACGAGAGCAGATGGTCATCGCTCTGTACTACGACGAAGAACTGACAATGAAGGAGATCGGTCGCATCCTCGGCGTGAACGAATCCCGGATATCTCAACTGCACACCCGAGCCATGCTTCGACTGCGTGCTCGAATGCAGAAAAGCTTGAGAAGGGCAGTCTAGCCATGAGCGAGAAGATTCTCAGTCAAGACGAGATCTCGGCCCTGCTGGGGCATGTCAATGATGAAGTTGTGAGTCCAGAGACTCCGGATACGAGCGAGCAACCGACGGCCTCGCCCACGACCGAGGTCACACTGGAGGCTACTGTTTCGAAGGCGAAAGAGGAGCCCCAGCCCTCGACGGTAGTCGACCGAAACCTCTTCCCGATTCTGCGTCCGCAGGGACTTGGGACCGAGCTCGAGAACGCTTTGAATGTTGTCCTCGATTCCTTCGTGCAGAATGGAGTCTCTTCGTTGGCGGCCGCTTTGCGCGCCCAGGTCGACATGGAAGTCGATGGGCTCGATCAGTTGTCATATCGAGAATTCATCCACACTCTCCCCGAACCATCCTCGATCTGGTCGCTCAAGCTGCGCCCGCTCGGACTCTCGATCGCCCTCTGCCTCGAGCCGAAGCTGGTTCACGCAATGGTGGACCTTCTGATGGGCGGAGAGGGCCGGTCGCTCGGCCGGGACAGGACTATTACGGAACTCGACCAGTCGGTCGTTGAGTCGATGGTCCGTTTCCTCAGCAAGGAGTTTCAGGAGGCCTGGCGGCGCCTCATCAGCTTCGAATCCAACATCGAGGGCCGCGAGACTCGTCCCGGTTTCCTTCAACTCTACTCTCCTGCCGAGAGCATGATCTCGATCGTTGTCAGAATGCACGCGGGCGGCACGGACGGTCATATTTTCTGGGGCATTCCCTCACAGATGTTGCTTCGTTTTGAGCACTCCGTGCAGACACCCACGAAAGGAAGCGGACAGCTTCCGGAAGAGGCCGCCGCCGAGATCCATCGGATCATTCAGGACATCCCGACCCAGTTGAATGCGCACATCGCGGGTACTCGTATCCGAGTCCAGGAACTTCTCGCGCTGTCCGAAGGAGATGTCGTGAAGCTCGACCATCGGGTCCAGGCGCCGATCGACCTGGCGGTCAACGGTGTCAGCAAGTTTCTGGGACATGTCGTCCTCAGTCACGGCCAGAAAGCCGTGCAGATCGCCGAAGGGAGCGAAGATCAGTGAAATCCGAAAGCCCCTATCCGGAAAACGTCTCACGCATCCTGGACATCGAACTGCCCCTGACCGTCAGCTTCGGTTCAGCCAGCTGGCCCCTCAAGAAGATTCTGGGGCTGACGTCCGGCGCCGTACTGGAACTGAACAGGTCGGCGGATGAGCCGGTCGTCCTCAAGATCAATAACAAGCCATTCGCTCGCGGCGAGGTGGTGGTGGTCGATGGCCACTATGGAATCAAGGTCCAGGAGATCGGATCACCCGAAGAACGCTTGCGTTCACTCGGAGAGTAATCATGGAGTTTCTTGCGAACCTCACGACGTTTCAAGCGCTGCTCGTCGCGGTCGGAGCATCATTCTTGCTCAATCTCGTTGTTCTTGGACTCTTTCTGGGTCGCAACGACCGGCAGACCCTCCGTCTCATGACTGCATCGCGCCAGGATCGGGAAGCCCTCTACAGAGATCTGGCGAAAGAGGTCGTGCGACTCAAGGAGGCACAACTGAGTGAGTACAGCGAGATCCGAAGATCCCTGGCCCGGATCGAGATTCGTCGGACGACCGAGCAAGTCATGCGAACCACCCCTGAGTCTCGCACCGGCCTGGAGAAGAAGAGTCGCGTCTACCGATTGGCCAATCAGGGACTCGACTCGCGAAGAATTGCCGAGCAGTTGAAGATGCCTCCTGGAGAGACGGAGCTGGTGCTGGGACTCCGACAGTTTCAGGGAGGCCAGTCTTGAGCCGGCAGGGAACAAAACTGCCTGATGACCCGGCAGATTCTGCCTCGCTTCGAGAGGCGCAGCGGCTGACCCGCCGAATGACGGCCGCTGCAGGGCAGTGGCACGGCAATTGCTGTCCTGGAACCCGACAACGGGAAAGCGCGGAGACTCAGAAATGAATCATGGAATCTATATCGCGGCGAATGGAATGGCGAGTCGGGCCAAGGCCCTTGAGGTGGCCAGTAACAATGTCGCCAACACAGCGACGGTTGGCTACAAGAAGGACCGAACCTTTTACGGGATATTCAACCGAGTGAACGGGACTCCCCTCGAGAAAGCGTTGGCCGACTCCAACGTGGCCCAGCGGACTGCAACTGATTTCGGGGTGGGACCCCTCATTCGCACAGACAATCCCCTGAACCTGGCACTGGCCGAAGAGGGATTCTTCTCGATTCAGACACCGGACGGCGAGGTGTTCACTCGGAATGGAGAATTCCAACTGAACAGCCGCCGAGAGCTGGTGAACGCGGAGGGCTCTCCGGTAATGAGTCCGGACGGACCGATCGTCCTTCCAGAGGGGACTACTATCGAGATCGATCCGGCGGGGCAGATCAGTGTTGATGGAATTCCGTTCAGAAGTCTGAAGATCGTTCACTTCGAGGACCTTGGCCAACTGCGCAAAGCGGGGGCGACCGGTTTTGTGACGCTCCCCGGTGCAAAGCAGACCCTTCCCGAAAGGCTTTCAGTCAAACAGGGATTCCTTGAAGGGGCGAATGTGAATCCCGTCGAGGGAATCGCGGCGGCGACCACTCTGGGGCGAAGTTTCGAAATGCTTTCGCGCGCACTGCGAATGCTGTCCGAGGACGTGAATCGAAAGGTGATCGACGAGGTGGGACGAATCTAGTGCCGAATGGACCTGAAGTTGAAAAGGCACACTGAACACCCGTCCGTTTTTCAAGGGAGTCGAAAGAATGCTCAGAGCTCTTTACAGTTCGGCCAGCGGAATGCAGGCCACGCAGCTGAACATTGACAACATCTCTCACAATCTCGCCAACACAAATACAACCGGCTTCAAACAGCGGAGAACGCAGTTTCAGGATCTGCTCTACCAGAACATCGTCACACCGGGGGCGAACGCGACGGCGGCGACAGAAATCCCGACCGGCCTTCAGATCGGTCTCGGGACCCGAGCCGTCTCAAACGAGATTATCTTCCTGCAAGGAGACTACGTTTCGACCGGGAACGACTTCGACGTCGCGGTGGAGGGACGTGGGTTCTTTCGGGTGAGAATGGCAGACGGGAATACCGCGTACACGCGTGCCGGCACATTCCATCTCTCGAGGGATGGAGTGATGGTGACAAGCAGTGGTGATCCGCTCGAACCTGAGATCGTGATACCGAGCGATGCGACGGCGATCACTATCGGCAGCGACGGCACCGTCTCCGTCAACATCCCGGGAAATCAGAACGCCCAGATCGTCGGGCAGATCCAGCTGGCGAACTTCGCCAATCCCGCGGGACTCAACAGCATCGGAAGAAACCTCTATCTTCCGACGGCGGCGAGTGGCGACGCTATCGACGGGAATCCCGGTGAAAACGGACTTGGAACCGTACTTCAGGGATTCCTCGAGCAGTCGAATGTGAATATCGTGGAAGAGATGGTCAGTCTGATCGTCAGCCAGCGGGCGTACGAGTCGAACGCTCGAGTCCTCAGGACGGCCGACGAAATGTACCAGGAAGTCAACAACCTGAAGCGTTAGTCATGAGTTTTTCAAAACGACCTCAGTCAGGCAGGATTCTCGCGGGCGGCGTTCTCCTCTTGGTCTTTCTCGTCGTCGACAACGTACGGGGGCAGACCGTCCGCATCCCCGCGGAGGTCGAGGCGGCCGGTAGCCGCCTCGTCCTCGGCGACATCGCGGCGATCGAACCGCACAATCAGTCGCTGGCCGAGCTTTCCCTGGGACACTCTCCGTACGCCGGGCATTATCGGTGGCTGTCCCGTTCGGAGGTGAAAGGTTTCCTCCGCCGCTGGTCATTCACGCCCGAGAATGTCTCGCTCGACATGCCCGACCGCGTCCTGGTGACCCGCCGGAGCCAGATCGTCGATCAGTCTCGGGTCAGAGAAGCGGTGTTGGACTACTTTCTCAGTCGGAGCGATGAGTCTGTCTATCAGGTCGAGCGGGTCGATTTTTCGCGCGAAGTCGCCGTCCCGGAAGGGGACCTTCAGATTGAAGTCGAAGCCCCCCAGTCTTTGTCGACCCTGAGGAGCCAGCCCGTAAAAATCGTAATCTCAGTCGATGGACAACCCCAGAAGTCCCAATGGGCTCGCGTTCATCTCAGGATGACCAGTCCCGTAGCGGTTGCGGCTCGAGATCTCCCTCTGAGGCATCGGATACAGATGTCCGATCTCTCACTGGAAATGCGCGAAGTCGACAGGCCTGGAGTCTATGTGAACCCTCCGGGAGCTTGTCGGACAGGTCACCATTCGTCCTGTTTCGGCCTCCTCGCCATTCAAGAAGGCACAGGTCCGGCATTCGAACATCATTCGAAGGGGAGACATGGTCTCGCTGATTGCTGCTGGACCTCGGTTCACAATCAGAGCCACCGGCCGTGCGCGCGGAGCCGGTTCGATCGGGGACGTCATCGAAGTCGAGAATCTGCAGAGCCAGAAGACCGTGCGCGCGACTATCACCGGTGAAGGCGAGGTTCGCGCCCTACTGATCGGAGCCAACAGATGAAAAAAAGTCTATCCCTATCTTTGCTTCTCATCCCGTCGGTCCTGTTCGGCTGTGGAACTGCGGCCAGGAAAAGCGGTCCCGTTCAGAGCGGGCTGGCTCAGTACGTCCAGCAGGCCCGGGCGACATCGATGAAGGATCATCAAAGTTCCGGATCGCTTTGGACGGAGACGGGAAACAGGGCTGATCCTTTCCGAGACGACAAGGCCTACCGAGTGGCGGACATCGTGACGATCGCTGTGCTCGAGTCGACGAACGCGGTCTCGACGGCGACGACGGACAGTTCCAGAGTCGGGTCGGCTTCGGCGAGCCTGCCCAACCTGTTCGGCCTGGAAAAGGTGATCTCAGAGCTGCCGAGCCTTCTCGACATCGAGAGCCAGTCTGATTTTGAAGGCGACGCTTCGACGACCCGGCGGAGCACCTTGACGACCAGCGTGACGGCGAGAGTCGTGGAGGTCTTTCCAAACGGCAATCTGTTGCTCGAGGGCAATCGCGAACTCCTCATCAACGGGGAACGTCAGGTCGTCACGGTTCGAGGAGTCGTGCGCCCTTCGGACATTTCACCTCAGAACATCGTCGCGTCGACCAGCATCGCCGAGATGGAAATCATGGTCGACGGCCACGGCATCGTGACACAGGCACAGACTCCGGGAATCCTGTCCCAGATCCTGTCGGGAGTCTGGCCCTTCTGAATGAGCCGAAGAAAACCGACAAAGGGAAAAACAGAAAATGTTCCGAAAACGCTGGATAATGCCCATCGCCTCTCTCCTGCTGCCAGGAATTTGTGAGGCCGGAACCGAGTCCCGGATCAAGGACGTTGCCACCTTTCAGGGAGTCCGGGGAAACCAGCTGATGGGGCAGGGTCTGGTCGTGGGTCTCGCCGGCAGCGGCGACAGCCGGCAGACATTCTTCACGACTCAGATGCTGGCGAATCTTCTCAACCGTGAAGGGATTCAGGTTCCGGCCCGCGCCCTGCAGGTCTCCAACGTCGCCGCCGTGACGGTGACAGCGGAACTCCCTGCCTTCGCGCGTGCCGGGGCGAGAATCGATGTCACCGTATCGTCTCTCGGAGACGCTGACAGCCTGCAGGGAGGTGTTCTCCTGATGACGCCCCTGAGAGCAGCCAACGGGCAGGCATACGCAGTCGCACAAGGACCCGTCTCTATCGGAGGGTTCGCGGTCCGGGCCGCGGGGTCGTCGGTCCAGAAGAACCAGCCGACCGTGGGGCGAATCCCGAACGGCGGCTATGTTGAGAGCGAGGTCGGGTTCTCTCTTCAAGGTCGCAATTACCTGGATCTCGTGCTGCATCAGGAAGACTTCTCGACCGCCAGGCGGGTGGCCGAGTCGGTCAACGCGCAGTCGAGTGGGGGGATTGCCCAGCCGCTGGACAGCAGGACGGTCAGGATCATCGTGCCCGATCAGTACCGGGCCAACGTCGTCGAGTTCATCTCGCTGGTGGAGACTCAGTCGATCGAGTTGGACCGGCCTGCCAGGGTCGTGATCAATGAAAAGACGGGTACGATCATTTTCGGCAAGGAAGTGACGATCTCACCAGTGACGATAGTGCACGGATCCCTGACAGTTGAGGTGGGAACTCAGTTCGCCATTTCACAACCGGCGCCCTTTTCCGAGACGGGAGAGACGGTGGTGGTCCCGAATCAGAGCTTGGATGTTGTCGAGGGGACGGGCCGTCCCGTGCAGATTCAGGAAGGAGCGACGATCGCGGAGATCATTCAAGCTTTGAATGCGGTCGGAGCATCACCTCGAGACATCCTCGCGATCATTCAGGCGATTAAGGCGAACGGTGGCCTGCAGGCTGCTCTGGAGATCATCTGATGATTATTGAACAGCCGCTCACCGGTTCGACGTCAAGCTCGATGCAGCCCGGAGTACAGAGCTCCCCGGCAGAACGGACGGCGCTCGAGGCCGCTCAGGATTTCGAGGCTCTTTTCGTCGGGTACATTCTCAAAGTCCTCCGGGAGAGTGTCGAGTCGGCCGGCCTGGGTGAAGAGGGTCCAGGCAAGAACGTGCAGATGGAGATGATGGATCAGGAGCTGGCGAGAGCGCTCGTTCGAAAAGGCGGCTTCGGGCTGGCCCGCCAGATCCAGGGTTACCTCCAGCAGGCCGCGGAAGGAAAGCGGTCGGAATCACACTGTAACGACGGTGCAGCGTGCGATAATACGATTAAAGTCACAGACGGAAGCGCCGATAAGTAGAGTGACGACGAAAAGACAATGAGTTGAGGATTGCTTCCCATGAGAATCGATGGAAACGACATAAACCTGGACGCGCTCTATAAGGTTCAGAACGACGAGCAGAACTCGCAGGAACAGAAGAGCGAAGTCCAGAGGACCGAGCAGGTTCAGGATCGGCTCGAGTTCTCAACCGATAGCCGCACGATCCAGCCTCTGGTCGACCAGGTGAAGCAGGCGCCGGATGTTCGGGCCGAGCGAGTGGCCGAAATCAGCCGACAGGTCGCGGACGGCACCTACAACATTCGTGCGGAAAAGGTGGCTGACGCCATCATCACCGGCAGCATCGTCGACGAATCTGCCTAGCGACGATCGTCTGAGCGACCCGCGAGGGTCCGATTCCGGCGATCGGAAGGAGGTATGAGATGATTCGAATGCCCCCCGTCGAGAACCGGATCGAACGAGCAAACAGGACCTGGTCCGCCAAGCGACGCCCGAAGCGGTCCCGCCAGGATCCCACGCCCAGGTCCGACGACCCGACCAACAAAAAGAAGCCCTCGACCGATGCCGAGAGCCCTCACCTGGATTTGAGGATATGAACCAGATCGATCCTGATCGAGTTGTGCGCCTGATCCGCCGAGAAGTTGAACTGTACCGGAAGCTGCTCGAGGAGCAGGAGAAGGGAATCGTGAGACAGGTCGAAGGAGCCGTCGACCAACCCGAGGTTGCTCTTGCACGATCGACGTGTCTCGTCGACGAGATCAAAGATTGCGAAGAGCGGTTGAGAGGAGCCCTGGACGGGACACGCCTCGCTGAGTGGATCGCCGGTCTGCAGCAGCCTCGGAGGATATTGCTGACGGGCCTCGTGACCCAGTTCCGCCAGGTCGTCTCCGAGCTTCTGCGCGCTCATCGTAGAAACATGAGTTCGATGAGAACGGCGGTCGCACACAACCGCTCCATGCTCGAGCAGGTCTTCGGAATCACTTCCCGCTACGACGCCAGCGGCCGGGTGAGCAGCGGTTCCGTTGGGCTCTCCCCCCGCAGGAACCTGACCTACTAGGCTGAATTGTCCGGCATGAGATCTTGGCTCGAGAGGCGTTCCAGGACTTTCTACGGACGGCAGAACATTCACAAAAACCCAACCTGTATTGACGAGGCACCGGGACGATGAGCGGACTCTTTACTACACTTCGACAAAGCGTGAGATCGCTCGCCAATTTCGAAACCGGTCTGGCGAATGTCAGCAATAACGTAGCAAACGTCAACACCCCAGGTTATACGCGTAAGCGCGTGCTCATGGCGCCTTCTGACCCGATCCGTCTGCCTATAGGGGCACTCGGAACCGGCGCGGATGTGATTCGGATCGAAAGCGTCAGAGACAGCTTCCTGGATCGACGGCTTGTCACGGAACTTCAGAATCGAGGCTATTTTGAAGGTCAGCAGTTCGGACTCGCCCAAGTCGAAGCACGCCTCTACAGTTCTGAAGATTCAGGGATAGCCGCCCAGATTACGAAGTTCTTCAACAGCTTTTCTGAATTGAGCGCCGATGCCGCTTCTCCACCCCTGCGGCAGAATGTACTCGCGGAGGCGACTCGACTGACCCGGGAGTTCGCGATTGCCGCCGACGGGCTCGGGGCGACCAGGAATGACAACCGCCAGTTGATCCGAGATTCAGTTGACAGAATCAATCAGCTGGCCGACGAAATCGCGGAACTCAATCAGCAGATTCTTCCCTACTCAATTGGGGGCCAGGACCCGGGGAGTCTCAAGGACCAGCAGCAGAGACTGATGAACGAGATGGCCGAGCTGGTCGATTTCAACACAGTCGTCGACGAGGCCGGACTCGTGCAGCTGACGACCCGGAGCGGCCGCCCGATCGTCAACCAAGGCAACACCTTCGAGTTCACAGTAGACGAAACCCCTGCCGGGGCCGATATCTTCCTGGCCGGCGAACACGTCACGGACGAGATTCAGGCCGGTAAGCTCGGCGGATACCTCGAACTCGATCGGAATACGCTGCCGGCCTTTATGCAGGAACTCAATGACCTGGCAGAGGAGTTCGCCATTCAGGTGAATACGCTACACACAGGTGGGGTCGATCTGGACGGAGCCGTCGGGCAGCCGCTCTTCAGCTTTGTCCCCGGAGGGGCCGCTTCCTCGCTTCAGGTCACACTGACCGATTATCGGGAGGTTGCCGCCGCAGCGCCCGGAGGCGGTGTCGGAGATGCCACGGTTGCGCAGCAGATCGTCGACCTGCAAGACCAGGTCTTCGCCAGTCTGGACGGCGACACCTTCGGTGGATACTACTCACAGATTGTCTTTCGGGCCGGCCTGGAGGGGCGCGATATCGGTGCCAGCCTGAACACACAGTCGGTGATTGTCGATCAACTTGAACAGCAGATCAATTCGGTTTCAGGCGTCTCGCTCGACGAAGAGGCCGTGGATCTCCTTCAACTGCAACGCTCCTACCAAGCGGGAGCGCGATTGATTTCGGTCGTGGACGGTCTCCTTGAAGAGACGATGAACATGATCCGATAAGGATTTGCATTATGCGAGTCACTGACAGCATGAGCATGCTGACCAACCACCTGCAGCGGCTTCAGGAGACGATCTTCACCCGGACGCGCGAGATCAGTTCCGGTAAGCGCCTTCACGAGCCGTCTCAGGATCCCGCGGCTGCCAGTCGAGTCACGAGGCTGCGACAGCTGCTCTCGAGGACAAACCAGTACAACCGGAACATCCAGAAAGCGCAGGTGATGCTCGGGAGTTCCGACCAGGCTCTCAACACCGTCAGGAATTACCTCGACGTCGCCGTCGAGCGGGCCTCGATGGGAATCAACGCCACATCCAACCAGGACAACCGGAATGTCATCGCGGCTGAGATCGATGAGATCCGTGATTCCATCTTCAGAATCGCCAACAGTGGGGTGGACGGCAAGAAGATCTTCGGTGGCACCGAGACCACCACGGATCCAATCCAGATTGTGGGAGGGATCTATACTTACCAGGGAAACAGCCAGCCCCTGACGATTGAGGTCGCCAAGGGTCGTACGATTCAGATGACGGTCACGGGCGATGAAGTCTTCACAGAGTCAACCACGGATCTTCTCAACACCCTCGGGCAGATGGCCGACGATCTGCGGGCAGGGGACAATACCGCCACCCGCGCGGGCATGGACCTGATCACTCAGACCGGGCGTGTCGTCGATCTGGCACGCGTGAAGATCTCAGAGTCGCTCAGGCTCGCGGACGCCAGTCAACATGAACATGGAAGGCAGATTTTGAACATCACCACCGAGATGTCCACCTTGGAAGATGCCAATCTTGCCGAGTCGATAACAGGCCTGACACGTGCAGAAACAGCCTTGCAGGCCACGCTCCAGACTGGTGCTCGACGCCGAAGTTCTCTGTTCGATCTGATTGGTTGAGGTGCAACGAGAATGAGAACCGCCAGGTTTGGAGAGATCACGTTCAGTAATGAAGACATCGTCAGTCTGGAGCATGGACTGCTCGGGTTCGAGAACCTGAAAAGGTACCTCCTCGTCGAGAGCGACGAATACGCGCCGGTCCGCTTCCTGCAAGCGGTCGATGACCCGAATATTTCGTTTCCCCTTCTCGCTCCCGATGAGATCCGACCCGACTACCATTTCAAAATGCCCGCCAGGCAGCGCGAAGACCTCGGAGTCGAAAAGCCGGAAGACGCCGCTGTCTTCTGCGTCGTCACGATTCGGGAAGGTCCCGGTGAATCGACGATCAACCTGTGCGCCCCGATCGTCATCAATCTCTTGAAAAGGCAGGCCGCTCAAGTCATACTTTTCGGCGGCGAGTACAGAGTCGACGAACCTCTCATCACCACCTAACAATGCTCGTATTCACGCGAAAGTCAGGCGAGAGCCTGATGATTGGAGACGACATCACCGTCAAGGTCTTGTCAGTCGAGCGCGACCAGATCCGCGTTGGGATTTCCGCTCCCCGGGAGATCCCGGTCCATCGTGAAGAGGTTTATCGAGCGATCGTCGAGCAGAATAAGTTGGCCAGCCTCCCGGTCACTCTTTCGCCTGATCTGATCTCGAGCTTGAAAAAGTAACCCGCCGCCCCTCCTGGGCGTCGAGTCGGTCGACCTTCGCAATCACCAGCCCCGTCAAGAATCTGTCGGAACGGTTCCGCGTTGACGGTTTTCGGAGCATGATCAGGGGCTCGTCCTGCCCGTCCTCTTCGCCACTCTGCGGATGGACTTGCCTCAAGCGCAGAAAGAGCGGGCCTCCAGGACCCTGGCATCTCTCTTGCTTCTCGTCCCGTAGAGAGCGTCTCGTGAAGCGGCGAGAGTTCTCGGGGAGCAGAAAGATGCAGAACGTTGAGGATTTCAAGGGAGAGATGGTCGAGACACTGATTCAAGTCAGGAACTACGTCGATCAACTCGGGACGGGTTGTTCAGCCATTCGAGAATCCTTTCAGAGCGATGAGGGGGATAACGGCATCGCCATGTTGGCAAACTTCCTTGAGGGACTCGGTTGGGTCTCCGAAGCGCTGGCGGTGTCCGGACCGGCTCAAGTCGACTACGGCGTCGAAGTCGACCTGGATGATTTGTCGAAGGCTCTCGAGCCCGCTCTGGAAGCACTGGAACACAAGGACTACGGCCTCATAGGCGATGTCCTTGAATACGAGGTGCGGCCGGTTCTGACGGGCTGGTCGACCGAGCTGGAAAAGATCCAGGTATCGTGATGCGATTCCCTCGAAACCCAGGTCGCCGCAGAGGTTCGATTCATGACCGGCTCGCCATCGACGGAGGCACGCCGGTGCGTCTTGGTCAGCTCCCTTACGGTCACCAGACGATCGAGGACCAGGACGTGGCTGCCGTCGTTTTAGCCCTGAAATCTGGCTGGTTGACCACCGGTCCGGAAGTCGAGGAGTTCGAGCGCGAGTTTGCCCTGGTGGCGGGAACCCGGTATGCCGTCGCTGTCAACAGTGGAACCGCTGCTCTGCATAGTGCCGTAGCCGCGCTCCAGATCGGTCCCGGCGACGAAGTGATCGTCCCTGCTATGACCTTCGCTGCGAGTGCCAGTTGCATCATCGCCCAGGGAGCTACGCCCGTTTTCGCCGACGTCGGCGCAGATGATCTCCTCATCGACCCCGGAACCGTCGAGTCGCTCGTGACGCCCAGGACCCGCGCTGTGATCGCGGTTGACTACGCCGGTCAACCCTGCGAATACTCCCGGCTGCGAGCCTTGGCTGACTCGAAGGGTATTGCGATCATTGCTGATGCCTGCCATTCGCTCGGGGGTACCTATCGGGGCAGGCCCGTGGGCTCGCTTGCGGACATGACCACATTCAGCCTTCATCCTGTGAAGCCGATCACATCCGGCGAGGGTGGAGTGATAACGACGGATTCGCACCTCTTTGCCGAGAGGATGCGTCGCTTTCGCAATCATGGGATCGATCTGGATCATGAAGAACGGGCCAACCAGGACTCCTGGTTCTATGAGATTCACGAGCTCGGATATAACTACCGCCTCACCGATATCCAGTGTGCACTGGCTCGGTCTCAACTCACACGACTGCCCGTCTGGACCGAGAGGCGACGCGAAATAGCGCGACGATACGCGGAGGAATTCCAGGACCTCAGCGCCATTCGACCGCTCAGTGTCCGTTCCGATGTCGAGCATGCCTATCATCTCTACATCGTGCAGCTGCAGGGAGCACTGCCGGGGGCATCGAGACGGACCTTCTTCAAAGCGCTCCGGGCCGAGGGAATCGGGGTCAACGTTCACTATGTTCCGGTACACATGCATCCCCTCTATCGGCGTCGTTTCGGCACGGGCTCAGGGCTTTGCCCCCGGGCGGAATCCGCCTATGAAGCCATCTTGAGCCTCCCGATCTTTCCAACGATGAATGAGGCCGACATCGAAGACGTGACAATCGCGGTGCGAAAGGTCGTCCTGGCATTCTCGGGCGAACTTCGTGAGAAGGTGTCCTGATGGTTCTGGCGATCGTCCAGGCCAGATTGGGGTCGAGTCGTCTTCCCGCTAAGGTGCTCACGGATCTTGGGGGGCAGCCGGTTTTGTGGCATGTGGTCGAAAGACTGCGTGCCTGTACAAAACTGGATCAGATCGTCGTGGCCACCACGATCGGGAAGTCGGACCACCGCATTGTCAGTTTTTGCTCCCGGAACGGGGTCTCATGCTTTCGAGGGAGCGAGGATGACGTGCTGGACCGTTACTACAGGGCAGCGGAGGAGTTCGGCGGTGATCCCGTTGTGCGGATAACGGCCGACTGTCCTTTGATCGATCCGGGGATTGTCGACGAGGTCGTCTCGGAGTTCCAGGATGGGGACTTTGACTACTACGCCACGGACGAGAAGTCGTACCCGGATGGACTCGACTGCGAGGTCTTCTCTTACGCAACCCTCCATGATTCGTGGCTCCAGGCTCACAAGAGATCGGACAGGGAACATGTGACCCCTTACATCGTCGACAACCCGGGGCGTTACCGAATCGGTTTCCACCGGGGGATGAACCATGGAGAGATGCGATGGACGCTCGACCGCCCGGAGGACCTCCGTTTTCTACGTCGGGTCTTCGAGAAACTGGGTTCGGACAGCCGAGGCGTCCGGGCGACCGATGTCTTGCAACTGCTGAAGGACGATCCCGAGCTCGCCCGCATCAACTCTCACATCGAGCGGAACGAAGGGTTTCGTCCCTCGCTTGAAGCAGCCACCTGAAAGGGCGCCACAGTACTCTTCCGGAGTCTGGGCGGCGACGACTTCG
>CAJHYB010000350.1_pt1 | contig 23121 bp, 35 predicted proteins | sample 9198631 | NCBI WGS metagenome assembly CAJHYB01 (sample SAMEA7708354, study PRJEB35096) | sediment metagenome | biome: marine neritic benthic zone biome [ENVO:01000025]; feature: sediment [ENVO:00002007]; material: shallow marine sediment [ENVO:03000034] sea grass bed [ENVO_01000059] ... | reverse complement strand
GTGGAACTGATCACTCCGATCGCGATGGAGAAATCACTTCGCTTCGCGATCCGTGAAGGAGGCCGCACGGTCGGAGCCGGAACCATTACAGAGATCGTCGAGTAGGTGGGCAGGGCTCAGGTTTCCAGGGATTGACTCAAAATGATCAACGAGAAGATACGAATTCGGCTCAAAGCGTACGACCACCGGGTGCTGGATGCGTCGACCACGGATCTGGTGAACATCGCCAAGAGGACCGGGGCCCGGGTTTCGGGGCCGATTCCCTTGCCGACCAAAATCAGTAAATACACGGTTTTGCGATCCCCGCACGTCGACAAGAAGTCGCGGGAGCAGTTCGAGATTCGGACCCACAAGCGAATGGTCGATATTCTCGAGCCGACACCTCAGACCGTTGACGAGTTGATGAAGCTGGACCTGCCTGCTGCGATCGATGTCGAAATCAAGGCGTTCGGCACGGAGAAGGAATAGATCAATGGTTCACGGACTCATCGGAAAGAAACTGGGGATGACTCAGGTCTTTGACGAGGGCGGAAACGTCATACCGGTTACCGTCGTCCAGGCCGGGCCATGCGTCGTCGTGCAGAAGAAGATGTCCGATAGCGACGGCTATGAAGCCGTGCAGTTGGGCTTGGTCGAGCCGAAACGCTATCAGGCCAACAAACCCACCGAGGGGCACTTCGGCAAGGCCGGCGTCCCGCCGACGCGAATTCTCAAGGAATTTTCGTTCGATGAGGACGAAGATGACAAGGTCAGTGTCGGCGATCAGGTGCTCGTGGGGGATATTTTCAGCGAGAGAGAGTCGGTGAGCGTGACCGGGCGGAGCAAAGGCCGAGGCTTTCAGGGCGTTATGAAGCGCCATGGATACTCCGGTGGACGGGCAACCCACGGTTCGATGTTCCATCGAGCTCCAGGTTCGATCGGCGCGAGTGCCTCGCCGAGTCGTGTCTACCCTGGGACGAAACTGCCCGGGCAGATGGGTGACGTCAATGTGACGACGCGCAAGCTGCGAATCGTGAAGATCGATGAAGAGAACAACATCATGCTGATCAAGGGGGCCGTGCCCGGAAGTTCCGGCGGCTACGTAGTTGTCAGGAAGTCCCGACGTTAATGGCCGATCGAAGTGGATTGAGAGAGAAATGGCTGAAGTAGCGGTCAAGAATCTGAAGAACGAAGTCGTCGAGACGCTCGAGCTGGATGACGCTGTGTTCGACTATTCGGCGAGCGAGACCCTCGTCTGGGAGGCGGTGAACGCATTCCGTGCGGCTCGACGTAAAGGGACCCACTCCACCAAGACTCGCGGCGAGGTGAGGGGCAGCGGTCGAAAGGTCTGGAAGCAGAAGGGGACCGGCCGCGCGCGGGTCGGGAGCATTCGGACACCAGTCTGGCGAAAGGGCGGGACCGTATTCGGACCCCAGCCCCGGTCCTACGAGCAGGCGTTTCCCAAGAAGAAGCGCCGCGGTGCCGTGAAGCTGGCGCTGTCCGACAAGCTGCGGGAAAACAGCTTGGTCGTTCTGGACGAGATCAGCCTCGATTCTCATCGAACCAAGGATGTGCTCGCTGCCTTGAAGGGGCTTGATCTGGATTCGAGTCGAAAGGTCCTCATCGTCGACGAACGCGAGAATCGCAACCTTTATCTGGGAGTGCGTAACATGCCCGAGATCAAGATGGTCGCGACTCTCGGCGTGAATATCTACGATCTTCTCAATCACCCCCATCTTGTGATCAGCAAGCGTTCTATCCTGGCTCTCCAGGAGGTGTTGAAGCGATGACTGTCTACGACGTTCTCAGGTATCCCTACATCACGGAAAAGAGCACCTTGCGCAAGGAGCAGGCTGACGGTCGGGTCCTCACATTCGAAGTTCGGCCGGAGGCCGGAAAGCACCAGATTCGGGAGGCGGTGGAAAGGGTCTTCGGCGTGAAGGTCGACCGGGTTCGCACAGTCCGATTTCAGGGCAAGATTCGACGGCAGGGCCGCTACAGCGGGCGAAGGCCCGGGTGGAAGAAGGCCTACGTCACACTGAAGCCGGGCCAAAAGACAATCGAATTCTTTGAAAGCGTGTAAAAGATCATGGCGATCAGGATTTACAAACCGACATCACCGGGGACTCGATTTCGGTCGGTCCAGAAACTCGACGAGCTTTCAGAGATTCGACCTCTGAAAGCTCTCGTCAAGGGCAAGAAGCGGATCAGCGGCCGCAACAACACTGGACAGATCGCGATCCGGCGGCGCGGTGGCGGCCATAAGAAGCGCTATCGAGTCGTCGATTTCAAGCGGACCAAGGATGGGGTCCCGGCCGTCGTTGCGGCGATCGAGTACGATCCGAACCGAAGCGCGAGAATCGCACGCCTCCACTATGTCGATGGCGAGAAGAGGTACATCCTCGCTCCCAACGGCCTCAAGGTCGGCGATCGCGTGGAGTCGGGTCCTGAAGCAGATATCGTCCGCGGCAACAATCTGCCTCTGCTCAACATCCCTCTCGGTTCGCAGATCCACAACCTGGAGCTGACTTTGGGGAAGGGCGGGCAGTTGGTGCGCAGCGCCGGTGGATCCGCCCAGTTGATCGCCAAGGAAGGGGATTATGCGCAGGTCCGTTTGCCTTCAGGGGAAGTCCGAAGGGTGCACATTCAGTGCCGTGCAACGATCGGGCAGGTCGGCAATCTCGAACACGAAAACGTGAACTTCGGGAAGGCGGGCGCCAACAGGTGGAGAGGCCAGCGTCCCAAGGTCAGGGGCGTTGCGATGAACCCCGTGGACCATCCCATGGGTGGTGGAGAAGGTCGCACCTCAGGCGGGAGGCATCCCTGTTCTCCCTGGGGTTGGCAGACCAAGGGCAAGAAAACACGGCGGAACAAACGGACCGAGAAGTTTATCGTTCGGAGACGGAAGAAGTAAGCGGGGATCTCCTGTGAGGTCTCCGGCAAATGAGTCGGGAGAGACGATGCCAAGATCAGTCAAAAAGGGACCGTTCGTCGATGATCACCTGATCAGCAAACTGAACCGACTGAACGAATCCAACGAGAAGGCGGTCATCAGGACCTGGTCTCGTCGGTCGACGATCATCCCGGACATGGTGGGACACACGCTGGCCGTCCACAACGGAAAGAAGTTCATTCCCATCTACATCACCGAGAACATGGTCGGGCACAAACTCGGAGAGTTCGCCCCGACTCGGAGTTATCGGGGCCACACGGGCCGTTCGGACAAGGGTTCCCGGATGAGGTAGCTGAAAGAGACAGACATGGAAGCACGAGCAACAGCGAAGTATTTGAAGGGCTCTCCACAGAAGGCCCGGCTTGTGATCGACCAGATCCGAGGCAAGAAAGTGGAAGAAGCGCTCAATCTTCTCCGCTTTTCCAGGAAAAGAGCGGCTGTGACGATCAGCAAGGTTCTCGAGTCGGCTATCGCAAACGCCGAACAGAAGCAGCCGATGATCGACCCGGCCGATCTGTTCGTCGCTGAGGCCAAGGTTGACAAGGGGCCCACCAAACATCGGCGGCGACTGCGTCCGGCGCCGATGGGACGAGCATTTCAGGAGCAGCGACGCCTGAAGCACATCACGATTCGAGTCTCGGACGGAAAGACCGAGGAGGAGTAGTTTTGGGGCAGAAAGTTCATCCTTACGGATTCAGACTGGGCTACAACCGGACCTGGAAATCGCGCTGGTTCGCGACAAAGGACTACGGTCGGCTCCTGCACGAGGACCTCAGAATCAAGAGGGCTCTCAAGAGCCGGTTCGCACACGCAGGCGTTTCGCGGATCGAGATCGAGCGTGCCGCCAACAAACTCACGGTCTACGTTTTCACATCGCGTCCCGGGATCATCATCGGGCGCAAGGGGTCGGAGATCGACAAACTTCGTAACGAACTTCAGACGAGGACCGGCCGCGAGGTTTTCATCAATATCCAGGAGGTCCAGAAGCCAGAACTGGACGCTCAGCTCGTGGCTGAGAATATCTGTCAGCAACTGGTCAAGCGCATCGCCTTCAGAAGGGCGATGCGACGTGCGCTTGATACCGCGATGCGCTTTGGAGCGAAGGGGATCCGAGTTCGAGTCGGCGGCCGACTGAACGGCGCTGAGATTGCCCGCTCAGAGTGGTACCTCCAGGGCCAGGTGCCGCTGCACACGATGAGAGCTGATGTCGATTATGGGCTGGCCGAGGCTTTTACAACCTTCGGAGTCATCGGTGTGAAGGTTTGGATCTACAAGGGTGACATCTACGAACCGGATACGATCCGAGACGGACGACGAGGCAGAGGATAGCCGCCATGTTGATGCCGAAGAAAGTCAAGTATCGAAGGCGCCACAAGGGTCGCATGCAAGGCGCTGCGAAGGGTGGGACCAGGGTTGATTTTGGAGAGTTCGGGCTCAAGGCGATGGAGCCGGGCTGGGTGACCGAGCGCCAGATCGAGGCTGCCCGGATCGCGATGACTCGCTATGCCAAGAGGAACGGCAAAGTCTGGATCCGGATCTTCCCCGATAAACCGGTGACCAAGAAGCCTGCTGAGACGAGGATGGGTAAAGGGAAAGGCGCCCCCGAAGGGTGGGTGGCCGTCATCAAGCCAGGACGAATCCTCTACGAGCTGGAGGGGTTGCCCGAAGAGATGGCTCGAGAGGCGATGCGTCTGGCCTCGCACAAGCTGGCCGTGAAGACCAAATTCGTAAGAAGGTTTAGCGAGTAAGAAATGAAGGCAAAGAGATTCAGGGAAATGTCGCTCAACGATCTGAACGACGAAGCGGTCGGTCTGTCGGAACAGCTCTTCAAGCTTCGGGTTCAGCAAGCGACGGGACAGCTCGAAAACGTCCTCAAGATTCGCGGCGTCCGCAAGGACCTGGCGAGGGTGAAGACGATTATCACGGAGAAAGAGGGACAAGCCGAGGCGCAGACCGGCTGATTCCGCGGCGTTTCTGAGGGAAATCGATGTCAGAGCAAGCAACGAGCACAAAGAGGGCGACAAAGGTGGGACGCGTCGTTTCCAGTTCCATGGAAAAGTCGGTCGTGGTGGCCGTCGACCGTCTGGTCAAACATCGTCTTTACAAGAAGACGATCCGCCGCACCAGTCGGTTCATGGCGCACGACGAGAGCAATGAATGCCATGTCGGCGACAAAGTCCGCATCGAGGAAACCCGGCCACTGAGCAAGCGCAAGCGTTGGCTCGTCAAGGAAGTCATTCAGAAAGCGAAGAGATAGGAGGCTGCGATGATTCAGATGCAGACAAAGCTGAGCGTGGCCGACAATTCCGGCGCTCGCAAGATTTCCTGTATCCAACCGCTCGGTGGCGACGCGGGGCGAGGGGCCGGACTGGGCGACGTTATCAAGGCTTCGGTCAAGGAAGCGTCGCCGGACGGAACCGTCAAGAAGGGTGAGGTTGTCGAGGCAGTTGTGGTTCGAGTCAAGAAAGAGACGCGTCGGCGCGATGGGACATACATCCGATTTGACGAAAACGCTGCCGTTTTGATCAACAACGCCAGAGAGCCGATCGGGACTCGTGTCTTTGGTCCTGTTGCGCGGGAGCTTCGGGAGAAGCGTTTCATGAAAATCGTCTCGCTGGCGCCTGAGATGCTCTGAAGAGGAGCGTGCGTCGAGGCCGGACGATCCGGAAGGAAACGAAATGCTGCACATCAAGAAAAATGACACCGTGTTGGTCCTGGGAGGCAAGGACAAGGGAAAGCGAGGCAAGGTCCTCCGCGTCGATCCCAAGAAGTGCCGTGCCATCGTCGAAGGACTGAACATGTTGAAACGGCACACTCGGCCGAATCCGCAACGCAACATCAAGGGTGGCGTCGTCGAAAGGGAGAGTCCGATACATCTCTCCAACCTGATGGTCGTCAGCCCGGAGACGGGTGATCCGGTTCGAGTCGGCTTCAAGAGACTGACGGACGGCAAGAAAGTCCGCGTGGCCCGCAAGGGAGGCGAGACTCTCGACTAGAGGAATGGGAATCGTCCGGACGGGCGGTCACGAGGGCTGAGGAAGATGGCAAGGCTAAAAGAGAAATACGAAAAAGAGGTCGTTCCGGCGTTGATCAAACAGTTCGAGTACTCGAACGTGAACACCGTGCCTCGCGTCGAGAAGGTCGTCGTTAATGTTGGAGTCGGTGAAGCGATTCAAAACGCTAAGCTTTTGGACGCTGCATCCGCTGAAGTGGTGGCAATCTGCGGACAGAAGCCGATCATTCGACGTGCAAAGAAAGCAATCGCGGCCTTCCGGCTTCGAGAAGGGATGCCTATCGGTGTCACCGTCACCCTCAGGCGCAGCCGAATGTACGAGTTTCTCGATCGACTGCTCAATATCGCGTTACCTCGAGTGCGGGACTTCAGGGGCGTTTCGACCAAATCGCTCGATGGCCGGGGCAACTACACCTTAGGGCTGAAGGACCAGATTATCTTTCCGGAGATCGACCTGGGCAAGACCGAGCATCTGCGCGGGATGAATGTCACGATCGTGACTTCGGCCAACACCGACGAGGAAGCGAGATATCTTCTGGAACAGATGGGAATGCCCTTCGCAAAGACAGAGGAACGGCGGCTGCTGGCCGTCTAAGGAGTGCTGAGGTTTCATGGCCAAGAAAAGTCTCATAGCCAAACAACGTCGCAAAGCCAAATTCTCGACCCGGGCTTACTCGCGCTGCCAGCGTTGCGGAAGATCGCGGGGTTACCTGAAGAAATTCGCTTTGTGCCGGATTTGTTTCCGGTTGCTCGCCCTGGCGGGCGAAATCCCGGGTGTGACCAAGTCCAGCTGGTAGCTGACCGGTCCCCGAACTGCAATCGGACAAAAGGAGTTCTAGTTAAGAAATGTCGATGACAGATCCCATCGCTGATCTTCTGACGCGGATCAGGAATGCTTATCAGGCCGCTCATGAGTCTGTGATCATTCCTCATTCGTCAATCAAACTCGAGATCGTGAAGATCCTCAACCAGGAAGGCTACATATCGGGTCTCAAAGTGGCCGAGAAGACGCCTGTTTCCGAGATCTCGGTACTCTTGAAATACGATGCCCACCGGACGCCGGCTATCCAGGTTCTCAGACGAGTCAGCAAGCCCGGGCGCCGGATATACGTCAATCGGAGCGGGATCCCATCCGTTCTGGGAGGGCTGGGTGTCAATATCCTTTCGACGTCGCGAGGAATCCTGACCGGAAAGCAGGCCAGAAAAGAAGGTGTCGGGGGTGAAATTCTTTGCGAGGTCTACTAAGACCGCGTTGTTTTTTGAATTGAGGCAGATATGTCACGGGTCGGAAAAAAGCCGATAGATATCCCTTCCGGAGTGAAGGTCGACATCGGAGACTCCGAGGTCACCGTCGAGGGACCCAAGGGGAAACTCAGTACACGCATCATGGAGGGCGTCCGCGCCGAAGTCTCCGGGAGCCAGCTACTCGCTCATCGGGATTCCGATGAGAAGTCGCACCGAGCCTTGCATGGTCTCTTCAGGGCACTCCTGGCGAACACTGTCACGGGCGTCTCTAAAGGCTTCAGCAAGCAACTGGACGTTGTCGGCGTGGGGTACAAAGTCGACGTCAAAGGGCCTTTCCTGAAGTTGTCGCTCGGCTACTCTCATCCGATTCTCGTCCCGATTCCGGACGGAATCGAGATGAAGGTGGATCGTGTCAAGAAGCCGATCTCCCAGTACGTTGCGACGATTTCGATTTCCGGGGCGGACAAGGGCGTGGTCGGACAGATCGCCGCCGACATCCGCAAGCTTCGTAAGCCGGACCCGTACAAGGGCAAAGGGCTTCGCTACGTCGGCGAATTGGTGAAGACGAAAGTCGGCAAGAAGGGTGCCTAAAAACGTTTTGACGGTTTGAACGTGAAAACGTTCAGACTTCGATGGTGAGTCATGAAGAAGCTATCCAGAAATCAGCGTCGAGCGAGAATCCATGCAAGGGTCCGGACCAAGGTCTCCGGTGCGGCCGATCTCCCCAGACTCGGAGTTTTTCGCAGCCTCAAGCACACCTATGCCCATCTGGTGAACGATCAGGATGGTCGGGTGCTCGCCGCGGCGTCGACCCTGAATGTTGACGGGAAAAAATTGAAGAACGGATCCAACGTCGCAGCGGCGAAGGTGGTCGGAAAGCAGATCGCTGAGCTGGCAAAAAAGAACGGAGTTGAGAAGGTCGTCTTCGATCGGAGCGGCTACATCTACCACGGTCGGGTGAAGGCACTTGCCGATGCGGCGCGTGAAGCCGGTCTGAAATTCTAGGGAGTACCGATGGCGCATTTTCAATCGGCCGACAACGAATTTGTCGATCAAGTCATTTCTATTAACCGCGTGACCAAAGTGGTCAAAGGCGGGAAGAACCTGAGTTTCAGAGCTCTGGTTGTCGTAGGCGACCAGAAGGGTCGGGTCGGTTTCGGACTGGGGAAAGCCAAAGAGGTTCCCGTCGCGATTCGCAAAGGAATCGATAAGGCGAAGAAGAGTCTGATTACCGTGCCGATGAAGGGGACGACAATCCCTCACCAGATCATCGGCCGATTCGGAGCCGGTCGGGTCCTCATCAAGCCGGCCAAAGAAGGAACAGGAGTGATCGCCGGCGGCGCGGTTCGCGCCGTCATGGAGTCGGCGGGCGTCAAAGATGTCGTGACCAAGTCGCTCGGTTCAGCAAATCCTCAGAACGTCGTGAAGGCGGCATTCGCCGGTCTGGGCGGACTCCGGAGTCCTCGGGACGTCGCTCAGACTCGTGGTCTTTCGGTCGAGGATCTGTGATGCCGAAGAAGAAGATGACGATGATTAGAGTCCAGTACTATCGCAGCATGATCGGCCGCCCTGAGGCGCACAAGCGTGTCGTCCGTGGTCTCGGTTTCCGAAAGCTGAACCAGGTCGTCGAGCGACCGGATTCTCCCCAGATTCGGGGCATGGTCGCCAAGATTCCGCATCTCGTCAGAATCATCTCAGGAGATTGAACGTGAGTCTCGAACTGCACAACTTGAAGCCTCCCAAGGGGGCGAGCAAGAAAAGGAAGAGAGTGGGGCGCGGGCCCGGTTCGGGTCACGGTGTGACCGCGACACGAGGTCACAAGGGGCAGAAGTCTCGTTCGGGGTACTCGCAGCGCGCGGGCTTCGAGGGGGGGCAGATGCCCCTCTACCGTCGTCTCCCCAAGCGAGGCTTCACCAACATCTTCGCAAAAAAGTGGGCCGTCCTGAACGTTGAGTCGCTCAACGGACTTCGGGCCGGCAGCAAAGTGACCCCCGAGACACTCATCGAGAAGGGGATTATCAAGCGAGTGCAGGACGGAGTTCGAATTCTGGGTCAGGGTGATTTGAAAAAGAAGCTGACCGTCAAAGCCCACCACTTCAGCCAATCGGCCAGGGACAAGATCGAGGGAGCGGGCGGTACCGTCGAGGTGATTGAGTAATGGCAGTTGATGTCGCCACGCTGTCAGCGGGCCTCCGGAACATGGCCACCATTCCCGATCTGCGCAAGCGGATCCTGTTTATGCTGGGACTGCTGGCCGTCTATCGCATCGGGAGCTGGATACCGACGCCCGGGATTGACAGCACGGCCCTTCAGGCTTTCTTTCAACAGCAGGCTTCGACTGTGTTCGGGTTCCTCGATATCTTTTCGGGCGGGAATCTGAGCAGGCTGTCGATCTTTGCACTCGGGATCACTCCCTACATCACGTCGTCGATCATCCTGCAGCTCCTGACGGTCGTGTGGCCGTACCTGGAGAGGCTGTCGAAAGAGGGCGACCTGGGCCGGAAGAAGATCACGCAGTACACCCGCTATCTGACTGTGGCGCTCTGTCTTTTCCAGAGTTTTGCGACGGCGGCAGCTCTCGAGAAAACGCAGGCGACGCCTCCGATCGTTCCGCATCCCGGTTGGGGCTTCAAGTTGATGACGATGCTCACGCTGACGACGGGGACGACCTTTGTCATGTGGCTGGGCGAACAGATTTCGGAACGGGGAATCGGCAACGGAATCTCACTGATCATTTTCGCAGGCATCGTCGTCGGGCTGCCTCAGGCGTCCGGAGATCTGTGGAGAGGTTTCGTGTCTGGTGACCGGAGCGTCTTCGTCCTGCTTTTTCTGCTAGGAATAATGGTCGTTGTTATCGGGGCCATCGTGTTCGTGGAGCGGGGGCAGCGGCGGATTCCGATACAGTATGCGAAACGCATGGTCGGCAGGCGGATGTATGGTGGACAGGCCGCCCACTTACCGCTCAAAGTGAATTCCGGCGGCGTGATTCCTGTGATCTTCGCTGCGTCGATCGTGGCGCTGCCCTCGACAATCGGGATCGCTTTCACCGGCGAAGGAGTGGTGTCTGGTTTTCTGCAGGGGGTGGCGAACCAGCTTCAGCAAGGCTGGCCGCTCTACAACCTGGTCTACATAACCGGAATTATTTTCTTCTGCTTCTTTTATGTCAGTATCATTTTCAATCCGGACGAGGTCGCGGACAATATTCGAAAGCATGGCGGATTCATTCCCGGCATTCGACCAGGTAAGAGAACTTCAGAGTTCATCGACAAGACATTGAGTCGGTTGACGGCCGCGGGAGCGATCTACCTGGTGCTGGTGTGTCTTCTGCCCGAGTTCCTGATCACCGGATTCAAGGTTCAACCACTCCCCTTTATCGGACCCTGGCTGGACGATTTTCTGAACCAGAACGGCTTGGCCGCTCTCACAACAGGACTCGGCGTGACCTTCTACTTCGGCGGGACCTCGCTTCTTATCGTTGTGGGGGTCGCCATGGATACGGTGCAGCAGATCGAATCTCAGCTGATCATGCGCCACTATGACGGCTTTCTGAAGAAGGGGAGAATTCGAGGCCGACGCTGAAACGGTCCAAGTATGAGCTACGCGCACATCATCGTTATTCTGGGGCCTCCCGGAGCGGGCAAGGGGACACAAGCGGCTCGGCTTGCCGAGGCAACGGGCTTTCCTCACGTCTCGACAGGAGATCTTCTCAGAGAGGCGGTCAGGAGGCGAACCCCGCTGGGTCTCAAGTCGAAAGCGATCATGAAGACGGGACAGCTCGTTCCCGACGAACTGGTATCGCAACTCGTCGCGACGAGGTTTGAAGAAGGGACGGCCGAATCCGGGATCATCCTGGATGGTTACCCCCGGACCACGACTCAGGCGGAGTATCTCGAGAAGATCGCGGGGACGACTCGGCCGCAGGTGCTGCATGTCGCAGTCAGTGAGGGGCAGATCATTCGGCGAATCTCGGGACGGCGCGCCTGTGTCAAATGCGGAAAAGTTTACAACGTGCACTTCTTGCCCCGGACAGACGAGCAGTGCGGCGCGCCGTGCGGAGGCGAACTTGTGCAGCGGGAAGATGATCGCGAGGAGATCGTGAAGAGGCGTATCCGAATCTATCTCGATTTGACGGCGCCTGTGATCGGCTTCTACAAGTCGCGTGGCCAGTTGACCGTAGTGGATGGAGACCTCGACGTCGACTCGGTCGCTAAACAGATAGCGGAACTTGTCATGGCCGGGCGGGCTTCTAAGAGGCCGGCTGGCCGCGAGCAGAGTCGAAGTCGAAGAGATGATTGTGTGTAAGGGCAAGGCGGAACTTCAGACCATGCGACAGGCGAACTTGATCGTCGCCTCAGTGCTGAAGCGCCTTGGTGAAATGGTGGCTTGCGGCGTGACCACGGGAATGCTCGACTCAGAAGCCGAGAAGATGATTCTGTCGGCAGGTGGCCGGCCGGCGTTTAAAGGTTACAGGGGCTATCCCGCGAATGTGTGTGTGTCCGTCAACGATGAGATCGTCCATGGAATTCCCGGGGACCGGCAGCTCGAGGACGGTGACATAGTCAGTATCGATGTCGGTGTCATTCTGAACGGATACTTCGGAGATTCCGCTTGGACCTTCCCGGTCGGGCAGATCTCAGAACCGGTTGATCGACTGCTCAAGGTGACGAGGAGTTCGCTGTACAAAGGAATTGAGAAAGTGGTGGTGGGGAATCGGGTTTCCGATATCTCTTCGGCCATTCAGGGGTTCGTGGAGAAAAACGGTTATTCCATCGTCCGGGAATTCGTAGGACACGGGATTGGCAGATCGCTGCATGAGGATCCCCAGGTTCCGAATTTCGGCAAGCCGGGACGAGGGCCAAGACTTCGGCCCGGGATGGTTCTGGCGATCGAGCCGATGGTCAACCTGAAGGGTGCCGCCGTCAAGGTCCTCGATGACAAATGGACAGCGGTCACCGTCGATGGAGGGTATAGCGCTCATTTCGAACACTCTGTGGCCGTCACGGAGAACGGTCCCTGGGTGTTGAGCGAGCTGAACTGATCGACCTGCGGCCTCGAGGCCGTCGGAACGCCTTGTCAGCGGAGGGAGGCGAGAGACATGAAAGTACGTGCTTCCGTTAAGAAGATGTGCATGAATTGCAAGATAATCCGCCGCAAAGGTGTGGTTCGGGTGATCTGCACGAATCCGAAACATAAACAGCGGCAGGGGTGAGAAGGCGAGCCTTCTCGCTTTCGAGTTTGAGGTAACACTATGGCGCGTCTAGCGGGTGTCAACATTCCGGACGACAAGAGAATTCTGATCTCGTTGACCTATATCTACGGTGTCGGTCAGTCGAGGTCGCGGGCCCTTCTCGAAAAGGCTGATGTCGAAGCCGACAAGAAAGTCCGAGACCTGACTGAAGAAGAGTTCACGCGTCTCCAGCAGACGATTCAGAACGAAGGGCGTGTCGAAGGAGATCTCCGCAAGGAGGTCCAGCTCAACATCAAGCGACTGATGGACATCGGTTGCTACAGAGGGTTGAGGCATCGGCGGGGATTGCCCGTTCGCGGACAGCGGACTCACACGAACGCGCGGACTCGCAAAGGTCCGAAGAAGTCCGGCATCCGAAAGAAGCGTAGATAGGAAACTGTGAGGACGAAATGGCAAAGGGCGCTAAGAAGCCAGGCAGCAAAAAGAGTTCCAAAAAGAAGGAAAGACGCAACGTGGTGCATGGGATCGCGCACGTCAAGGCGACCTTCAATAACACACAGATCACGATCAGCGATCTGGACGGCAACGTCCTGACGCAGTCCAGCGCCGGCGCTCAAGGGTTCAAAGGGAGCCGCAAGAGCACCCCCTTCGCGGCTTCTCAGGCGGCCCACCGGGCGGCGGCAGGCGCGAGGGATCAGTACGGAATGAGGGCTTGTGAAGTTCGTGTTCAGGGTCCGGGTACGGGCCGTGAGGCGGCGATTCGGTCCATTCAGGCCGCGGGTCTCGCTATCAAGTCGATCCGCGACGTGACGCCGATTCCGCACAACGGATGCCGGCCTCCGAAACGCCGCCGCGTCTGAGTCCGGACCGGAAGAGTTTCGATGACTTTTGATTCGGGACGACCGGACGCCGGTTGGATCGAAATCGATTGAAGAGTGGAGGATACCGAAGTTGGCACGCTATAGAGGGCCGGTTTGTAGGCTTTGCAGAAGGGAGAGCATGAAGCTGTTCTTGAAAGGACAGCGCTGCTTCTCCGACAAATGCGCGATCGAGAAGCGCAATTTCATCCCCGGGGAACATGGCAGAATCATGCGTCAGCGCAAGCTGATCGGCTATGGACTGCAGCTCCGCGAGAAGCAGAAGGTCAAGCGCATGTACGGCGTCCTGGAATCTCAGTTCAGGCGCTATTTTGAGACCGCCGCACGCGGGAAAGGCGTGACCGGTGCGCTCCTTCTTCAACTGCTCGAAAGACGGCTCGACAATGTGGTCTTCAGACTGGGTTTCGCGACTTCGCGGAACCAGGCGAGGCAGTTCGTCAGGCACGGTCACGTCCAGGTGAACGGACGGAAGGTCAATATCCCGTCCTTTCTCGTGACGAAGGGGAGTGTGGTCAGCGTGCGTGAAAAGAGCCGCAAGAATCCGCTCATCCTGGGTGCCATCGATTCGCTGGGCGGGCGGGGAATCCCCTCTTGGCTCCAACTCGATGTGAATGCGCTCTCGGGTGAGATCGTCGAGTTGCCGACACGGGAAGAGATCCAAGCCCCGATCGAAGAATCGCTCATCGTCGAGCTCTATTCGAAGTAGATCAGGGACGTATTTACGATAGACGCGTTGAGACGTTGGGCTCACATGAGCGGACGTCGGGCGTGATGCATCAATTGGGAGATTGGGACCTATGATTGCCTTTCAGAGACCGAAGAGGCTGGCCTGTGAATCCGACAGCATGAGTGCGACCTACGGGAAGTTTTTTGCTCAGCCGTTCGAACGCGGTTTCGGCACGACGATCGGGAACGCCCTCCGTCGAGTTCTGCTCTCTTCGATCGAAGGAGCCGCGATCACGGCCGTCAAAATCGACGGCGTGCTTCACGAGTTCTCCTCGATCCAGGGAGTCACCGAGGATGTGACCGATATCATCATGAATCTCAGACGGATTCCGATCCGACTTCACACCGAGGGTCCGAAAACCATCTACCTCGAGGCGAAGAAGGCGGGTCCCATCACGAGCGGTGACATCAAACCGGATCCCGAGATCGAAGTCCTCGACACAGGCATCCACATCGCGACCCTGGATGGGAGTGCCGAGATCAGAATGGAAATGCGGGTCAAGAAGGGACGCGGCTATATCCCCGCTGACGAGAACTACGAAGAAGACTTCGGCATCGGCTTCATTCCGATCGACTCCATTCATTCTCCTGTGATGAAGGTTAACTTCAACGTCGAAGCCGCCCGTCTCGGTCAGGCTACGGACTACGATCGCCTCAACCTCGAAGTCGAGACGAACGGGTGTATCAAGCCAGAGGACGCGATCGCCCTGTCGGCGAAAATACTGAAGGACAACCTCTTCATCTTCATCAATTTCGAAGAAGAACCTGAGGACGTTCAGGGTCAGGAAGAGGGCGAGTACAGCGCCATGAATGAGAACCTCAAGAAATCCGTGGAGGAACTCGAGCTGTCAGTCCGGTCATATAACTGCCTCAAGAACGCCAATATCAAGACTCTCGGTGAACTCGTCATGAAGACCGAAGCCGAGATGCTCAAGACGAAGAACTTCGGACGCAAGTCTCTCAACGAGATCAGGGAGATCCTGGGGGAAATGGGATTGGCGTTCGGCATGGTCCTGGACGACAAAGGACGTCCGGTAACCGACGAATCCTGAACCCGGAGAGAGCGCTTCGCTGCTCTTGCAGGAAAGCACCAGGGACTTATGGACAGGCCGAGTGAGAGCGTCTGGCCCCTTGTTGGCCCCGTTCCCTCAATGAAGACAAGAGGAGTCCAGGAATGAGACACAGAAAAGCTGGACGCAAGCTGAATCGCACCAGCAGTCATCGCAAGGCGATGTTGCGAAATATGGTCACCGAGTTCCTGGAAAAGGAACGAATCGTGACCACCGTACCGAAGGCCAAAGAACTGCGGCCTTACGCCGAGAAGTTGATCACTCTGGGCAAGCGGGAAAACCTTCATGCACGGCGCCGGGCCTTGTCGGTCATCCGGCGCAAGTCCGTGGTTCACAAACTCTTCGACTCTCTTGCACCGCGATACGCCGACAGAGACGGCGGGTACACACGTATTGTCCGCCTCGGGACTCGAAAAGGTGATGCTGCCGAAATGGCGGTCATAGAACTGGTCGGGAGTGAACTTTTCGGCGGAGCGTCCGAGAAGAAAGGCAAGAAGTAGCTTCAAAAGAAGTGCACCGACATCCGCCTGTGACACGCAGTCCGGGACCTGCCTAGACGTTCCGATGCGTGCTAAGCATCAAATCTCAGGCCTCAAACTTTAAATAAATCCAAATCTCATCCGTTCAAATCTCAAACAGAGATCCCTCACGGCGCCACTGAGTCAGCGGTGGCCCTCACTCGATTCCTCTGGTTTGTGAGATTTCAGGTTGGAGAATTGGAGCTTATTCGATCAATTGAAGCTTGAGCTTTGAGATTTTGCCTGACCCAAGGGTTCCCCGAGAGTTCTCTCGAGTGTCGAAGGGGCGCACCGAGCCTCTGGACTCCCTGATTGGTTGTCCCTATCATCGGGGAGTCTGGCATTAAAGGCGGACTCGCCAAGCAACCGGAAAATCGATAGATTCTGGAGGACACGATGACCGATGAGGCCGGTTACATTCTCACGGAGATCTGGAAGGCGCGGCCCTCATGGCTGGCTATTTCGATGGATGAGCGACGGGTGTTTTTCGATGAGAAAGTTCACCCTTTCCTCGGTGCGATGATAGAGGACGGAGCCGAAATACTGGGCTGCGCAATCAACGACAACGCAGGCTCGGAGCGAATCGACTACAGCTACATGGCGGTCTGGAAACTGCCGGACAAGGCCTTCTCTGAGAGACTCGAAGCCGGTGCCAGGGATCTCGGCTTCCTGCACTATTTCGATCAGGTGAATTTCAGCGGAAGAATGATCCCGCCGCCGTCCTTGAATAATCATATGATCTCCCAGCCGGCCTAACGCCGGTGCCCCCCTTCTCCCGTGACGATGACCTGGCGTGTCGCAGCCATCTATGACATTCACGGGAACCTCCCGGCGCTCGAAGCCGTGCTCCGAGAATGAGAGGAGGCTGCGGTAGATGAGGTCGTGGTCGGTGGAGACACCATTCCAGGACCGATGCCGGGAGAGGTGCTCGACACGTTGCGTCGCCTCGACGATCCGGTGCACTGGATCCGAGGTAACGGTGAGCGTGAGGTGCTGGCGCAAAGAGACGGTCCTCGAGCGCAGCGCTCTCTCAGGCTGATGATCGAACCGCCACCAGGAACTGCACGGCTCCCAATGGTGCAATCCACCGAACGAACATCCGAAATGAGCAGGGCAGGCCACGGTGGACTCGGAATGACAAGAAAGAGACTCGGTTCTTTCCGGTTGGCTCATGGCAGAGTTCTCTTGGCCCTCATCGCGCTCGGATTCGGGAGTGCCTGTAGCGAACGCCCGACTCCGGAGCAGACCCCGGTTGGCGACAGTCTATTGATCGCCGGTGTGTCTATCGTTGAGCCTCACCGGGATGCCGTCTCGGCCCCAAGAGACATCCTGATCGCCGCCGGCAGGATCGTAGAAGTCGCTGACGCAGGAGCCATCCCGCAAGTTCGCGCTGCACGGCTACTCCCGGCGGCAGGCCTGTTCGCCCTGCCGGGATTGATCGATGTCCACGCACACATTGGAGACGGCGGAATAGGATCCCAGTCCGAGATCGACCGGGAGCGGGCTCTGGACCAGTTTGTGCGATACGGTGTCACGACGATCTTCGTGCCTGGTGGGGGAGGTGGCAACGACGACGATCTTGCTCGCTGGCGGGAACGGTGTGACGCGGGGGAGTTGCGCTGTCCAGCTCTTTTCGGTTCCGGTGCGCTCATCACGGCACCGGGTAGCCATCCGATCGGAACGATCTGGAACCTGCCGATCGACGCCGATCCTGCGGTCGTTTACGAGCGAGGTGCCGTGGCGGTGAGAGAGGACGAGCCTGTCGGTCCGTTGCTCGGACGCAAGCACGATCAGGGTCTCGACGCGATCAAGATCATCATCGAAGACTTTGATGGTACTGTGCCTCGTTTGTCGAAGGCCAAGATCCTCGAAATTGTCCGCGGCTCCCATGACCGAGGGATGCGGGTCTTCGCACATGTCAGTTCGCCCTCTCATATTGAGGATGCGGTCGCCGCCCGCATCGATGGTGTGATGCATTCGGTCGAGGCTCCGGTCTCGTCTGAGACGTTTGGCGAGATGGCCCTGAACCGGATCTTTTACGTCAGCACTCTTTCCCTCTATCAAGGTTTCTTTGATCGTGCCTCAGGCCGCCTCGACCCGGAGCCCTTCGCCATTGCAGGCGTATCCGAACGCGCCCGACTCAGCCTCGAGGACTTCCGCGCAACACCCTTCGAGACTCCGGAGCAGGTGCGCCTGGTCCAGGATGCTATTCGCGACAACCTGAGGCGTGCGGCCGGTTTCGGAGTTCCGCTGGCCTTAGGGACAGACGTCAACAACCCCTCCGTATTTCCGGGCTACTCGGCTCATAGGGAGATGGCTCTGATGGTCGAGGCCGGCCTGACGCCGTCTCAGGTCCTCGCGGCCGCGACGACAGGGGGCGCTTCATTCCTGGAAATGGACTCGACGCTGGGCCGGATTGAGCCGGGGTACGAGGCTGATTTGTTGATCCTGGAGCGAAATCCTCTAGACAGCGTCCAGAATACTCGGACGCTGCGCGTAGTGATTCACGGCGGCCGCGTCGTCGAAGACGTCGTCTCTGTGGCAGTGACTTCCGATGGTACAAACGGTCCCGCAACGAAGAAATGAACCACAGCGGAAAAGACCCGGTCGACCTGTGGCGGGCTCCGCAGGCAGCACATCGATGGTGGACACTTTGGCGGCGCTGGGCATCTGGCCTTCCCCAACCCAACTGCTATAGTACGCGGCATGATTCGGAAGTCCTTTGTCGCCGCCTCGCTTGTCCTTTTCAGTTTCGCCGGCCCCATCGCACAGGATAGGCCTCTCACTCTCGAAGACCTCTACCATCCCGAAAACAGAAAGGACTTCGGCGACGACGTCCCACGAAGCCTCCGCTGGCTCGACGATGAGCACTATCTGCTTCCCGGGCGGGAACCGTCTCAAGGACAGACGAAAGTCCGGGCCGAGGACGGAAGCACATCGCTACTGTACGACAGAGATCTCTTGAAGGCTGCTTTTTCGCAACTGGCCGGATTCGGTGACAAAGATGCCGAATCAGCGAGCCGTGAGAGCCCATCGGCGTTTCGACCCCGGTCCTTCGATCTGCTCCTTCGCTATCAGGGTGACCTCTACCTCTACGAAACTGACACCGGGACCGTCTCTCGCCTGACCGATTCTCCTGAATCCGAGGATCAGGGGGACTTCAGCCCGGACGGACGGTTCGTCAGTTTTGTTCGCGAGAACGACCTGTACGTGATCGAGATCGAGACCCTGAGAGAGCGGCGTCTGACCCAGGATGGGGGGAGTCGGCGATTGAACGGAAAACTCGACTGGGTTTATCAGGAGGAGATCTACGGTCGGGGCGGCTTCAAGGCCTACTGGTGGAGCCCGTCGTCGGACCGGATCGCTTACCTGCAGCTCGACGAGACTCACGTCCCGAAATACAACGTCGTCGATCACCGCCAGGCTCATCTGGTCCAGGAAGTCATGCACTACCCGAAGGCTGGGGACCCGAACCCGACGGTCCGTCTGGGAGTCGTATCTCCAGCCGCGGGTGGAACGAAATGGGTCGATCACTCGCGCTATGAAGGCGGAGAGTTCCTGATCGTCCAGGTGGGATGGACACCCGACGGTGCCCGCGTCGTCTACCAGCTGCAGGACCGGGAGCAGACCTGGCTCGATCTGAATTTCGCCGATCCGGCGACAGGGAAAGCCCAGACTGCCATTCATGAAACCTCACCAGCCTGGGTCAACAATCAGGGCCCTCCAGTGTGGCTCGCCGACGGTTCCTTTCTGTGGCTCAGCGAGCGGACCGGCTGGCAGCACATCTATCACTACTCGCCTTCTCATCAACTGATCGGAAGCGTGACTTCCGGAAAGTGGGAGGTCAGACGCCTGCATGGTGTCGACGCGAGCGATCAGGTCTATTTCTCGGGAACGAAGCGAAGTTCGCGCGATCTCGACATCTACCGAGTGGCGGCGACAGGCGGAGACATCGAAAGGCTGTCCAAGCGTTCAGGCACTCACCAGGCGACATTCAATGATTCCTGCTCGATGTATCTCGACCGATGGAGCAACGTCACGACTCCGCCCCAGATCCGGCTCCACGATGCGAGCGGAGAAGTCCGCAGAGCGGTGAATGAGAACCCGGTCGAAGCACTGGGAGACTACGTCCTGTCCGAGCCCACGTTTTTGCAGGTTCCAACTCGCGATGGATTTCAAATGGAGGCGATGCTGATCAAGCCGCCGAACTTTGATGCTGCACGCAAGTACCCTGTCCTGAGCTACACGTATTCCGGGCCGCACGCGCCGCGCATCCGGGACTCGTGGGGTGGTAGGACCTATCTCTGGCACCAGTATCTCGCGCAACAGGGCTACCTGATCTGGATCTGCGATAACCGCACGGCGAGCGGCAAAGGAGCGGAGTCGACCTGGCCTGTCTATCGGAGTTTTGGGGAACTGGAACTCCGGGACCTGGAAGATGGCCTGGACTGGCTCAAAGAAAAACCGTACGTCGATGGGACGAGGATCGGAATCTGGGGTTGGAGCTTCGGCGGCTATATGACCAGCTACGCTCTGACCCACAGCAAGAGCTTCAAGGTTGGAATCGCTGGAGCACCGGTCACCGACTGGCATCTCTACGACTCTATCTACACCGAGCGGTACATGGGAAAGCCCCAGAACAACCCGGAAGGCTATGAGAAGAGCTCGGCACTCACGGCCGCGGCGGACCTTCACGGCAAACTCCTGATCATCCACGGAACGATCGACGACAACGTCCACATGCAGAACTCGATCCAGTTCGTCGACGCGTTGCAGAAGGCCGGGAAGCAGTTCCAGTTCATGGTCTATCCTGGTTCACGACACGGAGTCCGGGACCGGAAACAGGTCTGGCACCTCAGGAATCTCATGACGGAGTTTATTCTGAAGAACCTGTAGGGTTCGGCGAGTCAGCGGGTCGGAGGGTGAGAGGGCGTCCGGCCGACGGTCAGAGTCCAGAAGGAGAGTTTCGAGCCGAAACCCGAAACCGTCTCGGCATCCCAGGCCCGAGAGGGGTCCTGTTGCGGTTGTAGCCGGTCGAACGTCGAACGTCGGGGGCGGAACCATCGCCGAAGGCGAGACATATTCCAGCCCAGGGTGAGCGAAGCGAAACCCTGGGACAGACCATCGACACCTCCATAAACCCCGACGGGGTGAAATAACTTTGACGACATCACACCTCCGGAACCGGCCGCGATCGGCACCTCCACGACGATGGGGACCACACCGGAGCTTCACGATTTCGGCCCTTATCCTGGCGGCCGGACTCCTCCTGCTCGCTCAGGCCCAACGATCGTCCCTCTATCTCACGATGCGCGACGGCGTCCGGATCGCGGTCGACATCCACCTTCCCGAACTCGAGCCCGGAAAGAAAGCCCCGACGATTCTGCGCCAGACCCGCTATCACCGTTCGCGGCAGGGCGGACTCTCCGCTTTCCGCTCACGGTTTCTGTCTTCCGGTTACGCCTGGGTCGACGTCGACGCCCGCGGCTCAGGAGCATCATTCGGACCTCGTCCTCACCCCTGGTCGGAAGACGAGGTCAGAGACGGAGCAGAGATCGTCGACTGGATCGTTTCGCAATCCTGGTCGGATGGCCGGGTTGGTTCGATGGGCGGATCCTATGACGGAACCTGCGCCGAGTTTCTGCTCGTCAACCAGCATCCGGCGGTCAAAGCGATCGCCCCGCTGTACACGTTGTTCGACGTCTACTCCGACATCGCCTTTCCGGGCGGAATCCATCAATTCTCCTTTACTCTCGGATGGTCGAGGGTCAACGCGGTCCTCGATGCCAACCTCACTTCACCAGGCGTGGCTCCGGTCGATTCCGACTCGGATCGCTCCGATTTGAGGGCCGCCATCGGCCGGCACAGACAAAACTACAATGCACACGAACTGTCGCTGCCGATCGTTTTCCGGGACGACCTCGGAGGAGGTGAAAGAAAGGTCACCCTCGACCAGTTCAGCCCTCACAGCCGGATCGATGACCTGAAGACGTCCCGGGCAGCCGTCTACAGTTACAGCGGCTGGTTGGACGGAGCCTATTCGAGAGCTGCGGTGAGACGGCACCTCACCCTTGACAACCCGGCCAACCGGTTGCTGCTGGGTCCCTGGGATCACGGCGGCAAGAATCACATCAGTCCGTCCAACCCGTCGCCCAACAGCTTCGATCACGCGGGCGAGTTGCTGGCTTTCTTCGATCTGAATCTGCGTGGAGTGTCGAACCGGCTCGCGGAACGGCCGCGCGTCCGCTATTTCACTCTGGTCGAGGAGGTGTGGAAGGACGGTGCTTCATGGCCGCCGGCTTCGGAGCGGCATGTTCTGCACCTCGGTGAGGATCGCCGTTTAGGAGGCGACCCCGGCGTTCCGGGAAGTGACGTATACGATATCGATCTCGAGGCGGCGACCGGACGACTGACACGTTGGGACAGCCTGTTGGGCGGACTCTCTTCTCCCGGGGCGAACCCGGATCGAGCGGAGCGTGACAGGCGGCTCCTGACCTACGATTCGGAGCCGTTGCAGGAAGATCTCGAAGTCACCGGACATCCGATCGTCCGCCTGACCGTTTCCACCGACCGGCCGGACGGGGCGCTGTTCGCCTATCTCGAAGATGTCGCACCGGACGGAAGCGTCGCGCATGTAAGCGAGGGAATTCTCCGGTTGATTCATCGAAGGCTGTCAGCCGGCTGGACCGGCGTTCCACCGCAACAGAAGGACTCCGGATGGGAGGCTCTGGTCCCACAGAGAACCTTCCTCCGCTTAGACGCCCAGCCCATGGCCCCCGGAAGGCCTGCCGAAATCGTTTTCGATCTGTTGCCGACCTCTTATCGTTTCAGGAAGGGTCATTCGATCCGCCTGGCGATCGCGGGCGCGGACAAAGATCACTTCGCGCCGATTCCCGATGGTGCCACCCGACTGACGATCCACCGGGGCCCGGGCCTGTCCTCAATCGAGCTTCCGGTTGTGAATTGAATCGTCGGGACCGCGGCTCGGGATTTCGTCCGCCCAAACAAGCGAGCCGGCATGCGGCTCAAGGGTGGTCCGATAGCCGCACGGAAAACGGAGTCAACAATGTCGACCGAACTGCCGACACACGTCGAAGCCGCCGACGGCAAGATTACATTGTTTGCCGATTTCAACGATATCCGCGGTGAGCACATCGTTTTGTACTTGGTGAACAAGAGCGGTAAGCAACTCCCGTTCGAGGCGCAAGACGGCGATGTCTACGTGAAGCTCGAAGCCAAGGTGATGCATGGCCTTTATGAGCGCGCTCAAGGGCATACCTACAGTTGGTGCGGCAACAGCTATTTCCCCATAACCGTCGAGCCCGGCAAGTTCTACACGTTCCTCGGATATTATCCCAGCGAAGGCGACCTGCGCGAGGTGCGCTATCGCAGCTACAAAAACGACGGTATCGTCTCGAACCGGGGCATGGGCCGCGTTAAGCCCGCCGAAATCAAGCAGGCGCAGCACGACCGCATGGCCATCGAAACCGGCGACTTCGAATTCGTCTCGCAGGTGGCCCTGGGAACGCGCAACCTGGGAGAATTAGCCGG